>Ga0306926_10008438_pt1 | contig 11270 bp, 13 predicted proteins | sample flu12Cox44000178_FD_203759 | JGI IMG/M metagenome (GOLD analysis project Ga0306926, IMG submission 203759) | Lab enrichment of tropical soil microbial communities from Luquillo Experimental Forest, Puerto Rico - flux8day.12C.oxic.44.000.178 (v2)... | ecosystem: Environmental > Terrestrial >...
ACACCAACAAGCCAAAGTCCTTAATGAGTTCTTAGGTTCGATCGATCGCAGTTCCGATTTCAGCGCTGACGAGCATCACGCTGTGGGGGAAACCGCTGACGGAAAACTGCGCGTCTGGGATCTATCCAAACCAAATCCGGTGGGCGCGGTGCTCGGAGGGTACTCCGGCTGGGTGTTGAATGTCGCGCTTAGCGCGAGTGGAAAAAGGGCCATAAGTGCGCATAGTGACTTCAAGGCGCGGGTGTGGGACCTATCTGGGCCAGCTCCAGCTCTTGCCACAGTTTTGGAAGGGCACACAAACGAGGTGACGGCGGCCGCATTCAGTCAAGATGGCAGTTGGGTCGTTACCGGTTCCGATGACGGCACATCACGGGTCTGGGATGTGTCTAGATCGAAGCCGGAACCTGTTGCTGTTCTAGAGGGGCACGCAACGGGGGATATCGTTGCAGCGTTCAGTACCGATCGCTATAGGCTCGAAAGACGGCCCGAAATTAGAAGACGGCACAGCCCGAGTTTGGAATCTGTCCGGGCCGCATCCCGTCGCGACCGATCTGCCCGGGCACTTCGCTTGGCCGACAACCGCCGCGTTTAGCCCGGACGGAGGGCGCGTCGTGATCGCTCACCAGGACGGCACAGTCCGGTTATGGGATCTCTCCGGATCGCACCCAGTCGCCACCGTGATCGATAGACGCATTTGGCGTGAAAGGAACTACGCCGTTCGAACCATCGCGTTTAATCCGGACGGGAGACCGCGTCGTCACTGGATCGGACGACGGCACAGTACTAGTGTTGCGGACGTATCCGAACATCGCCGAACTCTCCGAACTGGTAGTGAGCCGTCTCAGCCGCTGTCTGTCCAATTCGCAACGTGCTTATTTCGGATTAAGTGGGGAGAACACAACCGGGCCTCGTGATTTCATTCCGGCGCCGAACGCGGGGGGGCGTTGCCCGCGTTGATTGACGGTGTCGGTGATCGACGTAAATGGGCTCAACCAGCTTCACCGGATTCGGCTCTTTAGGTAACTCTCGCGGCATTATGTAGAGTCTCTCGCGCGGCCGCGCGTGCGACTCCGGGAAACGTGGCCATTGCGGCTCATCCGCTTTTCCACACAGAGATGCGACTTCTGAGTCGACCCCCCTCTTTGCGCGGGCGACAGCATCGACCCGTCGTGCCTCATCGTCTGGCTGTGGATCATAATACCGAATGCGGGGGCGAATAACCCCGTTGAAAGCGCACCGCACGACAGCACTGGGCAGCTTGGGATCGATCTGGTTCAGCGCATCACGCGCCGCCGCAAAGCCGTGCGCTACGGCGGGATCTCCGCGTACAGCAAGCCCCAAGAGCCCGCGCACGGCGAGTCTCGCCTTGCTGTGCAGCGTGGCATGGACCCATCGGATTGAATCGGAGGCCGGTGCGGAAGCGGTGCACCGGGTCCTCCGATCCGCGAGTTGCCGTTGTACACTGTTTTCGTGCCCAGCGAGCATGGGCTTTGCGCTGTTTGGCGTTCCCATCTCGCCAAAGGAGAGCGGCCGCAATTTCCAAAGAGTGGTCGAAGTCGGGTTGTTCAATGCCGGCTTCTTGCGCTCTTCGTGCCAAGCTCACGCCCTGGTCGATCAACGCAGCTGTAGATTTGCCCGGATCCTCCAAGGCCTCGGCAAGCTGGTTGCGGAGCATGACCTCTTGCATGCGCTCTTGCGCACGCGCGAGACCGGGTGCGAGATGATCGTGCTCCGCGGCTGGCGCAAAGTAGGCAATTCCATCAATTTGCGACCCGTCCTCTTGCGGAACTTTGATTGCTCGATAATTAGCCGAGTCCAGCATGTTGATGGAACCCTGCTCCCGGCTCCCCTCGATTTCACCGCGCAGCACGTCGTCTGGGGCATCGAGGCACCGCCGAGAACCCTTCCGACCGTTATCGTGGCTGCTCCCGAATTTCCAGAACCTTGGCCTCGGCAGGACCCACAACCTTCTGATCCAGATTGGCCAACAGGTGTTCCTCGGTGTCGTATTCGAAGACTGGCAGCACCCAGGGGAACCTCTCCAAGTGCGGCTCACTCACAAATTTCCGATGTCCGCGCTGTAGGATCATTTTGACAGGGAGAGACGTGAACTGGGGGACTATGTTGTGAAGCTCCGCTCGAACCTCCGTCGCGTTCGTGATGTCTGCAATCACAAACGTGCGAGGCAGCCGAGAACCTTGGGGCATCGGTAAGTCGCGTCTGGTGGGCGCGCTGCACGGCCTACGCGTTGCGCCGCATCGCAGCCCTGGTGCGCGACAAGCACGGCGAGTAGATCCGCCGCCTGCGCGCCGGCTCGACATGATCGCCGGGCTCGGCGACACCGGGATCCGGGGCCGGCTGTTGGCGACGGATCTGATCACCCTGCGAGTCGACGATCAGCTGCGGCGCGACCTGCGTGCGGATTCGCGAAATATGACCGTGGTGTCGGCCCGCAACCTCGCCCGTGGCCTATCAAACTAGGGTTCGTCCCGAGGAAGATCGGGCTGCAGCATCGCTAGGGTGCGCTCATAGGCAGCAAACAGGCTGCACCCCTCGCGCCGCGCCTCGCCGCTCAGCAGGACGCCCGATCGGCAGGTTTGCCTTCGGCAACGGCTCAGAAAGGCGGCGGGCCGACAATCTCCGTGCCATGCCGCTCGCGCATTTGCGCGCGCTCCTGTTGGCTCAGCGACCCGACGGGGCGGTGCAGCAACTCCTCGAACGCCTTGCCTGCGCGACCCGGCGTGTAGAGGAACAGCACACGGCCCGGCTCGACGCCGGTGCTCTTCCAGGCGTGCGGCACATCGCGTGGCATGAAGGCGCAGGTGCCAGGGCCGCCGACGGTGACCTCATCGCCGATCTTGAAGGTGATCTCGCCGCAGAGGACGTAGGCGACTTCGTCGCTTTCGTGATGGGTGTGGAAATCGGTAACGGTCCCGACCGGCGCAACCTCCTCGAACATCATCACGCTCTCGGCGGTGTCGTCGTTTTGCAGCTTCAGCGTGAAGGATCGGCCGGGAGCGGTGCGCTGTCCCACCGGCGGAGAGGTAGGCGAAGGGCCGTATCTCGAGCGGCCCCGGAAAACAAGGAAGGTGCACATGACCGGGGGCGGCAGCGGCATGTGCGACGCAGGGGCGGGACTTATCCACTCTCGCACCTTTACGGGCATTACGGATCTGGCGGGCGATGTGGTGGTTCGGCATATCTACGCTTTAACAAGCGATGCGCACGATTTGGCGATTGTGGCCGTAGCGCTCTGCCGCTACCACCTCTACCGAACTCCGATAGGGCGCTCTGCACGCCGTGGCAATTTGCTCTCCACCGTCTTGGCCGGTCGGGGCGCCTTGCGCCGACCTGCCCTCGCCCAGCGGCAGCGCGACCTCATGTTGTCTTTCATATTCACTGATTGCCTTGGTTGCGCTGGTCGGGCGGAGGAGTGACGAAGCGGATCGCACTCAATGCCGTGAAGGCCGAATTCGATCCGAAAACGTATGAGACCCCGCCCGCCAGGATTGGCAGGGGATGATGGCCTCGACGCAGCGCCGGATGATCCGTCCGCGAGCCCGGCTTCTCGGTTGAATGCTGGCCGCACGATCTTCGAGCAGCGCTACTTCACATACCCGACCCTGATAGCGGCCATCGGACTCCGGCCGTAACGCCGCATCGAAGAGAGAAAAACTCACGTGAGGGCGTAAGAGCTCTTGCCACCCGAATTGCCACCGAGACGCTCCTGCACTAAACGGACGGATCGGACCTCTCGTCACGCATCGATCGCAAAACCCTAAAAATTCATGGATTTATAGGAAGTTACGGGACCTATCGGACGGCTCGATACAGTGTAATGCGTTTTTCGAGACCGCTTTCCGGGGGCTTCAGACATTTCGTCACCTCCATGCCTGCCAGGTTGCTTCCGGCAGGAGTGATCGCCGGGTGGGCCTTGCACCCACTGGATTAGCGCTGCCGCCGCGAACCTGCGTCAGATCGGTTACGAGGTACTTCACAGTCCCGACCTTGTTGCGCTCCAGAGTTAAGGGTTCGACGCCGCTGTCCACCCGTTTCGATCCCGAGGATCTGCGCGAAATCGTCAAGGCGCGAACGCGCTCGACGGTCAGATCGAGCACTTCAAGCGAGGTCGCATCAGCCAATGGACGTCTTCGAACAGCAGCAAGACCGGCTTCTGCCGCGCCAGTGCGATCATAATAGCGGATACACGCTAGGCCCTCACACACGTCGCCGCGAAATTTTCCGAGGTCGTTGTTCGTCGCTATCAGCGCATCGGACCCGCATGCAAGACGCGATCGACAGCCGAGGACGCGAATAGCTACGACCGGCCCGGCATCCGAAACCCCTTCACCTAAGCGGCCACTCGTGCAGGCGAAACGATCTGAAGGAGCAGCTGGCACAGGCGCAACGCGAGATCGAGGCGCTGCGGGCTCAGCTGGACGAGGCGATGGCGCCCGAGCCCGCGCCTAAGGGTCGAGACGATCCCTCGCCCGGTCCTGTATCCGACACTTCGGCGGCAGCGGTGAGCCCGATGTCCCTTCAGCGAGTGCAACCAATCATTCCAACTTGGCGAAAGGAGCCGTTCGACGACCCTGGGTGACTCTTCGATTTCAAGTACGACGGCTTTCGGGCCGTCTGCTATGTCGAGCGTCGTCGCTGTTGCTCAGAGCACGTACCGCCGTGCCGGCTGCGGTCGCCGAGATTCTCTCGCGGCCGATCCGTCAAGTGCGATCGTAGGCCCGTTTTATATAGCTCTGGCGATGTGCCCTCGGCGTTCGTACAAGAGCGGCGCGATCTGCCAAACCGTACAACCGATACAGTCCGCGCGAAAGAGCAGCCGGTGGCTTTGAGCTGAGAGGTGCCCGCTTTGAAGCTGCGAACACCGCCACTGCGGCTGCGGCAACGGGATAAAGGACAGGTGATTACCGGCCTAGTGCACTGACTCAAACAGATGGTACAGGACAGCGGTCGAGTTTGACCAGCCTTTACCGGCGCACTTTGCTATAGACGCCGGGGATTGAGACATAGTCGGTGTCACCAGGCGACATTACCGAGCTTTTCCAGGATTAACGCTCTTGCGCCCTAGCCGACGCCAACATCGATGGACAGCGCGATTGCTTTCCCCAAAGCGTCGCCGGGAGAGGGACTTAGCGGCGGCGATCCGATCACAGAAGGCATCATAGATCCTCTCGCCGCGGCCGACGCGCCGGCGGCCTGCGCCGGCGACCACCCGTTCCGGATCGGACGGATTACGACGCGATCGGCGTAGGCTGGAACACTCGACTGACCGCCGGGGGGTAGGCGAGTACCAATGGCCTCAGCTGACCAGCCGGCGAACTGCCATGGTCATCTCTGGGTCAAGAAGCTGTCGGCAGACCTCTTCGTTCGCCGCCATCAAGACATGAGGCTTCTCTCCCCCGTATGGGTCAGACCCGGTCTTCGGGCTATGCCCAGTGATGATCTCGTAAATGTCTTTCTTGATCGGGCTTTCCCTAGCGGCCTCGATCCACGTATGGCGCAACTCATGGATGACCCTCTTGATCTTGTGGCGGCGGCGAAAACGGGTGAACCACTTGGAAACCTCGTTGCTGAGCTTTACGCCGGCCTTTGGTCGCGGCGCACTGAACATGTACGCGCCGGCCGGTAACCTGGAAATGTGCTCGACCAATGGCTCGCGGATTAGATTGATTATCGGGAGCGCATGGGCCTTTTTCATCTTCGTAAATTCGGCCGGCACATGGATGCACCCCGCGAAGTCGTACCATTCCTTCACAGCGGCGACCGGTTCACCCAGGCGAGTTCCAGTCGTCAGCGCAATTAGAAACACCCAGGCCGACCACGAGCGCGGTTCTAGCGCTTGGAGAGCGCATAACAGCTCATCTTGGGACCATGATTTTCGTCCGCTTGAAACCGGCTAGGGAACGTTTATCCGTGCGAGGTCCGGCGGGGTAGCTATCTCGGCTTCCCGCCAACCAGTCCGCAGGATCGCGCTTACGATCTCGAGCCAATGATTGATGCTCTTCGGGGCGAGGTCGCCCGCTTCGCGAAGCTTGTCGCGCCAGTCCGTCAGGTGTCTGCGCCGAATGTAGGTCAATGTACGCAGCTGGGCGGACTTTTTGAAATCCTCTATATATCGACGCGCCTCATTCTGGGTCTGTTGGGGGCGACGCTTCGCCTTTAACCATTGCTCATAGGCCAATTCGATCGTGGGATCGGACCCCTTGTCATAATATTCTAGAAGCTCGACTAGCTGCGCACGTACCTTTGCCCAGTGCTCGGACTCAGTACCCCGACGAAGAGGCAGATCCTGTGCGTCTACCTCTTCGGTGGATTGGCCTGTTACTGCTCCATACCCCCTTTGCCATAGCAGCCGACTTATTTCGTTCGAGACCCCACTTCGATCCGCTTGCGGGATCTTCGCAAACTCCTGATCCCATGGGGCCCCCGCCCAGTTGTTTTCCTTCAAGATTTTTTCGGCGACACAGCGGTGTTTTTGATAATCACCTGGTCTGGGTCCCCTCGCTTCCCGGAGTCGAGACTCGAAATCGACATCGTACTGCTTTTCGAGTCGCTTCGCCTCAGCGAGGCTCTTGGTCCCCAGCGAGATCCTGACCACGGCTTTGCCGAATGCCGCGCGGGCATCCCGCGGAACGATCCGCCGGTAGTACCAAGTCTCCCCGATTAGCTCCAGGTGCGAGCCTGACCTGACATTCTGCATCGCGTAATCCGCAAGTTGCCCTACCTATTTGCCCAAAGGTAGGGTCAGAATGTCAAGAAAAATAGTGGTTCCCGCGGGTTACGGGGTCGATGGTGCCCAGGGGCGGAATTGAACCACCGACACACGGATTTTCTGTCCGTTCTGATTCGGTAGTTGTAAGATTAATTTTCCAGTTAATTCAATGTTTCAAATTTTTGATGGTTGCAAACATAGTTGATTTGGTTGCAAAAGGCGTTAGCCGGCTGGCGCAAGGCGCATCAGGGCAGCGTCGGCTGCGGCAAATTTGGCATGATCGTCTTCAAGGCTCGGGAACCAGGAGCCATAGACATCGAACACCATGCTGATGGTGGCATGCCCGAGCAGTTGTTGTAGGCGCTTCGGGCTAAAACCCTGCTCGATCGCCCAACTGGCATAAAAATGCCGGCAGGCGTGGAAATTATATTTCGCGCCGTCGCGATCAGTGATGCCGGCCGCCAGTTGTGCGGCGTACCAGCCGCGATTGACGAGATTCGCGTGGCTCTGCACCGTCCCGAGGACGGTCCCGAACACGAGGCCATGCGCGCGCGAGGTGACGCTCTGGTGTTCGCGCAGCGTATTGAACACCGTTGGCGTCATCGGAACCTCGCGGTTACCGGCGGCGCTCTTGGGCGCTCCAAGATCTCCCCAAAGGTTGGCGCGCTCGCGCACGGTGATTATGCGGCGCTCGAAGTCGACGCAATCCCAATGCAGGCCGCGAAGCTCGCTTGCTCGCAACCCGGTCAAGGCGGCCGTCACGATCAGCGCTCGCCACCGGGCCGGCGCCGCGGCGAAGATCTTGGTGATTTCCTCTTTCGACGGAACGTTCCGACCGATCTCTAATTTTACCGCGTCACGCTTTTTGAGCTCGACCCGGACGGGCTGAGCGACGTTCTGCGCTACCTCGCCGCGGCGCTGGGCGTTCCGCAAAATCGATTTGAGGGACACCAGTACCTTGCGGGCCAGCGCGCGGGAGACTGGCTTATGGTCCGGGCCGCGCTCGGGGTCTGGGTAACCGCGCAGCAGCTTGTCTTTCCAGTCCTCCGCCATTGGCGTGCTCAGCTGCGCCAGCGTGACGCCCCCGATCGACGGATTTATGTGATCTCGTACATGTTGCCGGTATTGCAGCATCGTCGATTTCTCGAGTTTTTCCGTCTCGCAGCGCTCGATCCAAAGTTCTGCGGCTTCGGCGACCGTCAGGCTCTTGTTCTCGGGAGTGTGGACTCCCTTGCGGACCTCGATCGTTGCTTCGGCGAGCCAAGCCTCTGCGTCCCTCTTGCGGTCAAACGTCTTAATATGCCGCTTTCGATTCTGGTCGAAATAGTCAGCTATCCATTTTTCCGCTTGGCCGTTCCGCATCCGGCGCCGCACGTTTGCCATACCGTCATCCTCTCCGTGATGGCGCCAGTGTGGTCGCAAAATCTCCGTCAGTCAAAAGAAAAATCGGGAAGTCAGTTATAATGCGTCATCGCATTCAAAGGAGGTGGGATTGTCGCGTTGTGGCGTCAGGCCATCTCGGATAGGAGGTTTACGCGGATGTCTAAATCACCACCGGCCCTCAAGAGGCCGACCCTTCGGGGTGCAAAGGCGATCGCCGATTATCTCGGCATACCGACGCGCCAAGCGTTTTACGCCCTCGAACATGGCGCCATACCGGCAGGTAAATTTCTCGGCTGCTGGATCGCCGACCCCGACTTGCTCGACGAGTGCATTGCGGAAATCTGCAGCGGGAAGCGGCCGGAATGAAAAAAAGCGTCCGGTATGCGGCCGGGCGCTGGGGATTTCTTAATGACTTCACAGGAACGGAGCCGATTATGCGTGAATTTCAGAATGTTGCAAGCGATAAATCAAACCCTGCTCCGCAATATGCGATCGTGCCGCTCGCGATGATGCGAGACAAACGGCTAACCGCTCGCGATCTACGCGGTTATGCGGTAATCGATCATTTGGCACGCCGCGCCCGCAATGACTCGCCGCCGCTAGCATTGATTGCCCGGCTGATGGGATTGCGCGCTCCGGGGCTCCCGAAAGGGGACAAGACCGGCATTGCGCATGCATCGCGCACGATGAACCGGCTCCACGGTTTCGGCTACATCAAGCTCGGCAAGCGCGAGACCGGCCGCTGGCCAGTGTCAACCTACACCATACGGTTTCGTACCGAGCTTGCGCAGGCGGCAGCCTCACCTCCGGTTGCCAATCCTGGCAACCATCAGGTTGCCGACGATGGCAAGGATGGGTAGTAAGAAAGAATCATCAGCATATGCTGATGATAAGAAAGGCGCGCCTCCGCGCGCAGCATCAGCAGCGAAGGCCAAGCAAGATTCGGCCCCTCAGCTCCCGGATGAAGAGATCGAAGTTCTAGTCGACCAGTACAACGGACACCGCGCGGAACATCGGTTGATGCCCGAAATCATCGGCCGCATCGATGCCCGCCGGAAACGCAAGCTATCGGCACTCTGGCATGATCTCGGACCGGACCATTGGGGAGCGTTTCTCGATAGCCTTGCGTGCGCCTGCTTCCTGAAACGCATCCGGCCAGATTTCGACTGGTGCATCCGCCGCGACAGCGCACGCAAGATCATCAACGGCAATTTCGAGACAGACTACCGCGGAATTTATCTAAGCGACTACGAGCAAGCAGAGCAAGAGATCGCCGAGCAAAATGCCTTCATGGCCAGCCGGCTGCTCAACACGATGATCGACATCACGCCGCGCAAGACCGGAAGCTAAAGGAGGAGTGTCCAGGTGGCACGACCACGCAAGACAACATCCCACATCGTACCATTCGGCAAATACAAGGATCGGCCAATCGAGGACCTTGTGGCCGACAACGCATACGTTGATTGGATGTACTTTGAGACCGACGTATGGAAATGGCTCTGGCGGTATCAACATGCTGCTCGACTTGCCGCCCGAACCGATCCCGGATGGACGGTTCCGCACGATGCCGTGGTCCGGTCTGACCTACGACGGCAAGCGCATCTACGTTCTGCCACAGACCCATGACCCCGACGGTACCTGTTATTTCGGCCCACCCGTCAAAACGAAGATCACCGTCGAGACCGAAACGCGCGGCTCCTGCACCATCTACCGCCCCAATTTCCAAAGCGCCGCCGTACCGTGACGATTCCGTATCCGCCATCTCCGAATGTTGGCGCTATCCTGCCGGCCGCCAATTGTTTTCGACCGTCTTCCCTTCGAGAGCTATCTGGCGGCTCCAAAGGAGTTTTGATATATGAAGTGAAAGAGCCGTTCTGGCAACTTATTGACCATTGGCAAACTCTAATAACCGGAGTGCTGGCGTTGGCCGCTGCTGCGGGGACTGTTTGGGCCACCATCAAATCTGCAAACCGCGAGATTGCCGCAGCGCAAGAGCAGACCCAGGCCGCACAGCACCAAACCACCGTCACCCGCGAGATCGAGCGCCGCCGTCTGGCACGGGAAGGGTACGCGTTTCACGCGATGCTCGAGGCGGCGGTGGCTGCTGTCATCGAGGACGTTCAAGCGGCCCGAAAGCTGCCGCCCCCCGCCCCTTCATCGGGGACGTATTCAGATGAGGCCTATGCGGTGCGACAGCGCGTCAAGCGGGCGAGCTTTGCCGAGTTACGCAACGCCCTTCTTCGCTTCGGTGAGCGGCATGCCTCAGAGTTTTTGCAACTCGACAAGGAAATCGAGGACTTCGCGGGACAAAGTGTGGGCCGCGTGAGTTTGCCTGCTCCTGGGGCTCTGCAGTCGCGCCCCGTTGGCTTCAATGCCGGGCTTCAGGAACAACTAGACCGCATCGAGCAGCACGCGACCGACCTGCGCGGCTGGGCCGCCGGTGGTATGAAGATGATGTTCCTGGTTTGTTCTAAAAAAGATTTTAAAGTATGATCTCGACGAGCAGCTATTTCCGCTCGCCTGACCGCAGCATCACGCAGGTCGAGCCCGATGCGGCCACAACGGTTTCTGAGAGCCGCCAGCACGGTGAGTTGCCCCTGCCGGCTACGCGCTGGTAGGCGCCGAGGTGCCACCGTACACGGCGGCCGCCAGAATCGATCCTAGCGGTAAGCTGCAATCCGAGCTCGCGACCGAGTCTCGGATCGGATAACCGAAAGTAAATGGCGACTCGGAGTGGGAACGGACGCCGACCTGGCGGGGCCGATCACCTCGCGGCGAAGGCGAGCACGACACGACCTTGACCAATACCTCGTCGGCGGCCGCAGAGACCGCGGCCCGGTCCGAGTAAAAGCCTATTGCGTGCCGAAGGGGACGTCATTGGGGACGTCCGGAGGGGCGACCCACCCAAAGGGCGCCTGATATGCTGCCATTCGGAATCATACGTACGTAAAACTACGTATGTGCCGAGGACCGGTTGCGGTGTCTCGAGTGAAGCGTTTCTTGCGTGGGGCGAAATTGATCCAGATCATCGAAGCCGACCCTAGTCGCGTCAGTATGGGATTAGCAGGCTGCGGAAAAAGTCGCGATTTTGGAAAAACGGTCATGAAACGGGCTCGCAACGGGAACCCCGGTTTAATTAAATCAACGGGTTACGAAG
>Ga0306926_10008443_pt1 | contig 11268 bp, 10 predicted proteins | sample flu12Cox44000178_FD_203759 | JGI IMG/M metagenome (GOLD analysis project Ga0306926, IMG submission 203759) | Lab enrichment of tropical soil microbial communities from Luquillo Experimental Forest, Puerto Rico - flux8day.12C.oxic.44.000.178 (v2)... | ecosystem: Environmental > Terrestrial >...
CGAGCCATTTGACCGGCAAAAGCTTTTGAGCGGAATAGTCAAGGCATGTGAAAAGCGTCCCGTAAGTTACGACGCCCTTGAGCGCGCGGTGGAAGATATCATTCAGGAACTGGAGCAGACCTTCGATCACGAAGTACCGACAAGCGCAATCGGAATTCGCGTGATGGAGCGACTACACGCTATGGACGATGTAGCCTACATCCGCTATGCGTCGGTCTACCGGCAGTTTCAGGACATCGGCGAATTCATTCACGAGATCGAGTCACTCGGTCGCAAGATAAAGCGCAACGCTCTGCAGCAGGATCTGTTTGTGCCGTGATCGCGCTTCGCAACTATTTGCCGCTGCTGCACCTGCGTGGAGGGAGCTATTCGGCGATTCGACGAGATTGGCTTTGCTTTTGTCTCCAACGCGCGGCCAAAAAGAGCGGTTACGATCGCTGGAGGCTGGCTGAACATGTAAGTTCGAGCATAATCTGTCACCTTAAAATAACATATCAAAACAATGTTATTACGGAGGATCATTTGTACGATATTGTTCTGTCTGTTCTGCAGGCGATCGGCTATGCCGAAGTAGCACTGCATTTTCAAACACTCAATCTCCCGTTCGAACTCTCTCTGATAGATATCGCTCAAGAAGCCGGTCCCGGCTACGAGCTTTCATTCTTTCGGTTGCTCAAAGAGCGCGTTCAACCTGCATTGTCAAACCGGGCTTCCAATCTTGATTTCCACGGTCTGAAACAATGCGTCCGAAATCTCCAGTCAGTGAAGACATGGAGTCGCAGTTGCTCGGAACTACGAAATGAAATCGTCGAATTTCTCCGCGCCCAGTTGCTGCACGCGGATCTGCAAACTGACATCCTTCTCACCATCCGATGACTGTTTTCGAGAGAATTATCGCCCGCGAGATCCCGGCGAAAATCATAAAGGAAGACGACACGCTGATTGCCTTTCATGATAGAAATCCGCAGGCCCCGGTACATGTTTTAGTCGTTCCCAAGAGACCGATTCCCAGAATCGCAGCAGCCGCGCCGGAAGACGCAACATTGCTGGGCAACCTTCTGCTGACTGCCCAGAAAATTGCCAAAGAGCTTGGAATAACCGATTCAGGTTATCGGATAGTCATCAACAACGGGAGTCATGGTGGAGAGACAGTTCCCCATCTTCATGTCCACGTTTTGGGAGGCCGTCCGTTTCGATGGCCTCCCGGCTAGCCCCCGAAAATCACGCGCTGCAAGGAGCGGCGCGCATCCGGCGGCTGCTGGACGAGCTAGAAAGCGCTTAAACAGACGCCTCGCTCCGTTTATTGCGGCTTCGCCGCGTTGTGATCAACGCAGGTTAGAGATTTTGCCCCACCAATGTCGTTTAGGCGAAGCTCCCATTCCCCTGAAAACAAGGGCGGATGACCGCCTGCGTGAACGCTGACTTCCAATCAAGGCCTGTCATTATCACACGCACGGCCTAGCCTCCTGGGATTGTGGTCTTAACGGGTCTGGGGCATTAGCCTTAAATCCCGAACACCGCAGGGCAAATCCAAAAAATCTCCTGTAAAGAACTATTCGCGCAGCACGACGCCAAGCTGCTCCACAAGTTGCAATTTCAGGCGTCCGTGCGCCTCATTTGCTTCCTCTTGCCTCAACGTTCGGTCGCCTGCCCGATAAGTCAAACTACAGGCCATCGATTTTTTGTTGAGCGGCACCTTTTCGCCAGTTGCATCGATAAAAAGATCGAATAAGGAAACTTCCTTCAGAAGCGGTTCGCGGGCGGCGCGCAACGTCTCGATGACAGTTTCGTATTTGAGCTCTTTTTCGGCAAGAAAAGCGACATCTCGCACAATCGGCGGAAATCGATCCAACGCCCTGTAAGCAAATCTTCGGTTTGATTCGTCTTTCGGAAGACTAATTTCGGCCAGAGAAATCGGACCGCGGGCCCCAAGCTCCTTTGCCAAACCCGGTCGAACCTGCCCAATTTTTCCAAGAACCCGCCCTTGGCCATCGAGAACACTGCAGACCAACGGAGCGAATCGAGTCGGCTCGTCTCGCTTCAAAACAAGTTCGGTGCGCGTCGCTACTTTCAAAATTCCTTTGAGATCGAATAAATCGAAGATCGTCTGGCTCTGATTCCAGCTTTTCGATTGGCGCTCTCCCGAAACGAGCACACCTAGTTTCAAATATTCTTCCTTATCCCCTTGCCGAAAAACTCGTCCAATTTCGAATAGGGCGACGCCACTCGCTCCCCTATTAAAATTGCGTTCCGCCGCTCGAACGAGCCCGAACAGCAGCGAAGGCCTCAGGATCCCCTGTTCTTCAGCGAGCGGATTTCGCAAGACCAGAGCTTCGGGCTCGGGCTCCAGCAGGTACTCGAGCGCGCGACCGTCCACAAGGGTCAGACTTCGCGCCTCGGAAAGTCCCAATCCAACCAGGCGTTGGCGCAACTGCATCAAATCATCGTGAACACGATCCGCGTCAGAACTCTCGGTGGCGGCCCCGAACACGCGAGACGGAATGGTTTGCACTCCGGCGAGCCGGCAGACTTCTTCTATCAAATCAACCTCTGTGAAGAGGTCGTGTCTGAAGCTGGGAATATGCCAGCAATTTTCACCGATCGATCTAAGTCCGATGCGTCTCAGTAGTTCGGCGGCGTTGGGAACCTCCATGCCGAGCAGAGCAGAGCACCTTTCGGGACGCATCTTCACCGTATGGCTGAGGTCTGGGATGGAGCCACTGACAATGATCTGTTCATCCGCCACTCCTCCTGCAACCTTGAGCAGCAAGTCTGTAGCCCGTGCCGAAGCGAACAGCACCATTTTCGGATCCACTCCGCGCTCAAAGCGAAAACTCGAGTCGGAAATCAAACCTAAGCGACGACTCGTGCGACGAACCCGTGCGGGGTCAAAATAGGCGGCCTCAAGCACCAGATCTTGCGTCGCCGCAGCAACACCGCTCGCTTCACCACCCATGACCCCTGCGATGGCCAAGGCTTTTGCCCTATCGGCGATGAGCAGGTCGTCAGACTCAAGCGCATATTCCTTCCCGTCGAGCGCTACCAATTTTTCTCCCGGACCGGCGTACCTGACAATAATTCCGCTTTCAATCCTTGCGTTGTCAAAGGCGTGCAAAGGTTGGCCAATTTCCATCAGCACGTAGTTCGTCACATCGACAACATTGTTAATCGAACGTATACCAACCGATTCCAGCCGTTGCCTTAGCCAGGCGGGGCTTGGACCCACTTGTACACCTCGAATCAGCCGCGCTGTGTAAAAAGGACAGCTATCCAGCGCATCGACTCGAACAGCGGTTAAATCCTCGCGAGATTGAGCGATATTCGTCTCGATTGCAGGCAGCTCTGGAGCAGGCAAAGCCAGCAAAGCCGCGAGCTCACGAGCCATCCCGAAATGGCTCAATAGATCCGGGCGATTTGGCGTTGTTTCTACTTCCAAAATTGTGTCGGGCGGAAATATTTGAGCCAATGGAACACCCACAGGCGTATCGCGAGGTAGGATCAGCAGCCCTGCCGCATCCTCCGCGAGGTTGAGTTCTTTCGCGCTGCAAAGCATCCCTTCCGATTCCACGCCCCGCAACTTCGCGGCGCTGATCTTGAGGCCGTTCGGCAGAACGCTTCCCGGCAGGGCTAGAGGAACTTTGTCCCCTGCTCGAAAATTCCTGGCTCCGCAAACGATCTGACGGCTAAGGTTTGTTCCGTCACTAACCTGACAAATACTCAGGCGATCAGCGTTCGGATGCGGGGTAAAGGAATCAATCCGAGCAACAACAACTTTGTCAAAGCTCGCCCCCTTTTCCTCGACGCCCTCCACCTCCACGCCTGCGAACGTAAGAGCCTCAACTATTTCATCCACAGGCTTGGTAGTGGACAGAAAATCCTTAAGCCAGTTCAACGACAACTTCATTGGACGAATTGCGCTAGAAACCGCTGGTCATTCTCGATCAAGAGCCGGATATCGGGCAGACCGTAAAGCGCCATCGCCAGCCGCTCAAGGCCCATACCAAACGCGAATCCGGTCCAGTTCTCCGGATCATAAGCCCGGTCGCCACGCCTCTCATTGACAGATTCGAAAACGGGGGGATTGACCATTCCGCACCCCAAAAGTTCCATCCACGCGCCACCATTAATTCCGGGCAGGCGAATGTCGACTTCAAAGCTCGGCTCGGTAAAGGGAAAGAAGTGCGGACGCAAACGGGTCTCAACTTCATGTCCCAGCAGTTCACGAACAAAATACTCTAAGGTACCTTTCAAATCGGCGACACTAACCTTGCGATCCACATAGAGCCCTTCCAGCTGGTTAAACTGGCTTAAATGTGTGGAGTCGATTTCGTCGCGACGGTATGCGGCGCCCGGCCCTATCACGCGAACCGGAGGCTTTGTCGCGATCATCGTTCTGATCTGCACACTTGAGGTATGTGTTCTGAGAAGCCGTCCATCGGGCAGATAAAAGGTATCCGAATCGTTGCGGGCGGGATGATTCGCGGGGGTATTCAGCGCGTCAAAACAGTACCATTCGCTCTCGACATCCGGACCATCGGCCACAGCAAACCCCAGCCGGCGAAGAATTTGGACGGCACGGTCTTGCAGGAGGGTTAACGGATGCATGCTGCCGACGCGAAACGCCGTTCCCGGCAACGTTTCGTCAACCCCAACCAGCGCCTCTGCCTCGGCGGTTGTTTCCAGTGCCGCCAAACGTTCATCCAGTTCGCGCGCAACAGAGTTGCGAAGCTCGTTCAGCTGCTTGCCGATCCGAGGGCGATCCTCTTTCGGCAGGTTGCGCATGTTTTCGCTAAGAAGCGAAATAGCGCCCGTCTTTCCCAAAAACCGGACGCGCAGATTCTCGATATCGATCCTGCTGCGGCTCCTCCGAATTTCGGCAAGAGCAGATTGCTGTAACTCTTGAAGCTCCGAGTCCATCCCAAGATTTTCGAGAAGTAGAAAGCTCACGCGCTTTCATCGCGCGCAAAATCCGGATCTACTCCGAAGTCAGGCTGCCTTCTTTCGATCCAAGGCTGCCAAAGCCTTATCCACAACGGCCTTGAACGCAACGGCGTCATTCACAGTGAGCTCGGCTAGATTCCGGCGATCGATCTCGATTTGGGCAGCGGTCAGCCCTTCAACAAACCGGCTGTAGGTAGTGCCGAGCTGCCGGCACGCGGCATTAATTCGCAGGATCCAAAGGTTGCGGAAATTGCGTTTCCGGGTCTTGCGATCCCGATACGCCCAATATTGGGCCTTCATCGTTGCATCTTTTGCGTAACGGAAAAGTTTTGATCTGCGGCCCCTGTATCCCTTTGCTTTGTCGAGAATCCTCTTTCTGCGTTCTCGGCTCGCGCGCGCGTTAGTCGCTCTAGGCATTCATCTTATCCCGCCAAAAAAGCGGGATCCTCATCGACAGGTGGTTGTTTCCAATTTTGTCCTCCGACCTCACCTGTCGCATCGATCCCGCATCGGCGGGATAGGAGGAGAACAATCAACCGATTCTCAGTTAAACGGCAGATTTTCCTTTATCCGCGCTTCGTCTGTCGTGTCTGTGAGCCCCTGTTTTGCGAGTTGGCGCTTGCGCTTCGCATTTTTCGACTGCAGCAAGTGACGGCGGCCGGCATGGCCGCGCAACACCTTGCCCGTCGCGGTCACTTTGAAGCGCTTCGCGACCGCCTTCTTGGTTTTGCGTCTCGCAATCGGTTTTGGCATAAGGAGCCCGGAATGTATCTCCATGAGACCAATTGGCAACCGGAATTTTTCGGGCGGAGCTGATGCCAGGCCGCGGAGGGGACGGATTCACCGCAGAGGACCAGCAATTGCGGATTTCGGATTGCGAACTGCGGATCGAATTTGAGGAAGGGGTTTGCGGCGGGAAACTAAGCCCAAATCCGCAATTCGAAATTCGCAATCCGCAATTTCTAAGCCACCGTCTGAAGAATGAACCTGCATTGGTAAAGGCCCGAAGCTGTCTTCTCCTCGCGCTCAACCCGAACTCCTAATACGCGCTCAAACATCTCGCGTTCCAGGCGTCTGACTAACGGGAAAGCTTCCAGGAGATCCATTATCGGTGAGTGATATTCGACAACAGCAATTCGATCGGAAGTCGAGATCTCAGAAAGGTACCCTTCATGCTCGCGAATTTTCGCAAGTGTCTCGGCCATTTCCAGAACCGTCTTTCCGCGGACCTTGCGCACATACTCTTCCGTTCTGGCAGCAAACATCGAGTAAAGAAGCTTTTCGGCCGCTGCATGGCCGTACAGTCGAGTTGCTGCGTGCAGAAGCTCGATGGTTGCGGCATTGGTTCCCCGCGGGAAAAAAGTCTGTGCCTTCGGGGTGAGCCGATAAATCATCTCCGGACGCCCAACAGCTTTTGGACGGCGCCAGGTATCAACATAACCCTGGCGTTCGAGTTCCTCGCAATGCTGTTTGACCCCCATGTAGCTCAGCTTCAGCCGCTCTCCCAACTCATTGACCGACAGGCCCTGTGTCTTTTTCAGAGAGTGAATAATTCTCATCCTTTGCGAACGGCCAACTTCGCTTATTCGTTTCATCGAATTTGTCGGCGCACCGGTCCGCCCCGGACGAGCCTCAACCCGGGCAACGAATTGCGCTCTTGAAACTCATTTCTCAATTTTGACAATCGAATAGGTTTTGATGCCTTTACGGTCGAGTAACAGCAGCAAATTCTGTTTCCCTTTCTGCTCCGTCAGCGCCTTCTGAAAGGATTGGGTATTACTGACCGGATTCCGACCCACTTCCGTGATCAGATCCCCAGATTGAATGTCCGCGAGAGCCGCCGGACTGTTCGGCGCTACTTCGGTCACGACGACACCGACATCTGACTTCAGGCCGAACTCTTGCTTTAACTCGGGAGTCACATCTTGCACTTTAACACCGAACTCCGAAGCAGCACTCTCGCTTGGCACAGGCGACGCAGGGATACTGCCGATCTTGTTTGGATTGCTCGGCAACTCCTCGGTTCTAACCGACACGCTCATTTTTTTGCCGTTCCGCCATACCCCTAAGGTGAGTTGCTCGCCAACTTTCTTCTTCAGTACTTCATTCTGCAACTCTCGGGCGCTCCCGACCTGGACACCGTCAACGTCTGTAATCACGTCGGCAGGCCGCAAATCACTCCTTGAAGCAGGAGTGTCAGCCTGGATCGTTCGCACGACTACCCCCTTGTCAACGCCTTTGAAAACTTCGGCACGATTCTGATCGCCAAGGCTCTCGATGACAATCCCCAACCAGGGTCGGACAATTTTGCCGGTTGCAATCAACTGATCGCTGATTTGCCTGGCTAGATTGCTGGAAATCGCGAATCCAAGCCCCCGGTTCAAACCGTGGATCAGCGTATTGACTCCTATCACCTTGCCATCGATGTCGCAGAGAGGACCGCCACTGTTGCCGGGATTAATCGCAGCGTCTGTCTGGATATAGTCCTCATATTTATCCGGCAGCAGTTCGTTCCGGCCCTTAGCGCTCACCACACCAGTCGTGAATGTGTAAGCGAATTTGTATGGCGTCCCTATCGCGCACACAATCTGACCCACCTTCACAGCATCGCTATTGGCAAAGTCAATCGTGGGCAGACCCGATGCTTCGACTTTGATTACTGCCACATCCGTTCGCTCGTCTGAGCCGATCACCTTCGCGTGGAACGTGCGCCCATCCTTAAGCTTGACGTTAATCTGGTCCTCACCTTCGATTACGTGGCCGTTTGTGATAATATAGCCATCCTGACGAATGACAAATCCCGACCCCTCGCTCTGATCAGGCTGTTCACTTTCCTCTCTCGGGCTGCGAAAGAAAAAATCGAATCCGTCGGGCGGATTTGCGGAATTACCGGAGCGCCCGTTCTTTTCGACATCGACCACGACGACGGCAGGAGCAACCCGCTCGTAAACCGCTGTGTAAGCATCGTTTAACTGATGGGCGATATCCCTGGGCGCGCTTGCCGCAACCGCCTGCCCAAAAAGCGAAGGCACTAAAGATTGAGTCAACAGCATTCCCCCAACAGCGAGGGCGGTAATACGATCAATCGGGCTCATAGAGAAAAGTAGATCAGACGGAAATTGTAAGCCGCCGAACAGGGTCAAACTGCTACAGAGACGCCCCGAGCGCAAACAGTTGCCAGGGGATTGTGTACAGGCCTGCCCTGATTGACAAAATCGAAAGTGAGCCCTTAGTATTGTACCAATTAGTCAACAAATCATGCATAGCCTAGCTGAAACCGCCGACAAGCGGTTCCTTTCGTTCGCGCCAGGGTTCTGGCCCAATGTCGCTCCCGAACTCTGGAACGACTGGAAATGGCAACTTAAGAATCGAATCACGAACCTGCAGCAACTCGAGGAAAAGATTGCTCTTACGCGCGAAGAACGCGCCGGCGTCGTACTCTCCGGCAACAAACTTGCACTTGCGGTAACCCCTCATTTTTTTAACCTGATTGCGCCGGATGACCCCAACTGTCCTATACGTCGCCAGGTCATCCCTCGCCTTGAGGAGGCGGATCGAGCGCCCTTCGAAATGGCCGACCCGTGCGGTGAAGACTCGCACATGCCGGTTGAGGGTCTCGTGCACCGATATCCGGACCGAGTCCTGTTTCTGGTGACGGATCGATGCGCATCATATTGCCGTTACTGCACCCGCAGCCGGGTCGTTAGCGGAGTTGGCGAACAAGAACTCCACACCGATTTCGAACAGGCCTACAGCTACCTTGAGTCGCACACCGAGATCCGCGACGTCCTTCTTTCCGGCGGCGATGCTTTGCTTCTTTCGGATGACAAACTTCGAGGAATCTTGCGCCGCCTGCGATCGATCCCTCATATCGAATTCGTTCGAATCGGGACCCGGATTCCGATTTTTCTTCCTCAGCGCATTACACCGCAGCTGTGCCAGATGCTTCAGGAATTCCATCCACTCTGGATAAGCATTCATTCCAACCATCCGCGCGAATTGACGACGGAGGTCAAAACTGCCCTCGAAAGACTCGCTAACCACGGTATCCCGCTCGGCAACCAAAGCGTCCTCCTCAAGGGTGTGAACGACGACCTGGATGTCATGAGGGCATTGGTTCACAAATTAATGATGTCGCGCGTGCGGCCCTACTATATCTACCAGTGCGACTTGATTCATGGTTCCGCCCATCTTCGTACTTCCGTGGCGAAAGGAATCGAAATCATTGAAGGCTTGCGCGGACACACAACTGGCTACGCCGTACCGCAGTTTGTCATTGATGCGCCGGGAGGGGGAGGCAAAGTTCCGATCAACCCTGGATACGTTTTGTATCATGATCACGAAAAGATCGTGATTCGCAACTACGAGGGAAAAATCTTCGAATATCCCGAACAGGAAATCGCAGTCACTTCTGCGGTGAATCCTGAAGCGGCCGCCGATTTTCTCCTTTCCAGGTAAAAGAAGAAACGTGTGAGCCGGGCGATCAGCAGATCGAATTTCGGGGACAGGACACTAGCAGCCATGGCCGGAATCGTCGTCAAACCTCGAGCTCGCATTTTTCACGGACATGATTGGGTTTATGCTTCGGAAGTTTTAAAAACCTTCGGCAATCCTCAACCCGGTGATGCGATTTCGTTGAAAGATGGCCGGGATCGGCTTCTGGGTTCAGCTATCTACAACCCGAAATCGCAGATCGTGGCGCGGCGATTTTCAAGGCGCAGGCAGGACCTCGATCTCGATTTCTTTCTCCGAAGGATCAACCAGGCGGTCGCCTCGCGAGAAAAGCTTGGCGTCAACAGGAACCCGGGACGCATTGTCTGGAGTGAAAGCGACGGACTCCCCGGAGTCGTAGTTGACAGATACGGACCATATGTCGTGCTGCAGACGCTCACTCTGGGGATGGAAAAAAAAAAGGGACTAATCGCCGAAGCCGTGCAAAAGCTCATGTCACCCAGGTCGATCGTCGAGCGAAACGAGGCGCCAATTCGCAAAGCGGAAGGCCTCGATCTTGTCAAGGATGTGCTTTCCGGTGAACGGCCTCGACCCGTCGAACTGGACGTGAAGGGCATGCGCTTCGAAATCGATGTCCTGGAGGGCCAGAAAACCGGATTTTACCTGGATCAAATCGATAATTACGAAACGGTGGCTGGCCTTGCGCCAGGGCTTCGCATCCTCGACTGTTTTTCGAACCAAGGGGCATTTGCGATCGCCTGCGCCAGAGCCGGTGCAGCTGCGGTTACGGCCGTGGAGATCAGTGCCGATCTGGTGCAATCGATCAACCAGAACGCCCGGCGCAACGAGGTAAGCATCACAACCCAGGCAACGAATGCATTCGATTTCCTCGCTGAGTGTATCCGCGAAAAGGCACAGTACGACCTTATTGTTCTCGACCCTCCGTCATTTGCCAGGTCTAAGGAATCGCTCGGAGGCGCGTGGCGCGGATACAAAGAGATCCATTTGCAAGCGCTTCGGTTGCTGGCTCCTGAGGGCTTTCTTGCAACGTTCTCCTGTTCACATCACGTTTCCCGCGAAATGTTTCTGGAGATGGTCGTAGACGCGAGCGTAGATGCGAAGCGCCACGTACGAATGTTGAAGCAGCTTTTTCAACCACTCGACCATCCGATCCTTCCCCATATCCCAGAGACCGAATACCTGAAAGGTTTTCTGTTCCAGGTTCTTCCGGGCCGGTAGCGATGCCTCTGAAGCGGCGTGTCAGGGCGAAAGCTTTCGCGCCTAACCCCGACGGATCTTGGCACCCTGTGCGCATTTCTCATGGGAACATGAGTATGTGTTTAGCGCTTTTAACGCGGACACGACTGGTACACGGGACGCAGGGTGGATAGCGGATGAGTAGAGCCGACCGCGCCTCGGAGGGGCGCTCCGAGAATAGGCCGGCGCTTCAGCGCCGGTACTCAAAAACAAAAAGGGATCCCCCGTCCCGGAGGGCCGGGGTGAAGCGGCGCGTAAGCTTCTGTTTAGCACGAAAAACCGCGAAGGTTGGTCCCTTTTTCTCAGCAAAGCTGGTTGTTGGGATGATCTTCAGGCCCAACGGCTCACCCCCATAAGCGCTAACTTAAGGAGTGCAGCGCTCACAAATGCGCTACGATGTAGGCGAACCGTCTCGGTTTGCGTTTTCAAGCGTGCAAAGCGGGGCCGCTTCGCTTACTTCGCGCTTAAGCTGGCACTTATACGGCTCACCCCGGCCCTCCGGGACGGGGCCGATTTGCAAATCGTCAGTAACCGGCGCTGAAGGCGCCGGCCTATTCTCAAGCCGTCCCTCCGGGACGGTACGTTTAGCGTGCCTAAAACGCGCTAAACAGAAATGAA
>Ga0306926_10008446_pt1 | contig 11266 bp, 10 predicted proteins | sample flu12Cox44000178_FD_203759 | JGI IMG/M metagenome (GOLD analysis project Ga0306926, IMG submission 203759) | Lab enrichment of tropical soil microbial communities from Luquillo Experimental Forest, Puerto Rico - flux8day.12C.oxic.44.000.178 (v2)... | ecosystem: Environmental > Terrestrial >...
CTCAAATGAAGCTTGATCCGACGCTGGTTGGGGACCGTCCGCTTTCAGCCGTATCAGTCGCCGCTCACGCCACCGCCCGCGGCGCGAGCGCGTCGATGTCGGTGACGACGTCGATAATCACCGGCCATAGTCGCGCGCGGCCCGTTGCAGCCGGGACATGTCATAGGACGTGGCGCGTTCCTTCACGCGCGCAAGCACTTCGTTTTTGCTTTCGGCAAGCCGGTCCACATTGTTCACAAGATCGACCAGCAGGAACTCCGGGCTGAGCGTGCGCGGAAAGGCAGGCTTGACGCGAAAATCGAACGTCCGCCCGCCAAGCGCGAACAGGCCGTGCCGCTTGTGATTGTAAACGACGGTCTTGTCGTAAAGCTGCGTCGTCCCGACCCCAAGGCTGTTGTAGGCGTTGGGCGAGGCGAGAAGAAAGCGGCGATCCTTGAGGAACGTGCCGACGAGCTTGTCGTCCTCCGCGGGCGCTTTCCCAAACACTGTGTCTTTGGGGTAGGCGTAGAGACCGCCGGCCAGCTTGGTCAGCGTTCCGTCGTCCTGCAATTCCTTGAGGTGGCGATTTTCGCCACACTCCCGGCTGCGCCGAGGCTCCACGCGGGCTCTGTTATGTGTGCGATGTGAAACGATCGTACACGTCTTCTTCCGGTTCCATGTCGAGCTGCATGTAGCTGTCGCGATTCTCAAGCAGCAGCAGCGTGACGGCGAAGTCATACTGCTCGGCGAAGATCGTCATCTCGCGGACTGGTTCGGCGAACCACACGCCTGCCGACAGCTCGACGCCCGCGCGCCCGTCAACGATCATGTCCTGGCGGCTTGCCAAAGAGTCTGCAGGGATCGCAATCGGCGGCCCTGACGTGCGAAAGAAAGCGCCCGTCCTCAGCGCCGGCTTGCTGGCCCGCGACCATAAAATGAATCCGTCCCGCGAAACCACGAGCACCGCGCGCCGCGCGGTATATTGCAGCCAGCGCAGCACCGCCGCGATCAGAGACACGCGGTAACGGTCGGCGCAATGCGAGATCATGTCGAGATCGACCTTGTCGCTCTCAGGAATCTGCCGCCGGAAATCGTCGAGTGGCATCAGCAGTCCGGCCGAGAACACATTGGCCTGATTCTCGATCTGACCGTATTCGCTGTCCCAGCGAACGACATCCTGCTCGCCGCACCGAATGCCGTCTGGATACGCAAGCCGGTGAATCAGGTAGTGCCCAAACTCATGCCCGAGGGTGAAGTTGATGCGCCCTTCCGATGCAATCGCGCTGTTGTAGAAAATCCCCCAGCCTTTCTTGCCGGCGGGCGCGCGATAGAGCGCGCCATCGAAACCCGGCAGCGATCGACCGACGACCAGCGACACCGGATCATCCGGATATCGTTGCGCGCTGTACTCCCTCGCCACGAGCGCGACATCGACGGGGAAGCGGTCCTTCCCCAGGACCGCGTTGAGCACCAGGCTGATGTCGATCGCCCACCGCTCCGGCGACGGCGCGCTGGTCATTTATCCTCCCCCCAGAGATCGACCATGCGCCGAATCTTGTCCTTGGTGTCTGGGTCCATTTTCCGGTAGCGACGGAAGAAGGCCTGGTCGGCGGCTTCTGCCACGTCGGTCTTCTCCGTGGAATCGACGAGATAGTCCGAGGTCACCCCGAGCACCGACGCGATTCGCGCCACCTTGTCGGCCGAGGGTCGGGGCGGGTTCTTGTTCTCCAACTCCCAGATGTAGCTCTTGCTGGACTCAGTCAGTTCCGCAAGTTTTTCAAGGGTGTAACCCTTCTTCTTCCTGAGTTCACGGATCTTGTCGCCGAGCGAGGTGGACACATCTATCTCCTATCTCCGTCTTCTTTTGAAGTTCAGAATAGCGATACACCGCGTACTTGACAACGCTTAGTCCGGCGCCTACGTTCATGTTCGGAGTAGCGATACTTTCCGACTCGGTCTTTCCGGCCGAGACCTCTAGTTCTAGGGGAGGGGCGGGTCGTGAGCCGCCGCTGATTGTATACGCCTGCGCCGCTCATACATGAATGGAACTTGGCCCGGTCAGCCGGTGGCTGTCGGGGGGCAGGTTCGCTCGAACCTAGGAGACGACCGTGACCGCTACGCTGACTTTCCACCCGCTCGGCAACGCCGATTGCACCCGCTTCGACCTTGCCGACGGCAAGAAGATGCTCGTCGACTACGCCGACATGAAGAACCGCGACGATCCGTGGGACCGGCGCATCGACTTGCCGGCCGAACTCAAGTCCGACCTCCGCGCCGCGCAGCGGGACTACTACAACGTGGTCTGCTTCACGCATCTTGACGACGATCATTGCGGCGGCGGCGACTTCTTCTGGCTTGAGCACGCGCTCAAGTACCAGGGCGAAGGCCGCATCAAGATTCGGGAGCTGTGGGTCCCGGCCGCCGCGATCCTTGAAGACGGCTTGGACGACAGCGCCCGCATCATCCGCCAGGAAGCGCGCTACCGCCTCAAGAAGGGTTCCGGCATCCGGGTCTTCTCCCGGCCGACCAAGCTCAAGGAGTGGCTGGAGGCCAACGGCCTCACTTTGGAATCACGCGCGCATCTCATCACCGATGCCGGCCAATTCGTCCCGGGTTATTCGATCTTCGGGCCGGAGCGGGTACAGTTCTTCATCCACAGCCCGTTCGGCTGGCGGCAGAACGACAACGAGGTGGTCGATCGCAACCAGGACAGCGTCGTCTTCCAGGCGACCTTCCTGGAGGGTACCCGCCAGACCCGCGCGCTCTTCATGTCCGACATCGACCACGACTCGATCGAGCAGATCGTGAAGACCAGCAAGCGCCACAACAACGAGGACCGGCTGCTGTGGGACATCTTCAAGGTCCCGCACCATTGCTCGTACACGGCGATCGGACCCGACAAAGGCGACGACGAGACCAGGCCGACGGACGAGGTCAAGTGGCTCTGCGAGACGCAAGGCCAGGAACGCCACACGATGATGTCCACCAGCAAGTCGATCCCGATCAAGGGCAGCGACGAGGACAAGGATGTCCAGCCGCCGCACCGGCAGGCCGCCGCCTACTACAAGCGCGTCGCCAACGCCAAGGACGGGCAGTTCAAGGTGACCATGGACTTGCCGTCCGCCAGCAAGCCGAAGCCGACCAAGATCGAGATCACCGACCGCGGCGCGCGGCTGCTCACGGTCTCGGCGACGGTGGGCGCCGCCAGCATCGTCTCGACCCCCGCACGCGCGGGGTAGTATGGGCATTCATCCGTGGTGGTCCGGTTTCGGAGAGGCCGTCGCATCGGCGGATGAGCTGACTTCCGCGTCAGCGCGGGAGCTGGCATCTGCTATCGCCGTCGGCGCTATTCTCGCCGTCACCCTGACGGGTTTGAGGGAGTGCGCCGAGACCGGACACACCGCCGTCGGCCTGGAGGTCGAGTTCGAGCGACCCCAGGACCTGGCCTATCCCATAAGCGCGTCGGAGCCGATCGCCGTCGTGTTCGCCGCCCAGGGCGGGCAGCCGCGCGTGCTCGCCTTGCGCGACGATTTTCCAGACACGCCGCATCAGAATTGGACGCCGCAGGGCGCGCCCTGTTCGCTCTGCATCGACGACCGGCCCTGGCCGGAGGCCAGGCTGACCTACCGGCCCGCAGATCTTGTCCGGCGCATCCAGCTCTGGCTCGCCAAGGCAGCGCGCGGCGAACTGCACGACACCGCGCAACCGCCCGATCCGCTGTTCTTCGCCTCGCAGCTCGCGATCATCATCCCGCGCTCGGCGTTGCTGCCGGCCGCCCATCCTGCCGAGCTGATTGGCTTCGTCCGGCAGGACAACCCAGCGCTCATCATCACTCGCACCATCGCTGAAACCGAACCCCGGCGAACAGGCCTGCCCGGATTCGTGGTGATGCAATTCCGCGCGCAACCGCAGGCCATGACGCGCTTCCGGCACGCGCCGGTGACGCTCGCCGCGCTCAACGCCGAGCTGCAACCAGCCGGCATTAACCTCAACGACGAGATCAGAACCCGCCTCAAGGCCTGGGCGGGCATCGCCAATGACAGCGTCCGACGCCTGTCATCCCGGCTCGCCATCGTCGTGGCGTTCCCGGTCACCATGCCGGACGGAAAGACCGCCGACGATATGCGCGCCTTCATCACGCTCGATACCGCCGGCCAGATCGGCGTCAAATGGGGCATCTTGGTCAACACCAAGGCGGCCGGAGTCGCCGGAGCGGACGACGTATTTGTCCGCGCCGTTCCCGAGGGCGCGCCCAGCGCTGGCGACATCAAGATCGAACCCGCCCAGGTTCACCTCGCCTTCGACCGCGAACTTGCCGCTTCCGTCGCACGACATGCGGTACCCGACCGCAGTCGGGCGGTCTTGGTCGGAGGCGGAGCGCTCGGATCGCAGATCGCGATCAACTTGGCGCGCGAGGGCGCCTTTTCCTGGACCGTTGTCGATAGCGATTACCTGCTGCCGCACAATCTGGCGCGCCATGCCCTGCTGACCGATGAACTCGGCGCTCCGAAGGCCCTGGCGCTCGCACGTCAGATGGGGTTGCTCCTCAATGAATCCTTCACGGCCGTGGCGGGCGACGTCACCAAGCCCGACGCCGAGCTGGTCAAGGAACTTGCCGAGGCCAATGTCATCATCGACGCCTCCGCGTCGGTGGCCGTGTCCCGGCACCTTGCCGATCTAAACAGCAACGGACGGCGCATCTGCGTCTTCTTCAATCCAGCCGGGACAGCCGTCGTTCTCTTGGCTGAGAACAGCGACCGCTCGGTCACGCTGCGGGACCTTGAGGCGCAATACCATCGTCTTGTTCAGACCGATCCGGCTCTCGAAAATCATCTGCGCGCAGCACCGGGACTTCGCTACAGCGGTTCTTGCCGCGCCCTCACGAATCGCATTCCGGCCACGAGCGCGGCGCTGCTCAGCGCCTTGGGCGCGCGCGGGCTCGTTGAGGCGCTCAAAAGCGACGATGCAGCCGTCCGCATTTGGAAACTCACCGCGCAGGGCGGCGTCGATGTCATCGAGCGCAGGGGCGCCCCCACGCATCGCCTGACGCTCGGCAAGTGGACCATCACCTACGATGACGATCTTCTCGCTGAACTCGTAAGACTTCGCGATGCCCGGCTGCCCCGCGAAACCGGCGGCGTGCTCCTTGGCATCGCCGATATGAGCCGTAAGTCGATTCACGTCGTGCACGACTTACCTGAGCCGGAAGACAGCCGGGGAAGCCCTGAAGGTTTCGAGCGCGGCGTCGTCGGGCTCAAGGCCGCCCTGAACGCCGCCGTCGAAGCGTCATTGCATCAGCTCAGCTACGTGGGCGAGTGGCATTCGCATCCCCGGCGATCGTCGCCACTGCCGAGCACGATCGATCTCGCGCAAATCGTTTGGTTGGGAAACGAGCTTGAACACGAAGGCCTGCCCGGCCTCATGGCGATTGCCGCCGACGGAGGCTCGTTCGCTTTTGTGCTAGCTGGGCCGAGGTCGCGCGCGCCATGAGCGAAGCGGCTGCACCGAAAATCGGCTTGGCTCTGTCCGGAGGCGGGTCGCGCGCCATCGCCTTTCACCTCGGTTGCCTGCGCGCGCTTAACCGGCTCGGGCTTCTTGACCGCGTCGCCGTGCTCTCGACCGTCTCAGGCGGCAGCGTGATCGGCGCCTGTTTCCACGCCCACAAGGGCGACTTCGCCTCCTTCGATGCGAAAATCCGCGCCCTGTTGGCTCAAGGGCTTGGGGCGCCGATGCGCCGCAAGCTGTTCAGCGCTCTCGGCATCAAGGTCGCCGCCGCCTTCATCGTGGTCGGAATCGTCGCGCTCGGCGTCGCGCTGTTGAAAGGGGCGCTGATGTTCGCGCACCTTATCATGCCCCAATCGCTTTCACGCCACTTCGAGCGCTTCGACCTCAGGTCGCCGCTCCATCGCTTTGCGAGCCGGACGACGTTGCTCGAAGCGGCTCTCGACGATCTATTGTTTAGGGGAGCGTCGTTGAATGACCTGCCGGCGCAGCCTCATCTGGTCATCAACGCCACGGAGCTCAGGACCGGTTCGGCGTTCCGCTTCGGCACGATGGAGTCCGGCTCATGGCGCTGGGGCAAGCTTCACTGCAACCATGTGTCGGTCGCGCACGCCGTCGCCGCCTCGGCGGCTTACCCGCTCTTTCTCCCGGCTTTCGACGAGACCCTGACGTTCGAGAAAGATGGAGCGCTCAGCAACAGCCGCGTCATCCTGACTGACGGCGGCATCTACGATAATCTCGGCCTTGGCTGTCTCTGGCCGGATCGCTCGCCCGATGTGAGCCTCAACGTCGTTCCGATTGATACGATCATTTGCTGCTCGGCGGGCTACGGCCTGCGTCAAGAGCCTCCCAGCCAGTTTGTTTTCGCGCGGATGCTCAGCGTCTTCAGCGCGATCTTTGACCGAGCGCAGAACGCTGCAATGCACCGCCTGCACGAGGCGCAGCGGACCGGACAGATCAAGAGTTTCGTCTTTCCGTATCTCGGTCAGCTCGACCGCCAATTGCCGAACCCTCCCGCAAACCTTGTGCGCCGGGAGGAGGCTCACGCTTACCCCACCGATTTCAACGCGATGCCGGACGAGTGGATCGAGCGCCTCAGCTTGCGCGGGGAGCAACTAACCTTGTGCCTTGCTCGGGCATACATACCTGATTTGATATGCGGCGCTTAAAGTTTACCAGAGCGGCACCGATCTTGCGTTTCGATCTCTGTCGCGACGAATTCGCCAGCAAACGACGGCGATTGACGAGCGGGTGCCATACGGGGAAATACGCTCCGATCCAGGCTGTGCTTCGAGCCGCTCGGTAGCCCATAAGTCCCATAGACCCGGAGCGAGCGATGCAACGCGGCGACGTTCTGGTACCTTTTGCGGTCATTCGCCAGGAGCCCGTCGGCCACGGCGGGTTCCACACCGGTGCCTTCTGTTTCCCCGATCTCCATCATCCCTGCTTGCACTGGGTGTACGATTGCGGCTCGTGGCACAAGGCACGTACTGCACTCCAGAAGCGCATCAAAGGGTTGGTGAAACGCGTGCACCGCACGAAGCGGCCTCTCGACTTGCTGTTCGTTTCGCATTTCGATGTCGACCACGTGAACGGACTTCACACTCTCCTCGACCAGTTGCCCGTTGATACTGTGGTGATCCCCTATCTAGAGCCTGCCGATGCGTTCGTCGTGGTGGCTGCGGCGGTCGAGCGGCAAAACGCGACGCCCGCTACTGATCCCGACTGGCGCAAATGGCTGCTCGAATTGCACCAAATCGTATTTGACCCGCAGAGTTGGTTTGGCCGCCGCGGGGTTCGCCGTGTCATCCGTATCCGTCCCGGATCGGCGCCTGAGCCGGGACCGGCGATCGGCGAGGGACCTTTGCCCTTGCCAGAACTTCCAGGGACCGGAGAAGGCGAGGCACCGCAAGCGCGGTCTTTCTATCCTGTTTTCGTTCGACCTGATGGCTCCCTATTACCACCACGATCGGCGACGAAAGCGGACAAATGCGAGGTCATGACCGTCGACGCCGGCACGCTGGTGGGCCTTGCGACGCGGAATGGCGTATGGACCGATTGGTGGTTCGTTCCCTATGTGCACCCAATATCCGACCAGGCGCGTCGTGACCTCCAGGCAGCTATAAAGAGGACTCTGAGGGTTTCCCGCCGCGACAGGCTCAGCGATCAGCTTGCGCACAGCCTCAAGCACAAGGCGAAGCGCCGTGAGCTCGCAGAACTCTATCGTCGCGAGGAGCTCGACGACGCTAACGGCATCTCGATGTCGCTTTACGAGGGCCCCATCTCGATGTCGCCTTACAAAGGCCCTGGGTATTACTCCGGTCGTCGCACTCGCTTCGGGCGCGATCAGCCATCGCGTCACGTTGGATGGCTTCTAACCGCCGACGCCAAACTACAGAATCGGGATCAGCGCCGGGAATGGACGCAATTTTTTGGAGCGCGAGCCTCAAAGGCAGTAGGCGCATTGATGCTTCCCCACCATGGCGCCGATGGGAATTTTCACGAATCTATTCTTGAATTTGCGCCGGACGCGAAGCTCTTTTTCACGGCAGACCACGCTGACAAGAAGAGACCACAGCCGAACGTCAAGGCCACCTTGAAAGCATGCAATCCGCCAAGACCCGCCTTCAAGGTGTCGGAGCGTCCAAGAGATATCTTGGAGGCGACCAGCGGGCCGCCGGGATTCTTCTATCCATCAGTCTCCTCCGCTAATGACATGAATTCATCATCTCGTAGCGTTCGAAGGAGATTCAAAATCTGTCTCGATTCAATTCCTGCTCCAGCGGAACCAGTCGCTAGAGCGAGCAATTTGCCGGTGGAGGACGACGACTTCATGGCGTAATGATAAGAAAAGCGGCCAGTTGGCTCTGAGAGCGGAGTTTATTGAACCTTATTGGACATCCTCTGGGCAGCCCCATTTTGACCGGCGCCAAACCTCATGATCGGATAGTCGGAGAAACATGGATCGGCATGCCGAACGATGAGGTCAGAAGGAAACTCGTCGATGACGGTCCTGGCATCAGAGTGGCAACGTTCAACAATCACGTGTTCTGCCAAATGCTCGCAAAGATCGCCCATTCATACACAGTCGCGGAGTGGGGCATTCATAGCTTCCGACCACTTCTTCTCGATCTCATTCTAGGCAGGACAGAAACAGCCTTTCACTGGGTCGGGGGGGACATGACCGTGACACGACCAGACCCAAGCGGGTTACACAGGATGCAGCTGAAGCGAGAAGTCTTGTTGAGGACAGAATACGTGATCGCATATATCACGCTATTTTGTCTCTTTGGTGCCCCCGAATATCGGATCGTCGTCGGGACGTGGAAAGTCGATCATTAGTCCAACATCCAGCAACTCGGCGCGTAGAATTAGCAACGACCTCGACGTGTTCGCCGACGGCGCCGTTGTCGACCGCATCATGAAGACCGCCGCCGCGCCGGTCGGCGAGCCATGGCTCTCGCCTCCGGCCACCACGAGGATCGCATGCCCACCCACGGCTACACCGCGACGCGCGAGGCCGCGATGGTGGCGTTCGCTAAGAGTTGGCGGCGGGAATAGGCCGGTCACTCATTAACGCCAATCAGGCTGCGCCGCTTTATTCGATCACCTCGTCGGCGAGCGCGACCAACTTGTCTGGAATTTGGAGGTCGAGCGCCTTCGCGGTCTTGAGGTTGATGACCAGCTCGTACTTGGTTGGCTGCACAACCGGCAGGTCGGTCGGCTTACGTAGCAGCGGCGCCGCCGAGAAGCGTGATGAACTCGCGCCGCTTCATGCCGAACATGGGGACTTCCTCCCTTGTCGTCTGGCGTCGTCGCCAGCCGGCCTGACGCTCGGCTTACCGCACGCTCAGCCTGCCGCAGAGCGCCGGCTAGTCCTTGGGGCAGGATCTAAATTTGATGGCGTTCGCCGGGCAGCGCCTCGCGCTCGACCGCGCGGTCGGCCGCAGCCTCCCTTGCTTTCCCAATAGCGCGCTCAAAACCCGCCCGCCACGTGTCACGCGGCAAAGTCTTGTGGCGCCTACATTGTTTCCGGTTTCCCGATTGCCGCCGCAGAGGCGGAGCGAGCGAAAACGATGACGGCTGCCAACCGGCTGGAACGCCACAACCTTCTTGCGAGCCGGCAAAGCGAGGCGCGACCCCGAGATGGGCAAGGCACCAGCGGCCGCCTCCCTCCTTCTCGGCCTGAAGTTGCCGGAGTGTGTTGCGCCGCAAGGCGTTGGGGCACCTGCACTGTTTCCGCGTTGCCGATTGCTGTTGTAGGGAGAAGGCAAGCGAAAAACGCACCGCTTTGCGGGAAAATGCTCCTAGAGAATCAGCAACAGAGCGCCGCATATTCCCAGCGCCAAAATCCAGATGAGGTCGAGGTTGATCCAAGCGGAGCGCAGAAACGCAAGCCCCACCCACTGGTAGACGATCAGCGAGACGACCGCGATCGCCGCCAGCATGGCGAGGGTGTGGACCGCGATCGCCGCTATTGCAATCGGTGCGCTCGCGGTCAGCGTTGCGGGCGAGCCGGACAGGCACAGAGGCATCAGCACCGGAATCAGCATCAGACCCGCGCCGTGGGCATTGGCCATCAGGAACGACCACAGCGCGAGGCCGGCGAGGCCGGTCTGCATGCCGACGCGCAGGCGCTGGCGATGACCGTAGGCCGCGTGCCAGATCGCCCAGCCGATCAGGATCGCGCCAGCCGTGCGGCTGAGCATCGTGCGGTCGACCACGACGCCGAGCGCCAACACCGCAAAGATCACGATCGCGATCGCCGCCGCGTGGCCGAGCGCGATCGGCAGGAGGGACAGCAGCACGACGGCGCCGCTGCGGCGATGCAGCCCCAGCGCCACGGCGAACAGCCAGCCCATGGCCGGATTGACGCCATGGAAGAATCCAAGTCCGGCCAGCGCGAGCCAGGGCCACAGGCTGCTCATCGCGCAGAGGATCGAGCCGTCATTCCGGCCGAGCGCCTCGGATCAAGTCCGGCGCAGGCTCGCGCCATACGGCTCTGGGCATGTGTATCCGTCCGCCGATTTCCGCCCACCGGCTCACGGATAACAATAGGAATCCGAGGAGCAGTCGCCGCCGTTGAGCCGGACCTGGTGCGGCCGATGGGTCTTGGGCCGTTCCACGAAGAATTTCGGATCGAAGGCGATGCCGCCCTGCGGCTTGGCGTCGAGCTTGACCATCCAGCCGTCGATCCCGTCCGGGTAGAACTGCCCCACTCACTCGTGACCATCGTGTCGTAGCCGAGATGCCACCAGCCGTCGTAGCTCAGATATTGCGAGCCGCGATCGACTTCCCAGCGGCTGAGCGGCTCGAAGCTCTCGTGGTCCATCAGGAACACGCCGCCGGGCCCTTGCCCTCATGGTTGCCGCCTCTAACCAGGATAGCACATAGCGAGCGGCTCGACGGCCATGTTGATGGATAGCAGCCCCACTGACGAGCGACGGCGCAGCTGGAGCAGTTAGAGGGTCAAGCGCGTTCATTGCGCGCGCCGGGACCCGCGGAGCGCATTCGCACGCCTCACGCATTTCTCGACTTTACGTATTCTCGACTTTACGTATTCATGTCAGGCGGGCGCGGAGCATTTTCAGCAATGCACTTCAACCGGACGAGCCGTCGCATCAGGAGCGGACCTGCCCGAACCCGAGCGGCGTCTTTAAGCGCCTAGGCGACCGGCTGGAATTTCAGGGCGACTCCATTCATGCAGTAGCGCTTCCCAGTCGGCTTGGGCCCGTCGTCGAACACGTGGCCGAGATGACCGCCGCAGCGCCGGCAATGCACTTCC
>Ga0306926_10008449_pt1 | contig 11266 bp, 9 predicted proteins | sample flu12Cox44000178_FD_203759 | JGI IMG/M metagenome (GOLD analysis project Ga0306926, IMG submission 203759) | Lab enrichment of tropical soil microbial communities from Luquillo Experimental Forest, Puerto Rico - flux8day.12C.oxic.44.000.178 (v2)... | ecosystem: Environmental > Terrestrial > Soil...
CGGCAGTCTTTACGATTTGCCTGTAGCTGCATCCATGGCGTGGATCAGTGGGATCGGCGTGCTCGCGCAGGATCTGAAGCCAGAACAGGAACGGATTGCACCGAGTGGCCGCCGAGGGTTGTGGCTGGCCCGGTTGGGAATGACCGTTATCTTTTCCCTGCCGCTCTTCGCCGCATGGTCGCTGTTTGATGTCAGCGTACCTTCAAGTGTGCGCACCTTCCGGCTTGTTCTCACGCTGGTCACTTTGATGGTAATGGGCGGTCTCGTGTTTCTGCGCCAGCACCTTCTCGATCGGGAACTCGTCCGTTTGCTTTCAGCGTCGCAGGAATCATTCGAAAACCTGAAGCAACTCCAGGGACAACTGATTCAATCGGAGAAGCTAGCTTCGCTCGGGCAACTGGTAGGTGGCGCCGCGCATGAACTCAACAACCCGCTCACGGCAATGCTGGGATACTCCGAACTCCTCACATCCTCCGGACTGAACGAGGAACAGCGGGCGCTCGCGCAAAAGATTACGCAACAGGTCCGCCACACTCGGGTGCTGATCTCGAACCTGCTCAACTTCGCACGTCCCACTCCTGCTACCAAGACACGAGTCGACGTAAACAGCATCGCCCACACCGCCATCAGCCTATGCCAGACTCAGTTCGGTCCGTCCCGGGTCGACCTTCGACTTAAACTTGCGGAGCAGATCCCCAATGTTCTAGCGGATCCGAACCAGCTTCTGCAGGTCTTTCTTCACATCACGACATCTCTGATGCAAAGCCTCGACCAGCAGGGTGGTGGAACCCTCTCTGTCTCGACGCGTGAGACACGGGAGCTGATCTCTATCGAATTCCGTGGGAAGGCATCGGACTATCGAGCCGACCTTCCACAAGCGTCTCCAAAACCCGCCGGCCTCGGTTTGAGTGCCTGCGACGGAATCATCCAGCAGCACGACGGCAAACTCTTGTTTGAGAACCTTACTGCCGGCGAGTATTCGATTCTTATCGATCTGCCGACGGCCCCGCCGCCGTCGGCGGCGATCTCTGACTTCAACCTGCGCAGTCCACTTTACCGCGCTCCCGGAGCATCCATCTCCAACTAGACGCCCGGCGACGCCGGAACTCCTCCAATCGTGGTCAATTCCACGGTCCTCTTCAATTGGCCGCAAGCAGCGAAAATGTCTCGCCCGCGCGGCCGGCGCACGAATGCGGGGATCCCGGATCTCATCAGAATGCGCCGAAACTCTTCGACTCGTGCGGGATCAGGCGTGTCGAAATCGATTCCGGGTCCAGGGTTGAGCGCGATCAGATTTACTTTCGCCTGCATGCCGCGCACGAGCCCTGCCACTTCGCGGGCATGTTCTGCGCTATCGTTCACACCGCGCAGAAGTACATATTCAAACGTTAGCTTTTCCCGTGAACGCAATGGAAATTCGCGGGCCGCCTGCATCAAGCGCTCCAGATTCCATTTTCGGTTGATCGGCATCAGGCGGGTGCGCAGTTCGTCGTTTGAAGCATTCAACGAGATCGCCAGCTTCGGCCGGACGCTTTCTTGTCCGAACTCGTGAATGCGCGGCACGATTCCCGCCGTCGAAACCGTCATGCGCGATTCCGGAATCCCCACACCCTGCACCGCCAGCCGAGCCGCTTTGATGAATGCGTCATAGTTCAGGAACGGCTCGCCCATTCCCATGAACACAATGTTGACGCGCTCCTGGGGAGGCTTCACTCCCTGATCTTTAAGTACCACACAGATTTGGCCGACAATTTCGCCTGCCTGCAGGTTTCGAGTCACACCCAGGGCAGCCGTGAGACAAAACTGGCAGTCGACCGCACAACCCACCTGGCTCGAAACGCAGATCGTAGCCCGATTCCACACGCGCCCCGCCGCAGGCGATTCATCTCCGGCGTCACTCCCATCTCCAGTTTCTCCGCCATCGCCTTCCGGCATCCAGACGGTCTCAACCGACGCTCCGTCTTCGAATCCCAAAAGGTAACGGACCGTTCCGTCCGCCGAAACGAACTTGTTGAAAATCGTTGGTAGGCCGACCTCGATCCCTTGCGCTGCGAACTCTCGCCGCAACTCCGCCGGTAGTGTGCTGATCTCCTCGACCTTGGCCAGCTTTTGCCGGTAAATGGCTTCGAACAATTGCCGCCCACGATATTCGGGCTGGCCAGCCTGCACGACGAGTTCGTCCAACTCGACCTGATCGCAACCCAAAAGGCGGACTTTGGTAGCTTCTGGCATGTCGACCTTGATTCCAAAATCCTGTTCACCGATTCTATCGCCGACTGGTGCGACTCCGGCGGCAGCTCCCGCACAACTTTACCGATCCAAGGATAAATCTATGATTCAACGATTGATATCAGACTCGACCCGCTCCCCCGCAGCTTGTGTAAGAATAAAGGCACTGCACTAAGTGCATCTGGCCGGTCATCGAACCAGGGAGAAGGGTCATGGTAGAGGAACTGCGTAACATTCATCGCCAGGTGTTGCCCAACGGGCTGACCATCCTCTCCGAGGAGATGAACCACCTCCGCTCGGTATCGATCGGCATCTGGGTGAAAACCGGTTCGCGCGACGAAGACCTTCAATGGAATGGTATCTCCCACTTCATCGAGCACATGGTCTTCAAAGGCACAGAGAACCGTTCTGCGGAAGATATTGCGCGCCAGGTGGATTCGATCGGCGGCAATCTCGACGCTTTCACTGCCAAAGAATGCATCTGCTTCAACATGAAAGTGCTCGACGAACATCTACCCATCGCGTTCGACATTCTCTCTGACCTTGTGCTGAATCCCGTCTTCAAAGTCGAAGACATCGTGCGCGAACGGCGCGTGATTATGGAAGAGATCAAGATGGACGAAGACAACCCTGACTATCTCGTCCACGAAATCTTCACGCAGAACTTCTGGAAAGATCACCCGCTCGGCAAGCCGATCCTCGGCACCAAGGACACGGTACGCCAATTTGAGCAGCCGCTCGTCCGTGACTTTTACGGCAACCGCTTTGCTCCTGGCAACTTCATCATCTCGGCAGCTGGCAATCTGCGCCACACACGGTTCGTCGATCTGGTACACAAGCATTTCGCTAAAATGAAACCGGTGAAAAACGGATTCCACACCGATCCACCCAAGGTCGCTCCGCGTATTACCCTGCGAAACAAGAAGGCGCTCGAACAGGTTCAGATCTGCGTTGGCGTTCCTTGTCACCCCATCGCTGACGAAAGGCGATTCGCTTCCTACATTCTCAACACTCTATTGGGCGGTGGCATGAGTTCGCGGCTCTTCCAGAATATCCGTGAGCGCCAGGGACTTGCTTACGCGATCTATTCCGATCTCAGCCCTTATCGCGACACTGGATGCATGTCCGTGTACGCCGGAACATCCCGCGAATCCGCGGTACGGGTCGTCGAATCCATCGTCGCCGAATTCCGCAATCTGAAGAGTCACCAAGTCCCTGCCGAAGAATTGCAGCGCGCCAAGGATCAGCTCAAGGGCAGCCTGATGCTCTCTCTCGAGTCTTCCAGTTCTCGCATGTCGAACCTGGCTCGTCAGGAGATGTATTTTGACCGGTTCTTCACGATGGACGAACTGATCAAGCGGATCGAAGAGGTAACGGCAGAAGATCTTCAGACGCTCGCCAATGACTTCTTCCAACCGGAATCGATCGCAGTCACGGTGCTGGGGAATCTGCAGGGCATGAAGCTCACGCGTTCTCAACTAGCCTGCTGAGTCCATTTAGCGAAGTGGATCCCCAGATATTTCTTCAAATCCGTCACTTCTCGCGGCTTCCCGCATCCCATGTTTGCCCTGCTAAGGGAAAATCTCGCAACACCCATAAAGGAGTTCCGATGCGTACTCGAATTGCCACTCTGATGGCTGTGTGTTTCCTCGCCTTGTCTCTCAGTGGTTTCGCTCAGTCCACTTCGTCCGGCGATACTATGAAGCATGACGACAACATGAAGCATGATTCCATGAGCCAGGACCCGATGAAGAAGGATTCCAAGAAGGCGAAGAAGGCCAAGAAGACCAAAGACGATCAGATGAAGAAGGACGAGATGAAGGACGACAATATGAAACACGACACCATGAAAGACGATACCAAGAAGTAGTGCCTGGCTCGGATCGAACTCCGGGTGGCCAGACTACAGCCCAGGCTGCCCGGAGCTCACCCAAATTTGGTTTTCGAGGCCCTCTCCCGCTTGTGTTCTCCAGATCTTCGACTGCAACAGATACCGGCGAAGACAGCGAACGCAGGGCGTGTAACCAGCGCGGATCGCTTCTTCGGCTGTCATCGAGCGTGGATTCTCATGAGGCTTCACATGCAGGTAATCGCACCCGGGCACGTGATAGAGCTTGCCATCGCTGTCCACCTGTACCAGCAATCCACCCGGAACACCCACCCCGGGCTGCGCGTGCTCCGACAACAATGGCTCCACCGGGCTCGCCGCCCGAGCCAAAGCGTAGCTACCCACGAATAGAGCTCCGGCTGCCACTGCCAGCATCCAAACCATCCCGGACCGCGGTTTTCCCGCTGCCACTTCTTGCGCCAAACGCCGCTTCAGTCGCTGGTCGAATCCTGCCGGCAGTTCGAATTCCATAGCGCGGTCATCTCCGTAAAGCGTCAGCACATTGCGTGTCCCGTCGAGCACCGCCTGGCAATGTTTGCAGTCCTTAAAGTGAGCTTCCATTGCAGCGCGCATTTCTGGACTTACCTCGCCCTCCAGGTAATCGGAGATTTCCCGCCACACGTGTTCGCAAGTGACTACCATGGTTTGCTCCCCTTCTCGAACGGAAGGCGCGCGAAGAACCCACCGCCCAATCCTGGCGCTAGTAGGTCGCGCAGCATGAGCCGCGCTCGTAGAAGCCGCGTCTTGACCGAGGCCCGCGAGATACCCAACGCCTCTGCCGTCTCTTCGATGCTGAAATGCTGCACGTCCCGGAGCACAAACACCTCGCGATACTGTTGCTTGAGCGACGCCAGCGCCTTCGCCAGATTCTGGCGAACTTCCTTCCGTTCCAGTGACTCCGATGGAATCTCACGCCAGTCCGCAAAATCGCGCGGGGTATAGCTACCGTCTTCCTCCTGCCGCTCGCCAATCGGTTCCATGACGTTTCCGTGCTGCTTGCGCCGCCGCATCAACGCCTCATTCACGACGATCTGCGTCAGCCACGTGCTGAATCGAGCCTCAGCCCGAAACTGCTTGATGTGCTGCAGCGCCTTGAGAATCGCCTCCTGCGCAGCGTCCTCAGCATCCGCTTCGTTCCGCAAGATCGCGAACGCGGCCGCATAAACCCGCCGCTCATACGGCCTTACGAGTTCGTAAAAGCGCTCGCGTTCGCCAGATTGCACCCGGCGTATGAGCTCTTCTTCCGAACGATCTCCAGCGTCCGCCGGCTTTGTAACTGTCCACTTCCCGGGCATGCCGCCCATCGACTCCGCCCCTTCCGTGCGCTCTGAAGACCGCTACCGCGAAATGTAGTCGGGATCCTGTTTCCACCCGGTCAACATGGACATGAAGTTATTCCAGCCGTGCAGAACCACCATTGCAAGATGTCCAAAAAGAAAGAAAAGAATTCCCCACATCACTAAGAAATGCCACAGCCGAGCCAGGTGAAAGCCGCCCATCAACCACGTCAACCACGAAAACTGTACGGGTTTCCACACTGCGATCCCGGTTAGCACCGACAAAACTCCTAAACCGATCGCCGACGTGTAGGCCATTTTCTGGAGTGGGTTGTAGGCTTCAGTCGCTACCGGCTTCGGTCCGAACAAGAAATAATGCCGCGTCATCGGCCACACGCCCTTGATGTCGCTTGGCACGAACAAAACCTGCCGGTAGTTTCCAGAGAAAATCTCGTACGCCAAATAAAACAAGCCACTCGCGACGTAGATCCACAAAAAGCTAAGGTGCCATTGCAGACCTCCCCCGAGCCAGCCACCGATCGCATACGCCTTCGGCCAGTTCAGCAAATTTTTCTGTGGAATCTTCGCGCCAAAACTTGGGAACGCCCGAAAAATCTGCAGTCCGCTACCCACCATCACGAACAGGGAGACCGCGTTCACCCAGTGCGTGAACCGCACCACCCAAGGGTGTTCCCGAGCTGCCCGCCTCGCGTCTCCGCCTTTGGCAGATTCGATTTCAATCACTTCTTCGCCCATCTCGTTCCTCAGCTCTCTACAGCCCGTAGAAGTACGAATACCCCTGGTCTTCCCAATACCCGAAGCGCTCCACAACGTTCGTGACTCTCAAGTCTGTCAGATACTTCGCCTGCTTGTAGCCAACTTTGGTTGGGACATTGAGACGCAGCGGCGCCCCATGCTCGCGCGTGAGTGGCAGGTCGTACATTTCGTAGCACAACAGTGTCTGCGGATGCAGCGCCGTCGCCATGTCGAGCGTCTCGTAATAATCATCGGCACACTCGACGTACACAAACTTCGCGGTCGTGTCTGCGCCAATCATGTTCAGAAAATCGGAGAAGCGCGCCCCGCCAAAGCGCCCGATTACGTCCCAGCCTTCGACGCATACATGGCGCGTATTCTGTCGCTGGCGGGGTAACGCTTGAATCTGCTCGAGCTTGTAGTCGCCAGGCTTTTTGACCGCTCCACTCACGGTCAGCGACCACTTTTCAAAATCTACTCCCGGATCTTCAACGTCGTATCCGTTGATGGGGAACTTGTCGAAGGGAGTGAGTTCCGAGTCGCCAAATGTAGGAGCTAGATGCTTCTGCCGAAAAAGCTCTGAAGATGCCCAGTCGCTGAAAGCCAACCCGTTCTTCAGCAAAGACTCCTGAAACTTCGGAATGGCAAAGGCTCCCAACGCCAGCACGGGCGCGAGTTTCAGCAGTTCACGCCGTTTGAGCTTCTTGAATTCACGATCCTTCATTCCAACCTCGGGGCGGGCACACCGCTACGCTGCTGGCGATGCGATTCGCAGAATATGGGAAAGTTACAACATTTCACGAGGGAATGCCGACGAAATGGCCTCGACCGCCCAGGGCAAAGAGAGGCCCGGCGCGGTGCACCGCCGGGTGGGACTCGACCTCTTGAACTATTTCACTTCTTGGGGAAGAGCCGTCGGCTTGAGGGCCACTGTCTTCGTGCGCGGCTCGTAAACACAGAACGGCTCCTCGGCCATGAAATCTCCAGTCTTCGCGAAGGCGCGTGCCCGGCAACCCATGCAGACATTCCGGAACTCGCAGCAACCGCACTTCCCTTTCAGTGCGCCCGTGTCCCGCAGTTGCTCGAAGACAACTGAATGGTCCCAGATCTCAGCAAACGACTGCTTCCGCAGATCGCCGGCGATCACGGGCAAGTACCCGCACGGGTAAACCTCTCCTTCGTGGGAGATAAAGCACACTCCAGTACCCGCAAGGCATCCCTTCGTCATCGCACTCATGTCAGAAGGGTGACCCGACGGATGGCCGGTGTGATGACCCGGGGGCCGCACGAGACCAGCGGGCTTGATTTCAATTCCCGTCCCGCCTGGCATCATCATGTCGGTTGGACCAATCGCGGCCACGCCCTGTCCGTTTCCACTCTGCGGTGCACGTGCTTGCGCGGCCGCCTGCGCAGAGCGTCCTTCCGCCGCACGCCGCTGACGAACCACTCGAAAATAATGCGGCGCGCAGGTAGCCTTCAGTTCAATTTCGCCTCCGAGAGACTGGTCGTAGAACCAGTTCAACATGCGCTCGTACTCGTCAGTCGGCACCATCTGCTCTTCTGCAATATCCACTCCGCAGCCTACCGGCACGAGCAGGAATGTATGCAGCGCATCGGCGCCGAGATTCCGCGCCAGTTGCAGAACTTCAGGAAGCTGGTGCGCATTGTGGCGCGCGATCGTCATATTGATCTGCACCGACATGCCGAGCGCTTTCAGATTGCGCAACCCGTGCACCGCCGCGTCGAACGCGCCGGGGATGCCGCGAAACGAGTCGTGCGTAGCCGCGTCCGCTCCGTCCAGGCTGATCGACACTCGCTTCACGCCCGAATCCACGATCATGCGCGCGACGTCCTTCGTCACGAGCGTCCCGTTCGTCGCCAGTGCAACTCGCAAATGCTTGTCGGTCGCATATCGAGCCAACTGAAAAATGTCCGACCGGTAAAGTGGCTCGCCACCGCTGAGCACGAGGATCGGATTCGAGGCTGCTGCGATCTGGTCGATGATTCCAAGCGCAACCCTGGTCGGTAGATCGGTAGGGGAACTCAGCTCAGTGGCCGTCGCGCGGCAATGTATGCAACGCAGGTTGCAGCCCTTGGTGACTTCCCAGAAAACCAGACGCGCCTTGTGATCGTTGTGGGTTTGAATGTTTCGGGCTTCCCCGGCTGCCGGAACCATGCTGCCTCCTACCCTCGCGGCCGGATTCCCGGCCATCAAGGCGAAAGCATAGATAAGCATGAACATAGTGACCGTGACTGGAGTCACGGGCGGCTGTGACTCCCATCACAGGGCTAAGTACATGACCCCAAACAGCTTATTGCGCCCCGGAGTGGCAATCGCTGCAGTTCACCTGGGTCAGATCCCCGAGATCGATGGGGTGCTGGAAGGTCGTTCCCTGAATTGAACTCATGGTCGTCGCTCCATCAATCTGGCTCAGCAAGGTGTGGCAGGCCTGGCAGTCCTTGCTGATCACCTTCCCGTCGGCACTCACGTGCTGCCCGTCATGGCAGCGGAAGCAGCCGTTGTAGTAAAAGTGCCCAATATTGTTGGGATGTGTCTGCCAGTTGACCTTCATTTCGGGAAAGGTCGTATTGCGATAGATGCGCTGGAGTTCATCGATCGCCGTCCGGATCTCGAGTTGCTTGGTCTTCATCAGATCGGGGTACTTGGACTCGTAGAAGTCGTCGATTGTCTTCGCGATCCCCTGAAGGGCTGCGTCGGTTGTCGCGTAATTCGCAGTCAGGGACGCCAGACCTTCCTGTTTGATAAAGGGCAAGGCTGCGTCCATGCGTTTCGCCAGCAGGGCTTGATCGATCGAAAGGTCGGGCGGCACGTAAATGTGGGTCGGGCGGTTGTGGCAGTCAATGCAATCCATCCGCCGGTGCGCCGCTTTTTCAATTTGTTCCTTGCTCATGCTCGAGTCTTTCGCAAAATAATCGGTCACTCGCCCCTGCATATCCTTCACATGCACGTAAGGAATTACCTGCCGCCGGTCGTCCGACGAAACGTAAGTGATTTCGTTGGCGATATTCATGTGCCAGTGAATACCTTCGGGCGCGCCCGACGCGGGATCGCCTCCCCCGGTCTTGATAAGCATTCGAACCTGACGCGGAGTGTTCTTCTCGTCTGTCCCGTAGTGCGTGAACACCTTGAGCTGAGCTCCGTAGAACTTCTTAGGCCAGTGGCACTGTTCGCAGGTATCCGCCGCCGGACGCAGGTCATGCACGGGTGTTGGGATCGGACGCGGATATGTGTGGAATGTAACGGCCAGCACCTGCCGTGCGCCTGACAGTTTCGATTTCACGTACCAGGTCGCGCCTGCGCCCACATGGCAATCCACACAACCCACGCGCGCGTGCGGCGACTGCTGGTAAGCCACATATTCCGGATTCATCACGGTGTGGCAAAGCTGGCCGCAAAACTGCACCGAGTCGGTGAACTCGTACGCTTTGTAGCTGCCCACAACACTCAGTCCGATGAATGCAATCATGAAGCTCGCCAGAAAGGCGATCGCTCCGCGCTGTGTGGGATCGCCGAAGTTGATCGTGAGATACCTGCCCTCGCCGCCGTGTCCCTCCCGCTTTTTGCGCCGGTCGTACCAGATGCCGAATGGAATCAACGCCAATCCCAACACCAGAAATGCCGGTACCACCATATAGGCGAGGATTCCGACATAGGGACTTGACCGCTGTGACGTCAGGTCAATGAAAAACAAAAAAATGAAATTACCGAACGCCACCAATGCCGTAGCCAAACCAATGATCGAAATCGGGTTCCGCATCATCTCGCGCAAGCGCGACAGAACTGCTCCGTTTCCCTCGGACTGCGGGCGATCGGCACTCATCGCTATCTCCTAGCCCCTGTTCAAACGCAACCGCATTTTCGACGCTCGAAAATGGACCTCGTTATCCATATTTCACGCCGAACTCGACCGTCTAACTGGCGATCCCCCAGCCCCCCCGTGTTTCATCTATTTCCGCGCAACGACTTCTGAATGTTCAGTGTCTTCCACATCTGCCGGAGATGCTGCTGTCGTATTCTCGGGGTAAGCCGGCTCCCCAACCTCGGCAGCCGTCTCTTCCTGCTGACGGACCGACAGAAGTGTCGCCACGTCAAGCCCGTGCTCTTCCTCATAATGCTCGAGCGGCATTTTCCCGTCCCACCAAGCCCAATTCATCGGATAGACATCCGGATCGAGAAAGACCTGGTAGAAATGCCATACGATGATCGCCAGGGTCGCCAGCACTGCCTCGTAGAAGTGGATCGCTGTTGCCACGTCCATCCACCACCGCGGCAGCCAGGAACTCGCCAGCACCTTGAACCAGAGCAGCAACCCGGTGGCCGCCATCACCATCAGGCCCCAAACCAATGCCCAGTACTCGGCCTTCTCCGCATAGTTGAATCGTGCGTAAGTAGGTCTTCCTTTTTGCAGGCCAAGATAGTACAACATCGTTCCCCGCAGGTCGCGAATATCTTGTGGGCGAGGCAGAAAGGCGAATACCAGTTTGCGTCCGTCGCGCGTGAGTGCGGCATACACCACGTGATAGACCCCGATTCCGATCAGCACCACACCGGCGATCCTATGCACGAGACCTCGGACTTTCTCGCTCATTCCCAGAATCCCGGTGAACCAAGTGTCTGGATACTTCAAGGCAAAGCCGGTCAGCACCAGGAGGATAAAGCTCGTGAATAGCACAATGTGCTGCCAGCGCTGGTGCTCGCTCATGCGCACGACCACGCGATGCTGCAGATTCCGCTTCAAAATCGCTTTGCGCCGCCAGATGATCAGGTTGTGCAGGATCATCCCCCCGATCACGGCAAAAATCATGCCCACATATAGCGTCCGGATCCAACGCACCGCCATACTGCCAGTGTCGGCCGAAAGCGGCGCGTCCACATGGACCTTGCCCAGCGTGAACTTTTCGCTCACGCCCGGATGGCAGTGTCCACAGGTTGCGACCAGATTTGCGCGGTTCACCATGGAGCGCGCATCGCTCGAAGGCAGGATGTTGTGGACTCCGTGGCAGCTCGCACAATTCGCAACCACCGACGATCCGCGTTGCGCTGCCAGCCCGTGATAGCTCTCGAGATACGTACTTGCCCTCCGGGCGGCCACAC
>Ga0306926_10008451_pt1 | contig 11265 bp, 10 predicted proteins | sample flu12Cox44000178_FD_203759 | JGI IMG/M metagenome (GOLD analysis project Ga0306926, IMG submission 203759) | Lab enrichment of tropical soil microbial communities from Luquillo Experimental Forest, Puerto Rico - flux8day.12C.oxic.44.000.178 (v2)... | ecosystem: Environmental > Terrestrial >...
ATCGTAAAGGCTTGTTTCAGGGTTTTCGGCGGCGATCGGCAATCCCTGTGTGCACACCCCATTGCCTTGAGACAATGGGGTATGCGCCGTTCTACTCAGTTAGATGGCGCCGCCGGGTCGTCTCGTCCGTAGATGGTAATGCACCCTGTCAAGCAGTTGGGGACCGCATTGTTTGCGGCAATCGGGACGAACACATGGTTGGTTCCCGAATAGGCCGCCACCGAATGCGCGGTCCCAGCGGGGTGTGAACCTGCGGGGTCTGCCGGTACGTTAAACGTCGGCACCCGTTGGTCCAGGGTTTCGCTCAACGCGTCGATCACATCGAGAGTGGCGGCGCCTTGCGAAACATTGACGGGTGCTGTCGTAGCTGTCCCGACCGGAGGCCGCGCCGGGAAGATGGCATTGGGGGCGAGATTGCTGCCTGACGCCGCGGCGTAATAGTGATTATCGCCCGCGTTAAACCAGACCTCGTCCCCGACGCCTGCACCTAGCACGTTTGCTTCGATCAGGCCCGTTGCCGCGTTTAGGATTACTAATTGCGGCGCCGCGGTTTCAGTATTCTTGTCCGCATTGTTGGTCCATAAGCTGCCGTCCGTAGCCCAGATCGTATTGCAGCCGACGAGCAGAGTTTCATTGGGACCGAGGGCGAGGCCGGCCGGCGAGCAAAACGGTATCGTGAACGTCGCCTCCACCGTGCCCGTGATCGAGATGCGTAGGACTCCTCCCACCGTGGGGTTCGGCCCGATTTGAGGAATAGAGAGATAGAATTTTTGCGTGCCCGGATCCCACACAGGTTGTTCGGCGCCATTCCGCGCATCAACGCCATGCGCCGCATCCAAAAAAATGTTCGTGACGACGGAGAGGTTGCCGACCCCGTCGACCTGGATCAAAGTGCCAAACGGCGGTGCTGAGGCGTTGTTGATCGCGAGGATCAGCCTGTCCTTCGGATCAAAGGCGAGTTCATCTGCACGCGTGGGTTCACCCGCCAGCGTGGTGACTTCGCTGACCGTCGTGGGCGGGTTGGTTAGAAGGTTGAAACTCAGCACCCGGCTCGGGGCATCGGTCACGAAGAGCAACGGGAAAGCGGCCACGACGCCGTTAGGGCCGGCACAATCGTTAGCCCCAGCGGGTTGAACTGCGCACGGTGTGAACCCCGCGAACGGGGCGTGGCCGGGGCTCGGCACAATCTGTTTGACAATCGACTCGGCAAAGAGCGCGTCGACGGCGAAGTTGAAACGATCGGCGAGGTAGTAGGTGCCGTCCGACTGGTCGACGAAACTGATATCAAATGAGTACGTGCCAGCCCCAAGTTGGCCAGTCAGGGGGTTCATGGCACTGACTGGAATCGGAACCGAGGAGAGCAACCGGAGCGCCGACTGACCGGCCGACGCACTCCCGATCACCAGCAGAGACGCTGTTGCCAACGCCGAGGATACAACGTATTTCTTGAGTAACGCACGAAAGGTACGGCGCGCTTGAAGCATTTTGTCCTCCCATTTCACCTGATGTTTTAACGAGTACCGATCGAGATAGCGTTCGACGTGCAAGACTATCCGATACCGACAAAACTCCGTCGAGCGATTTTGTAAAAATATGTAACGGTATTATACTGCATCGAAAGGGTTGCGAATTTGCCCATCGAGGTCCCTTGAGGTTAGGAATGGGGATGGCAAGCCGCGGGGAGACGAATTAGCGGCTTCCGAGCTGGTACCTCGGGTGATCCGGGGGTGATCTGCTAATTCGGCGGATTGGCCTGTCCTTGCGCGATTTGCACCGGAAGCCCCGGCGCGGTTCCTTGCAGCAGGAAGTTGACCTTTGGCGTCCGTCCAAAAATCAGAACGTATCGCGATGGGGTGACCGGCCGGAAACAATTCGCCGCCGTCAAGATTTTAGAATTAATCTGCTCAGTTTAGATTTACTTTCACTCGTCATAGTATATCCTGTGCCACGCACGTTCTCAATATCTATTCCATAAGGTTTTAATTGCTTCCTAATAACACGAAGCATTTCACGGATAACATGCGGATCAGGCATGTAACCTTCCCTAGAGCGGTAAAGCGCGGCATATAAACTTTCGCTAGTACAAATTCCATTCGTCGTCAAAATCATATCAACAATCGCCCGCTGGTTATTGGTCAACTTCACCCTTTTATAGAGATAGAGATTTTTACCTTTTGCTTGCAAAAGCTGCTGCTTAAGCTGAAGAATTGTTTGTTGCGCTTGTTCAAGCTGATCTTGTAGCTTCGCAATTCGCCTTTCATAGCTACTGGAAGACAGTGGCCCGCGGTTTCTGATCGAACGCGTCCTTATGGTGCCCCGATGGTTGCGCAAGGCGATCCTCTCTAAACTCCTGCCCGGCGCACCGCAACCGGTAAACCTGCTTCGCCGACCGTGGCGCCAGCCTGACCACGTCAACCAACTTGATCACCAAATCCATCTCGCCGCCGACGTTGGGGTCACCCCACGATTTGTTAAAAATCGTACGTTAAGGGGTCAGCAGGCGGGGTGGCAGCCGCGACTTTGGTCCGCCATTCCACGGCTTCTGGCGTGTTTTTCCAAGTTATAATTACGTGTGGTCCACTGCCAAGCCCGAGCTCAGCAGCTCGTCACGCAGCCGAAGCTGCGAGGGCTCCCATAAGGACGGTGCGGTGGGAAAGCATGGCAAAATCTCCTTGAGACGGTGGTTGTGCCCTATATCCTAAGGGATACCTCCGCCCCATTAAAATCCGCAAAGATCAATAACCGAGATCTCGATCGTGACATTGGAGTTGGAGAGGCCTTCCGCAGTCTGGACGGCCACCGGCAGGAACTCCCCGGACTGCTCCGGCGCGATCACACTAATCAAGGTATTCAAGGTCTTGAGGAGCTCGCGCGCCTCCGCCGCAAAGGGATGCTCGCTGCTGTTGCGGGCACCGTGAATCCACCAAATCGCTCTCCGAGCTTGCTCGGCGGCCAGTGCGTGCAGCATAGCCAGGACCGGGGTCGCGCCGATACCGGCGCTGACAAGGACCACGGGACGCTCGCCCTGGCGCAGCGTAAAGCTGCCGCGCGGGGCGCTCACCTCGAGAACATCGCCGGCTTGAACCCGCGCATCGATGTAAGCCCCGGCCGCACCTTGCGGCTCGCGCTTGACGCTGATGCGATAGCGATCCTCGCTCGGCGCGCCCGACAGCGAATAGCTGCGGAGGAGAGCGCTCTCATCGGGCCGTGGCCTGAGCCGCACCACGATAAACTGCCCCGCCAGGGCAGCCGACAGCGGCTCACCATCGGCCGGCTCCAGGACGAGCGAGGTGACATTGCTGCTTTCGTGCAGCTTGCGCGACACCCGCAATGAGCGGAAGCCTGGCCACGCGGGGGGCGGACCCATTTGTGGGCCTAGCCCGGGGTTGCCGGTTGTTCCGCGGCCTTTCCGTTCCCGCGACTGCTTGTGGGTTTGCCGCTACTGGTACTTGGATCGGCCCGGTCGCCGAATTTTCGCCGAGCCACGACCACCAGGCAGCGGTCCAGATGCCAACCGTTACGGCCATGCCGGCCGCGATGACGACACTTCGCGGGCTGATCCAACGCTGTCCCCGAGCGGGAGGTGGTTTCGCGATGACGCTCGGCGCCGATGTCACCGTATCCGCGCTCATCGCGTAGGCCCGCACGGGCACGGCCAAGTTCTCGACGCTGTGCTCTCCGATATCCTCAAACGTGTACGGGAGCTTATCGTGGACAAGCTCGCGGACGGCGCGCGAGATGCAAACGCCCCCCGGTTCGGCCAGTGCCCGCAACCGCGCACTGATCGTGATGGCTTCATCCTCGGCGAGATTGCCGAGACTGACCGAGATGCGGAACCCAATGCGATTGTCTGCAACTGTCTTAGCGTTGCGCTCGATCATGGTCTGCTGCATCTCTACAGCACAGCACACAGCCTCGACCGGTCCGGGGAACCCGACGAGCATACCGTCGTCGGAGGCTTTCAGAATCCGACCGTGATGCTCGGCAATCTTGGGATCGATGACCTCGCGGCGATGCGCCTTCAGGCGTTCGACCCTGCCCTCCCTGCCAGCTGTTATCAGGCCGGAATAGCCCGATCCACCTCCCGGTTCTCAGGTGTGCCCGTGTGCCCGAACGCCATTGGCGAATGAGCGAATTGACGGAGCGATTCTACTGCCGCTCGGAGTCGAGCCAGCGCTCTTATTTATTCCGGTGTCAGACCACGGCGCGCTGCACCGTCTCCGTCGACTGCGTGGCGTAGAGCTTCCCGTCGCGCTCCTCAATGCGGCCAGCCCGCTTGTGCCGGGCAATGACGACGCCGACATGGTTCGGGCGAGCCCCCTTGCATGCAGCGGCGATTTCCTGCTGCGTCTTGCCGGTTGCCAAGGCAAGCACCTGATCGCCGAGGGTCGGCGAGGTGCGCTTGCCGCCAGCTGGTTTTGCGGTCGCAGTGCGACGGCGCCCGCGTGGCGGCGCTGCATCGGCCGCCTTAGTTGCCATGGTCGGCGTCTTGGCGGAGGGCATCCTTTTTGCCTCCGTGCCCTTGCTGTAGCGCGCGAGCACACGCTCAGTCGCCGCCAGCTCGCTGAGCTGGCCGGTGAGCTTCTCGCGCTGCGCATCGACGCGCGCGAGCGCCTCGCCGAGCCGCTGCTTCTCCTTGGTGATCTCATCCAATGTCGACATTCTTTACCTTCAGGACAGAGTATAGGTTGACCAGGATTGATCAATCTTTTTGGCGTCTATCACTACGATGCACACAGTGCAACAGCAGAATGCCGTAATTGATTGGATCAACAATCTGTCGTCGGGAAGGACACCTCCCAGAGTGCGGTCGGTTCTAACCCGTGAAGTCGTGTTTGATACCGTCGGTCTGGTTTGCTTCGATGTCCGCCTGTGCCCAACAAGGGCCGGTTGCTGCTCGTTACTCCGTCCCGCCGACGCGGAGAGATCCGTTCGCTCCATTCGCAGACACGCATCGGCCAAGACCCACATTTGCAGACGGCACCGATCGGACTACTGTTCTCCCTCGGTCGGCTCATAGGTCTCGCAGGGCTGGCAGAGACCGGCGAAACCGGTACCGGATCAATTTGGTGCAGACTGCATAGCACGGCGATGCCTCCCTCGTGTGATAGCGTGCAGCAGCGAAAGCACAGACACCGCCGAGGCCCTTTCAGCGGAGCTCTACCGGGCTGATACCGAATATTCACCTATCGCGGATCGCGCGGTTTCGGCCGAGTAATTCAATGCTCGGATCCGGCCAAACAACGCCACAAGATTATCCGGAAAGGAGTGGCCTTGCGGCGCGACGAGAGCGTGAGTGGGTCACCGTCGGCACTGCGCCGGCGCCAACAGGAGACCCACCCATGCGCGTCTACATCATCGGCAATGACGGAATCACGCTGTGCCGCAAGGCGCCGGCGACAGTCAATGACGGCGAGGTTGCCGTTGCATCGAATGCGGACCTGCACGCGGCCCCGCTCAGCGCCAAGCGCTTGCTGGCGCTGTGGAACGCTCTGCCTGGCGTCCCAAAGCGGAGGAAGGTTGGCGACCGCAATGCGCTGATCGATCAGCTGTGGTCGGCAATCGAAAGGTTGCCGGACCCGGAGCCGCAACCCGACCCGAAGCGCCCCTCGAAGCAGGATGTGGTGATAGCCATGCTGCGTCAGCCCGAGGGGACAACGGTCGACGAGGTGGCGAGCGTGACCGGCTGGCAGCGTCATACCGTTCGCGGCGTCTTCTCGGGAAGCTTGAAGAAAAAGCTCGGGCTCACTCTCGCCTCGGCCAAAGAGGAGCGTGGCCGGGTCTACCGCATCGCCAAGCCGGCGAGCCTGTGAAACCCCCTGTCCACGATGCTTCGGCTCGCCAGCACTCTGGCGAGCCGTCCTCCGGTCTCGGACCAAACGGTGGCCGGAAGGAGCGACTGTGACACCCGGATCTGGCCGCGCTTGATGGCGAAATTGCCGGATTGGTGGATCGGTCGACACAGGAGCTGCGGCGCGCCTGGCGGACATTGCATCACACTGGACCGCCGCTGGGCCTCAGTCGCGATCTGATGATCCGGGGGCTGGCTGATGAGCTGCAACAGCGCGCCCATGGCGGCCCGGGCCGCGCGTTGCAGCGCCGCCTGCAGATTCTGGCAGGAGAATTCGAGAAAGGCGCTCGTTCTTTCGATCCCAACGTAGTGCTGAAGACCGGCGCGACCTTGGTGCGGCAGTGGCGCGGACGCACCCATACCGTCCTCGTGCGTGAGGACGGGTTCGAATACGAGGGACAGCGCTATCGGTCGCTGACGGTGATTGCCGGGCAGATCACCGGAGCGCATTGGTCGGGTCCCCGGTTCTTTGGCGTGAGCAAGCGGGCGCGTGCCTCCTAGTCCCCGAGACCGCCAATGAAGAAACCAGTAACCACAACGCGGCGGCACGGAACCGTCCGCTGTGCGATCTACACCCGCAAGTCGTCCGAGGAGGGGCTCGAGCAGGAGTTCAATTCGCTGCAGGCGCAGCGCGAAGCCTGTGAGGCCTTCATCAACAGTCAGCGGCATGAAGGCTGGGTGTGCCTGCGCGCGGCTTATGATGATGGCGGGTTTTCCGGCGCGACGATGGATCGGCCGGCTCTGCAGCAGCTGCTCGCTGACCTCACAGCGGGGCGGGTCGATACCGTCGTCGTCTACAAGATCGACCGGCTGACCCGCTCACTCGCCGATTTTGCCAAGATCGTCGAGATCCTCGACGCCAAGGGCGCGTCCTTTGTTTCGGTGACGCAGCAGTTCAACACGACGACCTCGATGGGGCGCTTGACCCTCAACGTGCTGTTGTCCTTTGCGCAGTTCGAGCGCGAGGTCATCGGCGAGCGCATCCGCAACAAGATCGCCGCCTCGAAACGGAAGGGGATGTGGATGGGCGGCGTGCCGCCGCTCGGGTATCGGGCACAGGACCGCAAGCTCGTCATCGTCGACAGCGAGGCGGAAATCGTGCGCTTCATTTTTCGCCGCTATGCCGAAATCGGGTCGGTCCGGTTGTTGAAGGACGAGCTGGAGGCCCGGAGCATCCAGGGCAAATTGCGGACCAGCGCCTCGGGTCGCCTGCGAGGCGGCAAGCCATTCGCCCGCGGCGCGCTCTATCTGATGCTGCAGAACCGGATCTATCGCGGCGAGATCGTCCACAGGGAACAATCCTACGTCGGCGAGCACACGCCGATCATCGATCAGCCGCTCTGGGACGCGGTTCAGGCACAGCTTGCTAGCAACGCCGCCGAGCGGAACTCGGGCGGAAAAACTCGGCAGCCGAGCCTGCTCGCCGGCATGCTGTTTGATGGCGACGGGAACCGGATGACGCCGAGCTACGCAGTCAAAAAGGGGACGCGCTATTGCTACTATGTCTCCCGCCCGCTGATCACCAAAGATCAGACGGAGGGGTTCGCGGCACTGCGCGTGCCAGCCGGGGAGATCGAACAACTCGTGACGAGCCGAGTGCGCCAATGGCTTCTCGATCCCGGCAGCATCTACAAATCGCCTTCGGCACGGCTCCCGGACCCATCGATGCAGCAGCGGCTTGTCGCGCGCGCCGCAGACATCGGCAAGCGCTGGCCCGAGTTGCCCGTGGCCCGCAAGCGTACTGTCCTCACTGCCCTGATCGAACGGATCGAGGTGAGCGTCGACCAGATCGACATCCGTCTCCGCCCGCCTCGGCTGGGCGCGCCACTCGATCAGCGGACCGCGCTCGGTTTTGCCTGAGCCCGATCCGAACTCAAAAATCACCCACCGGCGGTGCGGTACTGGAATATAGCCCGACAGAGATATTACCGCCCGTAGGCCCGATGTTGCCGTGTCCTGCGCGTCTCTGCCGACCGCGCCGCTCGCTCCGGCCCGCACACCCGCGGAAAACCGCGGCTTCTCGACGTAGGAAGGCGAATTCCCGCGAGAGACAGGTTCGCACCTGACTCTCCGCTGGAGAGAGATGGATTCGAACCGTCGGTCCCCCGTAAGAGAGACATCGATTTTCGCGCTCAGTGGAAAATGTGCTGTCAATCTGCGTGATCCCAACGACGGTCATCGCAGAGCCATCGCGTAGCGCGATTAACGGGGCGAACTTCATGCGCGTGGCATTCAGCGGCCAAACCCTAGTCGGCCGATTGCCGGCAGTTTTAGCGCCGGCGCGGCGGCGTCGATGCCGATATTGAGCCCGAGGACGTTCAGCTCGAATCCCTCGTCGACAGCGAGCAGGAAGCCGACAACGCCATAGAGCGAGAACTGAAACCCGGAGCCACTGGGCGCCGTGGCAAACAGCTCACCCCCGGGTAGGAAATCCTTACCGACAGCATTCGACGGCAGCTCGAGGCCGAGCTCGGGGACCTGGCGGGCAATATACGCAGTGAAGGTGTTGCTGTTGGGGCCCGGCCAGGCGCGATACTTCTGCGGATAGGGATAGCGGACGACCGCGGCACGGATATCCTCGATCATCGCGTCGACATCCGGCCCGCGCCGGTCGAGGACGATCTGTGGTCGGGCACCGAACCAGTAATTGTCGGGGCCCATTCGGTCGACGCGAACCGCCGGGGCACCATCGGCGACGCCGAAGCCGAGCACCTCGTATCGCATATACCGCTGAGCCCCGGTCGGCTTTACCGCGATCCAGGTGTGCACTGAAAACACCCCGCGCCATGAGACGGCACGGGCGGCATAGACTTGAACCACCGCCTCCTGCGTGGTCGCCGGGTCGGGTGCCAAGCCAGTGGGGTCGCGGCGCGCCTCGTACCACCGCACCCCACTGCGCCCATCTGGCAGGCAACCGCTAACCAGCACCGGCAGCACGAACAGCCCGAGCAGCATTAGACTGATCGTGGCCGCAAAATGCATATCCGCTCTGGCAGGCTAGCGCGTCATGCCTGTCGCCCCGGCCGGCACGTCGTAAAAGGCCAGCGTCATCGAGACGCTGGTGTAGTAGCCCATCAACGTGATCACGTCGGTTATGCCGACATGGCCGAGCGTTTTGACCGCGCGTTCGTAAAGCCCCTGTGGGACCCAGCGCGAATTGGCGAGCGCCATCGCCATCTCGTAGACGACCTGCTCGCGCTCGTCTGAGAATGAAGTGTGCAGGCCAGCGATCAGCGCCTCGACCTTATCGTCCGCCAGCCCGACTTCCTTGCCGCGCCGCTCATGCGCGCTGGTCGGGTAGGCCGAATGCCATTTGCTGTTGATGATGCAGACGGCGATCTCGCGCTCCCGTTCGGTAAGCGAGTAATGGCCGGGATGAAAATGAGCCCCGAGCGGAGCCGCGGCCTTCGCCAGTTTGGGGTTGTGTACCCAGATCTTACTCGGCCCGCCAACCTGACCGCGGATCTCTTTCAGAACGCGATAGCCCTCCTGCTGCTCGGGCGTCATTTCGTCATACGGGATCTCGGCGTAACGGCCAAAGGTCGGTGTGTCGGGCATTTCCGGATTTCCTTTCGAGGGTTATTTGGTTGCTGCGGGGTGCTAACTTCGCCGCGGCGGCTCTATTGGCATGATCGCGATCTCGGTCCACGCAACCGCGGCGCCGGCTTTTGCGGCGGCTTCTTCGGGCGGCAGGCTCGGGTCCCAATGCACCGCGAGAAAGCGCCGCCCGGTTACGCCGGCGGCTGCATCCGACACCAGCCAGTTGAGCGGCGGCGCCATCACCGCGGGCTGGATCATCTCGGTGCGGTCGTAGCCGGCCTCGAGCGGCACCATGGGGGTATTGGTGACCCCGCCCGGCACCAGCACGTTGACCGTGACGCCGGTGCCGGCGAGGTCTTTCGCCATGATCGCCGAAAAGGCTTCTAATGCCGCCTTTGACGGGCCGTAGGTCGGGGCGCCCTCTCGGATCATCGTGCCGAGGCTTGTCGTGACGTTGACGATGCGGCCCCATTTTTGGCGCATCATGTCGTGGACGAGTGCTCGCGACAGCGCCATCGGCGCATTGTTGTGGACGGTGACGAAGAGCTCCCACTGCTCGGATGTCACCTCCCAGAATTTGATCGGGCGCTGCCGGTTATCGCCGCGGACCGTCGCCTGGCCGACACCGGCGTTGTTGACGAGAATGTCGATCACCCCGAAACGGCCGCGCGCCTTCGACACGATCTCATCGATCGACCCGTTGCGGGCGAGGTCGGCCTCGATCGTCATCAGGTTGGCCCCCTGCTGCCGCTGCTGCGCCGCTTGGGCGAGCTCGGCGAGACCTTGTGCGGCGCGGTCGACCGCGGCGACCTTGAACCCCTTGCCGAGCAGGCCCAGTACCAGCTCCCGGCCGATGCCGCCGGCAGCACCCGTCACGATCGCTGTGCGCTGCTGTTCGCTCATCATCTCCTCCCTCGCGTTGGCCACGACGTTGCGTCATAGGGCTATGCGGCGCAAGGCGATTGCACCGTAAGCGAGTGGATGCGGGCCTGCCAGCGCGTGCCGGTCACTGCGATACTGCGAGCGTGCCATTGCCACGAAACGCCGCGATCCGTCGGAAATCAGGCTGTTGATCGACGGCACCGATCCGTTCATCGGGGCGATGGCGCCGCGCGTCGAGGCGGGCGCCCTCGACCCGCTTTGCCAGCGTTGCGTTGAGGCGCTCTGCGGGATCGCTTTGGTGCCGACCCCGGCAACGGGCGCCAGGCGGCCAAGGAAACGCTCGGGAAATGCGCTGACTCCCAGTTCGACCTGAGGTGATATGCCAACACCGATCTCGCGACGGGGGCTCGTAGCATCGGCGTTTCTCGCGGCCGGGGCGGCGGATCCCGCCGCCCTCGCCTCCGGAGCGGAAATGACCGTAACGCTCGCCTCCGGTGGCTAGTGTAAGGTTGACGCTTGCGCCCAGGCTCACGAGTATCTTAGATGCTCTTAGTGGCAAGCTGTGTTCTTCTTTTGGAACCTCGCCGCCGTCGACGCATCGATGAAATCCTTGCTCTGGCATACGCCGGTCATGTTGAAGTAAATGATTCGCTTGGCCGCTTTTATTCTCGTCGGGTGCGTGGTCTGCGCAGGGCTGATCCCTATCGAATTCGGTTCCGTCAGTAGTCACCGCCCTTTACCCGAGGCCCGCCTGCCACCGGCGGAAGCCGAACCCGCAGCGCCGGAAATTCGCAAGCTCGACAAGGAAACCCCGTCCTCGGCTAATGATGCTGATTCACCATTGCGCGATGTGAGGCTGACTGGTGTCGTGATCGGACCGGAGTTGCGCATGGCGATCTTCGCTGTGACCGGCACTAACTCGCGCGTGCTGTCGGAGGGCGAAACGCTGAAAGGCTGGCGACTCGAGAGCATCTCACCGAAAGCGGTCATGC
>Ga0306926_10008453_pt1 | contig 11264 bp, 9 predicted proteins | sample flu12Cox44000178_FD_203759 | JGI IMG/M metagenome (GOLD analysis project Ga0306926, IMG submission 203759) | Lab enrichment of tropical soil microbial communities from Luquillo Experimental Forest, Puerto Rico - flux8day.12C.oxic.44.000.178 (v2)... | ecosystem: Environmental > Terrestrial > Soil...
CGCGACTGATTTACGTCTCCTGCAATCCGGCCACCCTTGCTCGAGATCTATCAGGCCTTGCCGAGCACTTTGAGGTCAAATCGGTTCAGCCATTCGACATGTTCCCCCAAACCGCGGAAATCGAAACCGTTGTCGTGATGGATGGCAGATAAGAAACGACTCCCGGCCGACTCGCTGAGGGATCATTTTAGGGAGGGATGGCCTCTGTGCCGTCCGACGAATCATTTCCGGCCCCCGTAACGAGGAGAAAAATGGGACGGCACAGAGGAAGTCCCTCCCTAAAACCGAACGTCGACAAAAATGGCGGCCCAAGCGGGCGGCTCGGAGATCACCCCAACCTAGCGTAGCCCAAGCCCGGCCCGCAAAAATCACAAATTGCAAGCAGCGGCGCGCAAATTGCACGCTAGGCAAGTCCGAGCCTTTTGGCCACCCCTGCCATTTTTGCTTGAACGCCTTCGTGCATCTTAACCAGAGCCGGCCACTCGCGACGATATCCCTCAGCGGGAAGCTTTCTTGTTGCGTCGAAACCCATGTGCGATCCGACGTTGGGTGTGTCGGGTGCATGATCGAGGCTGTCGCTGGGGTTCTTGATAAATGTTGTGTCCCGATGGGGATCGGTATTAGCGCAGAGGCGGAAAAGAACCTCGCTGGTGTTGTGAACGTCGCAGTCCGCATCGACAACCACGATGTACTTCGAAAACATCATCTGACCCATACCCCACAAGCCATGCATGATCTTGTAAGCCTGATAGGGGTACTGCTTGCGAATGCTGACAAAAACGAGGTTATGAAATACGCCTTCTGCAGGTAGCGCCATGTCCACGATCTCCGGGAAATTCATCTTAAAAACCGGAAGAAAAATCCGGACGCTCGCGCTACCGATGTAAAAATCCTCCATCGGAGGCACTCCTACGATGGTTGCCGGATAGATCGCCTCCCTCCTGCAAGTGATAGCGGTCAGGTGAAAAACTGGGTATCGGTCGACAGGCGTATAAAAACCGGTGTGGTCGCCAAAGGGCCCTTCATCCTGCAATTCGCCTGGTTGAACGTACCCCTCCAAGACAAAATCGACATCGGCAGGAACCTCAAGATCGCACGTCTCACACTTCACAAGTTCCACCGATTTTTTTCGAACGAAACCGGCAAAAAGGATTTCATCGAGACCGTCAGGCAGCGGAGCAGTCGCGGCAAAAGTGTAAGCTGGATCACCCCCTAGACAGACGGCAACGGGCATTCTTTCGTTTTTCTCATAATAGCGTTTACCATGACGCGCGCCGACCTTATGAACCTGCCAATGCATTCCGGTCGTCCGATCATCAAAGACCTGCATTCTGTACATTCCGATATTGCGCTCCCCTGTGTCAGGATCCTTTGTATGGACGTTTGGCAGCGTGATAAATCGACCCCCGTCTCCCGGCCAGCAAAAGAGAATCGGCAGGTCATGTAGCGAAAGGCCTCCGCGATTTTCGAATCGATAGACGACCTCTTTGCAGGGACCGTCAGAAACGCGCTTAGGCCGCGCGTGGAGAAGATCGATTCCGTGCTTTAACAGCGACCACCCTTCACGGACTGAAGTCGGTGGCTTCGCTTTGAGGATGAGCTGCATTTGATGGGTTATTTCATCGATCGACTCGACCCCGATCGCGAGAGCCATCCGCCGCTCGGAACCCATCGTGTTAATGGCTAGCGGGAACCGCGACACCCGGCCGTCGATCGTCGGTTTCTCAAATAGAAGGGCTCTGCCGCCACGCGGAGATTTCATCTGCCGATCAGCCAATTCAGTGATTTCCAATTCAGTGGCTACCGGCTCGGTAATACGAACGAGTTCATTCGCCCGCTCCAGTTCTTCGATGAAATGCAAAAATGAACGGTAAGCCATAGGAAATAATAACGTCTCTCAATTCATAAAGGACTCCGGTAGAATCCTTGAAAAGCAAAACCTTTATCATCGATGCGGAAAAATTTGACTCACGCGGCTGGGGTCATGTCTTGTGGTTGCAGAAATAGCCCCGGTGGATAGTCTTAGCTAATGGAGGACCGGTTCGGCCATCAGATCAGTTACCTGAGAGTCTCCGTCACGGACCGCTGCAATGAACGGTGCCTGTACTGCATGCCGCAGGAGCTCCAGGAATGGTTGCCTCGCGCCGAGGTACTCAACTATGACGAAATCACTCGACTCGTCCGCGTTGCGTCGGAACTGGGCGTCAAAAAGATTCGCGTCACTGGTGGCGAACCGCTCGTTCGACGAGACGTTTTGACGTTGTTTCAGCAACTGGGCGAGCTCCCGAAGATCACCGATATTGGCGTATCAACCAACGGTTCCCTCCTTGGCAAGCCGGCCAGTACTGGCCAGACGGTCGCAAAATCCCTTGTGCGATCTGGCGTTCGTACGGCAAATATCTCGCTCGACACCCTGAACCGGGAGCTATACCGGGCAATCACCGGGCGCGACCTTTTGACGCAAACGCTTGAGGGGATCGCGGCGGCCAAAGCAGCCGGCTTTGCTTTGATCAAGCTTAACACGGTTTTGATGCGCGGCCGAAACGATGAAGATCTTGCGGATCTGGTGCGCTTCGCTGCTGCCGAAAACTTACTGCTACGCTTTATCGAATTGATGCCTGTAACCTTGACGGACGTTCTCACTGACGAAAATTTTTTGCCCATCGCAGAAGCAAAGAGACGGCTGGAATGGGAGTTCGGGCCGCTGATTCCGGAGCCCGAATTCAGAACGAATGGCCCTGCATCGTATTTTTGTTTCAAGGAATCGAGGCAGCGGGTTGGGTTCATCGGAGCAATGACTAATCTGCATTTCTGTGAAAGCTGTAACAAACTTCGTCTCACCTGTGACGGTAAATTGCGTCCATGCCTTGGCAGCCACTTAGAGTTCGACATCAAAACCCCTTTGCGCCAGGGAGCCAGCGACGAAGAGCTAAAGGATTTCTTCCGAAAGGTCGTGGAGCGAAAACCTCAGCAGCACGATTTCCGCAACAATTACGTGCCCGGACGACGAATGGTCGCGATTGGAGGATAGCGGATGGGTGATCTGTTATCTCACGTTGCGGAGGATGGATCGGCAAAAATGGTGGACGTGTCCGGTAAACCGGTCTCAAAGCGCGTGGCCTCGGCCGAAGCGACGATAAGGGTTCAGCCGGAAACCATCTCCAGGATTGGAGCGAACCAGATTGCAAAAGGAAACGTCCTGGCGACAGCGCGGATTGCGGCGATCCAGGCGGTAAAACGCACCGATGAATTGATCCCTCTTTGTCACTCTCTTCCGGTGCAACATATCAAAGTAGACTTCCAAACCGGTAAAGACTGCATCCGAATCAGGTGCCAGGTCACGACATCTGCACAGACGGGCGTTGAAATGGAAGCGCTTACCGGAGCAAGCATCGCGGCCCTCACCATTTACGACATGTGCAAAGCGATTGATAAAGCAATGTCGATATCGGGCCTGCATTTGATTTCAAAAACGAAAAAACCTCTATAGAACCTCTATGAATCCAATCGTCGTGGGCATCATCACAGTTTCCGATCGCGCATCCGAGGGACAATATGACGATTTGGGCGGACCTGCTGTCAAAGAGGCAGCAACGAAGTACGGATGGCAGGTTTTTGCGGAAGCCGTTGTCCCCGATGAGATCACACGCATTCAGGAATCGATTTGTTCATTTTCGAGACAAGGATGCGGGCTGATACTGGCGACGGGGGGCACGGGTGCGGCTGAGCGGGATACAACGCCCGAAGCTATACGCGCGATCATGAGGGTGGAGCTACCAGGATTCGGCGAGGTCATGCGTGCTGAGTCGAGGAAACTTACTCCAAATGCGATTCTGTCTCGCTGCCTAGGGGCCGTGGTCGAAAGCTCTCTTGTGATAGCTCTCCCTGGGAAACCGCAAGGTGCGGTTGATTGCCTGGGCTTTGTCGCGGGAGCTATTCCGCATGCCGTTAAGATTGCTCAGAGGATTCCTACTTCATGTTGAAGCAGCCGTCGCCATCGATCTGATCGAACCCTCCGGGCCGCGGCCGGTTGGCTGTTTTTCCGCGTTGCTCGCTCCTTACGTATCAATCGAGATATGCTCGTCGCACGCGCCTTGAAAAACCTGCCAACTGACCCGGCAGCCGCCGGGCGAAACCCAAGGGATTTAGGAGACGATGCACGAGTTATGCAGATTGTTTCCTTGATAGAATCCTTGAAAAGGAAAACCACCTAATGATTAATGTGCGGATACAGAAAAAACTTTGACTCATTTGCAAACAGTTTTGCTTTTCAAGGATTCTAGATAAGGCTGGCTCTCGGCAGGTGAACGGCCATCGAGCTCAAGCATATTAGCCTCGAACGGGAGATCACGCGGGCAAACAGGGACTGAAGTAAACTCATGGAAGAAACAGGCAGATTTTTAATGTTTAACGGCCTCCTCGGACTCTTTTCGAACGACATTGGAATTGACTTAGGCACAGCGAACACGCTGGTATACGTTAAGGATGAGGGAATCGTGCTTCGTGAGCCATCGGTGGTAGCGGTGCGATCCGGCACGAGCCAGGTGCTAGCAGTTGGCGACGAAGCCAAAAGGATGCTTGGGCGGACGCCCGGCAATATTGTGGCTGTGCGGCCCTTGAAGGACGGGGTTATCGCCGACTTTGAAATGACCGAATCGATGCTCCGGCATTTCATTACCAAGGTGCACAATCGAAAATGGGTGCGGCCCCGAGTTGTCATAGCGGTGCCTTCTGGAATCACTGAGGTAGAAAAGCGGGCGGTCAAAGAGTCAGCTGCACACGCCGGAGCGCGCGAGGTTTATTTGATCGAGGAACCCATGGCCGCCGCGATCGGTGTGGGGTTGCCTGTGCAGGACGCAGCCGGCAACATGATCGTCGACATCGGGGGCGGAACGACGGAGGTGGCCTTAATTTCGCTTTCCGGCATTGTGTTCAGCCGTAGTGTCCGGGTAGCGGGCGACGAACTTGACGATGCCATCGCCGGATACATGAAAAGAGCTTACAACCTAATGATTGGAGAGCGGACGGCAGAGGAAATCAAAATAAAAATCGGCAGCGCTTACCCGATGGATAAAGAGACGAGCATGGAGGTAAAGGGTCGCGATTTAGTGGCGGGTCTTCCAAAGACGCTGGCAATCAGTTCCCAGGAGGTAAGGGAGGCTCTGCTGGAGCCGATTGCAACTATCGTCGAATCAGTTCGAGTGACCTTGGAGCGCTGTCCTCCTGAACTGTCTGCCGATCTCGTGGATCGTGGATTGGTGCTGGCGGGGGGAGGAGCTTTGCTGCGAGGCCTCGACAGGCTTCTGCAGGAAGAAACCGGCCTGCCTGTCCACATCGCCGAAGATCCTCTGAGCGCAGTTGCCGAAGGCACAGGAAGAGCGTTAAGTGAACTCAAATTCCTGCGACAAGTTGCCTCCACGGACCGGCCGACGCGCTGAGGAGGCCTGCTGGCATGGCGGCTCTCATGAAGGGCATCACCATAGCATCCTTGGGCGCCTTCGGAATTTTTGGCGTGTTATTCTTGCTGTTACCTCAACAAACGAAGCACCAATTACAAGGCGTGCTCTTCCAATTGGTCTCTCCGATTCTCAGGACGGGAGCATCGGTGCAAGAGGGACTGGGCGGTGTTCGGGGCGGCCTGAAGCGACTGGACGAACTGGAGCGTGAAAACCAGAAGCTAAGGTTCGATAATGAACAGTTGCGTGCCAGCAACTCTCTGTTGAAAAACTTGGAAAGCGAAGTGAACCGACTCAATCGCGCGCTTGGCTTCCGCGAACAATCGGCCTTCAAACTTTTACCCGCGCACATCCTTTCGCGCGAGAGCGCGACCTGGTGGAACTTCTGCACTATCGATCGTGGGAGCAAGAACGGAATCGCCACAGATATGGCGGTGGTGACCGAGGACGGAGTGTTCGGAAAGATCACAACCGTGGCGAAAGACGTGGCAGTCGTTCTACTGATTTCTGACGAGAGCCTGCGAGTGTCCGTTGCGATTGAGGGAACGCAGGAACAAGGAATCGTAAGTGGGACGCGGGCCTCTTCAAACTATGTGCCCGACTTAAAGATTCGTTTTCTGAGCAAGACAGCGAATCTCAAGCCGGGAATGAAAGTTCTGACAGCAGGCTCTGGCGGCGTTTTTCCCTCGGGACTGGTTGTGGGGACAATCAAAGACTTCTTTGTGAAAGAACTTGAGGGGGTCGCGTCTGTAACCCCGGCCGTTGATCTGGCGTCCGTTCAAGATGTGTTTGTGGTCGTGGGACAAAAATGATTTTGTTTTTCTTAGCGCTTCTCGTCTTGATTTTCGGTTCGTTCGTTTTTCAACTGTTTCTGCCTCCGGTTCTGTTGGTGCACGGAGCAGCAATTCTTTTTGTTCCTGCTGTTTATTTTTATGGATGCCTCTGTCTGCCTTTTTCGCTAACGCTGGCTCTGACATTTTTTACCGGAATGCTCAACGACCTTTTGACCATTCCACAGCTAAGATCGCATTCCGATTTCCCCGCTGGAATTTCTATTCTGATTTATCTCGTCCCGGGACTGGTCATGCATGGTCTCAAACCGTTGTTTCTTCGCCATCGCTGGGAAACCCACTGTTTGCTTGCGGAGATTGGTGCGATTTTGACCCCGTTTATTTTGTTGGCCCAATACGCTATGTTGAGCTTTGAACGCAGGGAAATCCTTTTAAGCGATGTTATCGTATGGCGGATCGTCGGTCCGGGATTGATTTCTCTTTTGATTGCGCCATGCGTGTTCTTTATTCTAACGCCGTTGTCAAACGCGCTGGGGTACCGTCCAGGCTTACCTCTGGCAAGATGAGTTAGAGATCTATGGCTCGACCCAAGAAATCGTCTGTCCTGGATTTTAGGATATTATTTCTGGCCGGGCTTATTCTGGTCGCTCTCGGAGCCATCGCTGTTCGTCTCTGGTTTGTTCAGGTGAAGATGGTCGACTATTATCGCGGCCGTATTCAGGGGAGCTCGCAGGTTACCGTCCGCATTCCCTCAGTTCGGGGTGAAATCCGAGACCGAAATGGAATTCCTCTGGCGACAAATCGCCCAAGTTACGAAGTGGACTTTTATCTGCCCGACCTTGTGAGCGGCTATCAGAAACAGTACGGTCAGCCGCCCATGGTGGAGTTTAGGGCAAAGGATTCCAATGGAATGCTTCATGACCGGAAAGAAGCCGATATAGTGCAAATCGTCGATAAGACGATCATCCCTCGGCTGGAGGAACTGAAGGTCGCCGAACCGTACAATTCACAGCGATTGCGGACGCACTACAGGAACAATACTTTGGTGCCTTTTGCTTACCGGGAAGATCTCGACTTTGCCACATTCTCGAAGTTTGCTGAAAAAGATCTCGGTTTACCGGGCGTCCAGGTGAACGTAAGACCGGTGCGCAAATACTTGTATAACGCTCTTGCTGCTCATTTGCTAGGTTACGTAGGCAGCGCGAAGGATATTAACGAGCTTCCGGACATCAAGGATTTCAATTTTTACGAACCTGATATTCAGGGCAAAACCAATATCGAATTATATCTGGATGATGCGCTCCGTGGGAAACCCGGGAAGCGGATACTGAAGAAGAACGCAAAAAACAGGCTCGAGGGTGAGAAGGAGGTTATCCAGCCAAAGCCAGGCGCGAACGTCTATCTGACAATTGACGCTCGCATGCAATACATAACTGAGAGAGCGTTGAGATCTGTAGGACGCGCGGCGGCGGTCGTAGTTGATCCGAATACAGGGCAGATTCTTGCGATGGCATCGGTCCCTTCGTTCGACCCGAACAAATTTATTCCGGCAATTTCCGCGCGGGATTGGGCTGAACTAAAGGACGCGGATGCCGATCCATTAACGAACCGCGCGATCAGCGCATTTGCGCCCGGCTCAAGTTACAAGATCGCGACAGCGCTGGCCGGGATAACGAGAGGGTTGGCCAAGTCTGTATTCACCTGCAACGGCGGAGTGACCTATGGAAATACTTACATGCGCTGCTGGATACAGGCGGAACATGGAGGGACTCATGGTCCGCAAACTCTTACCGAGGCGATCAAGAACTCATGCGACGCATTCTTTTATCAATACGGGAATGCTGCTGGAATTGAGGCAATTGATGCTGTCGGAAAGACGCTCGGTCTGGGCGAAGTTTCTGGCATTGAGCTGACAAGTGAAGCGCCCGGCATTCTTCCTTCTCCGGAGTGGCTGAAATCGAGCCACAACCAAAGATGGAGTCAGGGTCAGACAGCAAACACCTCCATCGGTCAGGGATACGTCCTTGCAACTCCACTTCAAATGGCGATGATCGCCGCGACAGTGGCAAATGGCGGCATATCTTACCAGCCAAGTTTAGTCTACCAGATTCAGGAAGGTGACGGCACCGCAGTAAGACGACCTGAGAAAATCAGAGGCGATCTGACCAAGGCGAACAAGCTTTCGTCCGACCAGATTGAGATTGTCCGTAAGGGGATGTGGCGCGTTGTTAACGATTCAGGCACTGGAACTCGCGCCAAGGTTCCCGGCGTGACTGTAGCGGGCAAGACTGGTACAGCACAGGCGTGGACGGAGGGGAAAAAGGATGATAATGCCTGGTTCATCGCATTTGCGCCGTATGAGCACCCTAAGCTTGCCTTGGCTGTTCTTGTTCAAGGCGGTAAAGCCGGCGGTGAAGTTGCCGCGCCGATTGCAGCCAAGATCATAGAGGAATGTCTCGCTCTCGAGCGCGGCTACGATCCGCAGATCAAGCCCATGGACGCCGCAGTCGGCAACTTTAAGGAAGTGGATCGGGTAGACTTCAAGAACAGCACCCTACCTGCACAACTCGCATCGACAGATGACGAAACGTCGGATACGAAAGACCGACCTTCGGCAGACGAAGAGAAAAAGCATTCCAGGAGGGAGCGCGCTTCAGTGGCCGAACCCGACATTCGTCCGGACACAGACAATCACCGCATTGCTTCGCGGGCTGAGCCAACCCCAGAGAAACGGCACAGCTTTTTCGATTTTTTCAGGAGAAAGCCAAAGGATGAATCCCAGGGGCAGCAGCCAGCGCAGCAACCGCAGAAAAAGCATCACTTTCTGTTTTTCTAAAACGTTGGCTAGTTTCCTCTAAATTCATCATGCTCGACAAAGTTAAACAATTTCTAGGCCTATCAAATCGAAAGACCGGTAACCATCTTATAATCAGTTGTGAAAAGCTTGAGCGGCGCGTCGCGCTGCTCGAGGACGGCATACTGGAAGAATACAATATCGAAAGAGACACCGACCGGAACATTGTCGGCAGCATCTTTAAGGGCAAAGTAAAGAATATCGAACATGGATTGAAAGCCATGTTCGTAGATATCGGCTTTGAAAAAAATGCGTTTCTTCATTTCTGGGATGCGCTGCCCGGCTTGGACAGCGGCGTAGAAGAGGTCAATCGGGCGAGCGAACGCAAATCTAAAAAGAAGATCACGGCGAAGGATGTGCCCGAGATTTACCCGGTCGGTTCTGAAGTGATGGTGCAAGTAACCAAGGGCCCCATCAGTAACAAAGGGCCGCGGATCACCACCAATATCAGCCTCGCGGGGCGTTATCTTGTTCTGATGCCGCACAATGATCAGAGCGGCATCTCGCGCAAGATTGAAGATCCCAAAGAGCGCGAACGGCTGCGCACGATATTGCAACGGCTTGATATCCCGGAAGGGATGGGCGTCATTATTCGAACCATCGGCGAAGGACAGCGAGCGCGCTATTTTGTGCGCGACCTTAGTTTGTTGATTGAGCAGTGGCGCCAGATTGAAGAAGCATTTAAGGGCAAGCCCGCGGCAACCGTTCTGTTTCAAGAACCGGATCTCGTCGACAGAACCGTGCGCGACTTTCTCACAGAAGACATCAATGTCGTGTATTGCGACGAGGAGGCAGCGGTCGAGCGAATGCAGAATCTCGTCGGCCAAATTTCAAAGCGCTCGAAGAAACGGATCTTCTTCTACAACGAGTCGGTCCCGATTTTTGAGAAATTCAACGTTCAGAAACAAATCGATGACGCGTTTCATCGCCAGGTATGGCTGCGATGCGGCGGCTACATCGTTATCGACGAGACGGAGGCGCTCATTGCGATCGACGTTAACACAGGACGCAACAAGGGAGCCAGAGACGTTGAAAAAACCATTCTCCAGACCAACCTTGAAGCGGCAGATGAAATCGCTCGGCAGCTGCGCCTTCGTAATATCGGAGGGCTTATCATCAGCGATTTCATCGATATGAAGAACCGGAAGGATCAGCAATCGGTCTACAACCGGATGAAGGAACGTTTGAAAAGGGACAAGGCGAAGACGCACGTCCTGGCTATTTCGCCACTCGGACTCATGGAAATGACGCGCCAGCGGGCACAGGAAAGCCTGACCGGATCGATGTTCGTTACCTGTCCGTACTGCAGCGGACGGGCTGTTGTGAAAAGCCCGATGACGATGAGCGTGGAGATTCAGCGGGCACTTCACAGTTTGATGCGCCAGCGTCCCGATGTGCACGACATCCGAGTGATTGTCAACCCGGAGGTCTTGAATCGGCTCAGAACTGAAGATGAAGAACTGCTGGTGGAAATTGAACGCAAATACGAAGGACGACTAACTTTTCGATCGGATCCGTCCTATCACCACGAAAAATTTCTAATTCTTGACGGAACCAACAACCAGGAATTGCGGGCCTAACCCGCAAAAACCACACCCTTGAGCAGCAACGCGCTCATTGCGGGTTAGTGAGCTCTTAAACAGACGCTGCGCGTCCGTTTAATAGCCATTTCTTAAGACGAACGTTCCAGACAACCTGTTTTAGACCTTTCTGTTCAAAGAGCAGCGGAATTCCGCCGTCGCTTCGCTATGGCGCGACCTTACCCGGTTTGCGGACACGCCGTAGCTCGAAGAGCGAAGGTGGTTTCCGGCCCAGCCGGAGAGTTCCGCTGCCAGAGCCTGCATCGATCAGATTGGCGTAATGCTGGATCGCTCATAGTCCCCGATGATGTTCGGTTTTGGTAGGGCCGGATCTCCGAGCCGGCCGGTTTACGGCTTGCACCCCACTCTCCCCGGGCGGCTCGGAGATCCGCCCCTACCAACAACCTTCCAGTCTCGAGCCCGCAATGAGCGCGCCGCTTTGGTTTCGGCGTGATTTTTGCGGGCTAGTCCTCGATACCGCGCAAAAGATAGGCAGCCCCGGCGCAGGTGAGCACTGACCCGATTGCCAGAAAAAGCAGGTCGCCAGCAATATAACCCAGGTCGGCGTTATAGAGATTCACGC
>Ga0306926_10008454_pt1 | contig 11264 bp, 11 predicted proteins | sample flu12Cox44000178_FD_203759 | JGI IMG/M metagenome (GOLD analysis project Ga0306926, IMG submission 203759) | Lab enrichment of tropical soil microbial communities from Luquillo Experimental Forest, Puerto Rico - flux8day.12C.oxic.44.000.178 (v2)... | ecosystem: Environmental > Terrestrial >...
ACACGTTTTGGGTATGCTGACAACTGCTGCCAATTATGCCGATTTCACCCCCTTCCGCGGGCGGTTTGCCTATCGCCAGCGCGCCAAATCGGTTCCTGAAGAGCTGTTCGCTCCGACGTCCGTCATACGATCGAGAATCAAAAAGGGCCATTTTGCGTTCTGACGAGCCAGTTCAAGCGCAAGGAGGCGGTCGCCTGGCGTATTCGCGTGCTCGTTCTGCCAATGCGCCATCGGCGACACCGAGCCTCCGCGGTCACTGTTAGCGGCGTGCCCGTCGGGCCATGGTCCGGCGCGACGATCAGGCGACCGACATAGCCACCTGATGGTTCACCAATCGCGACCTCGGGACCGAGTACCGCCGCAAGGCGGGGTGCGGCCGAAGGGCTCTGCGGCCCGAGCGACAGCAAGAATAGCACCCCCGCCCAGCGCACAAGCCGGCCGCCGCAAATCCTCATAGACGCCCCCGCCGTTAATTCTTCATTTCCGGTTCGCCGGCGATCACCGTGAGCTGCGACGGCGCCCGTTTGAACGGCTCCCAGGTCTGCGTCGTGTCGTCCATCATCGTGACAATGACCTTGTAACCCAACGACCCTGTCGGGTAGTCCGCCGGGATCTCCCAGTGCGAAGACCAGAAAAAGTCAGTCGGCGGCGCCCCACGGGGTGGGTGCGGACCGTAACGCGCCGGGAGCTTCTGGCCGTCGCCCAATTCCACGACAACGCTCTTGAGCACCTTGTCGTCGGCCACATCCCCGGCCGAATCGAGGTCACCCTCGAAGAACAGTTTCCTGGCCTGCTACCGCCGCAGCCAATGCGATAGCAAAGAATTGCGGAGTTTTCACGAAGGCCTCCCTTTGTAAGGGGTTGCGTTCCCATCAATATTCTCGCGGACCTTACTGCGACTGACGCTATCTTGAAACCATTCCCATCCGAATGCACCGACTTTCGCAGCGCGGCATCTCGGCCGGCGAGACGCCAAGTAGGTGTCCGAGCACGGCATCAGTGTGGCGACCGAGTTCCGGTGCGACCCCGGCGCTTCGCCTGAACCTCGCACGCCACGGCAAGCCGAACAGAACACCGGTGCCGTGCGTGTCCCAAAAACCGCGCTCCCGAAGATAATCGCCGTCGACGAGGTCGCGCGAGGTAGCGAGCGCCGCCGTCGGGATCCGGCATGCAGTAACTCGGCCGCGGTGCAATGGACGATCTGGGCTCGTAACGGCGTCGTGCGATCGGAGAGCGTTTTGACGGGCTTGAAGCGCCAGGCCGGGACCTATGTCGGCCGGATTTTCGCCGGCGCATTACTCCAATAACAAGCAATAACCGGCGGTTCCCGGACTAGCGGAGCTATTTCCTCTTGCCGCGCATTAAGACGTTGAGAGCGTTCTGCGCCAGCTTGCGGCCCGAGCCGGTTCGCTAGCTGTTGCCGCCGCCAAAGCGCTATGAGCCCACCGCGGGTGACTGCACGGTACAGACGGAGATCGAAACACTGAAGCTCGTTGGCTTTGGGAAGAGGACCCGACCCTTCGCCCCCTTCATATCATCCAGAGCATCTTGGAAAGCTGCGATCAAAATTCGTTGCGCCCCGCCCTGATGGAACGGAAGATCATAAATATTGGGACCGGGAACCTGTGCGCGGTAACGGCCACGTCTTTGGGAGGGAACAAATGGCATCAGTTCGGACGAGAACACTGGCTGGGACAGTTGGGTTTGGCGTCATCGCCGCGGTTGCGCCAGGAGTTCAGGCCCAAGGGCTGGTCACCTTGCAGAAGCTGTCGGCGCCACTTGCCAACGAACTCGTGGGTGAAGCGGTCGCGAACTGCGCACAGAAGGGATACGCCGTGACTGCGGCGGTGGTTGACCTCGACGGCGCTCGCCAAGCCCTGTTGCGAGGCAATGGGGCTCCGATCCACACACTCGATAACGCTTATTACAAGGCTTATTCGGCTGCTTCTCTGACGCTCGCGCGCAAGGAAGACAGCACTAAGGCAGTAGCCGACCGGATGAGCAAGAACCCCGCGACCACGGTACCTCAGACGCCCTTACCCAACGTCACCTATGCAGTCGGTGGCATAACCATCATGATCGGCGGAAACGCTATCGGGGGGATCGGTGTCAGCGGTGCGCCCGGTGGAAACTTTGATGAAGAATGTGCCCGAGCCGCTATCGCCAAAATCCAAGACCGCATGAAATAAAATCCACCAGGTGCCTGGAGACAGGGGTCGAACGGCAGGTGTTGAGCCAATTCCGGCAACGCGGTTTGGCCGGACAGAGGCAGCAGGGCGCCGATTTCAGACCTTCCTGCACTCGCGGCGGAACAGAGCGCCTCGAACCCGATGTAGACGCGACCGTGCCTGCAAGAAGCTTTGTTGAAAATTATGAAAGGAGCGGCTGAGGGTTTTTCCCCGGCTTCGCGCAGGCCTCGAGTGGGTTCCGGACCGGTCCAGACGGACATTTGCCGATTTCGCCAAGACGTCGGCCGTCACTCTTCCGGCATTCCGGCCTTGCGCAAGCCGGAGAAGTAGATGGCTTCGAACAAGGCGCGGATCTCCGGCACGCCGAAGTAACCGATTTCCTTGAGCCGGGACATGCTCGAATAGCGGCCGTCGCGGCTTAGCCTCCTCGCTTCAGCCAGCTCGGTAGCGGCGTGATCGATTTCGCCGTTGAGCGCGTAGGCCGAGGCGAGCATGGCATGAACGGCAGGCAGTTGCGGATTGGTGCCGCGCGCCTTTTCGAGCCAAGCGATCGCTTCAATCGTGCGGCCTTGGACCAGATGCAACCGTCCGACCTTCGAATACCAAGTGGCCACCCAAGCATCGCGCGGACTGATCTGGATAGCTCGCTCAACCAGCGGGATGGCGTCTGCGGCAGAACCGGTCCAGAGCTTGCAATCGCTGAGAAAACCGTACACATGCGGCCAGGCAGGATTAATTGCGCGTGCCGTCTCGAACGCGGGAATAGCCTCCTTGTAGCGACCTTGCGCGCACAGGACTTGGCCTAGTGCAGAATGCGAAAAAGCGCTGCGCGGCGATTCCCCCACTGCCTGCGCGGCCAGCCCTGCGGCACGAGAGATGTCTACCGCGGCGGTGTCGGCCATCTCATCGATCACGCGGCGCGCAAGCGCATCTGCCAACCAGCCCTGCGCTTCGGCAGACTGCGGATCGACCGCCAATGCCCGATCGAAAGAGCCGATCGCCTCAGCGTAATTATCACAGTCAAACGGTATTTGAGCGGCCCTTCCCCGCAGGATGTACTCGAGGGCATCGGGATGCTCGGTCGGCCGTGACCCTTCCCAGGCCAGCAGCGCATGATACACTTTAACCTCGGTGCGCTTACCGATATCGTCTTGGACAGCAAACGGGTTCGCGGGGTCGCGGTCGAACTGGTCTGCCCATAGGTGCGCGTCGCCCCGGGCGTCTATTAGCCGGGTGTTGACCCGGATGTGGTTGGGGAAGCGTTGGACGCTCCCCTCCAGAACATAGCGAACGCCCAGTTCACGGCCGATCTGCCTAACTTCGACCGGCTTGTTTCGATATGTGGCTGCGGTGGTGCCTGAGGTTACCACCATACTGGTGAACCGCGACAGGCCGGTCGTTAGATCGTCAGTGATCCGGTCTGCGAAATGTCGCCAATCGGAACGGTCGCTGAAATCGGCAAACGGTAGCACGACTATTGAAAGGTGCCTCGGATCGACGTGGGCGAGCTGGTGCTGATTCGGGCTCGACACTCGCGACGGTGTGATGATCGCCGGTGCTGGCAGCCCGCCGCTGCAAGACGACTGGGGAGCAGGCGGCGCCGACGGTTGTGCCTCGGGCACGGCAAACCCGGCGCTATCGGCGATTGCGGGAGCGGCCGAAGGTCGGTCGGCACTGAGGCGCGCCAATTCCGCGACGAAGCGATAGCCGCGCCCGACTACCGTCTGGATGCAGCTCCCCTGCGGCCGGCCCTCGTCGAGGATGCGGCGCAGCGCAGCGATGTGTACGGTGAGATTGCTCTCCTCGATGACGGCCCCGTGCCACACCGTGGCGGTAATCTCGTCCTTCGTAACCAGCTCACCGCGCTGGTCAAGCAACAGCGCGAGAATGTCGAGCGCGCGGGAGCCGAGGGCAACCGGGACGTCGGGGCCGTCCTTGCCGCGCCTGAACAAGCCGCCCCTGCGGCGGTCGAACCGAAGGTTCCCGAACTGGAATATATCAGGCGCGGCGAGAGCCTGCATGCTTCCCCGCCGAGTTAGGGCCTCGAGACGCGGGCATTTTGCACCGATTCGGAAAGATTCGGAAGAATTCCTGTCCGATTCGTTGAACCCGACCTCCTTCGCCGCTCATGCTAGGCGGCCATGTACCAAGGCGAGCCCTCGACACGGAGGCCGGTATGAAAACTCTATTCTCGGGCGTGCGAATGACGGTTCTAGCGCTAACGTTGATTTGCGGCGACCTCACCGCCTCGCGCGAGGCGCAGGCCGGGGGCGCCGGCAGCCTCGCTACTAACTTCGTCGGACGGTTCTATTTCGATCCCCAAGCCCTGCAAGGCTTTGTCGTCGGCTACTTGCCGGATATCGCCGGCGTCGCCGAGCCGATGTTCGACGGCCCGCCGAGCGAGGGGACCGCATACTTCACGTACCGATCCAACGTGTTCCAGTTCACGCAGTTGCCGACCAATGGCGACCTGCAATTATTTCTGCTTTCGGCAGGAACCTACGCGATCTATTTCAATGCTCAGCCGACGGGCGACTGGAGCAATCCCGACACCTTTTCGAGCGGCAAGCCGATCGCGCAGTTCAAACGGCCAGAGGGCCTGGTTCTGGAATTCACCGATTTTTTCAATCACGTCATCGGCGAAGACCTGGTCTCGACGCAGCCCTTCATGTTCCACGGGCATACTTACGATTTCCGCAGCATCGCGCCGGGCGGCCTGACGCTCTTCAACACCGTCAGCACTACGCCGCTGCCGGGAACGGGTATCACCGGCTTTCCGCTAATATTCCCCTATGCGGGTTCGGGCCTTGCGGTCGGCGCCAATTATTAGGCGTCGACACAGGTTTCCCGGTGCAATACCGCCGCGATGTCGCCCGATGGAGAGGAGAATATCGTTAAAATTTCGGCTTCGGCCCGAAGCGATTTAGAGACCCCTCGGTGAGCGTCGGCTTAGTATGTGCTCTCTTCCGCCAACTGCTTCCATCTTTGAGTCTCCCGCTACTGAATTTTGGCAAGAGCCACAACGGGCAACAGCCGGCGTTGACAGCAACAGAGCCGAAGGTCAGCTGTGGGGCAACTTCGCCCATACGCCGCGTGGTCAGCCACCCGGCCGAGGCCGCGCAACCGGAACAGGTCGCCGATCAGGCGGCGGGTGGCGCCGGGGAGGACGATCTGCCCGGGTTCGGCAAGAGCCTGAGGCGTGCGGCGAGGTTGGGGGTCTCGCCGATCACCGCCTGCTCCTGCGCCGAGCCCTCGCCGACCAGATCGCCGACGACGACAAGCCCGGTGGCAATGCCGATGCGGACGGCGAGCCGCTGCGTTCCACGGGTCTTTAGGCTCGCGACCGCCGCTTCTATTTCCACCCCGGCCCGCACCGCCCGCTCGGCGTCGTCCTCATGCGCTCGCGGATACCCGAAATAGGCCAGCACGCCGTCGCCCATGTATTTGGCGACAAAGCCGTCATAGCGCGCGACGACGCCGGAGACAGTGTTCTGATAGGCGCGGATCTCCTCGCGCAACTCCTCGGGGTCGAAGCGCGTCGACAAGGCCGTCGACCCGACGAGATCGCAGAACATCACCGTCAATTGCCGCCGCTCGGCGGCGTCGTGCAGCGTCGCACCGGTTGATGCCGAGGGCGCCGCCGTTGGGCCAAACCGGAGATGGCTCTAAGGAGACGCTTGCGGTGCCCGAGCGGCACACCGAGCTTCTCGAGATCGACCTCGGTCAGCTCCGGCAGGATATCGGCGTCGATTTCACTCGCGCGAAAGAGCGCCTCGTACTGCCCGAGGCCAAGACTTCTGAGCCAACCCCCGACGTCCATGGCCGCACTCCACGGGCCCGATCGGATCATCCTTCGGTTGAAGGCCCCTGTCCAGGGATGGGCTGTTGAAGAGCTGGGATGGGTCATCACGACCCAACGGCGCTCCCGATCTGAAGGTCAGTTTCGGGCATCAAGACCGGTTCCCGCCGCCAAAGTCGAGCGTCGACTGTCGGTTCGGAAAGGCGACCATGGCCAGCATGCGCTGGCCGGGCGAGATCGCCGTGCGTAGTCGTTCGTGACGCGCCTACTAGTGATGCACTGGCCCTCCGTCCTCGCCAGCGCGAACCCGCTGTGCAAAGGCCAACGCTTCGTGCGACCATCTCGCAAAGACGCTGGCCGCGACCTCTGCGGCCGCCGCGATGGCGTGTTCCAGGTTTCCAGGACCAAGCCGTGCGCGCAGTTCGAACCGTTCATAGCCGAAACGAAACACGGCCACCGGCTCAGCACCGAATTGGACGGATGCGAGTTCAAAGGTCGTTTCGTCGGGCATGATCCCTTTCCTTTCGTGCGTGGCCCGATGATTAGTTTGATACGGCGGGAGCTGCGCCGCGCCGTCATTTTTGTTGCTTTTATAGGTCGTTCACTTTGCGATGTTTCGGGTCTCGAACAGGCGAAGCGTTGGTATGCCGAGGAGTTCGGGGCGGACGGAGTGATTGACTTCTGGTTCTCGGTCGGCAGTACCTACAATCAACATAGAGGGAGGTGAAGATCAGCAATGGGGGGCATCAGGACGCGTTCCTGCGGCCGAGGCTAAGCGGCCGCTCTCGGTTCAGTCAGGCGACCTTCGCGCGGACGCGCCGCAAGGAGCGAGACGCGTCGATACCTGACCTTCGCACCCTTACCCCGGAACGGGTGGCTCGACCCAGAGCCGCGGTTCGCCGCGCGCGAGACATCGGGTGCCCGTGCCCCATAAAAGAGAACCTACACAATCCCATGTTGGCAATCTCAAAGGGGCGTAACGGGCTGGGGGTAGCATGGCAGGGAGGCAAACGGCGGCTGTGAATGTTTCTTGGCGCGTGGGAAATTCGGTAGGCGAACTTTTTCTAGTCCAAGTGTGAATTAGTTCACACTGTCCGGCTGATCAGCAAACGATTCTGCCGCGGGTGGTTTGCCGTCCAGACCGTGCTTGAGATGCTCGGCGATGCCGATGCGCTCGCAACAGTTCTGCACAGGGGTTTTGAAATGGTCGGAGACGCCAAATTGCATCAGTTCATGGGGCAAATGCTCTCAGACCTCGGCGGTGGGCGACCACGTATTGAACACCGGGCTGACACCGGCTTGAAAGTGAGCCGCGGGGGCTTGGCATCGAGCCACCAATGGGCGGATGTTGCGTGCCAAGCGAACAATCTAACTACCTAAGGGAGGACAACCATGGCCCGGACACGAGCGTTCATTTTGCTGGCGCTTTTGCTGTCGATGCCGGCGACCGTGTCAACCGCCAATGTCATCACTGATTGGGATGAAAAGGCGGTTGACATCGTGCAGCCGGGGATGGCGTTTCCGCCGCCCACGGTCTTTCGCACGATAGCAATACTTCATGTCGCGATGTTCGATGCGGTGAATTCGATCGAGCGGCGCTACAAGCCGTACAAAGTCGAGCTGTCAGCCTCGCCCGACACATCCAAGGAGGCGGCGGCCGCGGCTGCCGCCGCAGCGGTGCTGGTCAAGCTCGTTCCCGATGCTGCGTCAGATGTGCAATCGGCGTTGACCAACTATCTCGCAACCTTGCCGGAAGGGCAGGCGAAGGCCGAGGGCATCAAGCTCGGGCAGGAGGTCGCAGCACGTATTCTCGAAGCCCGAGCTGATGACGGCGCGTCGACCGCGGACGCCTATCGGCCAAGGACCAGGCCAGGGGTCTATGTTCCGACCGCGATCACTGCCGGCTCGCAATTCCCGAACGTTACGCCCTTCGCCCTGACGAGCCCGTCGCAGTTTCGGCCAAAACCGCCGCCGTCGTTGAAGAGCGAGCAATGGGCCCGCGACTATAACGAAATCAAAGATCTCGGCGAGAGGTACAGCACGAAGCGGACAGCTCGACAAACCGAGGACGCGCGCTTCTGGCTGCTCGTCGGTCCTCGTTCGACGCAGCCGCTGCCTCGCCAGGTAGCCATCGCGAGGAATATGAGCGTGCTCGACAGCGCGCGCTTTATGGCGCTCGTCTCGGTAGCCACGATGGACGCGATAATCGCCGTCTTCGACGCCAAGTACAAATACGAATTCTGGCGTCCGATCACCGCGATTCGCAATGGCGACATCGACGGCAACCCGGCCACCGAGCGCGTCGCGACCTGGCAGCCCATCGATGCGACCCCGATGCATCCGGAGTACCCCTGCGCGCATTGCATCACCAGTTCCGCCGTCGCAGCGATCATCGAAGCGGTGCTGGGCACCGAGGAAATCCCCGAAGTCGCATTGACGAGCCCCTTCGCACCCGGCGTCACGCATCGGTTCACCAATCTTCGCGTCTATACCGAGGAGGTGGCCAATGCCCGCATCTATGCCGGCTTCCACTACCGCTTTTCGACCATCGCCGGTCGGGAGATGGGGCAAAAGATCGGCACGTTTGTCGTCAGATCGGTGATGCAGCCGACGCAAACCGCAATGTCACACTGAGCGCGAGCAGACTATACGTCCCCCGCGTGAAAGCGGGGGGCAGAGGGCCAACTGCGGTTGGAATGCTGACGGTCGCACCGAAATCGACCGATCCAGCCGCCACGGTGCGGACGGTGGGACAGATAGCAGTCGCCGTAGGAGGGGTGGGTGCCGTTATGGTCATTTTTTGCTTGATCAAGGAAAAAGTAACACTGCGGAGTTGCCGGCGAGGCGTCTCGGCGATCGACAAGTATCCACCCTGCTTAGACCCGGCGGCTGGCTCTAGCCAGTGGCCGTAATGGGGCATGACGCGCGGTTCCCGCCAACACGGCTGAACGCCGGCTGTGGGTTCAGAAAGGAGACCATCGCCGGCAGGGCCGCAAAAGGGGGAGAAGCGCCGGAAAGAAGCGCCGGAAACGGTCATTCCGCGTTCCGATGGCGAACGGGTCGCCTGAATCAAAAGCCGCCGTTCGCCCGCTAGAAAGCGGCCACCTGATTTTTGAAAACCCGTCATGTCGCTACGGCCCGCTTGCCGGCAGTCTTTCTAGCAAGCTAAGGGGCCGCCACGAGGGGGCCGAAGCGGGCCTGCATTATTTCATTGCCTCGTTCGCGCAGTGCGGTATTGCGGACTGCCGCTGGCCCGGTGGTGAGACTTTCCGCCAGGGCCATGCTCTGGTGCTGCACGCACTCGACGCGGGGCTTGCGCCGACTAGCGTAGCTCGCGAGTGCGCTCTCCACAGTTGTTGCCGCACACAGTTCTTCAGCCAGCGTGCAAGCATCCTCCATGGCCATGCAGCCGCCCTCTCCCATCATTGGTGAGCTGGCATGCGCGGCATCCCCGACCAGAACCACCCGCCCCAAATGCCACTTTTCGCACTCCATCCACTCCATGGCCGAGCAGATCACCTGGTCGTCCCGCTCCAGCGAGGCCAGATACTCCTGCACGCGCCCGCCAAATGTCGCGAAGCGGTTGCGCAGCCGCGCAAGCCGCCCCTCCACTGGATCGTGGAAGCGTTGCTCGATGACGTAGGCGAAGGCATAGTTCGTCCGCCGCCCATGGGTACGAGCCCGAATACGCATCCTTCGCCTAGATGAAGCGCCAGAGCGGACAGGCCGGCCGGCCGAATCGCAGCAATGCTGCGCCAGTTCATGGCGCCAAGATCGCTCGGCACTGCGGCGGTCACCGTCAAAGCGCGAACTGTCGACCTAATTCCGTCCGCACCGACCACAAGATCGTAATCTCCGGCCGAGCCATCGGAGAATCCGACTGAGACACGACGATCCTCCTGCTCCAGGGATATGACCGATGTGCCGAGCCGGCAGCGCACATTGGCGACGCCAGGTAGCAGCGCTCGTTGTAGATTGGGCCGTTCGATCCCGACGCAGGGACCTGCATCGCCCCACAGTGTCTCGAGATCGATTTCCGACAGCACGTCCCCCTGCTCGCTACAAAACTGCCATCGGCGAACAACCGCGCCCGCATTCTCGACCCCCGCCGCGAGACCGAGCAAACCCAGCATGCGCATGCCGTTGGGTTGGACCAGGAACCCGGCTCCCAAGGCTTGCCAAGCCTGCTGTCGCTCGACGAGTTCGGTCGCGAAGCCGTGCCCATGAAGGGCTGCGGCCGTGGTCAGACCCGCGACACCTCCGCCAACGACCAAGATCGTCCCGAGCTTTGCCATATTCCCTCCGATCACGGCGGACAATGCCAACACTGCGCCGCTCGGAAGAGACTAGCCGGATCGACAACCGCTGATCTTGGACCCGACGGAACGGTGATTTGGACCAAAGTGAAATCCTGCGATAATGTAGCAGCGAATGAGCGCGGGGTGCTGCTCGTGCCAGATAGCTGCGCCACCTTGAGGTTTTCGACCGCGGGCATGCCGGAACCGGCGCGTATCCAGGCGGTACGGGATCTCCATATTCGTGAGCGCACGATCCTGCCCGCCGGACTCGAGTCAATTGAACCGCTCGAGCCGCTGCCCGGCCGTCCCGTCCAGGTCGATGTGACCAAGCGGACGCTGCCGGGCCTCGCCGTCGTATCCGCAACGCTGTCCGGCCTGCGCCACGCAATACGACCGCGGGGAGCCATCGCAAATGGCGAAGACGATCTCTTGCTCGGCGTTAATGTCCGGGGATGCAGCATTGCGCGTCAACGCGACCGGGACCTAACGCTCCGGGATGGTGATGCGTTCTTTGCGACGCGAGATATGACCGAAATCACCATCACACGTCCGACGCCGGTTCGCTTCATTGGCATTCGGGTGCCGCGTCAGCCGGTCGCAATGCTCGTGGGGAGGCTCGATGACACGCCGGTTCATCTCGTTCCGCACCGCACCGAGGCGCTGACCCTGCTCGTCAGCTATGCGCGCGCGATTGCCCACACTCTGCCTCTCGCGGCGCCTGAGCTGCAACGACTCGCCGTCACCCACATGCATGATCTCATTGCCGCGACCATCGGGGCCACGCGCGATGGCCTAGCAATTGCGCAGGGACGTGGCATTGCCGCAGCACGGCTGCGAGCGATCATGACCGACATCAGCGCGCATTTCGGCGACGGCGATCTGTCGGTCGCCGAAATCGCAAGACGCCACCGCGTCACACCACGATATGTTCACAAGCTATTCGAGAACGAAGGCCTCACCTTCTCATCGTTCATCCTC
>Ga0306926_10008457_pt1 | contig 11263 bp, 9 predicted proteins | sample flu12Cox44000178_FD_203759 | JGI IMG/M metagenome (GOLD analysis project Ga0306926, IMG submission 203759) | Lab enrichment of tropical soil microbial communities from Luquillo Experimental Forest, Puerto Rico - flux8day.12C.oxic.44.000.178 (v2)... | ecosystem: Environmental > Terrestrial > Soil...
TGTCGCGCGACAATTCGATCATCGTGCGGTCGACCAATTCGACCGCGCTCGGTCCGAGGTCGACGATCTTCCGGGTAGCGGCCATCGCGTCGTAGAAACTCGGGAAATGGCAGATCCCAAGCACCCGGTGCGCCGGGATCGGCTGCAGGTCGAGCTCGATTTCGTTGAAAAAGGCCAACGTGCCCTCCGAGCCGACCAACAGCCGCGCCATGTTGTGGCCGGCGTCGTCAATGCTGTCGATGTTGTAGCCGCCGACTCGCCGCAGCACTTTCGGAAAGCGCCGCTCGATCTCGGCGGCCTCGCGCCGGTGCAAGGAGCGCATCCGGCGGACGAGGGCGCGATAACGCTCGGAGATCGCGCTGTCGTCGAAATTGCCCGGGAGTTCGCCGAACCACGCCTGGGTGCCGTCGGCGAGCAACGCATCGATGCCGCGCACATTGTGCACCATGTTGCCGTAGCGCAATGAGCGCGAGCCGCAGCTGTTGTTGGCGGTCATGCCGCCGATCGTCGCTCGGCTCGCCGTCGATGGGTCGACCGGGAAAAACAGCTTGTGTTGGCGCAGCAGCCGATTGAGCCGGTCGAGCACAACTCCCGGCTCGACACGCGCGCGGTGCCCTTCGACATCGACCGCAATCACCCGGTCGAGATGTTTGCTGCAGTCGATGACGAGCGCGCGCGCCACAGTCTGCCCGCATTGTGAAGTGCCCGCGCCGCGCGGCAAGACCGACACCCCCTCCTCGCGCGCAATCGCGATCGCCGTCGCGGCATCCTCGCGACTCTTCGGCACGACAACCCCCAAGGGCTCGATCTGATAGATCGAGGCATCGGTGCTGTAACGCCCGCGGCTGAACGCGTTGAACAGCACCTCGCCTTGCGTTTCGCGGCTCAACCGATGTTCGAGACGCGATCGGACGGGATAGCCCGACCCCGCCGTAGTGGTCGATTGTTCGCTTATCATGTCAGGATTGAGGACAAACGTCCCGGATCAAGGGCACCGACAATTGGCCTGATGGTCGTGCGGCTACGCCTGGGTTTTGCGTTCGGCGATCCAGGACGAGACCTCGTCGTAACAGTTGGCGAGGTAATACTCGGCAATGTCGTCGGCCGTCGTGTTCCAGAGGCCGTCATGGCCGAGAATGTACCGCAGCGCCTCATCGAGATGCTTGGCGGCATTGGGGCGACCGATATTGTGCGGATGCAGCGACAAACACATCACGCGCCCGTTTTCCGCACCTTCTCGGTAGAGCGTGTCGAACTGGTCCTTGATCATCTGCAGGAAGTAATCCGCCTCCCGGTTCCAGGCCAACATGCCCGCATCGTTGGTCTGGCCGGTATAGGGAACATAGATGAATTTCTGGCCGCCGCGCACATTGATCGGCCATGGCTGGTCATCAATGATCCATGAGGTGTGGTAGAGGCAGCCGGCCTCGGCCATCAAATCGTCGGTCCTGACAGTATATCCGGCACCGCCGCCCAGCCGTCCTTTCAGGCGTTTGCCGGTCATCTCCCTGAGGTGGGTGATGAAGTCCTGCCAGTACGCCCGTTCCTGCTCTTCGGTGTAGTCGTAGATCGGCCGGCTGTTGTAGAGGCCGTGGGCCATGTAGTCCCAATCGGCAGCGACCATCGCATCTTTTATTTCCGGAAAATGATCGAGAAGCTCGAGATTGAGACAGCAGCACGCGCGGACATTGTGCTTGTTCAGCGCGTCGAGCATGCGCCAGAAGCCGACGCGATTGCCGTAGTCCATGCGCGAGTAATGCGGGATGTCCGGCTGTGTCGGGCGGTTCTCGGGCAGGTACTCGAAGAACTCCATATTCGGCGCGACCCAGAACGCCACGCGCGCATTGTCGGGCCATCTGATAATGGGTCGTTCAGTGATCGGTGCATAATCGAACCGGCCGGGTGCGAGAGTCATGTTGCTTCTCCGTCCGCTAGCGATGGGTGTGAATTCGTCCAGTAGGGTCTATTGGCGCGACTGCGCTTTGAACCAGTCGATGATCTCGCTGCCGGTCGCCTTCCAAACGCCGGCATGGCTGCTGATGTGGCCCAGCACTTCGTCGAGATGCCGGATGCGCCACGGCTGGCCCATGATCCAGGGATGCAGATGGAGCAGCATCATCCGTCCGGTATTGGCACCGTCGGCATACAGACCATCGAACCACTCGCGCCACAGCAGGTTGACCTCGTTGATGGTCCGGCGGCCGCGCAGGTGGATGTAGTTGTCGTCGAGATATGTATTAACTCCGAGCGAGTAGAGCTCGCCGGTCTTCGGCGTCATCTTGTAAGGCTGCTCGTCGTTGCCCCAGTCGCAGACATAGCGAATGCCCTCCGCGGCGAGCAGGTTGGGAGTGTTCGGCGTTTCTTGGAAGTCCGGGCCGGACCAACCGATCGGGCGTTTGCCGGTGGCCTTTTCGACCGCCGCAATCGAGGCGCGAATGTACTGCCGCTCCTCGTCTTCGGACATGCCGATGTGGATGATGCGCCGGCGCGAGAGACCATGCGCAATGAACTCAGCGTCGCGCTTCTGGCCCTCGTTGACCAGGAAGGGGTGGTTGTCGGCGACGGCCTTGTCGAGCGCCAGGGTCGGCTTGATGCCGTACTTGTCCAATAGGCCGAGAACGCGAAAGATGCCGACGCGGTTGCCGTACTCGTGGTTGCCGTAGCCGCCGATGTCGGGAAAGAGGTTGCCCGGTGGGTTTCCACTCCATAGGCCCTCTGGGCCGCCCATGGGGCTCACCGCCAGCGGCGTATCGGCCGGCACCTCCCAATCCCAGTGCTCGAGGTTAACGATGACGGCAAGGGCGACACGGGCGTTACCCGGCCACCTAAGAATGGGGCGCGTCACAATCGGGCACCAGGGATAGAATTCCTGATCCATGCCATAGGCTCGTTTTGCGGGCATCGCTACACTCCGCCTGCTTTTGTGCCGGATTACCGTGTGCCGGACTATGACATAGGGGAGGACCGCCGTACCACTGATAGCTTGCCTGCTCCACGGGCGAGGTAGCAAACTGACCGCAGGCACGAAAGGGCGTTGCTCGACAGTTGCGCGCCCACATGGAGGCGAGACCTCATGGATCTCAGGGGCGCGGCCGCACTGGTGACCGGCGGCAATGGCGGGCTTGGGCAGCGCATCTGTCACGCGCTGGCGAAGGAGGGCGTCAATGTCGCGGTCATGTATGCGCAGAGCCACGACCAGGCGCATGATGTCGCCCGCGAGCTGACCTCGCGGTATCAGATCAACGCCGCCGCGTTCGCCTGTGACGTGACCGATGGCGCGGCGGTCGAGCGGGTGATCCGCGACGCGACCAAGCGCTTCGACCGCCTCGACATTCTCGTCAACGACGCCGCCTACAACAAGGCGATCCCATTCGCCGACCTCGAAGATCTAACGATGGAGGTGTGGGACAAGATCATCGCCGTCAACCTGACCGGGCCAATGCGTCTCATGAAGGCAGTAGCGCCCCTCATGAAAGCCCAAGGCCGCGGCCGGATCGTCAACATCGCTTCCGTGGCGGGGGTCGGGCCGACCGGTTCTTCGATCGCCTATGCGGTGTCGAAAGCAGGCCTCATCCACCTGACGCGCTGCATGGCGGTGGCCTTGGCGCCCGAGACCCTCGTCAATTGCGTGGCACCGGGCCTGCTGGAGGGCACACGCGCGACAGCCAATCTCCGGCCCGAGCAGATTCAGAATTCCGCCGCGACGTCACTTCTCAAAAAGCCCGCCGACAAAGACGACTGCGCCGACATGGTTGTCACGATGTGCCGCACCGAGACGATGACCGGCCAAACCATGGTCATCGACTCCGGCCGCTATTTTCACTGACGAGCGAGGAGGAACCCTTGCCATTTTATGAAAAAGGTAACGTCCGCATCCGCTACGAAGAGGCCGGCTCCGGCTTCCCGCTGCTGGTGACTCCCGGTGGCGGCCTGAACTCCCGTGTCAGCAACTGGCCCACCGCAGTGTTCAACGCGATGGAGGCCTTCAAAAACGACTTCCGCTGCATCACGATGGACCAGCGCAATGCCAACGGCGGCGAGTCGACCGGCCCGATCCCGTCGAGTGCCCCGTGGGACACCTTCGCCGACGACCAGCTGGGGCTGATGGACCATCTCGACATCCGCGAGTTCTTCTATATGGGCTACTGCATCGGCGGCTGCTTCGCCGGCAAGCTCCTCCAGCGAGCACCCCAACGTGTTGTAGCCGCCGTGTTTTGCCAGACCGTCGGACATCGGCCCGACGACCCGGACGTCATGCACCGCTCCGGCAAGGACGTCTGGGCCCCAGAGCTGCTGCCGAAGCGGCCTGACCTCAACATGGCGCAGGTCGAGCAATATCTGCACGACCTCTACCGGGTGAACCCCGACTTCCTGTACAGCGTGTCGCGCGATTTTATCCGCAACTGCCGCACACCGATTTTGGTCCTGCCGGACGACACGCCAGCGCACCCGCTGCAGACCTCGATCGATGTCGCCTCGCTGGCGCCGAACGCCGAGATCACAGTGTTCCCGTGGAAAGATCCCGCGGACCTTAAGGAGCGGACGATCGACCGAGTGCGCAGCTTCCTCCGGGCGCATCAACCGATGCGAGCCGCCGCCCAATAAAACGGGGTGTCTGGCCGGGCGGCAGGGACCAGCTCTGCCGCCTGCCTAGGCCGCCAGGCGTTGTCGCGGCGCATCTTTGATAATCGCCCCACCCTTCTCGGCGATCATGATCGTCGGTGCGTTGGTGTTGGTCGAGGTGACCGCCGGCATCACCGAGGCGTCGATGACCCGCAGCCCCTCGAGCTCGTGCACCTTGAGCTCGTCGTCGACCACGCCATCGCGCGGCTCGCCGTCATGCAGGTGCGGCTGTTATTCGTGGAGCGGGTGGAACCCGCCAACTAGCGCTATCGGCTGCGGGTTTTGCTCGCTGCACTCGCCCTACGCCTACTGGCTCTGGCTGTGCGAAGTTATACATGCTGCTTTACTCGACGCGCGCGTAATGGTACCGGCAGGTAAAGGTCGCGGTGTGACGAGACGCCAGGGAGGCAGCATGCCGGGCGTGACATACATCGAATTCAACGGCTCGGCGCACACCGTCGAGGTTCCGGTCGGCACGTCGCTGATGCGCGGCGCGGTAGACAACAACGTACCCGGGATCGATGCGGACTGTGGTGGCGAGTGCGCCTGCGCCACCTGCCACGTGTTTGTCGATGCGGCGTGGCTCGACAAGACCGGTCTGCCGGAGCCGGGCTCGCAGGAAGAAACGATGCTCAGCTTTGCAGCGGCCGCGCAGCCGAACTCGCGCCTCTCCTGCCAAATAAAGATGCGTCAGGATCTGGCGGGAATAGTCTTAAGAATGCCTGAAGGACAGCACTGAAGCTAGCCGGCTCTGGCACTGAGGAGGACTTCATGGACGCCAATGTCAATTTCGACGCACGCGAAGACGCGTATTCGCGGCCACTCGACAGCATTGATGTCAGTGTCCCCGAACTCTATCAGAATGACGTTTATCAGCCGTACTTCGAACGGCTGCGCCGCGAGGACCCGGTGCATTACTGCGCCGACAGTAAATTCGGGCCGTATTGGTCGGTGACCCGCTACAAGGACATCATGAAGGTCGCGATCAACCACCAGGTGTTTTCGTCGAAATGGGAGCTAGGCGGCGTCCGGCTCGAGGACCAGGTGCAGGGCTACGAGCGGCCCAGCTTCATCCAGATGGACGAACCCGACCACGGTCAGCGCCGCATGGCGGTGAGTCCGGTCGTCGCGCCGGAGAATCTCCAGCGCATGGAGGGGATGATCCGCGAGCGCACCAGCCACGTGCTCGACGAGCTGCCACACGGGCGGCCGTTCAATTGGGTGCAGGAGGTGTCGGTCGAACTCACCTCGCGCATGCTCGCGACCCTGTTCGATTGGCCGCTCGAGGATCGGCATCGGCTGATGTTCTGGTCCGACGTCACGGTTTGTCACGTCGATACGCCCGACGCCCCGGTCCATTCGGAGGCCGAGCGCTACGCCGAGCTGCAGAAGATGGCCGCTGCGATGAAGGCGCTATGGGACGAGCGCGCCGGCGGCAACGCGCCGCGCTTCGATCTGATTTCGATGCTGGCGCACTCGGATGCAACGCGGAACATTGATTTCCGCGAACTGCTCGCGACCTGTAGCTTGTTGATCGTCGGCGGCAACGACACGACGCGGAACTCGATGTCCGGCGGGGTCTGGGGACTGTCGCAATTCCCCGAGCAGTATCAGAAGCTGCGGCAGAACCCCGAGCTGGTGCCGAGCCTGGTGTCTGAAATTATCCGCTGGCATACGCCGGTGCTGCACCTGCGGCGCACCGCGCTGGCGGATTTCGAGCTCGGCGGCAAGACGATCCGCGAGGGGGAAAAGGTCGCTATGTGGTTTGTGTCGGGCAACCGGGACGAGGATGCGATCAAGGATCCGCACGACCTGATCGTCGACCGGCCCCGCGCGCGCGAGCACATTTCGTTCGGGTTCGGCGTGCATCGCTGCGTCGGCAACCGCTTGGCCGAGCTGCAGCTGCGCATCCTATGGGAGGAGATCCTAAAGCGTGACCTCGAGATCGAGGTGATGGACCGGCCGACATATCTGCGTTCGAACCTGATACACGGGGTTCGCGAGCTGCCCGTGCAGATCCACTGAACGCAGGAGGCGGCCCGTCGCTATCCTTCCTTGCGAGCGGAGCGGGGAGGCGCACGCGGTGCGCGGGTGAGGGCGCGGGGCTATGCCGCCAGTTGCCCCACGGTGCCTCTGTTCATCGGCTGCAAACCGGAGCCAACCGATGATAATGGCGCGCCGATCGGCCTCCTCCGACAGGTAGCGCGGGTTTATCGCCGACATGTCGCCGGGCCGGTTCGACTTCGCCTCGACATAGCCGAGCGACAATGGCCGAATCTGCCAGGCGCCGGCGCTGCGGCCCGGCGTCTTCTCGAGTTCGCCGATCTGACCACCCTCAAAGCTGCCGGGGGCAAAGGTGACTTACGTGTCGGGTGTGGCCGATTCCTCCAACACCTTGACCGAGGCGGCGACGATCGATGGGCTGTAGGTCAGCATACCCTTGCCGGTGAAGAGCCAGCGCATGACCTCGCCGGCGAGCGACAGGCCGCGCGAGCGCTTGTTGGTCGTCCGAGCGTCGACAATACACCAGGCGGTTAAAATTAGCGGCTATTGAAATTCAAGCTTACCGGACCGACCCATAAATGCCCGCGGTGAGCCATACTCATTAGATGTTGGCATCGCGTTGTGGCCGTCTTACGTCTATTCGACTGCTTGTCGGTGAAAGAAATCACGGTGGTTACGTCGATACCTCCGGACCTAGACCGGATAGTGAAGATCATTGTCGAATGGGCCGAAGAACTACCGCTAAAGAGAGTTTACATCTTCGGTAGCCGCGTTCGTGGGGACGCGGCAGTGGATAGTGATCTCGATGTTGCTATTGAATTTGAACCACCTCCGACAGTTAATCAAAAAATGTGGAGCTAGCAGTATCAGAATGATACCGACTTTGCCGACCTCAAGAGCGCGCTAGGGGTTCCGTTATCACTTCACAGCGATCCCGCAGACTCTGCATGGCCTGTAATTCGGGCCGGTGCAATGAAGCCAGTGCTGTCCGTCGGAAAAGTCTTGTGCATCATAGCTCCTCCTTTCCCTCGATCGGGGGACTCCGCTCAAGCATGAGACGCCGTCAACGCCTCCGCCGCGGGTTTCGGCTCCTCCACGGATATTGAAAATCCTGAAACTTGCGATGCAGGAAGGGTGAACCGCGATTTCCGCCTACTCTCCGGCAGTGCGCTGGAGGCTGCGGGGGAGAGGGCGGCCGATGGCACTCCGCTAACGACTAAGCTCTGCGCCCGGTGACCGAACGGTTTCAGGGGGGATGGAGGATCGAGCCATCACTGACATGATAGTCCCACCGCCTGCTTCCAACTTCTCAACCGGGTGTGTGGAGAACTCGCCGTGCGACAAAGGATGGATACGATAATCAGTGAGAGCGCCAGAGTTCGATCAGGATCGCCCCAAGCACGATCAGAATATAGATGCCCATCCGGACGATGCTGTTATTGAGCGTCTCCGTCGCTCTATCGATCGCTCTCGAGACCTCGATACCCGGAGGCTGCTCCGGTTCTGCCGGGCTGTCGAATTCGGGCTTCTCCGCCTCCTTGTTGATCAAAGCAACATCCTGGATGACCAGCCAATGCTGCCCAGACCATCGGTATGTCGTTGTGCCGCGCTCCTGTTTCTCGTAGACCAACAGCCCCGGTTTTGGGGTTGCTGCGGCGCGTATGGTCACGGACAGGTAAACCTCCCTGTTCGACAGCATGGGAAGGGACCGGACGATGTCCGACAACGCGGGATCGTCAAAGAAAGCCCACCCCGTCACAGACCCCGTTTTAGACTCCTCGATGAGCCGAGACGGTAGTCCGGCAAGGCTCTCACCCGGGATGGGTGGATGGTAGAGGAGTCCGCCCATAGCATTGTCTTCGACCTGTGTGGTGTCTTTACCCTGCAATGCAGAGAAAATCTTCTGTGCACCTTGTAGCTGGATTGTGAAATCCAGGCTGGCGAGATTTTCCGTAGGTTCCTCGCCGACCAAAAGGTCGCCTTGGAGCAGCCCACGCTGCAACCTGCACTTAAGGTCAATCCGGTGTTCCCCGATGGGGTAGTCGCCGAGGCCCGATTTATTCACTCCATGAACTGACTGCTGCCACGATATCACTCTCAGAACCCAGGTGTCGGTGCCGAGCAAAACCTCTTCTATCGCGGTGGGCATCCCAGCGTCCCCGTCAGCACGCCTAGCGCAGAAAGACAAGCCTAGGGCGGAAGGGCGGAGCTTATTCCGCCGTTCTCCCGAAGAGCGACTGCCAATGGCGGATTACACTTTGCTCATCCGCCCTACGCCGCCAGTCTTTGCCGTGCGGTGCCTTTGATGATCGCCGCACCCTTTTCGGCGATCATAATCGTCGGCGCGTTGGTGTTGGTCGACGTGACCGCGGGCATTACCGAGGCGTCGATGACCCTGAGCCCATCGAGACCGTGCACCTTGAGTTCGTCGTCGACCACCGCCATCGCATGGCTCCCCATCAGGCAGGTGCAGCTCGCGTGATAGCAGGTGCCGCCATTGCGCCGCGCATAGTCGAGCAATTCGTCGTCACTCTGGATCTGGTTGCCGGGTAGCGTCTCTTCGCGGACAAACTGCTTTAGCGGTAGTGCGGCGAAGATCCGCCGCGCCATTCGCAACCCGCCGATGATGGCGCGCCGATCGGGCTCCTCCGACAGATAGCGGGGGTTGATCGCCGGCATGTCGCCGGGGCGGTTCGACTTGGCCTCGACATAGCCGCGCGACAACGGCCGCATCTGCCAGGCGCCGGCGCTGAGACCCGGCGTCTCCTCGAGCTCGCCGATCTGGCCGCCCTTGAAGCTGCCCGGGGCAAAGGTGACCTGCATGTCGGGGGTCGCCGATTCCTCCAACACCTTGACCGAGGCGGCGACGATCGACGGGCTGTAGGTCAAGATACCCTTGCCGGTGAAGAGCCAGCGCATCAACTCGCCGGCGAGAGGCAGGCCGCGCGAGCGTTCGTTCGCGGTCTGTGCTCCGACCACCGGATAGGAGACGCGCGCCGTATAGTGGTCCTGCATGTTCTTGCCGACGCCGCGCAATTCATGCGCGACCGGTACGCCGATCTTCCCGAGATGCTCGGGATCGCCGACCCCCGACAATTGCAGGATATGCGGCGAGCCGACGGCGCCTGCCGATAGAATGACCTCGCGTGCGGCATCCACCCGCTCGACCGCACCGCCGGAACCGTCGCGCGAGAACTCGACGCCGGTCGCGCGCTTGCCGTCGAACAGGACGCGGTGCACCAATGCATGGGTGACGAGCTGCAGGTTTGGCCGCTTCAAGGCGGGGTGCAGATAGGTGCGAGCGGCACTGGCGCGGCGCCGGCCGCCGCGCGTCTGCTGGCACCAGCCGATGCAGTCCTTATGGCCGGGCGGCAGGTCGTTGACGTCCTCGCGATATTCGAGACCGATCTGTTTGCCGGCCTCGAGCACGGTGGCGCAGATCGCCGGGCGATCGGTCTTCGACGTGAAGAGCGGCCCTTCCTTGCCGCGCACCGCACTGCCCTCGCCCTCCCAACGCTCAGCCTTGCGGAAATAGGGCAGGCAATCGTCCCACGACCAGCCGCGGTTGCCGAGCTGCCCCCAGTGGTCGTAATCCTCGGGTTGGCCACGGATGTAGATCAGACCATTGATCGACGAGGAGCCGCCGATCACCCGGCCGCGCGTGTAGTTGATCGCGCGGCCGTTGGTGCCGGGGTCCGGCTCGGATCGGAATTTCCAGGTCAGCGTGTCGTGGTCGAGCATCTTGAAGAACCCGGCCGGGATGTGGATCAGCGGGTTCCAGTCGCGTCCACCCGCCTCGATCAGCAATACTTTGGTGCCGGGATCCTCAGTCAGCCGGTTGGCCAGCACGCAGCCCGCCGAGCCCGCACCGATGATGATGTAATCCGCCTGCATCTTCCGCGCTCCCTCCGGGGCCTCGGCTCGTCCCACCGCCGGATTCCTTGTTCGCGCTTAGTTTAGTTTGGTGATTGGCAGCGGAGCAACCGGCGGCGTTGTTCAGGCGCGCATTCTTTGGATATCGCGAAGCACGCTCGCTTCCAGCTCCTTCTCGTCGAGGCGGTGCTTCACCAGATCACCGATACTCACGATGCCTTTCAGCTCGTTGTCCTCAATGACCGGCAGGTGACGGATCCGCGCCATTGTCATTGTCGCAAGCACGGCGTCGATTCGATCGGAGGAGCGACAGGTGAGCATCGGCTTCGACATCAGTTGCTGGACCTGAAAGCCGAGTACGGCGGCACCCTCTCGGGCCACGGCGTTGATGAAGTCCCGCTCCGAGAATATGCCAACCGGTTTCATCCACCGATCCTCCACGACCAAGGCGCCGATGCGATGCTCAGCCAGCTTGCGGACTGCGACTTCGACGCTGTCCGTGGGGTGTATCCTTTCGACGTGATGGCCCTTGGTCCGTAAAACGTCGGAAATCAGCATGGCGGCCTCCGGTGATCTGGATGCGATCCACAACGCTGTCTTGGTCGGCGAGTGCTCGCGAGCGGTCTCTCGGCCATCTAGATGGGATTCGGCAATGCATCGGCCAAGGGACGCTGCCGGCGGCGATATTTGCCCATTGCCGTCCCGTGGGCCCTCAGCCCACGGACTTGGTTCCGTGGGGAGGCAATCAACGCGCGAATACGGG
>Ga0306926_10008463_pt1 | contig 11259 bp, 9 predicted proteins | sample flu12Cox44000178_FD_203759 | JGI IMG/M metagenome (GOLD analysis project Ga0306926, IMG submission 203759) | Lab enrichment of tropical soil microbial communities from Luquillo Experimental Forest, Puerto Rico - flux8day.12C.oxic.44.000.178 (v2)... | ecosystem: Environmental > Terrestrial > Soil...
TACAGTCGATATTCGTGATGCAGACCACCCAGGACAGAGTTCCCTACCCCAAAGGGACAGGTAGAAATTGCAGGTAGCCTAGCGCGGCTCTCGCTCTCATTTCGATTGAGCAGGAGACGTCACGTGCCGCAATTCTTCGGCGACATGTTCAAGAGATCGCGAAGGACCTCTACTTCCGCAGTGATCCCGGTTCGCAGCGCAGGTTCCACATCTGGCGCAAACAATGACGAATGATTCGAGGGCAGCATCGTTCCAGTTGTTTTTGCTTCAGCAAATTTCTCGGGGTCAGCTCCGCCGAGGCCGAAATAGAATCCAGGGATGCCTTGCGCGACGTATACTGAGAGATGCCACTGCCTGCTACTTCTTTTTCTTCTCTTTCTTTGAGGGATCTTCGTTCGGTCTCCACGGAACGGAACCGTTTAACGCCGGCCGAGTCCGGCGAAGGTGGCCGCGGTCGTGTGAAGCGCGATGAGCATCAGTGCGTGCAAGTTGCAAGTCGTCAAACATTTCCAGCAAAAACGGGGAATTGAGTTGGCACCCGTGAGGTCGCGTGGCAGGCACTTCTACCGGCTAGCGTGGCAGGGTTACGGCACAAACTACGTCACAAATTTCCGGGGAGTTTAGGCTTTCGCCAGGGGGTGGTGTTCCGCCCTATATGGGTCTCAAACATGTCATTGCTTCTCATACACCTCCGAGAACTTATACTCCCCCTCCGGTCCCTTATTCGTCCCTTTCCGGGTGAACACCTTGCCGTCTTTGGACGCGGACACCGTAAAGGTTTCAGTAGTCTTGCCATCGGCTGATGTCGACGTCCCCTCGACGGTATAGTCATTAATCCGCTTGTAGGTTAGGGTTCCTCCTCCGCCTGGTCCAGTCTCCTTGTAAGGCTTGCCGTCGATAGCGCCATCGAATTCGAAGTTCATCGGTTGCCCTTGCGGATCCGTTCCAATGACAGAATACTTCAAGGCTGGCTCTTTGTGCACGATCTTGACCATCACGCCCTTCGGGGCGGGGAGCCCGCCGCCATCAGATTTCTCCAAATTGAGCTTCCATGTCCCGGATAAATTCAGGACTTGGGCATTCAGCGGTGATGCCCAAAGCATCAAAAAAATTGGCATACAACCAGTGACGAGTGCCCTTGTGACGGTCCTCATACATCCTCCTTTTGGATTCCTGTGTTCTGGATGGCTAAAAATTCCTTCTCCTTATATCACAAGTCTTAGCCCAAGCTGCTGCCGGGAGTTTCGGTGTTCTCAGTGGAGGTGAACGGCATCGAGTTCCCTCCTCGCCCGCAAGTAGGTTCGCAGGTTCTGTGCGCAAATTTGGTACTCGAGCCGCTCGCCTTGTCACGGTTCTCACGGAAAACCCAACAGCGCGCCACACGGAATTTTCGTTAGGGACAATCAGACGGAGTTTTTGGTAGGCACAGCTGCAATCGTGTTACACTTCGCGCACTGATAGAGAGTTGCAGGCACAGCCCTAAGACGGCCGGCCCCTTCTCCGGACGAACCTCTGGAATGCGTGAGCCGAATCAGCTCTGCCATATGTCTTAGACACGAATGTAGTGAGCTGGTACCCGGTTGAAACTCTTATGTTTTTTGTTCTGCTTTTGTGGGTCGTCGCAGTTTCTCGGCGACTCTGGCCCTGGTTATTCGTCCTCGCTTACCTTCCAATGCCATTCTTCGGTGAATGGAGTTATGGACATCTATATGGGCATTGGTATTCCGCTATTTGCCGATATCTCGTGGAGAATCCGCATACCATACTGAAATTTTTTCCCTTTATCGTCCTTATCTTAGTGATGCTCATCGATAAGAATACACTTCCACTGTTTAGAGATTCGTCTTGGCCGTACGGTAATTTTGCGCTTGCTGTGCTTTTGATCGTGGCGATTGCTTGGTCCATCTCAGCCACAAAACATATTGGTGGCTCGGAGGCTAAACGAGCTTTGCGCGATCCTGATGGATATCTTCTGCATGTGAAGTTGCACTTTTCAGACACCGCGACCGACGTAAAGTCGATTGAATCTCAACAAAGACTGTACATGCTGTATTTCAGTCCTCATCGTTGTATTGTTCTGGATTTCGCCGGTGACGATACCGTAAGAGAAAATAGCAATAGCCAACCCTCGTCCGACCTCGATGATATTCCAAGGAAGATCAAGGTTTTTGATATTCCAAGGGAGTCTGTGCGCCTGGTCGAAGGGACTCGCACAATCCCTGGTGCGGGCGTGTTATTGTGGCGGGGCGAAGTCCAACCTCGATGATATTCCAAGGGAGTCCGTACGCCTGGTCGAAGGGACTCGCACAGTTCCTAGTGTGGGCGTGGTATTGTGGCGCGGCCGACTACAGGCTTTTGAGCATTTGGGAGTTTGAGTTTTACAAGGTGTTCCACCTTGCCGCGCGATGGATATGCACTTCCGGCCAGCCAGCAGTCATTCCGAGCGTTTTCTCGTTTCCTAGTTAGGAAGGTCCCGATCGCCTCCCCAAATAGTCTCGTTCATACCGGCTGATGGCCGGTACAAGCAACGCACCGGTATGCGGTTGCTGCTCTAAGCCGGTCTGAAAAGGGAACGGAAAGATTTGGGTAGCGGAGACGGCGGAAACTTATCTCCAGCGTTCATTGGAAACAGGTATCCACCTGAGTACGGCGGAGTCGCACGCAGAAAATCGAGGAGTTGAGCGAAACACCCCAGTTCCATCTAAAGAGATCCCAAGGATCCTTAATGCGGTTCTGAACGACCAGGCTTCGTAAGGCAGGGAGGTTGAAACCGGCTGCCCAGTGATTGTTTGCAGCTGGTTGATACATTGACGAACGGCTGGAAATCCTAGCTGTGCGAAGAGTAGCTTCTTCCGATTCTCGATTCGCAAAGCCAATAAGTTAAAAAACGAATTGGGAATCGTTCCCGGAGCAATCCTGTCCGGCAGAAACGGCCAATATGAGTCTACCAGATCTGGCATCTTTGGGGCTGGCACAGGGGAGAATGTACCAAAAAAGGGCACCTATATTCTACTGTGCTACGCTTGTCGCATGGTTCGCAAGACCAAGCAGATAAAGTGCAGTTTCTATACTGATCCCGAGAGGCTCGCGAAACTCAAGGAAATTTCCCGCCGCACCATGATTCCCATGAGTGCCCTTATGCGCAAAGCCCTCGATCACGTCATCCGGGAATACTCGCGCTAGGAGATCCCGCACCGCAACCGCAAATAGGTCTTGACAGGCATATACACTATAATACACTACTATACACCATTAGGGGTAGGTGCAGGAGGAGGTTCATTATGGAACAGGATGAACGAAGGAAGTTCCTGCAAGGATTGGTGGCGTTGGGAGGTGGGGCGGCTATCCTGCCCGGACTTGTCGAAGCCGCGCAATCCACCAAACTTAAAGGTCCGTTGAGCGCCAAAATCCTCAAACGGGAAAGCGCCAAGAACGATCCGTTTGTTGATTCGGTGATGGAAGTCGAAATTACCGGCGCGAACGGCAAACAAACCATCAGCGTAACCGGCACGGAATACACCGATACGGTGATCCGCCGCAACTGGGCAACCATCGCCAATGACAACAACGCATCCGTTATCGCCATCAAGACTACAGCGCGCAAGGTCGATTCCGGCCATGAAGAAATAACCGTGACCGTGACGGCCAACGGCAAAACAACTACGAACACCAGAACCATGGCGATTCCCGCCAATCGCGTAAGCGGCGAAGGAATGTCGGACGAGGAGCTGGTCGAGAAATTCCTTGCGCCGAAGCTCGGGGGTGTAAAGTGAAAATCACTCCGCGCCTTCTAGCCATCAAAGTCGATCCAGAATGTTTCAGCTTGTGCGTAGATGTCTGCGCTCTCTTCTGTATCAACCCCGTAGCCTTGTATCTCTGTGTGGTCGGTTGCGCCGTCGCTTGCGAGGCGGAGTGAAATGTTGGCTGTTCAGCCATCTGCGCAGTGGATTAAGTAGCAGCAGCGGGGCCGCTGAAACGCTGGCGGCCCTCCTAATCTGGCCGGGCACCGGCTCGCTGCCGCCTTCTGCCTCGTTTCGCTCACGGTGCTTCTTGTCCGTTTACTTTCTCGATCTCGATTGTGGTTGTTTGAGCGCCGGCAGCCGAACGCTACTGCCGCACTGGCAACAACTCGAGCCACGTCTCCGAATCGTCGTGGATATTTCCGCAGCGCATCCAAAACAGGTTTGATTGCTCCCACGGCATTGTCGGCATCATAGATACCCGGATGTGAGATTGTGATGCCAACCCACATGCGCGCTTCCTCGGCGTGCTTCACCAATGCCTGATGTGCGCTCGCTGACTCCACGGCATACATGAGGCTCCGCTCCCAAGCCTCGCGCAGCCGCTTGTAAACGTGGGACTCATGGGATGAAGCGGCTTTCTTGCTCAATCAGATAGGCATCGAGTTGGCGCTTCGGGCGGTACCACAAAAATTCCATCTGGCCCCAAGATAGCCGAAAGTGGGCAGGCATCACAACTTTTCTAAATTGTCAGAAATCAAAGGCTACAAGGTTTTTCGGGCAGACAGCGGGCGGCCGGAGTAGTGGTGCGCTGTGTCCGAGGAGTACCGAGAACTATTTGCTGTTCTTTAAACCCACGTACGTCAGGGAACTCACTCCCGTCAGCAACACAAGATTGGAGTCGAAATCCGGGAGTGCAAGTGTGTTCCAGATCACCCTGACGAAAGTAATGCCGAGAAACAGACTCCACAACGCGTTCTGCAGTCGGTAAATTTCCACCTTGCCTGTATCGGAGTCCTCATCAGACAAGATGTCGCGAACAAATGAAGAGAACCTTACATCTACTCTCCATCGATCAACTCTTTCCTTCCGGAGCTGCGCGGCAGTTTCGAGCCGTCCTTTTCGCATCTGCTGAACTTGGCTCAACGATGCACCCTGCTGTTGCAAGCGAGCGAGCTCTACGGCATCTGATCTCTGTTGCATGATGGCCTTGTTTTTGTCGACAATGGCGGATCCTATTGCCGTCGCGCCGCTTACACCCAGCAAACCAACGAGGGCCGTGTTTAGCAACTTCAGCTCCCAAGTCATCCAACAAACGAAAAGGTATCCAGAGAGAATAAGAAAGAACCAGAAGGCTAATTGGACCCTGGCAAGGCTATACTTCAACACCTCGGATCCAGCTGGCACAGATTGCCCTTCGGTCTGTGTAACGAAGGTGACAGGCACCTTCAGGGCAGAGCGAAAGTGCCATAGGAGCGAAAGTGTGGCAAGACTAGATGCCCACCAGATCCAGAGCCAAAGTCTGTCGTAGTACCCCAGTCTGATCCGAACCGCAGTATCATACGCAACCGAATTCTCGACTCCAAGCGAGACGGGAACCAGTGGTTTGTTCTTATCCCAAAACTTTGGCTCATGCAGAAGAGTCTTCCAGGCGGCCTCAGAACCGGGTTCGTACCGCAAGTAGAAGCGAAACCAGCCCGGCTCACCTGTGGGAAGCGCATTTACACCGGTCAGCGCCACGCCGTTGAGAAACAAAACGAGCCGCGAAATGCTTTCTTTGGGACCCGGTGGGTTCTGGACATGCAGACGGAGGCTGTGGCCAATCCTCGCCTCGCAAGCTGTCTGAACTTTCTGACCATCGCAGTCTGCCTGATCGACACATGCACCTTGGTTATTCTGGCATCCATGCAGATCAGCTTCAGGTTTCGTCGACGTGCGGCCTATGTACAACATCCCTGCTCCGACCAGCATGAGCAGGATGCTCAACCAAGGAATGGGCGCAACGTTCCTGATGAACTTGTGCCAAAACGATCCTGAAAGCGAGCTCGACACGAACGATCTTCTCAATAGAATTGCTTCGGCCAGGTGAACGGTTCCCGGCAGGTGAAAAGTACCGAATTCGTTCTCGATAATCAAGGACCTGTCTCTCGTCAAAACTTAATCCGCTCCCCAAGATGCGGATCTGGCGCAGTGTCGGTTATTCTGCTAGCAGGTTGGGCACCATACGATCATTTCGCACGCCAGGGCGAGGAGAAGGAGGAGGCGAAGGAGCTACGCCGCAAAAAGGTGATGGCCAGGCAGGATGAAGGCTCCTTCGTGCCACCAAGCACGCTTGGAGTGTCACGCCTACGAACACGAGCCGACGAAACGGCAATCCGCCCGAAAGGTATCAGAGGTTTCCTTCGCTCACGGATGGAGAGTGCCAACTCGCCTTCCGTGCGGGTCCAACTAGTCCGCTTGTAGGAAGCGTTGGATAAGCCGACTCCGCGGAAGGGCCACTTGGCGAACCTCGCCACGGCTTCCTAGCAACACACAAGAGTGAATGAATCCGGTTTCCATTTTCCAACTTCCATTTTCCATCCATTTTCCATTTGAGGAACCTCAAAAACGTTGAAAAAGCCGCCATTTCCTGCGTTTTTGAAGTTTGTCGCTAACCTTGCCAAGGTTCAGGCGTGAGTTCGATTCTCATAGGCCGCTCCATTAAATCAGCAACTTACACCGATTTAAGCAGCTTCCCATTTTCCATCATTTTCCAAAATGCTGTCGAATCTCGCTGTCAGTACGCACTCCGGCAGGATTTCCGTTGCGATTGAGGGCCGAGAGAAATCGCCAAGTGTGGCCAATTCAGGATGTTACGTTTCGGCGCGTTTTGGCGTTGTATTGGCTTCCCCTCAGTACCGAACCCTGCGCGGGTTCAGGTGTAGTTTCGAATCTGACTAGGGCCTAGAAGATTTCAAGAACTCCATCATCTTATTATTTCGATTCTTCTTGACGCGTATATGCAATGTATATACACTATGATTGTGGACATTACACTGACGCTGCGGGGGCAGAGTTTTGAGTGGGATGCGGAAAAAGCTGCAAGTAATTTCGCGAAACATGGTGTGGCGTTCCCCGAGGCTTGTGAGGTTTTCTTCGACCCGTTCTTTCATCTGGTGGATGCCACAGCAGGAGAAGAAGCGCGGGAAGCGGCTATCGGCTATACGGAGAATGCGCGCCTTCTGTTTGTGGTGCATCTGATGCGTGAGGAGGAAACCATCCGAATCATTTCTGCACGGCCCGCTACAGCGGAAGAGAGGAAATTCTATGAGCGTGAATAGACGTTTAAAAAAGCGACTGCTAAAGGACCGTCCGATGACTTCGATAAGCATTCGGATGCCAGAAGACGTTCTTGACGATCTCAAGGAGATTGCGCCGGGACTCGGGTTCAGCGGTTATCAGGCCCTCATCCGTTTCTACATCGGCCAGTCTCTCCGGAAAGATCTCGCTCGGAAGGAAAGCGGTCCGGTTGCAATTATGGCGGAGAGTCTTCGCCGTCACGGCGTTTCCGATGCGGTCATTGAAGAGGCCGTCGCCGAGGCGATGACCAGGAACCCGTGACGCTTTTTCAGGGCTCACTTCGCATACTTGTCGGCTCTCGTTTTTCTGCCTGGATAGCTTCAATTGAATATGCCCTCGCCATACTTGCGTTGATGGCGAGTGGTACGGATTAAGTCTTTCCCCGAAGAGACACGGAACTCTCACCGGTGATCGCTCCGCTGAGTCTCACTTTTGGGCAGGAACCCATCAGAGATGCTCAACGGCCCGCATTCCGCAACAGAAACCGCCTTGATTCTTCGCCTGAGAACTTCGCAGAGCTCATGACCACGGTGGCCACGTTCCTTAAACCCGTCGTTACGGCGATCCATGTTGACACCCCGCTTAGTGCTCGCTGGGACCCTTCCGCCCTGGTCCTAACACCCGCCTTCCTTTATTCATATTCCACTGGGAACCCCTGACGACGAGTCGTGCTACCAAAAATTTGTCTGATCCGGATCGGGTAGCGGCCGTTTCGAGCCGACTGTGAGGATGGATATTCTGAGTCCCCAGCTGCGGCCTAATTACGACGTCCCCTTCGGGCTCCGTTGCGGATTCGCGGCGAACACGCCAATGTCTGTTTCGCCGGAACGCAAAAAATCCAGGAAGTCCAAACCAGAGTATTTGCATGTTTGACAGACACTCAAGAGAATTAGGTACTCTTCAATGCCCCGGGGCGTCGAGAGACCCTCGATCGCCTTGCGGAGCCTGGCAAAGGCTTTAATCGCGTGTTCGGCATTGTTGTTATTCCAGGGGATTCCGTCATGACTTAGAAAGGTGAACAGCTTGTCGCGGTCCTTATCCAGTCGAGCTTTTAATTTCAAAGCCGCTGCGCTCAGATGCTCCATCTTGGAGATTCGCTTGTAAAATCGAGCGACATCAGCCAGATGCTTGCGCAGAAACCTACTCCTAAGGCCCCAGCGATCGGTCGTTTTCACGATGTTCTTAAAGAGTTCGGCAAACGTCGTCGCAATTCCCTTTACGCTATCATCGTATGGGTTGTCCAGGACCGCATCATTGAAATCTCGGATTAAGTGAAGTATGCACTTTTGCTGTGGGCACGGAATGGCATCGTAGGCCGCGTAGAAATCGGAGACCAAGACACCTCTGAACCCCGCCAAAGCGCTTTGTACGAAACTCCCTTCGCGGGTGTTGGAGTAAAAGTAGACTACCTCACGCCACGTCGCGAAAACCCACACGTAGGCTGTCTCGTCGTGCAATTTGATTCGTGTTTCATCGGCATGGATAAGGTTTCCCTCTACCATTTTTGCGAGGATGTTCTGTCGGGTTTCCCGGTAGTATTCGGCCCCGCGCGTCTTGAACCGACGAACGACGATTTCGTCTATTCTGAAACCGAACAGCCTATTCAGGGTGTGGGCCACAGAACGCTGGGACACGCATAGCTCAATGATCTCAAAGATGGCGAATGCGGCGAGATTGTTGCCAAAGGTACTTCGCTCCCAGAATGCCTTCGGCCATGGCGTGAATGCTTGGCATGTTGGGCACCAGAAAACTTGAAATTGATATTTCACTACCGACCCGTGAACACCAAACCTGCTGAACCTCAGGTCTTGAAGGCATTTTGTTATCTTCCGAAACATCTGGGTCCCTTTCCTCTGGCAACGGGGGCAGGAAGGTAATGGCTCGCAGACCATCACTTTGCTGATGCGGATATTCCTTCTCGGTAGGGTTTGACCCTCTTGTTTGTCCCGCTTCAATTTCGCTTTGGTTCTGATGTAAATGTGGTGGCGTTGATAGTCCCAGCGGGCAGCCTTATTGACGATGTCGAACCCTTCAATGGAACTGCTGAATCTAGGCCAAATTGTCTCCTTGCGATCCACGTCGTTTGCGACCACGACCTCGATGCGATCTCGCGTTTCCGAATTTCCCGCGATGCTTTCTTGAACCATTTGTCCAACCACACCGGTAACTAATTCCAGTGCCGCGCAATCTTCCACGTTATAGCGGACGAGCTTCTCCTTCTCCAACCGAGCCGTTGTTTGTTCCCACTCTTGCCGCCAGATGATGGCCTGCAAACCAGAAGCTTCCCGCTCTGACCATTTGAACCCCAACCAACCGGCAATTTCTTTTAGCCGATTCGAGTAGGTGGGGAAGTAGATTTGTCCGAAAATGACGGAAAGGAGGTTGATCGGCGCTTCGAGTGCTTTCGCCGCAGCAAGACCATCGGGAGGACCGGCATACCTTTCGCTCATTCTCTTCAGGAAAGTGCTCTCGAAGCTTCCGTAGTGGATCAAAACCGGCTTCTCTATCTCCGCCAGTTTCAACAGAAACTCTTGCCAAATGCGACCTTCGTCCGATGGGCTGTCGGCCCAAAGACTGTGTTGGACGGTGGAGTCGCCCACTCTGACCCGAATCCCAATCAAGTAGTAGAAGTCCCGGTCTGGCAAGCCCTCAACATCGAGGTAAACAGGAGTACCTTCGATCTTCATTCTTGGACTGCCTACGATGTAGATTTTTCCTTCTCGGATCGCTCGGGCCTTCAGCGAGTGGTGATATCTCTCTCGCTTGTCCTTCAGTTCTTTTGGGCGGTGCCGGGGTCGGAAGGTGTAAGAGAGTTGGGTGACGGTGAAGATGCCTTTGCTGTTGAATCCGGTGCGCTCTTTTTCTGTCATATTTCCCAGAAGACTGAGATCGTCTCGGTCGACAGCTTTTTACCGGCAACGCGTTTGAAACTGACATTCAGTACAGTGCCGGTTCAGAACGAGATCAGGAGGAGTGGGGCTGGCAAGTAGCCCGTCAACTTTTTCGATCAGTCGGCGCACCTCATCCGCGAAAGCTGAGGTTTTCACCCGTAGACTTGCATAGTTGTCGCCGTACAGAACCTTCCCGTATTCAATCGTCCGGCCCAAACTCTCTGATAAAACCAGCGCATTAAATGTAACCAAGAGCTTATCGTCGCGAGCCGCCTTGTTGCGAAAGACGAATCGAATCGGTATCAACTGTGCCTGTCTGTCCCGTCCCAACGACGGAAGACGCTCCACGGCTTGGCAGGAGCACTGCAGGTTCTGACTGCGTGCCTTAAAGTCTATGGCCAATAGCCATTGGCGTTTTTCTGCGGCTGACGTGCTCACGACGCATTTATTGGGCGCAACGCCAGCTACCAAGTGTCCGATACCCTCGCGACAGAAGCTGGCGCTCTTGACCCGAGCCCACTCTGCGTAGGCGTTGCCCGTTTCAACCTCGTCACGCGACAAAAGAAAGCATTTGGTAGGACACTTGAGGTAGGCATCGATCAGATCGGCGGTGATCATCATTTCCACCTCCTACGTTTAATCAAAATGTTCGTCGTTACCGCGCGGATCGCTTTCCGCGATTCTATTTTGAATCCGTTTGTCTTCTACCAGGCTCTCTGACCAAGAACTTCGGGGTTTTCGCAGGAAGTGAGAGCATTCGGTGGGCAACCGAATAGTCGTCTGTGTCCCAACTTATTGAGGGTGCAGACGTTGGCTCTAACCAAGGGGCAGCCTCTTGCTAAAAAGCGATACGAGCGATCAGACTGTGTCGGGAGTTTTAAGCCAAGCTCAACATAGTTGGAGAGTTACAACAGAATCCAGCAAGCCACTTTTTCCCGTTGTTCTCGACGATCGACGCAGTCATATCCCGTGTGGTCAAATAACTCGAACGACTTGAATTAAGTTAGCTTAGGATTTTACACAGGCTCGCTTTTCGAATAGGCTTGGTCGACCCAGAAACAGCGCCTACAATCTCGCTTTCGCGGAGTTATAGATACAGAGGAATCCAAGATGCTTTGGGCGCGCCTGCTCGCCTATGTCTCCGGCTCAGCCACTCACTGTTGATTGAAACTCTCGTCGCCAGAGGACTACTCCCCAGTCACGGGCAATCCGTCGGTTAGGAAGTTGAGACTCGCAACTCGCGGTCCAACTTCAGTATTGCCGACGACTCGCCCAGCACCGACAATTTT
>Ga0306926_10008467_pt1 | contig 11253 bp, 10 predicted proteins | sample flu12Cox44000178_FD_203759 | JGI IMG/M metagenome (GOLD analysis project Ga0306926, IMG submission 203759) | Lab enrichment of tropical soil microbial communities from Luquillo Experimental Forest, Puerto Rico - flux8day.12C.oxic.44.000.178 (v2)... | ecosystem: Environmental > Terrestrial >...
ACGTGAAACTGATAGCTCCCCGCGAGCAGACTGCGGCTGAAGAGCCGCGGCGCGTGGATTCGCTCGGTCCAGATGAACTTGGTACCGTCCGGCGAGAAGGCCGCGTGCGTGATCGCGTGATCGCGATCATTCGGCACATCGACCAGTTTCCACGCGCGTCGCCCATCGGCCGTCACGATCCAGTAGTCGCTGTAGCCACCGTAACCCGGAATGGCATCGACGGATGATCCGGGATGAGCGGCTCTTTCGACCGTCACGGCGAGGTAACGGCCGCTCGGATGCCAGGCGGCTGGAAACTCGTGCCGATGCTGAGGCCAGCCCGCAAATTCGATCGGCGTTTCACGCACTCCCGCTGCGTCACTCATGAATATCGCATAGTGTCCATCGCTCTGCGGCTTGCCGTAGGCGAGGCTTTGAGAGGCGGCATTCCACTTCGCTCCGATCGCATGCTCGATCGGGAAGTCGACGAGTGTGGTGGGCGGATCGCATACGGGCGCCGCAAGCGAAACGTCCGGTGCAACCCATACTGCTGCAAACACCGCCAGGCATGCCCTTGGGTCGGAGAAGGCACTCACGAATGTGGCGGAGGCGCGGAAGCGTTCGGAGTCTGACCCCTGATTGGAGCGCCGGGCCAAAGGGCGTACCGCGACTTAAGAGAGGGCTTAAAATTATCGATCATCACGCTGACGTCCGATCAGCTCCGTGAATGTAGCTACGTCGGTGACGAGGGTATTTCCCTCAAATGCAAGGCTCTCGAGGGATCGGCGTGCCGCATCCGGATTGCCCGAGCCACAGGCGTCGGAAATGATCAACGGGATTAATCCGAGATCTATTGCGTGTCTCACCGTGGGCTCAATGCCCACCTCGAGCGCAATGCCGGTGACAGCCACCGCCGTCACCCCGCAGTCACGCAGGGCAATATTGAGTGGAGTCCCCTCAAATGCCGACATTGTGATCTTGTCGAAGATTGCTTCGCTGCGAAGGGGCGTCAGCTCCGGGACGATTTGAAAATTAGGCGAGTCTCGAAGGAACCATGGGTTGACCTGGCTGGGCTCCTCTACCCGCTGCCAGGCCATGGCCATTCTCAATTGAAACGCCCCCATGAGTTCCAGCGGCAAAGACATATGCCGCGTGAAGAAAATACGCATGCGCGCGTCGCGCGCGGCCTTCAGAATGCGCCCAGCGTTCGCCACGACGGCCTCAGATCCCTTTATTTGGCGCGCGATACCCATCTGCATATCGTAGACAAGGAGTGCCACCTGCTCCGCGCTGCAGATCTCCGGGAGCGTGGTCCGCACATTCAATCCGAGGAACGTCTTCACAAATGACCTAGCGGGGTGCCCTTTCCGGCGAGGATGCCCCGACGGTGCGGTCGAAGGGTTCGCCTACGTCGATGCGCGAGTCAAATACAAACTCGAGCGGTAGCGGGGCACTTACCGGAATAAAGTCCCACTCCAGCAAGCCTGCCTTCGACAGGGGGAAATCGGCGACATATTGCCTCGCCTCGTCCACGCTGCTGCACTCGAATACGATCACCACACCGTTTTGGTCCACCCGGGCGTAGTTTTCCCGAACAATTCCTGCCTTCCAGAGACGCCAGACATTGGCCACCTCGTCCTTGATATACGGCGTGACGGTGTCCATGCCGACACCCGGCTTAAAGCGATCATAGGCAATGATCTTCATAGTCACCCTCCGTGCCATTTTTCCGGCTGTGCGAGCTTGCCGTCGCGATCACGTCGGCGCAACGCACCAGTTGGAAAGTGGACAGGCACGGCCCGCGCTGGAGCGGAACGCTCGCTGGATCGCGTATGAAACACGCGGTCGTACTCTATGTGACCTCAACATCCGTCCGCGGACGAAGCCTTCGGAACAGCTTGGGAGCCTCCCATGGCCAAGAGACTACCGACCTATTTCCACTGCCCAACCGAGTTCACACTTGCCGTCCTCGACGGAAAATGGAAAACGGTGATCCTTAGCTACCTGAAGCAGCGGCCTTTCCGGTATGCGGAGTTGCGAAAACTTGTCCCGCGCCTTAGCGACAAGGTTCTAACCGAGCGACTCCGGGACTTGACCAGGTCAGGACTGGTCGTGCGCCAGGAAACGGCGGGAAGCCGTACTACCAGCTACACCCTCACGGAGAAGGGCCGCTCATTGGGCGTACTCCTGCAACATCTCTATTCATGGGGCGTGGAGAATTCGCGTTCGTTCGGTGTACGAGTAGGGGCACCACTTACTGATCTCGACTCAGAGTCCGAAGCCCAACTTGCTATGCACGCTCGAAGTCGCGGGCGGCCGCGCGGCCTGGCGCGCCTGTGAAGCTCGTGAGCAGCGGCCTCATCTGGTCGCCCGGGTTCAACGCAACGATCGAGCATGAAAGGTCCCGGCACTCACTCCGATGACCCAGCCCGCCGTTAACGACGGCATCGACGGACGAATTGTGGTCCACTACCTGCCCCGATAAGTGACGACCGATCAGTGCGGATCAATCGCGGGGACGGTAAAAATTACCGATCGGTAAGGTCGACTTGAGAAGAGATCGGTTCGCTTCTTGAGGCCGCTGCACTGCGCGATAATACGCGCACTCTACGACTCTGATCGCAGCCATGCGGCGTTGCCTCATCATCGAGGACGACACAGAAAATGCGCAGTACGTTGCCAATGGCCTGCGCGAGCTCGGTTGGTGGGTCGCCGTCTGCCGGGACGGCATGGACGCAGTCGGCCGATCAATCGACGAAGCCTGGGACCTGATCATCCTCGACCGCATGCTGCCGAACGATGTGGACGGTCTGTCGATCCTCAAGACGTTACGCTCAATGGGCCGCAAAACGCCGGTGGTCGTCCTAAGCGCACTTGCGGCGACCGACGAGCGGGTGCGGGGGCTCAAGACCGGATGTGACGACTATCTCACCAAGCCGTTCGCGTTCTCCGAGCTCGCCGCGCGCATCGAGGCCATCCTGCGACGCTCGCAGCCGGACGAGGGAATTCGGGAGATGCGCGTTGCGGACATGCGCGTAGATCTTATCGCCCGCAGCGTCGAGCGAGCCGGCCGGGCGATCGCACTGCAACCTCGGGAATTTCGCCTGCTGGCCTATCTCCTCCTGCACCAGGGACGAGTCGTGACCCGCACCATGCTGCTGGAATCGGTATGGGACTACCGCTTCGACCCGCAGACTAACGTGATCGACGTGCACATCAGCCGGCTGAGAAGCAAGATCGACAAGGATGCCTTAGTTCCACTGATCCACACGGTACGCGGAGTCGGGTACACGCTCTCCGCTGGCGGGCCCAGGGGCGAGATAGCCGGATGAAGAGTGCCTTCGCGCGCTGGTGGTCTTCGATTGCCTTTCGCCAGGCACTGATTTTCGGCGCGCTAGTCGTATTCACGATGATCGTGCTGCTGGCGGTCTTCTATGTCCAGACGGTCGGCGCCTGGCAACGGCGTATCGACAGCCAGATCGAAACGACAACCCAACGACTCGTGGACTACGACAAGAGGAGCGGTTCATTAGCCCTTGGCAATCACATCAACAGTCTCCTCGGGGACGGCATCGATTCCGATACCGAGGTTTACACGCTTGTCGCTCCGGACGGTCACGTGGTGGCAGGAAATCTCGCGGTCACCGGCGATATAACCGGCGCGACGCGCAGCATCTCCGAACATCGAGTCCTGCGCGCCGGCAGGCCCTCCCGCAGCCGGCTACGCGTTACGGCACTCAGCGATGGAAGCATCCTCATCGTTGGCCGTGACATGCAGGACCAGCACGAGCTCGAGGAGCTCATTCGCGGTGCGATCTATTCCGGCGCTGTTGCGACGCTGCTGATGGCGGTTGCCGGAGCACTACTGTTTCGGCGGCAACTCGAGCGTCGTATCGGCACTATCCGCGAGACGGCTGCTCGGATCGAGCGTGGCGACCTTGCACAGCGAGTCCCGATCTCGGCGCAGCAGGACGAATTCGCCCGCCTCAGCCGCGACATCAACGCGATGCTGGATCGGATTCACGCTCTTATGGAAGGCGTGCGGCACGTATCCAACACGATCGCCCACAACATTCGCACCCCACTCTCGCGAGTCCTCGCACGCCTGTACACGGCTCAGAACGCCCCGAAGCCCGCGGAAGCATTTCCTGACGCCGTTGGATTCGCGATTGCCGAAATCCAGGACCTCAACGTCGTGTTCGACAAGCTGCTGCGAATTGCCGAGGTTGAATCGGGCGCGCGGCGGCAGACGTTCGCGACGGTCTCGCTGAATGAGATCGCAGTCAACGCCCTCGACCTCTATGACGCTGTCGCAGAGTCCAAGGGGTTGACCCTTACCCATACGCTGGACGCCCAGCCTACCGTCACCGGCGATGGCGACCTCCTGGCAAACGCGGTCGCGAACCTGATCGACAATGCGATCAAATACACTCCCAGTGGCGGTGCGATCCACGTTGACACTCGCCGCGACGGACCGTCCGTCACCCTTACTGTACGTGACAATGGGCGCGGTATCCCGGAGGAGGAGCGCACGCGGGTGGGCACGCGCTTTTACCGACTCGATCGCACCGTTCCGGGTTGGGGACTGGGCCTCGCCAGCGTGCTGGCGATCGCACGGCTACACGGCGGCAGCCTCCAACTTCAAGACGCAGGTCCGGGTTTGATCGCTCAACTGGTGTTGCCAGTTACCGCGTAGGATCCCTCCGCCGCCGGATGAGCATTACCAATCGGTAATGCTCTTTTCACCCGCTTGCTGACGCCCGCTCCCTAGACTGACCTGGCCTCTGCCGTGCGCGCTTTCCGTGGGGCGATATTGCCGATGCGCTATCTCAACGATCCTCGTCCGATATGCTGAAACCTGCACGCCGGATCCTACTAGTCAGCGCATCGATCAGCCTTGCGCTGTTCGCGTCCGCCTGCCACCGAGCCGCTGCGCCGCCCCGGGCCGACCCTGGTACTTCCAGGCCGCAGACCGCCGCACCTGCCGCCAGGGCGCTCGACCTGTCTGACGAGCAGCGCAGCGCCGTCAAGATCGAACCTGTGGGTACATTTCCGTTTCTCGTCGAGACCGAGACGGTCGGCACGGTCAGCTTCGACGAGGATCCGGCGATCATCCAGGCGGAATCCACCCTCATCAGCGCCGCGGCGAACCTTGACATGAGTCGCAAGGAGCTACTACGCGTGCAGTCGCTTGGCGAAGCAAATGGCATAGCCCCGAAAGAACTCGAGGGAGCCGTCGCCGCACGGCAGACCGCGGCGGCCGCCCTTCAAGCCGCCCGTGACGCGGTGCGCGCGATCGGAAAGACGGACGCCGAGATCGAACGCATGGTTGCGACCGGTGAATTCGACTCGCCCGAAGCAGCAGACCAGATGACATGGGTGGTCGCCAACGTCGCCGAAACCGACAGCCCGCGGGTGCGCGCCGGAGAAAGGATCCGGGTGAAGGTGCCGGCCTATCCCGATCGTTGGTACACCGGCCGGGTGTCCAGGGTTTACTCGACGCTAGATGTGACCACGCACCGTCTGACTGTACGCGCGCGATTGGAGGATCCAAAGGGCGAACTTCGACCGGGGATGCTCGCCACCGTGGTCATCCGCACCGGCGACCCAGTGGAAAGCCTCGCAATTTCAACCACTGCCGTCGTACGCGAAGGCGATGGTTCGATGATTACCTGGGTAACCACCGATCAACGGCACTTCACCGAGCGCTCGCTCACTCTCGGCCTCGAGCGCGAGGGACGGTACCAGGTACTGTCCGGACTCAAAGCCGACGAACTCGCAGTGACCGAGGGAGGAGTCTTCCTGAGCAACCTGCTCGAGGCTCCACCGAGCGACTGACCGCGCCACCCGTAAGACTGCAGGCCGCGCCGTGTTCAAGACCCTCGTCGCCTTCTGCCTGAGTCGTCGCGCCATCGTGGTGTTCGGTCTGCTCCTGTTCGCCGGTGCGGGACTCGTTGCGTTCAAAGCGCTTGACATCGAGGCCTATCCCAATCCGACCCCGGTGATTCTGGAGATCACTGCACAGGCCCCGGGCTTGTCGGCTGAGGAGATGGAGCGCTACTACACGCGACCAATGGAAATCGGGCTGTACACAACGCCAGGGCTCGATGTCATCCGCTCGACCTCGTTCTACGGGCTCTCGTTCGTGCGCGTGGTCTTCAAGTACGGCGTCGAATTCCATTTCGCCTACGCACAAGCAGCGATCGCCCTGCAGCAGAACGTCAGTCTCCCAGGTGGTGTGACGCCCACGATCCAGCAGAACAGCACTACAGGCGAGATCTATCGTTACCAAGTGGTGGGTCCGAAGCATTTTGGGCTCACTAACCTCCGTACGGTCGAAGACTGGATCGTGCGTCGCCGCTTGCTAACCATCCCGGGAATCGTCCAAGTCAACAGCTGGGGTGGGCCGACCAAACAATTCGAGGTGGAAGTCGACCCCCACAAGCTCGAAGGCTATAACCTAAGCCTCACGCAGGTGCTGAATGCACTCGGCAACGCCAACATCAACGTCGGCGGTCGGGAGATCCGCGTTGGCCAACAGTCGATCAATATCCGCGGCGTAGGTCTCATCGATGATGGCGGAAACGACGATCTGACCCAAGGTTCAAAGCTCGATGACATTCAGGACGTTGTGCTCACGCAATCCGGTGGCGTGCCAGTCCAGATAAAGGATGTCGCTCAGGTATCGGTCGGGTTCGTTCCGCGCCTCGGTATCTGGGGCCACGATAGTAGCGACGATGCCGTGGCCGGAATCGTGGTCATGAATCGCACGGAAAAGACCGCGGATGTGCTGCCGAAGGTCAAGGCTGAGATCGAGGCGATGAATCACGACGGGAGTCTCCCACCCGGTGTGCACCTCGTCCCGATCTACGATCGCGGTGCACTCATCGATGTCACGACCCAGACGGTACTGCACAATCTAGGAATCGGCTGCCTGCTGGTCTTTCTGATCCAATGGATATTCCTTGGCGACCTGCGCAGCGCGATCATCGTCGGTGTCAACATTCCCTTCGCGTTGTTGTTCGCAATCATCGCACTGGTGGTGACGGGCGAGAGCGCCAACCTGCTCTCCCTGGGAGCCGTCGACTTCGGCATCATCGTCGAATCCGCGGTCATTCTGGTTGAGAACATCTTTCGCAACTTCCAGGCGCCGATGGCGCGGCGAGAGGGACTGTTGCAGCGCCTGGCACGCGGCGAGTGGGGGCCGGACCCTTCGAGTACGCCGCATCATGCGAAGCCTGTCCAAGGTTGGACCGATCGCCTGAGACTGATCCTGGTGAGTGCCGTGCAGGTCGATCGTGCCGTGTTCTTCGCGGCACTAATCGTGGTGGCCGCTTTCGTGCCGCTCTTTACGATGCAGGGCGTCGAGGGAGCCATCTTCGGACCAATGGCACGTACTTACGGTTATGCACTGGCGGGAGCCCTCATCGCCACCTTCACCGTGACCCCGACACTCGCCTCGCTGTTGCTTCCGGAGCGCGTGGCAGACCGGGAAACCCTGATCGTACGTGCCCTGCACCGACTCTACGACCCCGTGCTGCGATTCGTGCTGGCGCATCGCTCAGTCTTCATCAGCGTAGGCCTCCTGACGTTGGCCGTGGGAGGAATACTGGTGCCCCGGCTCGGAAGCGAATTCCTGCCGGCGCTCGAAGAGGGCAACTACTGGATCCGCGCCTCGATGCCCATGACGCTGTCGCTCGAGGACGGCGAGGCCGCGACGCACAAAATGCGCGCTATCCTCAAGCGCTTCCCCGAGGTGGTGACCGTATTTTCCCAGCACGGCCGGCCCGATGACGCGAGCGACGCGTCGCCTTTCTCCAACGTCGAACTCTTTGCAGTCCTCAAACCCCAGCAGCAATGGCCTCCAGGCCTGAGCAAGGAGGCGCTCACCAACCAAATAAATGCTGCTTTCCGGCGCGATCTGCCTGGAGTCAATTTCAACTTCTCCCAGTATATTCAGGACAACGTCCAGGAGGCCATTTCGGGCGTAAAGGCGGTCAATTCCGTCAAGATCATTGGTCCAAATCTGGAAACGCTCACACACCTCGCCGAGCAGGTGCGCGAGGAAATGAGCCGGATTCGCGGCATAACGGACCTCGGGGTATTCCCGGTACTGGGGCAGCCGAATCTCGATATCAAAGTCGATCGCCGCCGCGCCGCGCGTTATGGCTTGAAATACCGGAGATGTGAACACCGTTATCCAAGCTGCGACCGCAGGAGCCTCGGCGACCACGGTGCTCGAGGGCGATCGGCAGTTCGAGGTCGCGGTCCGCTACCCCAGGGACTACCGCAGCACGGTGCAAAATATCAAGAATATCCGGATCGCCGCCGCGACCGGCGGCGGCACCAACGCTTACATTCCGCTCCGAGAACTGGCCGCCATCAGCGTCAACACCGGCGCCGCGTGGATTTATCACGAGAGCAATCAGCGCTTCATACCGGTGAAATTCACGGTCCGGGAGCGCGACCTGGGAACGACCGTCGCGGAAGCGCAGGAGCGCATCGCGCGTAACGTGAAATTGCCAAGTGGCTATCGCCTGGTGTGGGCGGGTGAGTTTGGGCAGCTTCAGGCCGCCAAGGCACGGCTGGCCATTGTCATCCCCGTGAGTCTCGTCCTGATCCTCGGACTGCTCTACACGCTCTTCAACTCCGCGCGGGAGTGCCTGCTAGCACTGATGGGTATTCCCTTCGTGATCGCAGGAGGCATTTTTGCGCTCTATCTCTTTGGTCTCAGCTTCAGCATCTCCGCTGCCATAGGGTTCGTGTCGCTGTTCGGGGTCGCCGTCATGATCGGCATTCTGATGATCACGACCTTCAATCACGAGCGGCCCACGGGGGGGTCCATCGAAGCGGCCATGTTGAATGCGGCCACTCGAGTGATGCGACCGCTGCTGATGATGAGCTTATCTGCGGGCATCGGGCTTCTGCCTGCCGCGCTTTCGACAGGCATCGGCAGCGAGGTGCAACGTCCACTGGCTGCGGTGGTTGTCGGCGGCATGCTGCTCGGCTCGGTGCTCCTCCTCGTCGTGGTGCCCGCCTGTTACCTGCCGTTCCTAGACCGCACCAGCAGGCCCACTCCGTCGGAGGCCACATGATCGTCAACAACATGTCCGCCAAGATCCGCGCGCTGCCGGCGCTTGCTTTGCTGCTGACAGGTTGTACCGTGGGACCGGATTTTGTGCGGCCTGCCGCGCCCGACGCCACCGACTACACTCCGAATCCACTGTCCCCGACCGCTTCCGCCGCCTACGTGGCGGGCGGTGAGTCACAGCACTTCGTCGACGGCCAGGATATACCCGGCGAATGGTGGGAACTCTTCGAGTCGTCCGCTTTGAACGGCGTGGTCGAGCGGGCACTGTCAGCCAATCCGGATCTGAAGGCCGCCGAAGCGGCGCTCACTGTTGCGCACGAGAACATGCTCGCGCAGCGGGGCGCGTACTTTCCAGCGGTCTCCGCCAGTTTCGCTGCGAGCCGCAGCAAGACTTCGGTCGAGCTGGCACCGACACCGAGCTCGGGCGCTCTGCTCTTCAATCTCTTCACGCCCCAGGTCAGCGTGTCGTTCCTACCCGACGTGTTCGGATTGAATCGCCGGCTGGTGGAGTCCTTGGCAGCGGCGGAACAACAAACGCGCTTCGAGTTCACCGCCACCTACCTCGCGTTGACTGCCAATGTCGTGGTCGCCGCCGTCCAGGAAGCCGGAATTCGCGAGCAAATCAGAACAACCCAAGAGCTGATCGGCATAGAAGAGAAAAGCCTAGCGGTACTGCGGCAGCAGGAGACCCACGGATACGCCAGTCGCCTCGACGTCTCCGCACAAGAAGCCCAGGTAGCTCAGGTGAGTGCCACGCTACCGCCGCTCCTGAAGCAGCTCGCACAGGAGCGCGATTTCTTGGCAACCCTCTGCGGCGCCCTCGCCAGCAAAGCGCTGCCGGAGCAGTTCGAGTTGTCACAACTGAAGCTGCCGCAGGAACTTCCGCTGAGTGTACCTTCGCGGCTCATCGAACAGCGCCCGGATGTGCGCCAGGCTGAAGAGAACCTTCATGTCGCCTCCGCGCAAATCGGAGTGGCCGTCGCCAATCGCTTACCTAACTTCACGATCACCGCCGACGTCGGTGCTTCAGCTCTGACGCTAAGCGGTCTCACCTCGAGCGATGCGGGGTTCTGGGACGTCGGCGCCCAGGTTACTCAGCCAATCTTTGCGGGCGGCGCGCTGATGCATAAGGAGCGCGCTGCGCGCGCGGCATACCGGCAGGCGAAGGAGCAATACCGGAGTGTCGTGATCGCGGCGTTTCAGAATGTGGCCGATACACTGGCTGCTCTCGAGCATGACGCTGCGGCGCTGCATGCCTCGAGCGCGAGCACGGAAGCGGCCACGGCAACACTGGATGTAGTGCGTACTCAGCAACGAGCTGGCTACGCGAGCTTTCTTCAGCTACTGAGCGCCGAACAGGCCTATCAAATCGCACTCAACACTCAGGTGCAGGCGCAAATAAACCGTTTCGCCGACACTGCCGCACTCTTCCAGGCTCTGGGCGGGGGATGGTGGAATAGCTCGGATGCCCGTCTGGGTGGCCTCCGTGCGAGCCACGAACTCCAATCAGCTCCCCCTTAGTGACTTCGATGTGCGGATCGAATTGTCTGACCCTTCGATTGTGCAGAGCAGGGTTGCTCGTCGTTCTGCTCGCGCAATGGGGGCACGCCCTCGCTCAGGTTCGGACGGATCAGACGAAGACTCCTCTTGAGGAAGTGGTTGTTACAGCAAAACGGCAACTCACGGACGAGCAAGTGACGCAGCAACTCGAGAAGGCACTCGAAGATGACCCATATGTCTACGCAGAACACGTGACCGTCACGACCCAGAGTGGCGTCGTCACGTGCGAGGGGATCGTTGGAGACGCCGCAGAGCTACGACGTGTGTTGCGCATCTGTCGACGGGCTTCCGGATCGAAACGTGTAGTAAGCGAACTTCAGATCAACGACTACCCAGCCGAGGGCGGTTGAAGGACCGATCGACATCCCTGGTGCGTCAAGTCGCCCGGATCCGGAGAAGCTCCTACCAGTGCTCTCGGCATTAGAATCTACGGTTGCTGCTTGACCAGACAACGAGTCGCGCTCGCGGCGACGTCGGCTCTTGCAGTTTCGGAGGGCGGGTGTCAGATGGTCTGCTGTCTCAGCCTGGCGTTCTCGGTTTCCAGTTCCCGAATGCGGGACTGCAGCGTCTCGATCTCCGCGGCAACATCCTCCGCCGCAAGCTTCTGTGGAATGTGCTGACGG
>Ga0306926_10008468_pt1 | contig 11253 bp, 8 predicted proteins | sample flu12Cox44000178_FD_203759 | JGI IMG/M metagenome (GOLD analysis project Ga0306926, IMG submission 203759) | Lab enrichment of tropical soil microbial communities from Luquillo Experimental Forest, Puerto Rico - flux8day.12C.oxic.44.000.178 (v2)... | ecosystem: Environmental > Terrestrial > Soil...
CGCAGAAATTGATCACCAGGCTTTTTACCCCGGGATGGGAGAGCACGAGGTCAAGGGCGATTTCGGACTTGGTATAGGCCTCGCCGCCGATCTCGAGAAAATTCGCCGGACGGCCGCCATAGTGACGGATCACGTCCATCGTAGTCATCGTCAGTCCGGCGCCATTCGCAAGCACGCCGACATTGCCGTCCAGCTGGATCAGCTTGAGGCCGGCTTCGGCGCCACGCTTTTCCAGCGTCGTCATGACACCGGGCGCCCCTCCTTCGGCGATCTCCGCCTGTCGGTAGGCGGCCGCGTCGTCGAGCACAAATTTGCAGTCGAGCGCGACCACGCGGCCATCCATAAGCTGCGCCAGCGGATTGATCTCCACGAGCTCGGCATCGCGTGCGCGGTAGGCGCCATAGAGGCGCACGAGAATGCGCGCAATCTGCTCTTCGAACTTGCCGAGCTGCAGCCCCTTGAGCATACCCGCGATGTCGGCCGGCGAAGGCTCGTCGTCAATGTCAACGAGGAGGCGCCGTATTGCCGACGGTTTTGCCGCCGCAACCTCTTCGATATCCATGCCGCCCTGGGTGGAGAACAGGATCAGCGGCTTGCGCGCGACCACGTCGTGCAGGACGGCGGCGTAGAATTCGCAGTCGATACTGCCCTGCTCTTCGACAAGCAGACGCTCCACCGTGTGGTCGCCGATGTGCATGCCGAGGATCTGCCCGGCTGCCTTGTGCGCTTCATCCGGCGTCGCGGCGAGCTTGATGCCGCCTGCTTTGCCGCGCTTGCCCGTCGGCACCTGCGCCTTGATCACGCAGGGGCCGATATTTGCTGCCGCCATCGCGGCTTCGGCCGCAGTGATGCACAGGATCCCGCGCGGTACCGGAATTCCGGCCGGCGTCAGGATCAGCGATTTCGCCGCGTGTTCCTCGAAGTTCATCGCGCGCCGCAATCCTAGGCTTTTACTTGCCGTATTTCTTCCAATAGGCGCCGAACAAGGCTTCCTCGCTCGGCTTGTCTTCCCGGATGGTGTTGACGAGGTGGGTGATATTGAGAAAGTGCCGGTAGTTCAGATTGTCTGTGATGCTGTTGCCGCCCCACGTGCCGCAGCCCATGCTGAGTGTGAAATTGAGACCATTGTCGAAGCTGCCGCCGTTGCCGAATGTGTGCGCCTGGTTGACTAGCACGCGCACGACATCCGAGCGTTCGGCGAGCATGCGGCCGCGGCTCGAGTCCTTGGTGTGCAGGCCGACGGAATGGCCGCGCCCCTGGTGCGCCAAGATTTCATTGGCGCGCGTGATTGCCGCTTCGAAATCCTTAGCGCGGTAGACGGTGAGCACCAGCGCTAGCTTCTCGCCGGAAAACGGAAAATCGCTTCCAACGCCGGTTTCCTCGACCATGAAGAATTTCTTCGATTCGGCCGCTGTCGGAAGACCACAACCACGCGCGAAGATATCGGCATCGCGCGCGATCAGCGTGCGGCTCAGCTTGCCGTCTGGCCAAAGCGCGGTTTGGATCTTCGCTTTCTCTTGCACGGACGCCATGTAGCCGCCGGCGCGCTCGAGCGCCGCAATGGCTTTGTCATAGATTGAATCGACAAGGATCACCGAATTTTCCGACGAGCAGGACGTTGCGTTATCGAAGATTTTCGACGCACAGATTTTTCCTGCCGCTTCGTCGAGATCGGCGGTTTCGTCAACGATCACCGGCACATTGCCCGTGCCGACACCGATCGCCGGCGTGCCGCTTGAATACGCGCGCCGGACATTATCCTGCGAGCCGGTCGCCACGACGAGATCGGCCGCCTGCATCAGCGCCTGCGTCATGTCCTTCGATGCCGGCGGTGGCAGAATCTGCACCAGGTCCTCGGGCAGCCCGATCTTCCGGAGCTCGGCGCGCATGTAATCGACCGTCTTGGTCGTCGTCTTCATCCCGGCCGGCGACGGCGCGATGATGATCGCATTGCGACCCTTGATCGCCATCATCGCCTTGTTGACCGGTGTCGCCCCTGGGTTGGTCGAGGGCGTGATGGCGCAGACGAGCCCGACCGGCTTGGCGTATTTCACGACGCCGCGGGCTTTGTCTTCCTCGATAATGCCGACGGTCTTGACCCGCAGCAGATCGCGCAAGGTGCCGAAGGTCTTGCGCTGCTTCTTGATGATCTTGTCGAGCACGTTGCCGAGTTGCGTGTCTTTCACCGCCAGTTCGGCGAGCTCCTTCGCGTGCGCAGGATTGTAGAGTGACCAGGCAAGCGCGGTGACTGCTTCGTCGACGCGCGCCTGATCGGCCGACGCAAAACTTGCCTGCGCCGCGCGGCCGCGCCGCACCAGTTCGTCAACAACGGACACCGTTTTGGGATCAGCCGTCGGTTTCACAGCGACAGTCATCTATTTGCTCCCGCGTGCGCCTTAGGCCACCTGCTGTGCCTGCATGTCCTCGCGCCTGATCCCGGCCAGCACCACCGGCTTCTTCATGGCGTCGCGACGGAAGGGCTCCCCCAGCTCCTGATTGAGAATCACCTCGATAAACGTTGTGATGCGCTTCTTTTGCGCCTCGCAAGCCGCGCGCAGCGCTTCCGTCAATTCCGTCTGCGTCTTCACTACTACGCCCTTAAGGCCGCAGGCTTCGGCCACCTTTGCATAGCTGAGATGCGGATCGAGCTCGGTGCCGACGAAATTATTGTCGTACCAGAGGATCGAATTGCGCTTCTCTGCGCCCCACTGGTAGTTGCGGAAAACGATCATGGTGATTCCCGGCCACTCCTCGCGGCCGATCGAGCTCATCTCGTTCATTGAAATGCCGAACGCGCCGTCGCCGGCAAAGCCGACACATGGCGTATCCGGATTGCCGATTTTGGCGCCGATGATCGAAGGGAAGCCGTAGCCGCAAGGCCCGAACAGGCCTGGCGCCAGGTATTTGCGGCCTTTGTCGAAGGTCGGATAGGCATTGCCGATGGCACAGTTGTTTCCAATATCACTGGAGATGATTGCGTCCTTTGGCAGGCCTGCCTGGATCGCGCGCCACGCCTGCCGCGGTGACATTCGGTCCGCGTCGCGCGTGCGCGCGTCCGCGTTCCATGTCGTGCCGGGATCGTCATCCTCGTGATCCATGCTCGACAGTGTCTGCAGCCACTTCGATTTGGTGGTATGAACAAGCGCTTTTCGCTCTTCGCGACCGGCGTTCCCAGCCGAAGGGGCGAGCTGCGCCAGGATGGCCTGGGCGACGAGCTTGGCATCGCCGCAGATGCCGACGGTCACCGGCTTGGTCAGGCCGATGCGATCGGCATTGATATCGACCTGGATGATCTTGGCGGTCTTCGGCCAATAATCGATGCCGTAGCCGGGCAGCGTCGAGAACGGGTTGAGCCTGGTGCCCAGTGCGAGCACCACATCGGCCTTGGCGACAAGCTCCATCGCCGCCTTCGAGCCGTTGTAGCCGAGCGGACCGACCGCGAGCAGATGGCTCCCGGGGAAACTGTCATTGTGCTGGTAGTTGTTGCAAACGGGCGCATCGAGCTTCTCCGCCAGCGCGGCGCATTCGGGAATCGCGTGGCCGAGAACGACGCCCGCGCCCGACAGGATGACGGGGAATTTCGCCTCTGACAGCAGCTTCGCCGCCTCGGCGACCGCGCGTGCACCACCCGCCGGCCGCTCGAACTCGACGATCGCTGGCAGGTTGATATCGATGACCTGTGTCCAGAAATCGCGAGGAATGTTGATCTGCGCCGGTGCGGACAGACGCTTGGCCTTGGTAATGACGCGGTTGAGCACCTCCGCGGTACGCGAGGGATCGCGTACTTCTTCCTGGTAGCAGACCATGTCGCGGAACAGCGCCATCTGCTCCACTTCCTGGAAACCGCCCTGCCCGATCGTCTTGTTCGCCGCCTGCGGCGTCACCAGCAGCATCGGGGTGTGATTCCAGTAGGCCGTCTTGATCGGCGTGACGAAGTTGGTGATGCCGGGGCCGTTTTGCGCGATGACCATTGCAATCTTGCCGGTCGATCGGGTGTAGCCGTCGCAGATCAAGGCTCCGTTGCCCTCATGCGCGACGTCCCAGAACGTGATGCCGGCTTTCGGAAACAGATCGGAGATCGGCATGAAAGCCGATCCAATGATACCGAAGGCGTGCTCGATGCCATGCATCTGCAGGACCTTCACAAAAGCTTCTTCCGTCGTCATCTTCATCGCACTAATCCTTTACATTCTCGGCTTTACTGATTTTGTCCTGAAAGATTTCAGCGAGCTCGTTTGCAGCATTGCGCAGCGCTGGCAGATGCCGCCGCGCGGTCTGTACATTCATGCGTGCTTCCGGCGCCTGGATCGCCAGTGCGGCAAGCATTTCGCCGTTCTTGCCAATGATCGGCACCGCCATGCAGATGACACCGACGAGATATTCCTGGCGATCGAAGGACACCTGCTCCTTCCTAATCTGCCGCAATTCGGTATCGAGCCGCCCGCAGTCGGTAATGGTGCTATCGGTGAAGCGCCGCACCTCGAGACTTTGCAGCAGCCGGCGCCGGCGCGGTGAAGATGCCATCGCCAGATAGAGCTTGCCGATGGCGCTGCAATGCAGTGGCACCCGTGAGCCTATGGCATAATGCAGCCGCAGCGGCCAATGCTCAGCTTCGACGCGATCGAGATAGACGACCTCGCCATTCAGCAGCGTGCCGATATTGCAGGTCTCGTTGAGCGTATGGACCAGCCTCTGCAACACGACATGCGGCGTGTCATGGCGCATCGAGGATGACAGTGCGCCGAAAGCAAGCTTCGTCAGCTTCGGGCCGATGATAAGCCTGCGCCGCCCAGGCTCGCGCGAGAGATAGCCTTGTGAAATGAACCAGTCGACCAGCCGGTAGGCCGTCGCTTTCGGCAATTTCACCGACGAGATAATGTCCAACACATCGACCGGCGCGCGCGAACTCGCCACATGCTCGAGAATGGCGAAGGAACGCGCGGTGGCGCCAAGCTTGTGCTCGCGGACATTTTCGGCTTTCGCATCTGGCGAGTCCGGCTTCGGCCCGCTCACATTCCGCCGCGCGACAGCGGGCGCGGCGTTGGCGGATCTTTCATCAATTCCAAGATTGGTAGGCATGGTTCACCTAACCCCGGTTTGTGCCGTTAATAAACGACTTCTGAACAGCCGCTGGATGAAGGGCAGCAGTAGGACAATGATGGTCAACACGACGATCGTTCCCGAAATCGGCCGCGTGAAGAAAACGGTCCAGTCGTTGGAAAAACTTATCATCGTGTTCATGAAAGCTTCCTCCGCAATCGGGCCGAGGATCACACCCAGCACCAGCGGCGCGACCGGGAATTTCAAACGCTCAAAGCCATAGCCGAGGACGCCGAAGCCGATGATGAGCCAGAGATCCGTGATGTTGTTGCGGATCGACAAGGCGCCAATGAAGCAGAGGATCAACACATAGGCTGATACGACCGCTTCGGGGAAATCGAGGATCTTCACCAGCGGGCGGATGGCGAAATACCCGATGGCGCACATCAGCGCGAGGCCGAGAAAGAGCGAGGCAAACACAGTGTACACCAGCGGCGCCGAACTCACGAGCACCTGCGGTCCGGGCTGGATGCCGTGCAGCATGAAGGCGCCAAGAATGACGGCGGTTGCGCCGCTGCCGGGTATGCCAAGCGCCAGCAGATGCACCATTGCACCGCCGACCGAAGCGGTGGCCGCCGCCTGCGGCGCCACGATGCCTTCCGCAACACCGGTGCCCATCTGGTCCCTGCGTTTGCCGAAGCGCGCCTCGATGCCATAGCTCACGAACGAAGCGATGGTTGCGCCGGCTCCCGGCAGCAGACCGATGAGATCGCCAACTACCGATGAGCGGAAAAACATTCCCTTGATCTCATTGAGCTCCTTCAGCGTCGGCAATTCGGTGCGCGCGTTCGAGATCTTGTCGATCGGCTTGGTGGCGAATCCGGTTTCGAGGCGGGTGAGCACTTCGCCGACGCCATAGGCGCCGACCATCACGACGAGAAATTCGATGCCGTCGGCCAGGATCGGCGAGCCGAACGTGAAGCGGTAGGCGCCATAAATCGGGTCGGTGCCGACGGTGGAAATCAAAATGCCGACGCTCATGCTGATGAAAGCGTTGGCAAGCGAACCCTTGCCAATCGCCACCACGCTCAAGAGGCCGAACATGACGATCACGAAATATTCCGGCGATGAAAAACGCAGGGCGAATTTCGCGAGCGGCTCGGTGAGCGCGACCATGACGATGGCGGACAAAAGGCCCCCGCCGAACGCCGCCACCAGCGTCCAGCCGAGCGCCTTGGCTGGTTTGCCCTTGCGTCCCATGGTGTAACCGTCCCACAACATGGGAACGTCGATCGGCTCGCCGGGAATCCGGAACAGGATCGCCGTGAAGGCGCCGCCATAGGTGCCCGAGACGTACATCGCGGTGAGCAGCACGATCGAGGCGGTGACATCCATCTTGTAGGTGAAAGGCAGTGCCAGCGCGACGCCCATCACCAGCGTCAGGCCAGGCAGCACGCCGATCAACAGGCCGATGACAATCCCGATCAGCAGCATCGCCATGTTGAGAGGCGTCAGGCAGTGGACGAAGCCGTTGGCGAGCTGGATGAGGATGTCGATCATACCGTCACCACAGACTCGGGATTGCAAAGAAAATGTCGGTCGCATGGTCGAACGGCGGAATGCCGCGCGGCAGTGAAACGTAGGCGATGCGCAGGAACAGAATGCCGCAGAAGATCGTCACGATCGCGCTGGCGCCCCAGATTGCGCCGTGCGCACGATAACCTCCCACGTACATGAAGGCGGCCAGGAACAGGAACGTCCCCAGGATGAAGCCGAGCACCGGCACCAGCATCGCGTAGATTCCCATCAGCACGATGCCGCCGATCAGAAGACCCGGATAAACAGGCTGTTTGTCTTCCGTTTCCGTCTCCCGGTCGAAGGCTTCGAGGAAGCCGGTCGCATCCTGATTGCCGGCCATGAGGCGGCGGCTGATCTCCCAGGCGCATGAAGCGCCCATCAGCAAAATGGCGAGGCGCGGCCAAGCCTCGGGTCCAAGCTGGCCGGGCCGAGCCGTGTATTCAAATGTGCCGGCGTAAATGTAGAGCGCGATCGCAATGACGAGACCCACCGCGTAGGGCGCGACTGAGCGAATAAGCGCCTTGTCCATCGTCTGCGTTCCCGATCGATGTCTACCGCGGCGGCGGAATAAAGAACCCCTAGTTCGTCACCATGGTCTTCTTCATGTCCTCGAAGCTGTTCGGGTCGGCGTACTGTTCCTCGAGGAATTTCTTGTACTCCGGCGAGGCGTAGACCTTGGCCATCGCGTCCGACAGTTTCTTCACGATGTCCGGCGGCGTGCCGGCACGCACGACGATCGCGCGAAACTGGGGCAATGCGACCTTGTAGCCGAGCTCGAATGACGCGGGCACATCCTTGAAGGCTGCCAGCCGTTTTTCGCCGAACAGCAAAATCGGACGCATCTGCTTGCCATTGAGGAACTGCGCGACGTCACCGGCCTGCTCATACAGCGCGTCGGCGTGACCGCCGAGAATCGAGACGTAACGTTCGCTCGGCTTTGAGAACGGTACCTGCACTACCTTGATGCCGGCGCGCTCGAGCACCGAGAGTGAGAAATCATCGACACTGCCGAAACCGAGCGTCGCAACTTTCAACTTGCCCGGATTGGCCTTCGCGGCTTTCTCGAAATCCGCCCAGGTTTTGAATTCGCTGTCCTCTTTCACGAAAATGAAGGACGGGCCTTTGATCATCACGGCGACCGGGGTGATGTCCTTCATCGTCCAGCGCGGGCTTTTGCCCGCGAGCAGCGCGTGACTGTCCGCGATGTAGATCGCCATCGAGTATCCGTCGGCCGGAGCCGCCAGAAGCTTCGCCATACCCGTTGCGCCGGTGCCGCCGGGAACGTTCACGACCGGGATGCCCTGGCCGAGCATCGGCTCCATCAGCTTGCTGACGAGACGGGCGAGTTGATCAGCGCCGCCGCCCGGACCCCATGGCACAATCAATTCGATCGGCCGTTCCGGATAACCGGCGGCAACAGCTTTGCCGCCGAACAGCGTGGCGCTGACCGCCGCGATCACGAGCATTGCAAGGCTTCGCGTCGAACGCATTGGCTAATCCTCCCTGCCATCGGCCGCTTGCTTGGCTGGTTCCAGCGGCGGCCGTGCCCGGCAGGAACGCAAGTCCGGCTTATGGTTGCCGGCTGATCGCCGGGCGCTATCGAGCTCGACGAAGTCTCATTTTTCGAGACTGAAGTTCTCAAGACGATAACAGAACACCAGTTCGCGGCAATGGTGATTCCGAGCCCCGGTGTCTCGCCTTTTGAGAATTTGGCTTCGCAAGTAGACGTGGATGGCAGCAAAAGTCGGGCTTGCCCGACTTCCGCTGATAATGATGACAAGCCCGGCTATGACGTGGGCATGCCCGGCTTCATGCGGGTATCCAATTCACGACATCGCAACAAGAAAGGCGCGGATGGCCGGAACAAGCCCGGCCATGACGTTGCATGTTTGGTGCCCCGGGCCTCAGCGCTAACGCTGCGAGAGCAGCACGTAGGGCCGCGCGTCGGGTCCGTTATAAAGAGTGAGCGGACGCAGCAGGATGTTGTTCTCAAGCTGCTCGAGCACCTGCACGACCCAACCTGGTACGCGCCCAATGGCGAAGATCGGCACGAAGAGATCGCGCTTGATGCCGAGCAGGTGGTAGACGACACCGGAATAGAAATCGACATTCACGTTCACGCCATGGCGTGCATATGGCGCCATGGCTGCGACCACAGCCTGCAGAATCTCGAACCATTTCGGCTCGCCCATTTCCTTCGACAGGCGCTCGACGCCGGCGCGCATGTGACGCGCGCGCGGATCCTCCGCCCGATAGACACGATGCCCGAAACCGGTGACGGCAATCCCAGCCTTGCGTTTTTCCTTCACATAATCCGCAGCGCGCGAGGGATCGCCGATCTCTTCCGCCATCTTCATCACATCCTCGGCGGCACCGCCATGCGCCGGCCCCGACAGCGCAGCAATCGCCGCGACGATCGCAGCATGGAGATTGGCTTCCGTACCGATCACCACACGCGCGGCGAATGACGAGGCGTTAGAGCCATGCTCGGCATGCAAGATGAGATCGCGGTCGATCAGCTGCGCGGCATCAGCGCTCGGCTTTCTTCCGCTCAGCATCCAGAGCAGGTTCGCGGCATGGCCCAGAGCCTGATCGGGCGCAACCGGATCTTCTCCCGCGCGGATGCGCGAATGCGCAGCGACGATCATCGGCACCTGCGAGGTTAGCCGCACGGCCTTGCGCAACGTTGCCTCGCGTGAATTGTCGGCCGTTTCCGGATCGAAGGCCGACAGCGCCGAGGTGGCTGTCCGCAGGACATCCATCGGATGCGCAGCTTTGATGGCGCGGATGATATCGATGACCGCCGACGGCAAAATCCGCGATGCTTTGAGCTCGGCATCGAAGGCGGCGAGCTGCTGCCTGTTTGGCAGGGCACCATTGAGGAGCAGCCACGCGGTTTCCTCGAAGCTCGAATGCTTGGCGAGATCGTGGATCGAATAGCCGCGGTAGCGCAATTCTCCCGCCTTACCATCGATGAATGTGCAGGGCGAGCGGTCGAAGTACACGCCCTTGAGGCCACGCTGAATCTTGATCGCCTCGGCTGTTTCGGTCATTGATGCGCTCTCTAATTGCGCATGAGCTTGTCCGAAAACCGATACCCGCTTTCCGGACTCATGCGCTCGTATTTTCTCACGCGGTGAGAAGCATGGTATTGCTTGATCGGCTGTTTGATATCGCACGGCGGCGCAATCGTAAAATCGTTTTGCCGGAAGGCAACGATGCGCGCATCGTCGTGGCAGCAGCATGCCTGCGAGATCAATATCTCGCGCGGCCGGTTTTGCTCGGCGAAGCCGCCACACTCAAGACAATCGCAACAGGCAACGACGTCTCACTGGATGGTATCGAGATCGTCGATCCGCGCAGCGATCAGCGGCTGGATGATTACGGAGCCGGGTTGGCCAAGATCCGCACGTCGATGACGCAGGCAACGGCAACGCGGCTCGTCTCCAAGCCGCTTTATTTCGGCGGCATGATGGTGCGGCAGCGCGATGCCGATGTGATGGTTGCGGGCTGCGCCAATCCGACGCGCCGCGTCATCGAGGCGGGATTGATGACGACAGGATTGGCGGACGGGATCGCGCTGCCGTCGAGCTATTTCTTGATGGTCATTCCGGATTTCCTTCGGCAGGGGCCGAAGCCCTTCGTCTTCGCCGATTGCGCCGTCAATGCCGAGCCGACTGCGAGCGATCTTGCCGACATCGCCATCGCTTCGGCACGCAGTGCGCGGGCTCTTCTGGGCGAACCGCCGCGCGTCGCCATGCTGTCATTCTCCACCAAGGGCAGCACACAGCATGCGCGCGTCGACAAAGTGCGCAAGGCATTGCAGCTCGTGCGTCAGCGCGAGCCGGCGCTCGCCATCGACGGCGAATTCCAGGCGGATGCGGCGCTTGTCCCGCACGTCGCGCAGAAAAAGGTCAAGGAGCAAAGCGCGGTTGCCGGACAGGCCAATGTGCTGATCTTCCCTGATCTCGATTCCGGCAACATCGCCTACAAGCTGACGCAGTGGCTGGGTGGCGCGAGGGCGATCGGACCCTTCCTGCAGGGCTTCGCCAGGCCGATCAGCGATCTGTCGCGGGGCGCAAGCGTGGACGATATCGTCACCACCTGCGCCGTGATGGCGGCCGCTTAACAAATGAGTACGTCCGGATGTCATGGCAGGACTTGTTCCGGCCATCCACGCCTTCGATGCTGGCAACGCAGCCCTAGTGCTTCCACTCCGGCACCGCAACCGGCTTCCAGCAGCGCTTGAGCTTCAGATCCTCCGCAATGGCGTTGGCGGCAATATAGCCGGTGGCGCCATTGATACCGCCGCCATTGCCTGACGAGGACCCGCAGAGATAAAGCCCTTCCACCGGCGTGCGCGAGCCCGGCATCAGCGGATGCGGCCGATTGATGCCGAGCTGGTTCGGAATATAGGCACCGACGCGTACGGCGCCCTGGCGCATGTTGGCATTGAGCCTTTCGACATCGAGCGGCGTAAACAGGTAGGTTCCAAGCAGGTTGTCGCCCTCGAGGTTGGACGCATAGATCCGCCAGTAGTCGAGAACGCGCTGCGCATAATCGGCTCGATTGCGCTCCCATTCCTGCGGCGCGCCGTCGACCGAATAAGGTGCGAAAGGCCACCAGAATGCCACG
>Ga0306926_10008472_pt1 | contig 11252 bp, 9 predicted proteins | sample flu12Cox44000178_FD_203759 | JGI IMG/M metagenome (GOLD analysis project Ga0306926, IMG submission 203759) | Lab enrichment of tropical soil microbial communities from Luquillo Experimental Forest, Puerto Rico - flux8day.12C.oxic.44.000.178 (v2)... | ecosystem: Environmental > Terrestrial > Soil...
CTTGGTCATGTCGGGCGACGAGCGCCGCGAGCGCTGGCAGGCGATGATCGAACGGCTGAAATCGAGGCCTATCCAGGCGTGGTTCTCGGATTTTTTGGACGCCCTCACGCAGGTCCGCCTTGGCGCGCCCCGACGGTCCAGCGCGACGGTTCTGCGATGGCCTGACAATCGCGGCGAACGAACCGCAACGGGCTCGCGCTGACAGACCCAACGAGCGCGCGATTAAGACGCCTGTCGGGAATCGGCTTCTGTCCATAAAGCTTCAAATGCTTGACCGAACCAGTGCAGATCGTTGAAACGGATGTACCGGCACGGCTCGACCGTCTCCCTTGGAGCCGTTTTCATACGCTCGTCGTCGTAGCCCTGGGAATCACCTGGATACTCGATGGGCTCGAAGTAACTCTGGCGGGCTCGCTGGCGGGGGCATTCAAGGAAAGCCTGCATTTCAGCGATGCGCAGGTCGGCATGGCGGGAAGCATTTATTTGGCCGGCGCCGTTCTCGGCGCATTGTTCTTCGGCTGGCTTACCGACCGGCTTGGCCGCAAGAAGCTCTTTTTCATCACCATTGCCGTCTATCTCGTCGCAACCGCGGCGACCGCGACGTCATGGAATTTGCCGACGTTTGCTTTGTTTCGCTTCTTCACAGGCGCGGGAATTGGAGGTGAATATGCCGCGATCAATTCCACAATTCAGGAGCTGACGCCCGCCCGGGTGCGCGGCTGGACGGATCTCATCATCAATGGCAGCTTTTGGCTGGGCGCGGCGATCGGCGCCGCCAGCTCGATCGTGTTGCTCAATCCAGCGATCTTCAGCCTCGATATCGGCTGGCGCCTGGCATTCTTGACCGGCGCCTTTCTCGCGCTCTCCATATTTTTTATGCGCTTCTGGATTCCGGAGAGTCCGCGCTGGCTCATGACTCACGGCAGGGTCAAGGACGCAGAAGCGATCATGACCGGCATAGACGAACGGTTACGGGGAGAAGGTCACGACCTTCCGCCTACCAATCTGCCTCGCATGCGATTACGCATGCGAGGCCACACTTCGCTTCTCGAAGTCGCGCAGACTCTGTTCCGGGAGCATCGCCAGCGCACATTGGTGGGGTTAAGCCTGATGGCGGCGCAGGCATTCTTCTACAATGCGATCTTTTTCACCTACGCACTCATATTGACCGACTTTTATGGCATCCCCTCGGATCGGATCGGCTGGTACATTCTTCCCTTCGCCGCCGGCAATTTTCTGGGGCCGGTGTTGCTGGGCCGGTTGTTCGACACCGTCGGCCGGCGGCGAATGATCGCTTTCACTTACGCAACGTCCGGCATCTTGCTTGCGGTCGTCGGCTACCTCTTCATGCGGGGCGAGATGTCAGCGACAACGCAAACGATAGGCTGGACGGTGATCTTCTTCTTCGCTTCATCGGCTGCGAGCTCGGCCTATCTCACCGTGAGCGAGACATTTCCGCTCGAGATTCGCGCGCTTGCCATCGCGATTTTCTACGCCATAGGCACCGGTATCGGCGGCGTTGCCGGTCCGTTGTTCTTCGGCCAATTGATCCAAAGCGGCTCGCGCGTAAGCGTATTTATGGGCTATTTATCTGGCTCTGTGCTGATGATTTTGGCGGCCTTCATTGCAGGCCGCTGGGCGATTGACGCCGAACGCAAACCGCTCGAGACCGTGGCCCCTCCGCTTGCTTCGGTTTGATTGACATTCGGCCGTTCCGGCCATTGCCGCGGAACTCAGGCCGGTTCGGCTCGTTTGTGTTAATTGGACGTTTTTTCATCTGCCCGCGAGCCCCCCAATTATGACAAACCCAGCCCCCTCCCCCTCCCGAAGCGCTCCTGACACCGCGCGATCGCTGCGGCCGAAGGAAATAGATCTCCTGTCTATCGATACGATCCGCACCCTGACAATTGATGCGGTTCAAAAGGCTCAATCGGGGCATGCCGGGACCCCGATGGGAATTGCGCCGGTCGCATATACTCTGTGGCAGGATTTTCTTCGCTACGACCCGAGCGATCCGAATTGGCCGAACCGCGATCGCTTCGTGCTTTCCGCCGGCCACGCCTCGATGCTGCTCTACGCGCTGCTGCATCTCGCCCGCGTGCGGCGCCTTGACGGTTCACGCGTGACTGAAGATCCCGCGGTCAGCCTCGACGATATCAAGAACTTCCGCCAGCTCGACAGTGTGACCCCGGGTCATCCGGAATATGGCCGCACCGCCGGCATCGAGGTGACCACCGGCCCGCTCGGTCAAGGCTGCGGCGACAGCGTCGGCATGGCGATCGCTTCGCGCTGGCTCGGCGCCCGTTACAACCGCCCGCAATTCACGATCTTCGATTTTAACGTTTATGTGATCTGCAGCGACGGCGACATGATGGAAGGCGTGGCGAGCGAAGCCGCCTCGCTCGCCGGGCATCTCGGCCTTTCGAATCTGTGTTGGATCTACGACAGCAACACGGTCACCATCGAAGGCCACACCGATCTTGCTTTCAGCGAGGACGTCGAGACCCGCTTCAAGGGCTATCGCTGGAATGTGTTGCGTGTTCCCGATGCCAACAACACTGCGGCGGTGGCGCGGGCGCTGGAGATTTTCCGCCGCACGGACAATCGTCCGACCCTTATTATCGTCAACAGCATCATCGGCTATGGCTCGCCACACAAGGAAAATACCGCGGCGGCTCACAGCGATCCGCTCGGCGAGGAGGAAGTGCGGCTGGCCAAGCGCTTTTACGGCTGGCCCGAAGATGCGCAATTTTTGGTCCCTGACGGCGTCTATGACCGTTTCGCAAACGGCATTGGCCGGCGCGCTCGAGCGGTGCGGGAAAATTGGGAAAAAACTTTCGCGGCCTATGAACAAAGCGAGTCGGAAGCCGCCCAAGAAATCAGGCTCATGCTTGCGGGGAAACTCCCGGGAAAATGGGACGCCGATTTACCGACCTTCGCCGCGGACGAGAAAGGCATCGCGACCCGCGATGCGTCCGGCAAGGTTCTCAACGCCATCGCCGGGCCTGTTCCCTGGCTGATCGGCGGTGCGGCCGACCTGGCACCGTCGACCAAAACCAAATTCGAGCATGGCGGCTCGATCGAGCCCGGCGAGCTGGGCGGCCGCACGATGCATTTCGGTATTCGCGAGCACGCCATGGGTGCGGTGGTGAACGGCTTATCGCTGTCGAAACTGCGGGCGTTCGGCGCCACTTTTCTGACCTTCAGCGACTATATGCGCCCTGCGATCCGGCTCGCGGCGCTGATGGAACTGCCGGTCTTCTATGTCTTCACCCACGATTCGATCGGGCTCGGCGAGGATGGCCCCACCCATCAACCGATCGAGCAGATCGTCGCGCTGCGCGCAATTCCGAACATGATCGTGCTGCGGCCGGCCGACGCCAACGAAGTGCGCGAGGCCTATAAGGTCATTTTCGGTTTAAAGTACGAGCCCGCCTGCCTCGTTCTCAGCCGTCAGAAACTCCCGGTATTCGATCGCGGCCGCTACGCCTCGGCCGCCGGCGTCGCGCGCGGCGCTTATGTCATGGCCGACGCCGAGAACGGCGAACCCAAGGTCATCCTCATCGCCAGCGGCAGCGAGGTTCAGCTCTGTGTCATGGTCTATGAAAAGCTCAAGCGCGAAGGTATCGGCGCGCGGGTCGTCAGCATGCCAAGCTGGGAATTGTTCGAGAAGCAGGACGAGCGCTACCGCAATGACGTTCTGCCGCCGAAAATCACGGCGCGCGTCACCGTCGAACTCGGCTCCGTGATCGGCTGGGACCGCTATGCCGGCCCAAGCGGCACGATCCTGGGAATGCACAGTTTCGGCGCATCGGCCCCAGGCCCCGATGTGATGCGGAAATTCGGTTTTGTGCCCGATAAGATCATGGCTGCCGCGACTGCACAGATTGCCAGGAACGGCCGGTAATGAATTCACCGAAGCCGGGATTGGTCGGACATTTCCAGCCCAAAATGGATCGTAAGGCTGGCCCGTCATGACGGTAAAAACTCCGAAGGCACGACCGGCCGATCCATGCAGCTTCATTATTTTTGGTGCGTCGGGCGACCTCACCCACCGGCTTTTGGTGCCGGCGCTCTACAATCTTGGCGTCGCCGGTTTGCTGCCGAAAGCGTTCGCGCTCGTTGGCGTTGCCCGCAGCGCATTGTCGAACGACGCATTCCGTGACGGCCTCGCCAAGAGCCTGGAGAAATTCAGCGCACGGCCGCTCGACGAACGCGTGGTCAAGCAGCTTTTTTCCTGCGTCGCCTATGTCCAAGGCGATCCCAACGACAACGAAACCTATAAGAAGATCGGCAAGGAACTCGCGCGCATCGAAGATGAGCGCACGCAGGGCAACCGCTTGTTCTATCTGGCGACACCGCCCGCCGCCTTTGCGACGATCGGTTGCCATCTTGGACAGTCGGGCCTGGCGCGAGAAGAAAAGGGCGCTTGGCGGCGCGTTGTCTTTGAGAAGCCGTTTGGCAGCGACCTCGCGACGGCGCACGCACTCAATCAGAAACTCCTCGGTATTCTCAAGGAAGATCAAATTTTCCGCATCGACCACTATCTCGGCAAGGAAACCGTGCAAAATATCATGGTGTTGCGTTTTGCCAACGGGCTATTCGAGCCGATTTGGAATCGTCAACATATCGAACACGTGCAGATTACCGTCGCCGAATCGCTGACGGTCGGACAGCGCGGCAACTACTACGATTCCACCGGGGCACTCCGCGACATGGTGCCGAACCACCTGTTTCAGCTTCTGTCGCTTATCGCCATGGAGCCGCCCTCGCGTTTTGCCGCCGAAGCGGTGCGGGCGGAAAAGGCGCAAGTACTCGACGCCATTCAATTGCAGAATCGCGACGACGCGCTGCGCAATTCGGTGCGCGCTCAATACGAAGACGGCTATGTAGAAAATCAGCCCGTCAAGGCCTATCGCAAGACCAAGGATGTCAATCCCTCGAGCACCACCGAAACCTACGTCGCTCTCAAGCTGATGATCGATAACTGGCGTTGGGCGCAGGTACCGTTTTATTTGCGGACCGGAAAGGCTCTGCGCGTGAAGCAGACCGAGGTGGCGATCAAATTCAAGCAGGCGCCGATCGCCATGTTTCGCGATACGCCGATCGACCGCTTATCGGAAAATTTTCTCGTCATTGGCATTCAACCGGACGAATGTATCGGTCTCGAATTCAATGCCAAGGTCCCCGGGCCCTCGATCGTGATCGGAGGCGTCAGCATGACCTTCAATTACCGCGACTATTTCGATGCGCTGCCCGCAACCGGTTACGAGACGCTGATCTACGACTGCATGACCGGCGACGCCATCCTCTATCCGCGTGCCGACGGCATCGAAGCGGGATGGCGCGTGGTGCAGCCGTTCATCAATGCGTGGCGCGAATCGCCCGCGCAAAACCTCGCCACCTACCGCGCCGGCAGCGAAGGCCCAGCGGAAGCCGATGAGCTTCTCGCCCGCGACGAGCGCCGCTGGCGGCCCATTGCGTGAGGGCGCCAGATGGCCGCCGATACCAATGCCAAGCTGATCGTGGTCGCGGATGACACCGCGCTCGCCAAAACCGCCGCTCAACGGCTCGTCGATCGCGTCATATCTGCGGATCGCGCCGCGGTGTGCCTTACCGGCGGATCGAGCCCGGAAGGCCTCTATCGCCTGCTCGCGCAGGAATCGTGGCGCTCCATCGTACCGTGGGACCGCGTACACTGGTTCATGGGCGATGACCGCTTCGTGCCGGAGTCCGACCCTTTGAGCAATATGGGGACGGCGCGACGCCTGTTTCTCGGCCATGTCCGGTCCCCGCGACAGAATATTCATGCGATCGCGACTGAAGCAAAGAGTCCCGATGACGCCGCGCGCCTCTATGAGGAAGACCTCAAGCACTTCTACGGCGCCGACAGGCTCGACCCCGCCGCACCGCTCTTCGATCTTGTATTGATGGGGCTTGGGAGCGACGGCCACACCGCCTCGCTGTTTCCGCATTCACCCGCGCTCGATGAAAAGGAGCCCTGGGTTGTTGGCGTGCCGAAAGCCGGCATGGAGCCTTTCGTACCACGCGTGACTTTGACGTTTCCAACGCTCGCATCGACGCGTGAGATGCTGTTCCTCGTCGAAAGCCCGCAAAAGCGCGCAATTCTCGGCCGCGTGCTGTCGGGCGAATCGCTACCGGCGCGGCGCGCCTATTCGAACGGCGAATTGATCTGGCTCATCACCCGTGACGTGGCGCCGAAGAATTGGCATGGAATCGCATAGGCAAGACCGATCTTCGCCGTCCGTACTCGTCGTGATGGGCGTCTCCCGGCGCGGGCAAAAGTACGATAGCCTCGATGCTTGCGCACCTGCTGCATTGGATCTACGAAGACGGCGATTGGTTCCACCCGAAATCAAACATCGAAAAGATGCATCATGGCGAGCCGCTCGATGACGCCGATCGCTGGCCATGGCTGCGCGCCATTGCCGGCTGGATCGACGCCACGCGGCGCAACGGCCAGCACGGCATCGTTGCCTGCTCGGCACTCAAGCGCGCCTATGGCGACATCCTCGTCGGCGACCGGCGCGACGTGCGCATCATTTTTCTCAAAGGCAACCGCGACCTCATCGCTCGCCGCATCGCCGCACGCGCCGATCATTTCATGCCGCCAGGCCTGCTCGACTGCCAATTCAAGTCATTGGAGGAGCCGAAGGCCGACGAACGTCCGATCACGTTTCGATCGTTCACACCCAGTGAAATCGTCGAAACGATCGTTTCGGAGCTCGGTCTCGAATCAAGGAGCATGTACGGATTTCGGTCGGAACCGCCGCGGAGAATGATGCTCTGATAAAAGCATTGTGTCGTTACGCCTCGCAATTCGGGGTTAGAAGCGGCCGCGCTGCCTGATGGGTTTTGGTCGTCCTCCTATTCGGCGACCATTTCGCCCGATCCGCCGAAGTCCGCGGGAAAATCCTTAAACTTAGGCAGCCCGTCCCGCATGGGCAGCACGGTCTCCGCATAGTTGACGTGGACGCCCGGGTTGAACGCGAGCGTCGGCAAAGTGGCCGCGAACACGTCCACCAATCCCAGCGGAGGATGATTGGCCATCAAGTGGCCGCCACACTTTTTGCAGTATTGCCGCTCGCTGACCGGCGTTTTCTGATACATCCCGATGTGCTCCGCACCCGCTGTGACCCGCACGGCTTCCGGTTTCCACAGCGTAAAAGCGTTGACGGGTCCGCCCGACCACGAACGGCACGATCGGCAGTGACAATACCCCATACCTTCCGGTTCGCCGGAGACCTCCAACCTAACGGTACCGCAGAAACATTCTCCCTTATACGCTGCCATTGCCACTACCCTCCAAGTTGATCGATCGAAATTACGCCTTCGCTGCCGCCAAACGGACGCGACACGCTATGGCCGTCCTTGGATGGTTATCGCCATCCGCACGAGCTCCGCAAGATTTCGCGCGCCGATTCGTTCCATAACCCAGGCGCGGTGATTGTCGACGGTCTTGGCGCTAAGATTGAGCCGCATCCCGATTTCCTTGCTCGACAAGCCTGCAACGATAAGTTCCATGACTTGGTGCTGGCGGGGAGACAGCGAATTAAAGCGCGAGCGCAATCGTTCGATTTCCACGGCGCTGCTCATTTGCTCCCGGTGCCGCTCCACCGCATCTCGGATGCTGGCGAGAAGGCGAGCTTCATCGAAGGGCTTTTCGATAAAATCGAACGCACCCAATTTGATGGCGGATACCGCCATATCGATGTCACCGTGACCCGTGATCAGCACAATTGGCCGGTTGAAACCGCGCGTTTTGAGATGATTGACCAGATCGAGACCTGACATCCCCGGCATGCGCACGTCCGAGACGACGCAATCGAACTGCGCGGAGCGATCGACGGCCGCCAAAAATTCCTTCGAGGTGCCAAAACAACCGATTTGGACTTTCTTCCGTTCGAAATAAAGGCGCAGGGAGTCGAGCACCGCTGGATCGTCGTCGATCAGTGCAATGCGGATTGGATCAGCCATCGTGCGAACTCTCTACGGCCGGAATCGTAAAGTGAACCGCGCCGCCCCGCGCATCCCGATCCAGCCAAAAACGGCCGCCATGGGCTTCGACAATCGATTTACAAAGCGACAAGCCGATGCCGAGACCCTCGGCCTTGGTGGATAAGAACGGCAGAAACGAGACCGACAGAAGATCAGGCGGAAAACCAGGGCCGTTGTCCTTGACGCCAATCTCGACGAAACCCGGACCGCCTGCCGACGCCTCGATCAAGATTGCCCGATTGACGGTTTCGGCCTCGCCGAGGGCCTCAATCGAATTGTGCAGGAGATTAAGAAGGACTTGCTCGATTTGCAAAATGTCAACCTTCACAGGCGAGAGATCGCTCACTATGACCGCTCGCGCGCTTGCATGAATTCGATCGAGCGCCGGCTGACATAAAGCAAGCGTTTCATTGACGATGCGTTCGACGCTGGACACGGATCGATTGCTGGAATCGAGGCGGATCAGCGCCCGCAGACTTCGGACCACTTCGGCTGCCCGCTCGACCTGAGCCACCGCCTTCTTCGCGGTGTCCGCGACCATGGTCCTGTCTTCATCCCCCGACGATACCGCGTCTTCGACCAACCGCGTGTAAGTGCGGGCGGCCATCAGGGGTTGGTTCAATTCATGCGCAATGGCGACGGTAAGTTCACCCATGCCGCCAAGCTGCGCCACACGGGAGAGCGAATCCCGATGCAACCGCAGTTGAAATTCCGTACGGCGGCGTTCCGTAACGAGTTCTCCCGCGATCAGGCCGGTCGTTGTCAGAATGAGCATGAGCACCTGAAATGCAAGGACGTCATGACCGAATACCGGGAAAATCGTAACGCCGGCAATCACTCCAAGCTGGGTTATCAAGAGGCCGAGCGTTACGCCTTCGGCCCCCGTACGCACGGCCATCCATATAATCGGCAGAAACAAAACATAAAATAGTTGGAAGCGTTGTTCTTCGGCATAGCCAAACATGATCGCCAATGCGCCGATGATCGCGGCAAACTGCAGAACGGTTTCGAAGGACAGGCGGAACACGTGGCTGTGCGTCAACGCGATGAGCGCAAACGGCGTAACGACCATAATTCCGATCATGTCGCCGACCCAGTAGCGAAACGCGGCCGCGGCGAATTCATTTGGCGGCAGCAGTCCGGCGAATGTGGTCACCGCGACATAGCTCGACGCCACGAACGCCGTACTGACCAGGGCGACGAGCATCAACAGAACCAAATCCCTCATGGATGACAAGGCCGGATCGAACTGCAAGCTCGGTCGCAACAAAAACAGCAGCGCAGCCGAGTAGCCGCCGCCGATCAGAGCGACAAACGACAATTCCACGCCCCACGGCACCGGCGATTGATTGAGGATGAGATCCGAAAGCAACGGTACAATGAACAACAGGGGAATCATACGCCGGCCGAAGAGCAATCCCAGTGCAAGGCTCAATCCGGTGCCGGGATTCCAGGACGTAATGTCGACCGGCCCATATGGTTCAATAAAACTGATCCAATCCAAAAGCACATAGCCAACCAGATAGCCGATACCTATAATGACCACTGGCAATGACACAGTGCGTAGATGAGCAATCGGGCTCGATTGCATCGTTTTTGTTCGTTCGCTTGCTGTCATTTGGCGATTGAGTGGCCAGGCCGTCGCTGGGCTTGCAATCCCCTTTTGATGAATCGCGCCGTCGCATAGCCTCACCCAAGGGTCAGCTACACCGATCATGTCGATTACAGCAGGGATTTCGAACCGGCGAAATGGGGTTCAAGGGTCAGTTTGCACAGCACCAATGCGTAGTGATTTAATGAGCTTTAGGAGTTCGTTCGTTTCCCTAGAGCGAGCGCCGTGCCGGTAATTGCCGTTTCCCCTGCCTTCAGGCGCACCACCACGAGCACCGTGCATGCGGCACACCTTCCAACCTCGCACAGCAGGCGCGCGACAGGGCTCGCCCGTCCGCTTTGATCTGGCCGTGCATCGAGGCGCTGCGTGAGTCTTGTGCATAGGGTTGTCGCTCATTTGGGCTTCGACCCACCCCCTCCACCGAAACAGGTTCCTTCGGTTTCGGGCCGATGATCTCCATCGGCTTATCAGTCCGCACCGCCAGCAAATTTCTATCGCCGGCCTCCTTGCCCTTGCCGCTTACGATTTGATCGGCGACTACTGCCTGATCGGCGTTCACGGTAAGATACTTCGCAAGGGTGTTCTCGCGGCCTTGTCAGCCTGCGCGAGATATTTCGTGTGCGCTTCAAAATAATCGGCTGGATCGCAAGCCCACGCTCGACGGTACAATGAGAGTGCGGCTTCGTTTGCCACGACGATTTGAGAGATCAGCACTCCTTCAACCGGATCAGCGGGCTTCATATCAACTACACCGGCCATAACAGCTGAGCCTGCGTGCGAAACCGCCTTCACGTTCTTTTGGTTTAAGGAAGCGCCCCCGTGACGAGGGCCGAAAGCCGCTCATTCCATTGATCGCGATCACCGCCACCGAGGACCTTCCAATTTCAATCTTGACCTCGGGTTTTTCGGGGGACTCTTTTTGCCCCTTCTTTCCTTCGTCTTTGGGCCGGCTTATGGGGATCTCCCCGCGTCGATCCAGTGCCCTCGGAATGTCCAAGTCCCGCCAAGCATCCTGGCATTCCCGATGCAACCACACTTCGTCGACACTAATAGACCTGGTGCAGATCGCCGTCCTTCCCGCAGTGCTGACAGCGAAGCCCGCCACACTCGCTAATACCCGCTCAATACCACTACACCGCTACAATGCCCAATTGATGAGGGTTTCTCGCATTTTTGAACCGCTACATCGGGTTCTTCTGTAGCGGTTTGAAACGCAAAGTGCCCATTTCATCGGTGTTGTAACGTTGTAGCGGTTCGTGCACCCCCCGGCCTGGGAGGTAGCGTTTCCAGAGGCCCTCGAACTGCTGGCGCAGGTGTCCCTTGGGGACCTTATTGCCAAACCGCACGTTCTCTGGCGTGACGCCGAAGGGCTTTAGCGGCCGGGCGAGCTGGTTTGGACTAAGTGCCTTTCCCTTCCAATCCGCCCACGGCCTCCCCTCCATCACTGTCAGTGCTTCGCACACGTCGGCCGAAGAAAGCTTGTCCGTTTTCTGGTCGTCGAAGACCCCCTTGATATCGACCAGGCAACATTGGACCAATAGACTCGCCTTCGCGCGGCGCTAGAGCGGCAGCGGCTTCACGAAGACGGCGCCGTCGAGCCAATTCCATCCCGCTGTCATCC
>Ga0306926_10008473_pt1 | contig 11251 bp, 10 predicted proteins | sample flu12Cox44000178_FD_203759 | JGI IMG/M metagenome (GOLD analysis project Ga0306926, IMG submission 203759) | Lab enrichment of tropical soil microbial communities from Luquillo Experimental Forest, Puerto Rico - flux8day.12C.oxic.44.000.178 (v2)... | ecosystem: Environmental > Terrestrial >...
CATGAGAACCAGCAGGATGGCCGTGGTGATCAGGAGGCCGAGGCTGATCGGTCTCTGGACGAACACCATGGGATCGCCACGCGAAAGCAGCATGGCACGCCGGAAATATTCCTCCATCTGCGGTCCCAGCACCAGCCCCAGCAGGAACGGCGCGCCCTCGCAGCCGAGCCGGACGAAGATGTAGCCCAGCACGCCGAACATGGCGACCTGCTCGACATGGAACGTGCTGTTTTGCAGGCTGTACGCGCCGATGGCGCAGAACAGCAGGATGGCCGGCGCCAGGAAACGGTACGGCACGGTGAGCAATTTCACCCACATGCCGATCATCGGCAGGTTGATGATGACCAGCATCAGGTTGCCGATCCACATCGAGGCGATCATGCCCCAGAACAGGTCCGGCTTCTTGGTCATGACCTCGGGGCCGGGCTGGATGCCCTGGATGATCATGGCGCCCACCATCAACGCCATGACGGCGTTGGACGGGATGCCGAGCGTCAGCATGGGGATGAACGAGGTTTGCGCTGCCGCGTTGTTCGCCGACTCCGGTGCGGCCACACCTTCTACTGCGCCCTTGCCGAATTCCTGCGGCGTGCGGGAGATCTTCTTCTCCAACGTATAGGACGAGAAGGCACCAAGCGTCGGGCCGCCGCCCGGCAGCACGCCCAGGATCGCGCCGAGCGCCGTGCCACGGATCGCTGCGGGAATGGCGCGGCGTATCTCCTCTCGGGTCGGCCATAACGAAGTCACCTTGATCGCGCCGGAGCGCGTCATTTTTCGTTCGAGGTTGATCACGATCTCGGCGATGCCGAACAGGCCCATGGCGATCGGCGCGAAGTCGATGCCGTCGCTAAGCTCGGGAACGTCGAAGGTGAAGCGCTGGGCACCGGTATTCACGTCGGTGCCGACCAGACCGAACAGCAGGCCGAGGAACACCATGGCGATGGCTTTGAGCACCGAGCCGCTGGCCAACACGACGGCCGCCACCAGGCCCAAGGCCATCAGCGAGCAATAGTCGGCCGGGCCGAACTTTTGCGCCATACGCGTCAGCGGCTCGGCGAACATCACGATGATCAGGGTTCCGACCGTGCCGGCGAAGAACGAGCCCAGCGCAGAGATCGACAGCGCCGCACCGGCGCGACCCTTGCGCGCCATCTGGTAGCCGTCGATGCAGGTCACGACCGACGAGGCTTCGCCCGGCAGGTTGACCAGGATCGACGTCGTCGAGCCGCCGTACTGCGCACCGTAGTAGATGCCGGCCAGCATGATCAGCGCGGCGGTGGGCGGCAGGTGGAAGGTGATGGGCAGCAGCATGGCGATGGTCGCCACCGGGCCGATGCCGGGAAGGACGCCGATCAGGGTGCCGACCATGCAGCCGACCAGCGCGTAGAGGAGATTCTGGAGGCTGAGCGCGACGCTCATGCCCAGGACGAGATTGCTGAGCAGGTCCATCTCACCAGACTCCGTTGATGACTGAGATGTTCATGCTCAGGCCGATCTTGAAAACGACGACGCACAGGATCGTCAGCACGATGATGTTGCCGATCACCTCGAGGAGCTTGAACTCATCGCCGCCCAGGGAGGCGATCAGCACCAGCGCGACCAGCGAGGGGAACATGCCGGTGGTCTCGAACAAGAGCGCAAACACCACGATGCCGATCGTCACCATCGTGATCGGCCTCCACTTCGGCGCCTCGACCATGTCGGCTTCCTCGGCCTTCGTGGCGTGCGAACCGCGATGCAGGCTGATCAGCACGCACAGCACCAGGAGGGCGAACACGCTTGCCGCCGCCACCAGGAACAGCCAGTCGGTCCGCAGCTGGGTGAGCGAGGCCGGCACCGGCAGCACGAAACGAACGGCGAGGATCAGCACCAGCATGACCCCGCCCACCGGCGCCCAGATCGTCTCTTTCTCGCGCCTGGAGGCGTTGCTGTAGAGCGGCACCAAAGCGATGCAGCTGCCGAGGAACATCATGATGTCGGCCAGCATGTGCGGTACGTAGCCGGGGCCCATGCGTACCGACGTCCCGAGTGCCAGGTGGCGGCCGAACCACAATGCGGTCAGTCCGAAGGCGATGAACATCACCCCGGACAAGAAGTCCTTGCTTAGGAATCGACTCAACGATGCCTCCCCGACGCCAACTCGTTGTCTCTCAGCTATTGGGCTCGAAACGAGAGCCGCCCCACAACTCCTAGGTAAACACGATTCCGCCACTGCGCAAAAGCACCAACTTCACGGCCGCAGCAGGATCCGCACGGCAATGGCGCACAGGCAGAGCGCGAACGCCTGTCGCAATAGCACGACCGGCACCCGGCTCGACCAGCGCGCCGCCATGGGCGCGACAAAGAGCGCGGGCAGGCTGAGCGCCGCTACGCAAAATGCCGCCACGTCGCCGACGGCGTCGGCCGGCCGTCCGGGTGTGTGCCAATCCATCACCAGAAACGCCAGGGTCGCGGGCAGCGCAATGATCAGGTTGAATACTGCGCCGGCGCCGACAGCGCGCCGGATGGGGAAGGAAAACAGCGACAGGACGGGTGTGCTCAAGGTGCCGCCGCCGACGCCCAAAGCCGCCGCCAGCGCGCCGACCACGGCCGGCGCAAGCTGCGCGGCGGGCCCCTTGAGGGCCTGCTTGGTCAGGACCATGCGGTCGCCCAAGGCCATCTTGATGCCGAGGCCGGCGGCGATCGTCGCGAAGAGGGTGGTGAGCAGTTTCGCAGGTGCGAACGGTCCCAGGCCGAGGCCCAAGGCTGTTCCGGCGACCAGCGCCGGGAGCCACTGCTTGACCAGGCGTCGGTCGATCGTTCCGGCCCGCCAATGCGCGGCGGCGGCGATCAGGGAGGCAGCCAGGATGCTGGACTGCGCCGTTCCCACGGCCAGTGGAACGATCATGTTGTCGGCCACACCGAGTGCAGCAAAAACTTCGACCAGCACCGGCACGGCAATGATGCCGCCACCGACGCCCAACAACCCGGCCAGCAGGCCGATGACGATGCCTGTCGTGAGAAGGACAGCCCAGACCGTCAGGGGATAGATCGACAGCAGATCGGTCACGCGAGCTCCCGTCCGGGCTTATTGCATGGCTGTGAACGGGCGAGCAAACTCGGCCCAAAGTGAATGCTCGTTCAGGGGCTTCGGGTGGCCAGAAAAGGCGCGGACTATATCGGCACGATGGAGGTGCAGGAGAAGCATCGTTTCGACGAGCAGCGACTTCAGCGCTTCATGTCGGACAAGGTCGCGGGCTTCGCCCCGCCGATCCGTGTCGAGCAATTCAAGGGCGGGCAATCCAACCCGACTTATCGGCTGACCGACGGCGCCGGCCGCCGCTACGTGCTGCGCCGCAAGCCGCCGGGCAAGCTCCTGCCGTCGGCCCATGCCGTCGACCGCGAGTTCCGCGTTATTTCCGCGTTGAACAAGACCGACGTGCCGACGCCGCGCGCCTATGCGCTGTGCGAAGACGACAGCGTGGTCGGGACGGCATTTTACATCATGGAGTATTGCGACGGCCGCGTGCTGTGGGATCCGCTCTTGCCGGACGTACCCAAGGAGGGACGGCTCGCGATCTACCAGGCGAAGTTCGAGACGCTGGCCAGGCTGCATGCCGTCGACTACGCGGCGTTGGGCCTTGCCGACTTCGGCCGCCCCGGCAGCTACGTGGCGCGCCAGATCTCGCGCTGGGGCAAGCAGTACAAGGCGTCGGAAACCGAGACCATCGAGGCCATGGACAAGCTGCTCGATTGGCTGCCGGCGCATCTGCCGGCCAACGACGAGACGGTGCTGGTGCATGGCGACTACCGGCTCGACAACATGATCTATCATCCGAGCGAGCCGCGCGTGCTCGGCATTATCGATTGGGAAATATCGACGCTCGGCGATCCGCTGGCCGAGCTCTCCTATCTCTGCATGCTGTGGCGAACGCCGACGGACTGGAACGGGCTGCAGGGCCACGACCTTGCCGAGCTCGGCCTGCCAACGGAGCAGGAAATGGTCGCCTACTACTGCGGTCTCTCCAAGCGCGCCGTGCCCGACACGGCGCTGTGGGAATTTTACATGGCCTACAATCTTTTCCGCGTGTCGTGCATCCGCCAGGGCGTCTATGCGCGCGCGCTCGACGGCACCGCCGCCAACATCCGGGCGGCCGAATCCGGCAAGCTGGTGCGACCGGCAGCCGAGCTCGGCTGGCGCCTGGTCGAAGGCATCGCCGGAGCCGCGCGATGAGCAAACGCAAGACCACGGTTCGCCAGGCCGTTCCTCCGCCGGTCGAACGCGACGGGCGTCCGCCTGTCGAGGCCATCCGCGCCGCCGCCTTCGCCCAGTTCGCCGAGCGCGGCTACCCGGTGGTGACGGTGCGCGACATCATGAAGGCGTGTGGGCTGACACAAGGCGCCCTCTACAACCACTTCAAGTCCAAGGACGAGCTGCTGCACGACATCATCGCCTCGACGCAGGCCGAGCTCGAGCGGATCTGCCAGCAGGCGGTGGCGGCGGCGGGCGACGATCCGCGCGCCAAGCTTACCGCGTTCGTGCGGGTCTATGTCGTGCGCCATTGCCGCCTGCGCGTCGAAGCGCTGGTCGCCAACCGCGAGATCGGCTGGCTCGATGCCGAGCGCGTGGCCGACATCCGCCGCAGCCGGCGCGCCATTCGCGACATCCTGGTCGGCGTGCTGGCCGACGGCGTCGAGCGCGGCGTGTTCGATCCGCCGCAGGTCGATGGCCGGCGCGACCTCAAGGCGCTGGCGATGGCGCTGCTCGACCAGTGCACGCACATCTCGATGTGGTACGGTCCCGGCGGACGGCTGGGCGAGGAGCAGATGGCGCGGCTGTACGCCGAGATGGCGTTGCGCTCCGCCGGCGCCAAGCCGTAAGGGAACTACGACAGGAGTGAGTATTGGTTCGCGTCGCGGCCGCCGTCGTCCTTGCCTTGCTGATCGGCGGCTGTACGCCGGACGATGCCGCGCCGCCGTCGGCGCAGGCCACCCAGCTCGCCGCCGTGACGATTCCGCCGAACGGCGCCATTCCGGCCGCGCGCTGGCATGCGCTGTTGGTGGCGGGAGACAACAGCAGCCCGGCCTTCGCCAACGGCGTCGACACGCTGCGCGACCGCCTGTCCTCGCTCGGCGTCCGTGATGTCCGGGTCCTTCTCGCCGGCGATCCGGCGCGCGCGTCGAGCTCGACCAACGTGCGCAATGCGTTGTCGACGCTGGGCGGCGAGGCCTGCCTGGTCTTCGTCACCAGCCATGGCGAGGAACGCGGCTTCTTCCTGCGGCCCGACCGGCGGCTGTTCGGGCCGACGGCGTTCGACCAGGCGCTGACCGCGGGCTGCGGCTCGGCGCCGACCGTCGCGATCGTCTCGGCCTGCCATAGCGGCACCTTCATCAATGACCAGACGCGACGGCCCAACCGCATCATCATGACGGCGGCGGCGATCGATCGCACCAGCTTCGGCTGCGGCGCCGACGACGACTACACCTATTACGACCAGTGCCTTTTGCAGACCCTCGACAGCGTCGCCACCTGGCGCGAGCTGGCGCTCGGCACGCGCTCGTGCGTGGAGACGCTCGAGCGGCGGCTCGGCGTGCGCCAGGAATCGCGGCCGCAGATCTTCGTCGGCGCCGCGGTCGCGAACCTGCGATTACCGGGTCGCTAACCGATCACCGCGACGAAGTCGCAGGTCACGTGGTTGGGCGCATTGGCGGGCAGCGTCAGCGTGTGGCGCGCCGGCCGCGACGCGGCGTCGGGAAACATCGCGGTCCACGGGCCGTTCAGCATCTTGCGGCCGACCGCCGGGTCCTTGACCCAGAAATTGACCTTGAGGACGTTGTCGACCGTTCCGCCGGCGGCTTCGACGCACGCCTTGATGTGCTTGAAGATGTTGGCGATCTGCGCCTCGGCGTCGGGCGGCATGGTGTGCGTCTCGGGATCGCGGCCGCTGATGATGCTCGACATCAGGATGTTGCCGACCATGCTGGCGTTGGGGATCGGGTTCTCGTGCTTGAAACCCGGCCACATAATGCTTTTGCGCTTTGCCATCGTCATTTCTCCTTCGCTTACTTCACGCGGGCGCTGAGTAGATCGCCGAACACCTCGAACCGCTCGCCGTTGAAGCGCTGCAGCAGCATCTCCTCCATCGGCTGATAGTCGTCCGGCCCGGTCGTCATGTTGATGCCCTTGAGCAGCATCGCCGGATGGAAGTTCTTGAGGTTGGCCGCCTGCTTCATGACGTTCTCGCGGGTCAGGTTGTCGCCGCATTGCTTCAGGACCTGGACCATGGTCTGCGCCTGCACGTAGCCCACGACGTTCTGCGGGTCCTCGAGGCTGCCGCTCGGGAAATACTTCTTCATCCAGGCGACCCAGGCGATGAATTCGGGATCGCCCTTGTATTGCGGGTCGGTCGGGTCCTTCACGAAGGCGGCCGAGATGATGCCCTTGGCGGCTTCGACGCCGGCGGGACGCATGACGATACCGATCGAGGCGGCAGGATTGTCGACGAACTGCAGCGGCTTCCAGCCGAGCTCGTGGGCCTTGCGGATCGACTGCACGGCGAATTTCGGCGTGGTGATGTTGAGGAACACGTTGGCCTTGGTCGAGGCGAGGTCGATCATCTGCGAATCGACGGTGGCGTCGGTCACCTCGTAGCTCACCTCGCGCGCCATGATCGATGCCGCCTTGTCGCCCAGCCGGTCGCGGAAGCCTTTGACGAAATCCTTGCCGAAGTCGTCGTTCTGATAGAGCACGGCGACCTTCGGATCCTTCACTTCCTTGAGGACATAGGCGGCATAGATGCTGGCCTCGGCCGTGTAGATCGGCGTCAGCGTCATCGTATAGGGGAAGTTCTTCGGATCGTTCCAGCGGGCGGCGCCCGAGGCGAGAAAGAGCTGCGGCACCTTCTTGGTGTTGAGGTACTTCTGGATCGCCGCATTGGTCGCCGTGCCGAGCGAGCCGGAGATCGCCAGCACCTGGTCCTCCTCGACCAGCTTGCGGGTCTGCTCGACGGTCTTGGGCGGGCTGAAGCCGTCGTCGAGCGAGATCATGACGATCTTGCGCCCGTTCACGCCGCCCTGGTCGTTGATCATGGCGAAGTAGGCGATCTCGGCCTTGGCCAAAGTGATGAAGCCCGATAGCGGTCCCGAGTAGGGCATGGTCTGGCCGAGCTTGATCTCGGTATCGCTGGCACCCGGATCGTATTTCTTCTGGGCCGACGCCGGGCCGACGCAGAACGCGAACGCAAGAAACGCTGCGACTGCCATGCGGACGGTTGGCATGGTTTCCTCCCCATTTTGTCCGCTAGCATAGGCGAGCGTAACGGGAGGGAACAATGGCGCTCGTGAACTATGAGCGGGACGGCCAGGTCGTCACGATCACACTCAATCGCCCTGAGAAACTGAACGCCTTCAGCGACGAGCTGGTCGGCGTGCTGAGCGACGCGCTCTATCGCTTCGACACCGACGACGAGGCGCAGATCGCCATCCTGTGCGGCAACGGCCGCGCCTTCTCGAGCGGCGCCGACGTGCAGCAGCGCCAGCTGCGCAGCCGCGAGGAATTCCTCAAGCTCGGCGGCCCGCAAGGCCGCGGCACCCATTCGGCCGATCTCCTGACCAAGTCGGTGAACTGGAAGCCGGTCATCGCCGCCGCGCACGGCTACGTGCTCGGCCTCTCGGTCGGCATCGTGCTCGAATGCGACCTGATCGTCGCCGAGGAGGGCACGCGCTTCCAGATCACCGAGACCTCGCGCGGGCTGGGCGCCGGCAAGTACTGGGCACTGATGCATTATCGCGGCGGTGGCGCCTTCACCATGGAGGCGGCGCTGACCGGCCGCTTCTTCACCGCCGAGGAGGCTTTTAAGGCCAACCTGATCAACCGCGTGGCGCCCAAGGGCAAGTATCTCGAGGTGGCGCGCGGGCTGGCCGACGAAGTGCTCAAGAACCCGCCGCTCAGCGTGCGCTCTACCGTGCGCATGCGGCGCTACTACATGGATCGCCTCAGCCGCGAGGTCATGTATATGGGCGCGCCGGAGAAGCTTTACCTTTCCGAGGATTTCCACGAGGCTGCACGCGCTTTCGCCGAGAAGCGCAAGCCAAAGCAGTTCAAGGGACGGTAAACCATGCTGAAGAGCAGCGATCGCATTCTGACCAGCCATGCCGGCAGCCTGCCGCGGCCGGACGATCTGATCGAAGCTAACGCGCGGCGCGAGGCGGGCAAGATCGACGAGGCGAGCTTCCAGAAGGAACTGACCAAGGGCGTGGCCGACGTCGTGCGCCGCCAGAAGGAGGCCGGCATCGCCGTGCCGGGCGACGGCGAGTACGGCAAGTCGATGGGCTCCGCGGTCAATTACCGCGCCTGGTGGAGCTATTCGTTCGAGCGGTTGAGCAACCTCAAGATCGAGGACATCGACCGCGATACCCTGCCGGTCCACCGCTCGAGCCCCGGCAAGGTCGTGCTGTCGACCTTCGCCGACCGGCGCGACCGCATCCGCTTCAAGACGGCCTACGCCAATCCCGCCGAGTCGGGCATCACGACAGGCCCGCGACCGATGAACTGGCCGTTCGCCATCGGACCCGTGGCCTACACCGGCCAGCAAGCGATCGCGGCCGACATCGCCAACTTCAAGGCGGCGCTCGCCGCCAACGGCTACCGCGAGGGCTTCATGACCTCGATCGGCCCGGCGAGCTGCGCGCGCATCGGCAACCGGCACTACAAGTCCGACGACGAGTTCGTGTTCGCCTGCGCCGACGCCATGCGCGCCGAATACAAGGCGATCGTCGACGCCGGGCTGGTGCTGCAGATCGACGATCCGGCGATTGCCGAGAATTTCGACCAGATCAATCCGGAGCCGAGCTTCGAGGACTACCGCAAGTTCACCATGCCCAAGATCGAGGCGCTGAATCATGCGCTCAAGGGCCTGCCGCAGGACCGCATCCGCTTTCATCTCTGCTGGGGCAGCTGGCACGGCCCGCACATGACCGACATCCCGATGAGGGAGGTCGTCGGCCTGATGCTCAAGATCAGCGCCGGCGCCTATTCGTTCGAGGCCGGCAACGTGCGCCACGAGCACGAATGGGCGGTGTGGAAGGACACCAAGCTGCCCGACGACAAGGTCATCCTGCCCGGCGTGGTGAGCCACGCCACCAACGTGGTCGAGCATCCCGAGCTGGTTGCCGAGCGCATCGGCCGCTTCACCAGCCTGGTCGGCCGCGACCGGGTGATCGCCTCGTCCGATTGCGGGCTGGGTGGCCGCGTCTACTCCGACATCGCCTGGGCCAAGCTCGAGACCCTGGCGCAGGGCGCCGCGCTCGCCAGCAAGCAGCTCTGGCGCTAGCGCCGCCGTTTTCGCGGTTTCACCGTTTTTTTAAGGGCGCCGTGGGGCCCCGAAAACGGCCCGACCCCTGATCCATCGAGCGATTCTCGATTCGGATCGGCCGGAAAAACGGTCAAAAACGGCGAGAAATGGAGAGAAAACGGTTTTTGCTGAGTTTTGGCGACGATGGGCATACGCAACGCTCCCAAAGCTTCGACTTGAAGGAACATTCTACCACCGGACGGCTCATCCACCTATTTTGGTCATTAGAAGTTCGCGCCGCGTCTATGAGAGCAGATGCTCCGCGCGCTCGCGCAGCTTGTTGCGCTGAATCTTCGGGCCGTTGGGCGAGGGCGTGACCGGGAAGGCGTCGATCGCAAATACGCTGAGCGGCACCTTGTAGTTGGCGAGCCCCTGCTTGCAGTGGGCGATGACGGCCGGCTCATCGAGCGTCGCGCCCGGCTTCAATAGGACGAAGGCGACGGCGCGCACGCCTTCGGGCCGCGGCAGGGCGATCACCGTGCACGCCTCGATGCCCGCCAGCTTCTGGATGTGGGTTTCGATCTCCAGCGGATTGACCAGGAAGCCTGAAAGCCGCAGCACGTCGCCTATGCGGCTGAGGAAGGTGAAGCCGCCCCGGCCATCCATCTCGGCGAGATCGCCGGTACGCACATAGCCGTCCGCCGTCATTGCCACCGCGGTCGCCGCCTCGTTGCCGTAGTAGCCGACCATCAGCGAGGGGCCGGCGCATTGCAGCTCGCCGTCGACCACGCGCACATGGGCGAGCGGCGACACGGGCACGCCGCCACCCAGCTTGCGCTCGGCGACCGGCGCATCGAGCGGCTGTCGGGCATAGAGCGCCTGCACCTCGCTCATGCCGTAGAGCCCGCAGAGAATGAGCCCGCGCTTCTCGGCGCGTTCCGGCAGATCGACCTGCGCGGCGTTGAAGTTGGCCCAGCCGGCCCATTTGATCGACGGAAACGGCCGCTCGCCCGGCACCAGCTCGAGCAGGCGGGCGAACATGTCGTCGCTGCCCAGCATGGTGGTCGGCCGGTGGCGCTCGATCAGGCGCGCGATCGCCTCGACCTCGTAGCTCTCGACCAGCACCGTGGGCTTGCCCGCGGCCAAGGTCGACATCGCCTGGTTGAAGCCGAACACGCCGCACATCGGCAGGACGGCGAGCGACACCGTCTCGGGCGCGAAAAAGCCGAAGCTGCGCGCGACCTGCTGGGCGTGGCTGGCAATCGCGCCCTGCCGATGCAGCACGAACTTGGGCGCGCTGGTGGTGCCCGAGGTGGTGAAGATGTTGCACGGCGCCTTGGCGCTGGCGTGATTGACGCCCAGCCGTGGGCGCGACAGCAGGCGGTCGAACGACACGCGCCGCAGCCGCTCGATGGCGGGCGGCACCGGGTCGGGAACGTCGCCGACGAAGACCAGCCCCGCCAGCGCATCGAGCGCGGCGGCGTCGATCTCGGCCAGGATCGCGAGAAAATCGATGCCGCGAAAGCCCGGCGCACAGGCCAGCACCTTGGCGCCTGAGCGGCTGACGATGTCTGAGACCTCGACGGCGCGGTAGCGCGTATTGACGGCCACGGCGATGGCGCCCGCGCGCATGCAGGCGAAGTACAGGATCGGATAGGCCGGCATGTTGGGCAGCCACAGCGCCACGCGATCGCCCGGTCCGACACCGAGATCGGCCAGCCCCTGTGCCGCGCGCAGCGCCTGCTCGTGCAGCTCGGCGAAGGACAACGCGTGGTCGCCGTGCAGGAACGCGGGCGCCTGTGGCGTCGCTTCGGCCCAATGGGCGAGCAGCGACCAGACGTCGGCCGCATGGAAGTCGTGCGTCATGCGGCGCGGAGACTAGTCGCTGGGAGCGCGCCACTCCAGTGGAGCCTCATGTTCTTCCGGACCGCGAGCCTCCTGCTCACTCATGATTCTGAGCGCGCAAGATGCGCGCGGTC
>Ga0306926_10008474_pt1 | contig 11249 bp, 13 predicted proteins | sample flu12Cox44000178_FD_203759 | JGI IMG/M metagenome (GOLD analysis project Ga0306926, IMG submission 203759) | Lab enrichment of tropical soil microbial communities from Luquillo Experimental Forest, Puerto Rico - flux8day.12C.oxic.44.000.178 (v2)... | ecosystem: Environmental > Terrestrial >...
AGAGCCGGTGATCGGCCCGCACCGGCACGACGTCCGGACACAGCCGCCGCGCCTCTCGCACGAGCGTGCCGGTCTTGATGCCGAAGGCCTTGGCGGCGTAGCTGGCGGCGATCGCGACGGCGCTCTCGGCCGGCGTCTGCACAACGATGACGGGCCGTCCGCGGAGGGCCGGGTTTTCCTGCTGCTCGCACGACGCGAAGAAGGCATTGAGATCGAGGAATAGCCATTGTACCGGGTTTTCGGTCGTTGACGTGTTCATCGTTTGTTCTATACGATGACCGGCCGCGATGAACAAGCCCGACGTGCCGCCGCGCTACGCCTTTCGCCTCGAGGACCTGCGCGTCTTCCACCTGGTGCTGGCGAGCTGCCGCGGGTGCGGGCACAAGGCGATCGTTCCCAACATAACGCTGCTGCAAGGGCGAGGCGGCTACACGCGCCTCATTGCGCTGGAGCGGCAGCTGCGCTGCCGGAAATGCGGCGCTCGAGGCAGGGCCTCGCTCGAGGTGGAATTTCGGCCGCGTGATTGAACTGAAAAGGGAGAAACGTGGCCGGAGCCCTAGGCGGGAGGGAGATCGTAAAGCGTCAGCGTCACCTCCCCTCCGTCGAGATCGACCTCGACCACGCGGTTGACCGGTTCGCCGATGACGGCGAGCTCGTCGAGCGCGGCCTTGAACAAGCGCCGTTGCAGATGGCGATTGACGACTGGTATCAGAATGACGAGACCAGCATGCAGGGGCTGGGCCGCATAGAGCTGCCGGAAGTCGCTCGCGTTGTTGGTAACGAGGATGAAATCGCCCTCTCTGGCATAGCGGACGACATTCCAGTCTTTCCAGCCGGCCCGGCCGATACGGGCGACGTGTCGGGCTTCATGGCCGGATACCGCGGCGACAGCGACCAGGTCGACGCTGAGGCATTCGTCGATCAGAAACCTCACGACACCGCGATGGTGTCGAGCTTCCGGCGACTGAGGCGAAACGGCTGCTGATCGCGCCAGGGCTGCCGGCGTGGCCGGCCGCGTAATGGATAGGCGGCGGCATACACCGGCGCCAGCCGAATCATCTCGGCCGTGAGGCGGGGATAGCCCTCGATCAACTCGGCAGGCGTCGACCCTTGCGCAACAAGCTCGGCGATCATGTGCACCGGCACGCGCGTGCCGCGAAACACTGGATCGCCACCCAATATTTCAGGATCGCTGACGGCAAGACGACGGGCCCGGCGCAGATCCCGTAAGGATGCCGCAAGCGCGCGGCGTGGCTCGCGTAGATCGATCTTGATGAGACCGCCCTCGAGGGAAACCGTATTGCGCGGGGCCTCCGCCAGAGCATCGAACACTTTGCGCCGGAGTTCGGGGGTTGCGATGCTGGCGGAGAGGCGACATTCGATCGACAGCGAGACAAGCGCCCGAGCGTCGAGCTGCCGACCGCCTTCCTCGCCGGGAACGGCTGCGACGGTCTTTCTGTCGATCGCGTTGTTCACCGCCTTAAGTGGCAGGCCGGTCAGGACGGCGGCCTCAGTGGGCGTGAAGAGCGTCTCGTGCGATTGCATAGCCTGCAGCATATTCCTTCTTTATACTAAGAATATATAATTTCGGCCCGAAAATACAAGGTCAGAAGAAACCGTTTAAAATCATCTACATAATATGGTTTTGCGCGAGCGCGATATTGGGAGCGCTTCGCGCAGTGCGGGGTGTTATGTGAACGCCTGTGCTTTCTGGTATGGGGTTTTTGCAGCTGAGGGTCGAGATGGGGGTGGCTGCTGAGAGAAACACGGGCGGCGCACGCTTAGGTGAACCTGCCCTGCGCATCTGTGAAGGGCGCGGTTGAACGCGCCGGGATGGAATCAGCACCCGAGCGATGACAAAATTGGCGAGGGCTGCCGGCTAGCCGAGCTCTTCTTCTTCCGGCCCGCTCTGCGGATCGCGAGAAGAGCCTCCTCCCGTTCGGCCGCCGCGGCGGCGTCGAATCGGGCCTGCTCAACACGCCTCGCCTCTCGAGCCTCCTCCTCGGCTTTGCGGACCGCCTGAGCTGCAGCCTCGGCAGCTTCCGCGGCCGCTCGCTCTGCTGCTTTGCGCGCTATCGCCTCGCGTCTGACCCTCTCACGTTCCGCGATCCGGATGTTGCGGGCGGCGATGATCTCCGATCGAGCCTCTATTCGCCTGAGCCTAGTCGGGTCTTCCGCAATTGCCCGGGCACGTTCAATCTGAGCCTTCTTCGCAGCGCTGGCAGCGCCTAAGCGGTCTTTAAAATCGGGTGTTTTCACCGCGTTCTTGTGGTCATAGGCACGATCTGCTGTCGAGCGGAAAAAACGCAAACCCCGGGCTTGTCGAGCATCTCTCCGCGCAGGGAGAGCCGACGGGATTCGTCATCCGGCACCCTCGCCGGTGGCAGTTAGCGGCGGGCTCTGCACTTGAGCAAATCAGTTCGGCTGGCAATCGGGTGGGCGAAGGACAGGTTTCGGGAGAACCACGGAGGCGTGAACGTAGCGGCGGAAGGTCTAAGCGGCATTGGCCGCGGGCTTATAGGCTGGGCGTACTCTGACTAACTGACCCGTGGTGACGAAGACAAGAAGGCCCTCGGGAGCGCCTGTCGCCGCGAGGTAATCGCCCATCTGCTCGCGATAGAGCTCGATCTGGTGGGCGCTTGGACTGACGTCTGTCTTCCAATCGATGACGAGTTCGATCATCCCGAGAGGCAGATACGCGAGAGCGTCGGCCACACCGCCGACATATGTCGTACGATCGTCATCAGCCTGTGCCGAAAACACTGTTAGCTCGGGCACTAACCGGCTCCGGCATGCGGCAATTTCAGGTATGGCAAGGGCGCGCAAGGCCGTCGCGGCCAGCTCCGGAGCATGCGGTCCGTCTTCGGGCCGGGCAGCCTCCGATACGCCGAGCTGCGCCAGCAGGACTCTTGAGCGAATTTCCAGCGCATCGGCGGCGGCGGCGATTTCCCCCGTCAATACCTCCTCAAGCAGCTTGTGCACGACGAGGCCGCGTTCGCGACTGCCGCTAATTGTGCCTGCCACTGCGGCCCCCTCCGATGCGCTAGGGTATGCACACATTTGGTGCGACATTTTGACTCACTCCCCCATTGGTAGATTTTCACTCGGTCCGCGAGCGCGCTCTTGCCAATGCGGAATTATTCTTGGAGATGGCCCGCGCTTATGACAGCCGCGGTCTGACGGCCTTCACACTGGCGATGCGACGCAACTGGACCGACACCGAGGCCCAGGTCGAAGGCCGCCCGGATGCGGAAGCGGATTCTGTCCCGATCATGACAATGCATCTCGCAAAAGGGCTGGAGTGGCCCATCGTTATTCCGATCAATTCGCCGACCGAGCTTTACGACGACACGAGCTTTTTGCATCGCCGCTCCGACGACACGGTCCATTTCAAGCTCCTGGATCAAGTCCCGCGCGACTATGACGCAGTCAAGGCCGCCGAAAGAGCCCAGCTGCGCCGCGAGCGCGTACGCCTCTGGTATGTGGCAGTAACGCGTGCGTGCGACCTCCTCCTGCTACCGCGGCAGAACGAGCGGAAGGCCAACGACTGGATGAGCATCGTCGACCTGAGGCTTGACGAACTGCCGACCTTCGATCACCGCACGATCGAGTACGCTCCAAACATTCCCGAGCTCAATGAGCCACAAAACCTGCAGGACGAGACGACTTGGCGCAGTGAAGCCGCCGCTATCGCTGCGACCCGCCGCTCTATCGTTTGGCGTAGCCCGAGCCGACATGAGATGCCCGCCGCCGTTACGCCACCCGATCGCGAGGAGATTTTTACCGACGCCGCGTCTCTGTCAGAGCAGCTTCCCCCCGCATCGGAGCTAGGGCATGCACACATTTTTGAGACCCCATCCCTGCGCCAAGAGGCGGAGTTTGTCGATGCCGATTTTGAGAGTTATCGGGCCGGGCGGTCGGGAGGATGGGTATCCGTCCCAGCCGCCGAGGCGAGCGACCAGCCAAGCTGCCCAAGCTAGGCTGCGCCGCGGATGAGGGTTTTGCTGCCGCAGTGTCGTGCCGGCGTATTGCGTATGCAGCGCATCGAGGGTGCCGAGTTCGTCGGCGGTAAAGACAAGAGACGCCGGCTCGCCACTGCGCCCGTCGCGCGCTTGCAGCAGCTGCAAGGTGATCGCAGCGGCATGCGTGGCAATGGCGACGAGCTTAAGCAGTCGCTCGGCGGTCTCGATTTGGCTGTCCTCGAGGCGCAATCCTTGTTTTTTGAGCAGCCGAAAGAGCTGTTCGATGACCCAACGCGCCCGGTACCAGCCGACGATCTGCCAGGCGGCAGCGGCGGTGGCGACGGGATGGGTGGTGAGCAGTCGCCAGGTAATCGGCTCGACCCCTTGTGGCGGGTCGGGTTCGGTCAGTTCGATCAAGCTCAGGGTGACTTGCGCTGGCAGCCCCGGCGCGCCGGCATCGCGCGGCCGGGCAATGGTGACGACCCCAAACCGGAGCTCCAGCCGCGCCTCGCGCTCGAGCCGATCGAGACGCTCGCGCAGCCTCACGCGATGGCGGCCGGCCACCGGCCATTGCCGAGGGATCGTGGTCAAGGTACCGCCGTCGACCAGACTGCGATCATGGTGAATCCGGCCCAGTACATGGACACCCGGTTCCGGCATCAGCGCCCACAAGGCATAAAGATCGGCCTCGCGGTCGGCCACCATCGTCACTGTCGCGGCACTCTCAAGCACACGCTTACCGGCGCGTGCGGTTTCAATCCAGCGGCGCGATTCTTTCTGTTCGAGCGGCCGTTTCTGATGCGGCACATCGACCCGGCCGCACCGTGTCCAAACCTCGCCGGCAACCAGACCCAAGCACGCCTGGCTCTCGGCATCGACTGCCACCATGGCATGCAGCAGCGCACCACGACCTACGCCCTTGCCAATCTCTCCCAGACCGCGGGTGCGCGTTCGCGTGGTGCGAAAATTGATCTCGCTGGTGTCTTGGATCGCCAGCACATGCCGGCCGGCAATCGCCGCGCCAGTGGCCGCGCTCCATCCCTCAACCAGCCGTTTGACGGTCACCTTGGGGTTGGCGAGAAAGCGATTGAAGCGGACCTCCGATCGCCGTCTCCCCTCAGCCACACGACGCAGACAGGTGCTGCCCGCATGCACCATCCCTTCGAGGAGTGCCGCCCCCTTTTTCGAGGCGGCGATCCCCAAACCGACCCAGCGCCATCTCCATAGGACATCCCCCAATGCCCAGCGCGTCCCTTGATAGACCCCAAAGCGCGCGCGCAGCATCGGGCGGATGTTGAGCTCTTCAATCGCTTCCGCAAGAATCTGATAGGGTGTTGTGGTGCGGGCCTTGCGGGCAAGGTTTTGCAGCACCTCGAGCGTGCGGCCGAGAATAGGGTGAGTGATCGTACCGCGGTCAGTCCAGAGATGGAGCTGCGGCGGGACCCCGTTTTCGCGAGCCGGTAGAGCCGCGATCGCGTCGGCGATCTCCTCTTCGCTCAAACCCACGAGCGGGCCGCGAAGGAGGGCCCCAAAGGCCAGCGTATCGCGCCGGTCGGCGATGGCCCGGGAGAGCGCGATCAGATCCTGGATTTCCTGTCGGCGGAAAGAACCCTTGCCGGCCTGAGAAGCGACCGGCACATGGCGATACTCGAGGGCCCGCTCGTAGCGCCAGAGGCTGGCGCCGGTAGGGGCAAGAAGGGCGATATCGCCGGCGCGACAAACGCGCATCTGCTGGGTGCGCTTGTCCCAGATCTGGTAGTTCCCGACGAGCCGCTGAACGATCTCGGCGACGATGGTTGCCTCGTGTTCCCGCACGAGGTCCCCGTTCAGCTTGCCGTTGTCGTCTTTGTGGCTGTCGTCGATCGGGACGTCGAAACAAGCGACGGCAAGGGCCTCGGCAGAAGTCGCGCGCATCGCTTCCAACGGCGTGAAGCCGGGCTGCCCGACCGCCTCGGACAGGAGAGGCTGAAAGCGTGTATTGGCAAATTCGAGGATCGGGGCCGTAGAGCGAAAGTTTGCAGTGATCTCGAGGATGCTGCGGGGGTCCTGCGCGAGGAGAGCGCGCTTTGCGAGGAGGTAGGTGTCAACGTCGGCGCCGCGGAAGCGGTAGATCGCCTGCTTGGGGTCTCCTACCAGAAACAAGCTGCCGGCTCGCAACCTGCGGGCAGTCCATGGGTCGTTCTCATTGCCGTCTCCGCATAGAAGCCACAGGATTTCGGCCTGGAGCGGATCGGTATCCTGAAACTCATCGACCAGGATGCGGGGATAACGGCGGGCGAGGGCCTGGCGCACGTCGACATTGCGGGCGAGAAGATCGCGCGCGTGATGGAGGAGGTCGTCGAAATCGAGGAGAGCGGCTTGCCGTTTGTAGTCCGCATAGAGGTCCCTGAGCCCGTCGAATTCGCTCACGAACCGTGCGAGCGCGGCTCCGGCGATATTGGCCGTGAAAGTCGCGTAAGCGTCGCCGCAGCTCTCGTAGATTACCATTGCCGTTGCAGAGAGTTGTTCGCCGCGGGCTCGGCCGAAGCCGGCTTGGGCCGCGGCTGATTGCCATTTCCCTTTGTTTCGCCACGCCTTGAAGCCCGGTTCGCTGCTGCGACAGCAGGCCGGCGCCTCGTGCATGAGGAGGCGCGCGAGGACCCGACCGGTGATGGGAGCGTTGAGGGCGTCGTCGAGCATCTCACGAAGGCGCGCGAGATCGTCGACACACTCGGTCGTCGCTGGCTCGGCGATGCCGCAGGCGGCATACCAGCTGGCAAAGTCACGTATTGCCTGCGAAAGACGCCGGATAACGTCGATATCCACGGAAACACCGGGGGCCTGAGCGGTCCGTTTGCACCTGAGAAAGTTGGCGGCGGCGGCAATGAGGGCGACGACCTGATCCGGCGCGATCGCGATGAGCTCGGCGAAGAAATCGTTTTCGCTTCCGAGGTTCGTCATCAGCGGGATCCGGCCGAGACCGTCGCTATCGCGCACGCGCCCGAACCGGGTCGACAGCCAGGCCGTCATCGGATCGTGGTAGGCAAGATCGGCGGCCGCGGGATCGACGATGGTGGCCTCGATCGGGTATGGCTTTATCAGCTGCTGGCAGAAGCCGTGAATTGTTGTGCAGGTGATTTCGTCAAGTGAGCCTGCCGCGATCGCAATGGCTTTGCGCTGTTCGACCGAAAGACGGTTTGGCAACGCAAGCTGCAGTTCAGGAGGTATCCTGTCGTCGCGGAGTGAAGCAACAAAACCTTGAATGCGTTCGAGAAGTTCTGAGGCGGCGGCTTCAGTGAAGGTTATGGCGACGATGTCGCGGGGCTGAATGCCATAGGCCAACATCAGAGCCACGCGGCCGGCCATCAAAGCGGTCTTGCCAGTGCCGGCGCCCGCCTCGACGAGCAGTGTGGACTGGTAATCGAGCAACGCACGCTGCCGCGCGCCGGCATCCGGAAGGGCAGGGGAGTGAAGGATGTCCGGCATCATTCCATTTCCCAGAGCGGTGCGAGGTCGCCTAGCCGCGCGGCGATCAGGGGAAATTTCAGTTCGAAGTAGCTTTCCTTGGCGTCGCCCGGTAGAGCGAACGCGAAATCGTTGTAGATGTTGCTCGCGCCCGGTCCCGGCAACAGATTGCCGGCTGCAACGAGACGGGCCGCAGTCGCGACGAATTCGGCAAGCCGGGAGAGTACTGTGTCGGGATCGGCAAGGGTGTAGAGGCCGTCCTCGCCTGCCTTGGGGTAGAGAAGTCGGCTGCTGATGCGGTTGACCCCGGGGAGCAAGGATCGGACGGCAAAGGCATAGAGGCAACGCTGGAGTTCGGCGCCGCCTTTCACCGTCAGTTGACAGCCACTGCGCGGCGGCTTGCCGGATTTGTAGTCGGTGACGCAGCGATATCGCCGGCTGCCGTCAGATCGATGCGATCGATGCTGCCGCCAATCCGCAGCTTCGTACCCGAAATAACGACCGGCGTCAGCGGATCCCAGGGAAGCCGTGCGCGCTGCTCCGGGGTCAGTTCGAGGGCGCGGTGATCGCCTCCGAACGGGATCTCTGCCCAGCTGCGCTGACCGGAGAGGCTGGGTTCTTCAAAGGTGAGAGCGACGATCGCAAGATCGCGGATGTCCTGTAGTTTTCTTCGCCAGATAACGGGCGGCGGCGTCGGCTGGGACTGCTCCAGCAGGAGATTGCGGATAATGCTTCCGGCAGCTCGTCAAATTCGGCGGGGCGGGCGAACAGCAACCTTTATGAGGTGCAGAACCGGGAGAAATCCCTGTTCGACGCGGTCGAGTACGAGTCCGAGGTAGAAAAACAATTCGCCCGCGATCTCGATAATAATGAGAACGTCAAGCTTTTCGTGAAGCTCCCGTCCTGGTTCAAAGTCGATACACCGATCGGGCCATACAATCCGGACTGGGCTTTCGTGACGGAGCGCGAAGAGAAGCTCTATTTCGTGCGCGAGACCAAAAGCACGGTCGATTCAGAGGAGCGGCGGACACAGGAAAATCAGAAGGTTGACTGCGGACGTAGGCACTTCCGGACGATCGGAGTGGATTTCGATGTTGTTACGTCGCTTGCAGAAGTGAAACTCTGATCTCTCTCATGGTTCGTGGTTTCCAGGACTCGTTGAGCGCCTGGTGGTCGCCCTCCTCATGCTCCTCCGGGAGCTGGATATCGTGCAATACGGTCAGGGTCGTCCCGTGCCGGCCAAGCCGAATCACATCCTCCCGCAATTGGATGCACCGCGAGGCTGCCCGTGCGGGTATGTGGGTATTGATCAAACGGGCCCTTCGGAAGTACGGATACCCGCCGGATCTGCAGGATGCAGCCGTCCAAACCGTTCTCCAGCAGGCCGAGGCGCTGTCGGCGGAGTGGGCAAGAGCCGCATAGGCCAAATCTTTGGGCGCCTCATTATAGGCACCTCGTAAGCATCTGGAATTATTATTATTTTGCAACGTGGGGGCCTCCGACACCCAGCCGCCGGCTGGCCCGTTGCGCGATCGAGGTCCGATCGCTATAATGTGCTCCCAATTGGGGAGCAGAGTTCTTGACATCGGATTGGGAACAATATATATTGGGATTAACGCGATGCGGATCGTTGCGAAAAGGACCCTGCGCATTTTTTGGGAAGCACACCCGGACGCGGAAGAACCGCTGACGGCGTGGTACCGCGAGGTGGAAAAGGAAGATTGGGCCAATCCGGCGGAGCTGAAGGAGAAATATCGCAGTGCAAGTATCGTGGGGGACAATCGAGTGGTGTTCAACATCAAGGGGAACGATTACAGACTTGTGGTCAAGATCAATTATGCATACCGCATGGCCTATATCCGTTTCATCGGAACACATGCGGAATACGACAAGATCGATGTGGAGGAGGTGTGACATGAGCAGGGTTCGAGCGATCCGGACCGAAGCGGACTACAAGGCCGCGCTCGCGCGCATCGACGCGCTCATGGATGCGGAACCGGACACCCCCGAGGGAGAGGAGCTGGACGTCCTGACCGATCTTGTCGAGCTTTACGAGGCCAGGCATGAGCCGATCGGGTATCCAAGTCCGCTTGCCGCGATCCGCTTTCGGATGGAGCAAGCTGAACTCACGCCGCGCGATCTCATTCCTTTTATCGGCAGCCGGGCGAAGGTATCCGAAGTCCTGTCGGGCAAGCGGCCGCTCACCATGCAGATGGCGCGCGCCCTGCACGCCAATCTCGGCATTCCGGCGGATGTATTGCTGCAACAGCCCGGAGCGGAGCTCACGAGCGCACTCGACGGGATCGATTGGAAGCGGTTCCCTCTGGCCGAGATGGCCAAGCGTGGATGGATCGAGCGGCGCCAGAATCTCAAAGATCACGCCGAGGAAATCATGCGCGATCTCATTCGTCGCGCGGGGGGCGAGCACGCCTTGCCGACGGCGCTCTATCGCAAGAACGACCACGCGCGCGCGAACGCCAAGACGGACCCTTATGCACTTAGAGCCTGGTGCTGGGAGGTGCTGGCGCGTGCGAACGCAACGAAGCTGCCGGCCGCTTACAAGCCCGGTACTGTGACCCTGGGATTCCTGCGCAGAGTGGCGCGCCTAAGCTGGTCGTCCGACGGGCCCAGACTTGCGCAGGAGTTTCTCGCGAAACACGGGATTCATCTGGTGTGCCTTGAACATCTGCCACGCACACATCTGGACGGAGCAGCCTTCCAGCTTGCGGATGGGAGCCCTGTCATTGGCCTCACGCTTCGTTACGACCGGCTGGATAATTTCTGGTTCTGCCTGCTACATGAACTCGCGCATATCGGCCGGCACATGGCGAACACACGCAATGAGGCCTTTATCGATGACCTGACGCTCCGGGACGTGGAAGGCGTGCAGCGGGATTCGAAGGAGAATGAAGCCGATCAATGGGCGGAGGAGGGCCTTATTCCTGCGGAAGAGTGGAGAACCAGCCGGGTTCGGGATAATCCGTCTCCGCTTGCAGTGATGGAGCTCGCACAACGTCTGGAAATTCACCCTGCAATCGTTGCCGGCCGCGTCCGGCACGAGACCAAGAATTACCGTCTACTCTCGCATTTCGTTGGCACAGGAGAGGTGCGTCGACAGCTACTTAGAGAGGAAACAGCGTGAATCCTCTTTATCCTCCGACACTTCTGGGTGGCTTGGCTCTTTCCCCAAATTCTGCCGTCCTGCCGCTGGACGAACTTTTAAAGGGGCTCGACAGACGGCCTCGGAATCGCTCCGAGTGGCAGGCTCGCTTTGTCCACTGGCAACGACCGGCGAGCGAGACTGAAGAGGCAAAAATTGAAGCTGTGGCCCGCCGCATCGGGAGAGCGATGCGCCACAGCGGATTTCTGCCTGGACGGCAGTGGCGGGTCGTAAAACAAGGGAGCTACCACAACAACACAAATGTTCGGAATGGATCCGACATGGACTTGGGCGTCTGCCTTACAGATGCTTTTTTTACGGATGGTCCGCGGTACGATTTTCCTGGCCTAAAGGAACTCGGCCGCGAGCCGGTGCCCTTCCGGTTTGACCAATATAAGTCGCACATAGCCTGGTGTCTTGAACAAGAGTTTGGCCGCAATGCAGTCAGGATGGGCGAGAAGGCCATTCATATCCACAAAGACGACCAGGACAAAATCCATGCGGACGTCGTGCCGGCATTCACGTTTCAAATTTACGGGCCGCGGCTGGGCCTCGGCAATGCGCGCGGCGCTCCTCTTAATGGAATCGCGCTGATCACGGAGGAAGGGCTGTCAACCGGCGTTGAATATTGACCCCCGATCGGCGTCCAAAATTGACCCCCCTGTGTGGTGGCTTGTGCCGGT
>Ga0306926_10008475_pt1 | contig 11248 bp, 6 predicted proteins | sample flu12Cox44000178_FD_203759 | JGI IMG/M metagenome (GOLD analysis project Ga0306926, IMG submission 203759) | Lab enrichment of tropical soil microbial communities from Luquillo Experimental Forest, Puerto Rico - flux8day.12C.oxic.44.000.178 (v2)... | ecosystem: Environmental > Terrestrial > Soil...
AGTCCCTACAGCAGTCCCTACACGGAAGAAAAAGCAGCTCTAATCGATTGAAAACACATCGTATAAATGAGAGGCCCAGGTGATTAAGAGTCAGTTGCTCTGCCAGTTGAGCTACGCGCCCGCTTGTAAGGGGTAACGACTGCAGAGGAGCATGTTCATTATAGCATCGAAGAAATCGCGCGAAACGGATTCAAACGACAAGCACTCAACGCTGCGGGAACGTAATCGGCGCGAACAACTACTCGATCTGCACCAACTGTCGTTGGTCAACCGCCGCCGAAGGAGCCTGCGGCGTCTGCGGAGCGCGCCAGTGATCGATGTATGAAACCTGGTGTACGCACGACACCGTGCAATGCGGTGCGCATCCTTTCTCCGTCAGAAACTCGCGTCGAATGTCCTCCACCGTATAGCGCTCCAGTGGAGTTCCGGGATACCCGCGCTGCTGTGAGCAGTAATGCACTAAGCCGTCCTCGCAGATATAAAGGTAGCGTGCGCCCGCACGGCATCGCCAATCGTTCGGCTTACCCTGTGCGATGTTGTTCTGGAACCAGTTCAGCCGCGAGTAATTCTTCTTTTCCAGACTCTTCATCTTCAGGAATACTTCCCGCTCTTCATCGCTCAGCGGGCGAAGCTGTCCCTCACCGTCGTGAATAATTCCGATTGTCGACGTGAATCCCAACTGCACCGCTCGCCTTCCGACCACCAGAGCATCATGCGGATTGCGCGTGCCGCCACCCACCACTGAATTTATGTTCACGTGGAAATCGGCGTGCTCCGCCAGCAACTGCAGCTTTTTGTCCAGCACCTTCAGCGACTTCTTCGACACGTCATCAGGCATCACGTTGTCGATGCTGATCTGCAGGTGATCCAGTCCCGCGCGATTCAATCGCTTGATCCGGTCCGCCGTTAGCAGGTAGCCATTCGTAATCATGCCCGCAATAATCGGATAATTGCGCGTGTGTCCGATGATCTCGTCGAGCTCCGGATGCAGCAGCGGCTCGCCACCGCTCAATGTCATGATGCTCGTTCCCAGCCGCGCCAAGTCGTCGATACGCTGCTTCATCGTCTCGAGCGGAATCGGCTTCGAGAAGTCGTCGAACTCGTTGCAGTATTTGCACGCCAGGTTGCAGCGCCGAATCGGAATGATGTGCGCCAGCAAGGGATGGTCGGTCGAAGCCAATCCCTTGGCGATCATTTTGATTTCGCGAACTCGGCGTTTAGCAGCCAGGACCCGGCCGCGCACCCCTGGAGACAATTTGGACATTTTGAGCCGTGTTGCGGGCGTGAGCCGAAGGCGAAGCCCGCAGGCGAAATCCCTCGTTCGCCACGCGGACGAGGAACCCTCACCTATCTTCTATAATTACAACATAAAAGCCACGGATTACGGGAAGCCCGTGCCTTTGTTCGGGGAATAATGGCACCCGAGCGGTTACGCCCGGCAACTCGACGGCTTGCAACACCCTGCGCCAACACTCCTAACTTCCAGGAATGTCAAAGGATGCACCTAGACTCCTCGTCTCGCTCAGCTATAATAAAGGTTTCCGCTATTCAGCTCCGGAGTTCAGTCCAAGCATGATTCGATTTCTGCAAACACCCGGCCCGGCGAAGAAAATCGTCCTGGGCGGCCTACTTCTCGTCGTCTGCGTAATGATGGTCATTACCCTCGTTCCCGGGGGCCTCTTCGGTAACTACTTCGGCGGAGATATCACCACCGCTGGTGTCGTGGCGAGCGTCGGAGGTGATGACATCACCCTGCAGGAGGTCGCACAGCGCGCCCGCATGATGGGTCGCCAGCAGTTCCGCGGCAACGTCCCGCCGAGCTTGATGCCGTTTCTGATGCAACGTACCGCCGATAACATGATTAGCCAAGGTGCTCTGAGCTACGAAGCTGGCCGCATGGGTCTTGGCGTCAGCGATAAAGAGCTCGCCGAGTACCTGCAAAAGGGTCAGTTCGGACAGGTGTTTTTCCCCGGCGGAAAGTTCATCGGTCAGGACCAGTACGAGAACTTCGTGCAGAACCAGTGGGGCATCAACGTCGCCCAGTTCGAGAAAGAACTGAAAGGCCAGCTCGGCCAGCAGAGACTGCTTTCGACTGTCGGTGCCGCCGCCACAGTTAGCGATAAAGAAGTCACCGAGCAGGTCAAGAAGCAAGACACCAAGGTCAAGTTCGACTATGCCATCCTCACACTCGACGACGTGAAGAAGGATGTCAAAGTCACCGACGTCGAACTCCAGGCATTCTACGATCAGAACAAGCAGCAGTATGTGAACTCGATCACAGAGAAGCGCAAGGCGCGCTACATCCTGATCGACGGTGGCAAGGTTGCAAGTACCATACCAATCACGCAAGCTGACTTGCAGACCTATTACACCCAGCATCAGGACGAGTACCGCATTCCCGAGACTGTCACCGTTCGCCACATTCTGATCAAGACTCCGACGCCCGGGCCGGACGGCAAGGTCGATCAGAAGGGTGTCGACGCGGCGAAGGCGAAGATTGAGGATATCCAGAAGCAACTCAAGGCCGGCGCAAACTTCGGCGATCTCGCAAAAAAGTACTCCGAAGATCCCGGCAGTGCACAGGAAGGTGGACTGCTCCCACCCATCACTAAGGGACGCACTGTTCCCGAATTCGAGCAGGCTGCTTTCACTACTCCCAAGGGTCAGACCACCGGCATCGTCCGCACCAGCTACGGATTCCACATCATCCAGGTCGAAGACCGGCAGAACGCCCGGATAAAGCCGCTCGACGAAGTAAGTCCGCAAATCGAATCCGCGGTCAAGCAAGAGAAAGCTGCTGCGGCAACACAGAGCCTGGCGAACTCCGTGCAGAGTCTTGCGCGTTCACAGGGGCTCGATAAAGCCGCAGCAAGCAAGAGCCTGAGTGTGACGACGACAGAGCTCGTCGCGCAGACGGATGCTCTGCCGGGCGTCGGTTCAGCGCAGGAGCTGTCCAACGGATTGTTCTCTGCCAAGAAGAACGATCCTCCCACGCTCGCGCAGACGCCGCAGGGCTATGCGATCTATCAGGTAACGGAAATTCAGCCTGCACAGACTCCAACCTTCGAGGACATCAGGGCTAAAGTGGAGGAGCAGTTCAAGTCGCAACGCGCGCAGGCATTGCTGACACAGAAGACACAAGAGCTTTCCGATCGCGCTCGCGCCGAGCACGATTTGAGGAAGGCTGCAAAGGAACTCGGCGCGACGGTGAAGACCAGTGACTTGGTCAACTCATCGGCGCAGGTCCCAGACGTTGGTGCGATGAGCGGAGCCGCCAACGTCGCCTTCGATCTCGGGGTGGGCAACATCAGCGGCCCGCTGCAGGGTAGCACCGGTAGCGGCATCGTGCTAGCCGTTATCGACAAGCAGGAGCCCTCGCCTGAAGAAGCCAAGCTTGCCTGGGACCGCGCCAAGGAATCGTTGCTCGACCAGAAGCGACAGGTGTTGCAAGGACTGTACGTGCAGAATCTGCGCGAACGACTGGAGAAGGAAGGCAAAATCAAAATCAACAAGAAAGAAATGGAGCGGATGAGCCGCTTGAGTGAAGGGTCCTAGAGGTGATCTCATAAATTGCGTGTCAGGCAGGACCTTGCCGCTGCGCGACACCTCACCCTTGCAAGAGATTCGTATCAGGCATGACCTCGATCGTGCCGAAACGTGCGGAAAGACAGTTCCGGGCTTTAGCCCTTGAGATTTTCCAAACGTTACATAAACTTTTTCCGCAGCCGCTTCCGTCGCTCGGGCTTCCGGTTTTTTGTTTGCCTTCCATGACGCGGCGGGCACTATTTATCGCTGGCTCATCTCGTTCGACCATTCAAGTTAACCAAGGAATCTGCTCGATTCCTTTCCAATGCAGGCTTAGTCGGACCGGTAATCATGATCAGCAAGCGATCGTCAGGCATCTTGATGCATCCGACGTCTCTGCCCTCGCGCGGTGGGATCGGCGATCTTGGTCCGGATGCATACGTATTCGTCGATTGGCTTGCCTCCGCTAAGCAGACGCTCTGGCAGATTCTTCCCTTTGGTCCGGTGGGCTACGGAGACTCCCCGTATTCCTCCACCTCTGCCTTCGCCGGCAACGTACTGATGATCAGCCTCGAGCGCTTGGCCGATCACGGATACCTCGAACGAAAAAAACTCGCTGCGATTTCCGACTCCGATGGCCCGGTCGATTTCGACAATGTCCGGGCTCAAAAGCTGCCTATACTGCGTAATGCGGCACAGAGATTTCTGAAGTATGCTCAGGGCGGCCTGCGCGACAAATACGAAGCCTTTTGTCGTGCGCATGCGAAGTGGCTGGACGACTACGCTCTCTTCGCCTGCCTGCGCGAGCACTTCGGTGACAAGGAGTGGATTTCTTGGGACGCCGACCTTGTGCAGCGTACGCCCGACGCTCTCAAGAAGTGGCGTGCCGATTTGAAGGATGAAATTGACGTCGAGCGCTTCCTGCAGTTCGCCTTTTTCGAACAATGGAGAGCTCTTCGGGCCTACTGCAATGATCGCGGTATTCAGATCATCGGCGACGTCGCCATCTTCGTCAGCTATGACAGCGTCGATGTCTGGACGCATCCTGACATCTTCCGGCTAAAACTGGACCGGACTTGCGAAGTCGTCGCTGGCGTCCCGCCCGACGCCTTCAGCGAAACCGGCCAGCGCTGGGGAAACCCACTCTACAATTGGGAAGAGCTAAAAGAGCGTGGCTACGACTGGTGGATCGATCGCATGCGTTGGACCCTCGCCAACTGTGACGTCGTGCGTCTCGACCACTTCCGTGGCTTCGAAGCGTGCTGGGAAATCCCTGCCGATGAACCCACGGCCGTCAACGGTCACTGGACCCCCGGTCCCAACGACAGTCTCTTCAAGGCGCTGAAGAGCGAACTCGGAGACCTCCCGTTCATCGCCGAAGACCTCGGTTACATCACCAAGGACGTGCGCGAACTTCGCAAGCGCCTCAACATTCCTGGCATGAAGGTCATGCAGTTCGGCTTCGCCGACAAGGGCGCCCACATCTATCTGCCGCACCTGTTCACCCCCGATTCCGTCGTTTACACCGGCACACACGACAACGACACCACGGTCGGATGGTGGAATTCCATCGCCCGGGAAGACGAAAAAGCCGCGGCGGTCGAGTACCTTGGCAGAGTCGACGACGGAGTCGAATGGTCCTTTATCCGCGCCGCTTACTCGTCCGTGGCGATCCTCGCGGTGGTTCCCGTACAAGATGTCTTGGGGCTCGACAGCGACGCCCGCATGAACATTCCCAGCAAACCGTGTGGCAACTGGACATGGCGTCTCCGTAAAGGCGCACTGACCACGGAACTCGCGGACAAGTTAGCTTTGCTCACAGTCGTTACCGACCGCGACGCCAACGTGAAATCCCCAAACGGCATCAACTCCGCGGACTTCGCCGCCTAAGCCATCCTCTCGCCTTGTCATCACGAGCGGACGAACGTCCGCGAGGGATGTGCTTTTCTATCCACTCTTCACTGACCACGATCCACCGGAACTGTCACCCTGAGGGAAGCGCTAGCACGGTTACCCGCCCTGCGTTTTGCGGGTCGGTCGTGCGCACAGTCGAAGGATCAGCGGTCTACTGACAACGGAGCACTGACAACCGACAACTTTACTTATCCCCCACCCACGGCGAGAATAGCCACTTGACCTCTTACTCGCGCTAGAAAGGGACTCTATGCCTGCCAGCGGTGAACTCATCCGCATGATGAATTATGTAGACGACATCTCAGCCACGCTCCGCCGTATCACTGCCGGACTGCATCTGCTCTCCGACGAGGAGAAGAAGCGTCTCGGCGAATACATGCGCAAATCCGACCCCAACTTCGTCACCATCATTGATCAACTCGAGGGAGCATAACGGCATGGCCGAAGTCCGCACCATCGCCGTTATCGGCGCGGGAATCATGGGTCGCGGCATCGCCCACGCCGCCGTGCTCGGTGGCTATCGCACGATCCTGGAAGACATTTTGCCGACGGCTCTGAAAAAGGCCGAAACCGAGATCCGCGCCAACCTCGATAAGGCGGTCGAACTCGGCAAAGTCAAGCCGGCTGATGCCGACCAGGCTTTTAGCCGTCTCGAGTATGCCTCTTCTGTCGCGCAGGCTGCGCGCGAAGCCGATCTGGTGATCGAAGCCGTTCCCGAGGAGATGGAGTCGAAGCTGGAAATCTTCACCCTTCTTGACAAAGTCTGCCGCCCGACGACCATCATCGCGTCGAACACTTCGTCGTTGAGCATCACCGAGATTTCTTCGGTCACCTATCGCGCGCCCAAGTGCGTCGGCATGCACTTCTTCAATCCCGTCCACAAGATGAAACTGCTGGAGATCGTGCGCGCCCTCGAAACCGACGACGAGACCCTCGCTGCCGCCGTCGAAGTCGGCAAGCGTATGGGGAAAGAAGTCGTAGTGATCAAGGAGTCACCCGGCTTCATCACCAGCCGTATCAATGCCCTGATCGGTAATGAAGCGTTCTACATGCTGCAGGAAGGCGTCGCCTCCGCCGAAGATATCGACAAGGCCCTAAAGCTCGGCCTGAACCACCCTATGGGTCCGTTCGAAATGGTCGACCTCGTCGGCCTCGACACTCGACTGCACATCCTCGAATACCTGTATAAAACCCTCGGCGAGAAGTTTCGCCCCGCACCCCTCATGGTCCAGTACGTTAAAGCCGGACGCCTCGGCCGCAAATCCGGCCGCGGTGTGTACGCATATCCTGGCCAGGAGCCGGGACGGGCGACAGCGCCTCCATCACCTGGCAAAGCGGCTGACCCAAAAGAGTAAGGCCCAATGAACCTCGACGAATGTGGCCGGTTCTACTCCGAAGGGATCCGTCCGCACTAATCGACGCCTTCGCACGGGTGCGGCACGAGAACTTCGTCGGATTTGGCCCATGGAAAGTTGCATCCGTCGATGGTGGACTCAGTAGCACAACCTACACTGACACGAACGACTGTGACCCGCGGCACCTCTGCCACAACGTTCCCGTGGCTCTTGATGCCGCGCGTGACTCAACAATGGTCAGCCCGCAGCTTTGGCCAAATGGATAGACGCGCTCAATCTCAAGAGCGGACAGCGGGTCTATCACCTTGGTTGCGGCGTCGGATTACTACACGGCGATCATGGCGGAAGTCATTGGTTCGAACGGTCATGTCTGTGCAAGCGAAATCGATGCTGAACTTGCAGCGCGCGCTCAGGCGAATCTCGCGGCCTACCCTAATGTCTTCGTCCATGCTGGCGACGGCGCTGACCTCGATCCCCGGTGAGTGCGACGCAATCCTAATCAATGCTGGAGTCACTCACCCTCACCCGAAACGGTTGGGCAGTTTGTGCCTTGGTGGCAGCTTGATGCTCCCGCTCACGGTAATGGCGGGAATGGGTATGGCGGCGAACCTCGGCAAAGGTGTGTTCGTAAAGATCACTCGCGAGCCCGATGGCTTCTCCACCCGCGTCGTCAGTTTCGTTGCTATTTATCGGTGTTCCAGCGTGCGGGACCGGGAGATCGAGCCATTGTTGGGGAAAGCAATGGCGGCTGGCGCACTGTTCAAGATGAAACGCCCCACAATCCTGTTGACCCCCGTCTCGTTCACAGCGCCGATTCGTGCTGGAGCAGTGCGTAGAGTTCGAATTGGACAAGCGGTGGAGCTGTGACCTGGTTCACTAGCTCCTGAGTCGGTTTCAGCCGACAACAATCGCAGTCGGGGCGTAACCCCGAGCGTGCTAGCTCGTTATCACATTGACCAGTGTCCCATGCTCTTTTGCTCGCCTTCCCAAAACCTGTAAACGATCATCTCAGAGTTCTGATTGAGATCGTCCGGATCTACGAGATCGGCAACGAAAATTGGGGTAAGCTAAGTTTGTTGCTAAGACTTTAGCTAAAGTAAATTGGTTTGCGGGAACTTGCCGCGACTCTTGCTGTAAACCTTTTGCTTTCAATAAGGATGGAGAGAGGTACCTTTCGGGAATTTCTCATTGTGGGAAGTACTCCGGACCAAGAAGAAGAAGGCGGGACGATTTGGTACCTTCAGTGAAAGTCGTGCGATCGTACCTCCGCGTCCGTGATATCGGTTCGGTCGGGGGCGTAAAGCTCCCGCAGCGGCACCACCCGCTCCACCCGCACTGAGATCACTCCATCCTGGTTCTGTAATACCCCCTCTAGAAGCAGGAATTTCTCCGCCGTAATCACTACGCGATGCTGATCCATGATGTCTGGTGTGATGATCGCATTCCCGATGCCGGTTTCGTCCTCCAAGCTCAGGAAGACAAATCCCTTCGCCGTTCCGGGACGCTGCCTCGCGATCACGCATCCCGCGGTTCGCACCCTACATCCATTGGGCACCTGCGTAAGCTCATGCACCGAGAATACCCGCGCCCGCTTGAGCTCGGCGCGGTGATATGCCATAGGATGCGGGCCGGTCGTCAGGCCGGTGCCGTGAAAGTCGGCAACCAGGCGCTCTTTGGGTGTCATGGCAGCGAGCGGAGAGGCAGCATCAACCTCCGAAATTCCATCGAGCAGCGGACCCGAAAAACGCACGGCGCGCTCCACCTGCCACAAGGCATCGCGGCGATGCAGACGCTGCTTTTTGTGCGGAAGATCAATCTGACCCTTCACATCTTCTTCGCTCGTACAGCCGATGGAATTCAGCGCCCCGATCGAAGCCAGCAAAACCAGATCGTTACGCCGCAATTCGGGTACGCGATGAGCCAGATCGGCAATCGATTCGAACGGCCGCTGAATGCGCGCGCGGACAATTGCAGTCCCAGCCTCTTCGCTGAGTCCCCTGGCATAACGGAAGCCCATGCGTAGGGCGAAGCGGCTGGATTTAGGGTTCACCGAAGAAGCCGAGAAAACCGATCCCGAGCGGGCTAAAGCCCGCTCGGGATGACAAGAACAAAGGGCCTGTGCGGCACTGAAGTCGTGCCCTGACACGACACCTTCCGAAGGAGGGTTTGTTCGCAATCTATGAAGCCGTGCCTCTTCAAGGCATTCTCTTGCACTTACCTCCGGCTCCAGCGTGCACCTCCACTCCGAATGGTTGACATCCACCGGCTTTACCCGCAGGCCATGACGCTGAGCATCTTTTACTAAGGTGGCCGGCGAATAAAACCCCATCGGCTGGCTATTCAGCAGCGCCGCTGTAAAGGCCGCAAGGTAATGGCACTTCAAATACGCGCTGGCATAGGCGATGAGGGCGAAGCTGGCGGCATGCGACTCGGGAAATCCGTAAAGCGCGAATGACGTAATCGACAGAATGATCTCCTCCTGCGCCTCGTGTGAGATGCCGTTGCGCTCCATGCCTTCGCGCAATTTGATTTCGATGTCGCGCATGCGCGTTTCGCTGCGCTTGAAGCCCATGGCCCGGCGCAGCTCTTCCGCTTCGCCGCCGCTGAATCCGGCGGCGATCATGGCCATGCGTAAGAGCTGCTCCTGAAAGAGCGGCACGCCGAGGGTGCGTTCCAACACCGGTTCGAGCGTCGGATGCGGATACACCACCGGCTCGCGCCCCTGCCGCCGCATGAGAAACGGGTTGACCATCTTGCCGACAATCGGCCCCGGCCGGATGATCGCCACCTGTACCACAATGTCGTAGAAGCGCATGGGATAGAGTCGCGGCAGGCACGACATCTGTGCGCGACTCTCGATCTGGAACATGCCCACCGTGTCAGCCTTCTGTAGCGTGCGATACACCACGTGATCGTCCGGAGGCAACATGGCGAGGTCGACATCTTCTTTGTAGTGATCGCGAATGAGCGTAAGCGAATCTTTAATCGCGGCCATCATGCCCAGCCCCAGCAGATCGACCTTGATAATGCCCATGTCGGCGCAGTCTTCCTTGTCCCACTGCACCACCACGCGGCCAGGCATCGTGGCTGGCTCGAGTGGCACGACGGAATCCAGTTGCCCCTGGCAGATCACCATGCCGCCCGAATGCTGCCCCAAGTGGCGCGGCAGGTCTTGCATAGCGACGCAAAGCTCAAAGAACTTGTGGATGCGCGGTTGCTGCAGCTCAAATCCGGCATCGTGGAACTGTCGCTCAAGGGTATCGCCCGGATCTTTGTACTCCCACGAACTCACCAGACTAGCGAGACGGGCAAGTGTCTCTTCATCGAAACCGAGCACCTTGCCGACCTCGCGCGCCGCCGAACGACCGCGATACGTGATGACGTTGGCCGTCATGGCCGCGCCGAGCTTGCCGTAGCGCGCATACACGTACTGAATCGCCTGCTCGCGCTGGTCGCCGCTGGGAAGATCGAGGTCGATGTCGGGCCACTCGCCGCGCTCTTCGGAGAGGAAGCGCTCGAACAGCAGCTCCATTCGGATGGGATCGACAGCCGTGATGCCCAACGAGTAGCAGACGGCGCTATTGGCCGCAGACCCGCGTCCCTGCACCAGGATGTCGTGCTCGCGGCAGTAGCGCACGATGTCCCACACAATGAGGAAATAGCCTTCGAGTTCGAGCCGTTCGATCAGCGCGAGTTCGCGCTCGATTTGCCGCCGCGCCCGCTGCCAAAGCTCGTTTTGTCCGGGACGCTGGTAGCGATCGCGCGCACCTTCATAAGTGCGCTCCCGCAAAAACGAGCTCATGGTTTCGCCGTGAGGCACGGGATAACTAGGGAACTTGTAGCCAAGATCGTTGAGCGTGAAGCTGAGGCGCGACGAAAGCTCCGGCGTGTTGGCAATCGCTTCGGGTAGATCGGCAAACAGACTGAGCATCTGCTGCGGCGCCTTGATGTACCGTTCGCTATTGCTCGCCAGCAATTGCCCGGCAGTATCGAGATGACGGTGATGCCGGATGCAGGTGAACACGTCGAGAATCTGCCGCTCTTCCGGCCTGGCATACTGTGCGCCCTGGGTCGCGAGCAACGGCAGCTTCAAGCTGTGTGCCAGCTCAATCGCTGCCTGATTGCGAGATTCCTGCGCGCGGTTGTAGTGGCGCTGCAATTCGACATACACGTTGTCGCAGCCATAGATCTCCGTGAGTCGCTCCAGCGTGCGTCGCGCTTCCGGCATGCCGCCATGCACCAAAGCGTATGCCAGTGGGCCTTCGTCTCCGCCGGTTATGCAAATCAGCCCGGAAGAAAACTCGGTGAGATCGTCGGTGGAGGCAATGGCCTGCGAGGCGGTCAGCAACTCTTCTGTTGGCGCCTTCTTGGTTTGGCGAGGCAGCGTCGCCGGATACTTGGGCACGCGCAGCTTCATGCGAGTTACCAGCCGGCAGAGGTTCTGGTATCCCGCG
>Ga0306926_10008477_pt1 | contig 11247 bp, 18 predicted proteins | sample flu12Cox44000178_FD_203759 | JGI IMG/M metagenome (GOLD analysis project Ga0306926, IMG submission 203759) | Lab enrichment of tropical soil microbial communities from Luquillo Experimental Forest, Puerto Rico - flux8day.12C.oxic.44.000.178 (v2)... | ecosystem: Environmental > Terrestrial >...
GTTCGGTAAGCTGCCTGGCGGTGGCGTGTCCGAGCGGCCTAAGGAGCACGCCTCGAAAGCGTGTGACGGCTAACACCGTCCGAGGGTTCAAATCCCTCCGCCACCGCCACAGAACTTTTTGTGATTCAGCTGGTAGAAGCGTTTTCTGAACGGACTCGCGATGCGATTGGGCACCGAGTGGGCACAAACTGGGCACAGTTACACATAACGAACGCCCCCGAATCCGTTTGCTGAGGTCGGGGGCGTTCTATCGGTGCAGGTCAGGGTGACAGGAGTTCGTGACGCACCGCACGCGCCACGCTGTCCAGACGCGTCCGCATGACGGTGATGGCATTCAGCTCGGCGTCAACCTCGGCGATGTGCTCGATACGCGTCAGCGCTTTGGCGGCGGCCAGCAGTGCGTTGTCGGCGGCCATCAGCGCTGTGTGGGCTTCGCCTAGAGCGTTGGCGGTGTCGGTGTCGGCCATGATGCGATTCCTTTCTCCCGGCCGGCACTCTGCCAGCCGCGGTCCAGCGCGTCGGCGACCTTGTCGAGGTCGTCATCGAACAGGTCGGCGTACACCTTCAACGTGACCGACGGGTCCTTGTGGCCCAGCATCCGGGCCACCGCCAACACGTTGGCCCCCGCCGACACCGCCAGGGACGCGCAGGTGTGACGAAGGTCGTGTGGCGTGATCGGTTGCACCCCAGCGCGTTTCACCGCCCCGGCGAACCAGCCGCCGTCAGACTTGGGCCGGGGCAGATAGCCGTCGACACCGAACACCAGGTCGTCGGGGGCCTTGCCGGCGCACTGGAGGCTCAGTTCGTCGAGGACGAACGCGGGCACCGGCACTGAGCGGACCATGCGGCCCTTCGTCGCCCCGACGGCGTGGTCGACGCCGAGCTGAACGGCGTTGGCATGCACCGTCAGCCGGCGCCGCAGAAACTCGACATCGGCCACCCGCAGCGCGACCGCCTCCCCCCACCGGACACCGGTGTAAGCCAGTACGAGCACCAGCGCCCGATGCTGCCCGGACTCGTCGGCCAAGCGTGCCACGTCGGCAGCCGACAGGTACACGTGGCGCTTGCCGGTCTTGCGGGGCAGGTTCTCGACGCCGATGCAGGGGTTGGACGTCAGCGCTTGGCCTTCACCGCGTCGGTCAGGATGCCGCTCAGCACCCCGTAGGCGCGCAGCACCGTGGTGGCACCGGCACCCTTGCTGGCCATTGTCGCGATCCAGGTTTCGACGCCGAGCACGTCGATGTCGGCGACCTTGACGGCCGCCCACGTCGGTGCAACGTGCACCTTGAAGGCTGACACCAGCATCCGAGAGTGGGACGGCGCGGTGTGCAGCTGCTTGCGGGCCAGCCAGCCGGCTGCCAGCTCGCCGACCGTGATCGTCCCGAGGCTCGGCGAAATGTAGGTGCCGGTCATCTTGTCGGTCTCCACCGTGGCCGCGAAGTCTTCGGCGGCCTTCTTGGTGGGGATACCGCGCTTTTTGGACTGGGCGCCCGCCGGGGTGCGGAAGCGCACCATGTAGCGGGTTTTGCCAGCGGCGTTGGTGTAGCTCTCGATGGTGGCCATCAGTGGGTGTTCCCTTCGGCGAGTTCGACTTTCAGTTGTGCCTTGAGCCGCCGCGCGATGATGCCCAGCCGTTGCGCGTTGGCGCCGGGTTCGGCGATGGCGTCGCGTTGCGCGGACAGTGGGCGGCCTTCCCACAGCCGCGCCATCGCCGCGATGCCGGTGGCAAGGTCGACGCCCAGGTCCGCGCACGCTCGCCGGTCGGCGTCGCGGATCGGGTAGGTGGGCGTAGCAAGCGTGCCTTCACTGGTGAAAGCGGCGGATACCGGGACCGGGACACCCGACACCGCCAGCGCCAGCGCTGCCGGACCGATGTGCAGCCGCTCGGTGATGGTCACCTCGTCGCGGGCGGCCAACAGTTCGGCCAGCGTCACGGTCCGCCCGGTCAGTCGGCCGGCCACCACCGCCAGCGTGTAGAGCGTTTCGACAGATAGCGCGGCCATGGTGCCGGATTCGAGGCTGCCGAGCCGCCCGCTCGACCAGGCCAGCCCGTAATCGCGAGCCACCGCCGCGAACTGGTCGAGGGTGACCCGCGCGTCGCGGCGCAACACGCGAATGTTTTCGCCGACCACCTTTGTCACAGAAGTTGTCATGACATCATCGTACCTAATAAGAGGTCGCTTGACAACTGTAGATGGTGGTTTCACCACAAAACCGCTGGTTGACGGCGGTAACTATCCCGTGATGCACTGATCATCGTACCGCCGCTGTGGCGGTTTCATTACCTTGAAAGGGATACCATGGGTGTTACAGACATCGCCGACGCCGAGTTGGCGCGGCTGTACGTCGAGACGGGCATCGATTTGAGCACGGCGCCGGCGATCCTGACCGCCTCCGAGTTGGCCTCCGTGCTTTCCACCACCGTGGAGAGCCTGGCCAACGAGCGGTGCCGGCACGTTGGCATTCCCTTCGTCAAGCACGGACGCCGCGTGAGATATTTACGTGCTGATGTGGCGAGATATTTGATCGCGAACCGTAAGCAAACCAAGCCGGCGTTGACGTGATGACATGTCCCCGTTCGGTTTTGACACTCTCGACAGCCTGGCGGCTGGGCACTGGCCGCCGTTCGGTTTCGATGTCATCGACGTGATCAACGAAGGCCGCGTCATCGCGATGCGCTGCACCGGATGTCACCAAGCCTGGCTGATGGGACCGCAAGCGTTGGCGTCCGGGCTGTGCTGGCAATGCCGGACCAACGCAGGGAAAGAAACAGAAACATGACCAGAGACCCGGATAGGGGCGGCGGCCCCACCGCTGAGACCGCCGGCCACCACCTACCAACGACCACCAGGCACCACCCCAGCGGCGTCTCCATGGTAAACCCCCGCCGGGCCCACAGTGCCTCGTGGCCGACGATCGCCTGCCTGGACCGGGCCTGCCTGTATTGCCGCTGTGGTCGGTCCCGAGAGCTCGAACCGGAGCGGCCCGACGATGAGTAATTCTTCACCCCGCCGGCTATCGGGGGGCACGCGCGACCGCCTGGCCGCTTGCGGCGCACTCGGACTGAGCTATTGGTCTGATCACCCGGCCGACCGGACTCGTGAGACCTACACCGTCTGGGCGATCGACGGCCGCCAGCAGGCGCACGTGGTCCGTGTCGACCGCGAGGCCGGCACTGTCCAGCACGTCTGCGGCAGCGTGGATCCCGTTGCGGTGCAACAGTGTGTGGGCAGCGACGAGGTGGTGCCCTACACGATCCCCGAGGAACAACAGCAGCTGTTCTCCAACGAGAACGGCTATCCGCGGGCACTCGTCGAACTGGGCAAAGAAACCTGAACTTGCGAAAGCAAGGCGGCCGTCCCGCGCAAAAGGCGGCCGCCCGAACACCAACCAACAACTGAAAGGCTATCTCATGGCAAAAGCACAGCAACCCACCACGGATCTTCCGATCGGCGAACCGTCGGTAAATGGCGAGCAGCCCGAGTCGGAGCCGATCGACCCGTGGGACCCTGCCGCATTCCGGTTCACCGAGGCCGAGTTCAAGCAGCAGGACGTGCATTCCGTCAAGCACGTCACGTCCATCCCGGTGCGCCAGCCGGGCGGCAAAGAGTGGTTTCGGCTACATCCCACACTGAAGTTGACCGCGGCCATCTTCCTGCGGCCGGCTCCCGAATCACTGCGGGGGGAAACCTATCTGGTGAAACCGCCGTGGGCTCATCATTTTGGGCACCAGCTGTCCCCGGTGGTGCTGCACTTCGGGATCAACAGCTTGGACGCGGTATTCCTGTGGCCCCGTAAGATCGCCGGCCCCGATGGACGGATGTCCGACATCATGGAAGCCCAAGAAGAGATTGCACTCACCGCTGAGCACAGCTGGGTCCGCATGGAATGGGACAACGGCGCCCGGGTACACCACTATCACGAAGCACTGGACGACCTGGGGGACCCACAGTTTCCCCCCTACGATCTGGGGACACTGCTGAAACTGGGGTTCAAGGGCAAGGTCGTGGAGAGCGACGACCACGACGTGGTGCGCGAATTTCAGCGCGGCAAGGCGTGATCGCCGATCTACCCGGATTCGATCAGGTGGTGGCCCTCGACACGGAATACACGCCCGTGGACGGGGGCCATCCCATCCCGATCTGCTTGAGCGCTTACGAGTTTCGCTCGGGAACATGGGTCCGGTTGTGGCAGGACGAATTAGGCGCCGAACCACCGTTCCCTACCGGGGATCGGACGTTGCACGTCATGTACAACTTCACTGCCGAAGCTAGCTTCTACCTGGCTTGCGGCTGGCCGTTACCCGCGCGGGTGCTTGATTTGATGGTGGAGTTCCGCAACCACACGAACAAAGCCCTACCCAAACACCTTAAGCAACAGCGGTACCGGTTGCTTGACGCGTCGGAGTACTTCGACCTGCGGACGATCGATGCCGTCGAAAAACACGACCTGCAGATGTTGGCTGTTCGTGGCGGGCCCTACACCAACCAGGAGCGCATAGACCTGCAGGACTATTGCGACTCCGACGTGCGCGCGCTGTGGCCGCTGCTGGAGCGGCTGCTAATCCACATCCGTACTCGTCACGCGGCCGGCCCCGGATCACCGCGCCGTGGGCTGGCCCAAGCGCTGCACCGTGGCCTGTACATGAACGCGGTTGCACACATGGAACACAACGGTGTCCCCATCGATGTGCCGACCCGCGCGCGGATCATGGCGCACCGCGAAGAGGTTATTGCGCACCTGATCGCCCAGGGCGATCGCCAGTACGACGTCTACCGGGACGGGATATTCCAGGACGGGCTGTTCCGGAATTACTTGGAGCGCAACAACATTCTGGATGGTTGGCCGCGCACCGATATCCGCGGTCGGTTGAAGACCGACAAAGACACCATGAAAGCCCAGGCCCGCGCCCACCCCCAGCTCGAGGACCTGCGCCAGCTGCTGTTGTTGCGCTCAGCGTTGCGGGACAACTCGGTGGTGGTGGGATCCGACGACCGCAACCGGACGTCGCTGTTCCCGTTCGGCACCGCCACCGGCCGCAACTCACCGTCCACCTCGGAGTTCATCTTCGGTCCGTCCAGCTGGCTGCGTGGGTTGATCAAACCGACAGAAGGTCACGCGCTGGCGTACATCGATTACTCGGTGCAAGAGATAGCGATAGCCGGGTGTCTGTCCGGGGACCCGGAATTGTTGAAGGCCGTGGAGTCTGGAGAGCCGTATCTGGCGTTGATGCACCGCGCGGGACTGGTGCCGGAATGGGCTACGAAAGCCACACACAAGACCGAACGCGGCATTGGCAAGGTAGCAATGCTGGGGATGGGCTACGGGATGCAGGTCCCGTCACTGGCCGCGGGCACCGGGTTATCAATGGTTCAGGCGCAGAGTTTGTTTCGGCAGCTGAAGAAGATCTACGACCCGTTCTATCAGTGGTCGCAACAGGTGATCGATACCGGCCTGTTGCGCCGCGAGCTTCGCACCTACTGCGGCTGGCGGGCACGGGTGGTGGACGGGGTTAAGCCCAACACACTGCGCAACTTCCCCGCGCAGGCCCACGGCGCGGAGATCCTAAGACACGCCTGCGCCCTGCTGGTGGCCCACGGGGTGCGACTGCTGGCACCGATACATGACGCCGTGCTGATTGAGGCCCCGGTGGAGGAGATCGACGCCCAGGTGGAGCTGGCTCGCCGATTGATGGCTCGCGCCAGTGCCGAGATCCTAAACGGGTTCGAGATTCTCACCGACGCCGAAGTGGTGCGTTACCCCGATCGGTACATGGACGACCGCGGAGAACATATCTGGGCGTTAGTGATGGAAGTCCTTACCCAGCTAACTTGAGACCTCGCGAACCTCGCGAACCTCGGGAACCTCGGGGACCTCGCGAACCTCGCGAACCTCGCGAACCTCGGGGACCTCGCGAACCTCTAATAATAATTAAAGCCCGGCCGCAGGCGCTCCATTATGGGAACAAGATCGTATGTGACACACCGGTCTGTCAAACACCAACACACCTTTGACGGTCGATTCACAGCGGATATTTAAGAATCGGTGGGTAGTGACTACAACCACGGTTTTGCTGATGGCTCCTTGCTAACGTTAGTAGCAACCACCAGCAAACCGGTGCACTGTGCACTGTGGGTTTGGCCGCCACCAGTATTTTTCACAGCGCGCTGTGAAACGCTTTGCACCACGATGTATTTCATCAGCATGCTGTTATATCGACGCGGCGCACGGGGGTCTACTATCCAGGACATCGTTAGCTGCCGCCATACGCTCGGCGGCGTTCTGCGAACGAGGAGAGTCATGAGCGCGACCGTCGAACGGATCGATCCGCTGCTGCTCAGCGACCAGAATGCAATGGTCGTTCTGGGTGGTATTGGCAGAACCACATACATCACCGAGATCGCCCCCCAACTGGAACGGATTTTCATCGGACGGCGGCCATTCGTTACCGTCGAGTCGGTACAGCGCTATGTACGCCGGCTCGCCGAGAAGACCGAACAAGCTCCAGCCGAATGACCGATCACGGTCGATCCGGCCGCACCGCACTGCTCACCCAACTCGCCAATGTGATCGACGACTTGAGCTATCCCGAAATCGTCGAGCTGGCTTCGCTTTTGGATGCGATGACCCGCAGGCTCGGTCACCACTCCGCTTTTGGATGCGATGACCCGCAGGCTCGGTCACCACTCCACCAGGGAAAGGAATCACCGATGACTACCTACGTGATCTCGCTGACCGATGGTCGCACCGCCGAAGTGAATGGTGATGAGATCCGCGTCGTCGGTGGTGGCGCGTTGATGATCGGCCGCGCGGTCGACCCACCCCCGGCGCCAATAAAGATCGTCGGCGTATTCGCTTCGCGCACTTGGATTCTCGCTTATCCGGCCGACAGCCCGGCCACCTACCGCGAGCCGGTGTGGGAGCCGCCCCCAGCGTCGGGCCCGCGGCTGTTACCGGCGATCGATCCAGACGCGCTCTCGCGTAAACCGTGGTGACATCTCTAACGGCCGCAGTGATAGTCAAACCACCGAGAGGAAATCACGTTGATCGAACAGCAGCGTATGCCGTCAAACTGTCAAGGTAGGGGCCCGACATTCGGCCCCCGTAACTGCCCACGCACTCGCGGTTATCAGTGCTTCGACTGCGAAGCCGAGTCCAGCGCCAAAGCCCTGAACCTGCATGTCTGCGCCGGCACCCTGCGGTACACGGTCGGCCAGCACGTGCGTTTCGACGGCACATACTGCCCGCGTCACGAAGTCGAAATCGGCGAGATCGTCGGCCGGGTCGTCGGATTCGAGGGGCGCTCCAAGCTCGAAGAGGACGGCCACGTCGGACCCTTCGTCGTCGTCGTCGACTTCGGCGTTGCGCCGATCGGGTGCGGCTGCCGCATCGGCCAACTGGTATGCGCACAAGCGGAACTAGAAGAATTATGACCGAACGGGGAGGCGCTATGACCGAGCAGCAACCCTATCTCACTATGGCCGACGGCCCGAGTGCCGTTTTCTCGCCGACGTTTTGAACGAGCTGGTCGGTGCACAGGGCGACCAGCTGCAGAGGAATCCGGAGGGCACGACATGACCACCACCGACACTGCCCGCCTGCCCGACACCACCAACAACGACCGGCTGGTCCGTGAATTCGGCGCCACCATCCACGCCGCCGGCCACATCGGGGTTATCGCCGACGCCGTCATCGACATCGCCACCAGCGCCGCGTGGCGTGACTACGCTCTGGCCGGCCACCGCGCCACCTGGCTGGTCGCCGAGTTCGACTACTTCCTGATCGCGTCCGGCGTGCACTACCGCGACATGGAAGCGATGCTCAAATGGCGTCCCGACGCCCACCAGCTCGCTCCGCTGATGGACCCCCAAGCCGATCCGGACAAGCGGCGCCCGCTGAAGGTCGCTTCCGCGCAATGGGATCCCCCGATGCCCGGCGTCACGTTGATCTCGCTCGCCAAAGACCTCGGCTGGGTCACCGAACGAGGTCGACAGCGCAAACCCCCCGTCGGTCGCCGTGCCCGCGCTCGCGCCGCCGGAGCCGACCGGGACGCCGCCGTACGGGCGGCCCGGCGGGAACGTCTGGGTCCGCAGCGTTGCGCCGAGCTGGAAGCACTCGGCGCGCAATTGGCTGAGCAGTTGACCACCGACGAGTGCCGTTTTCTTGCCGACGTCTTGAACGTGGCGGCGGGCCGAGCGGACGGTGGGTTGCACTCATGACCGCCACCCGACTCGGAAGCCGAGCCACTTCTCGCATTCGTCGAATCGCGAACCGGCAGCCACCCCGAATTTCCGCAGCCTCCTCGCCCCGTAGAGCCACGAACGCCACTGGGGTGGTGTGATCGTATGGCCGCTCATCCTGGCGAAAATGCGACAATGGCCACTATGAGCGGCGGAAATCCCAAAAATTCCGATTTACCGATCACCGTAACAAGCGAGTTGTTCAGGCCATGCGCGCTGCACCGACCGTCACGGCCCAGATCAGCCCTGGTAGTCGTTAAGCAGCGTGACGTCCCAGTTCTCGCTGGGTATTCCGAATCCGTCGTTGAGCCGGCCGATCGCCTCGTTGCTGTCCGCATCATCCGGGGCGAACGCAGCGCATCCGGTGGAATTACACAGCCTATGAGCTGCGGCTAGATTCCCGATATCGAATTCCTTGGACGGGTCCACCGCAACAGGGATCATGTGGTGAACCTCTACTGCCCGCTCATCGGGATGCCGGACACTGAAATCCAAGGGGTTGCTGCAGAACCAGCAGGTGGCTCCCTGCGCCTTGGCGTTCGCCAGAAACCGGCGTCGCATCCGCTGATACCGCCCTCTTCCGGCGGCGTCGGAGAGCCTCTTGTCGGCCATGACCAACATCCTCGCACCTCGCCTCGGTGTTAGTTGCTAACACGCAGGGCGCGAGCTACCTGGGCGCTCCGATCGGGTTCGCGACTTTGCCATCATCGGCTTCAGTTCCGTGGGCGCCGAGCTACGGTCGACGTTGGTCACCAGCAAACTTGCCTGGTCGGCGCGGGGATCACGGCTGTTGCGGGGAAATTTATCCGGTCGGAGCACCGAAAGGGCGGAGGGGGCCATTTCACTTTGGCCGATCGGTGCGGCCGGCCGATCGGACCGACATGCCGCGGGTTGCCCCTGGTCGACCAGCTGGCGCTGCTGGCTCGCCGAATGTCACAGTCGCACTTGCGATTTCGCTGACCGTACAGCGCGCCGAATGTCACAGTCGCACTTGCGATGTCGGCCCGGCCGGCGAATGTCGCAGTCGACATTCGGCGCTGTCGGGGGCAGCGAAACCGCAAGTGCGCAGTCGCATCATGCAGGCATGGGCGCCAGCACGCTTCGCCCGGAAACACCGGGCGGGAGAGGAAACCATGACCCAGATCAACCCAATCACAGGTCGCCGTGAGCGGCCCGTGTATCTGCCTGTGCCCGGCGGGACGGCGACCGTGTGGGTCGACGACGAGAACGACGCGGTGGTGACCGACCCGGCGGGCGATGAGGACCCGGCGTTGCCCCATGACTGGGTTTTCCCACTGATCGACCCGTCCGCGGAGCATTGGGTCCAGCCGGGCGAGGACATCGACCTTCTGTGATGGTGCCCGACACGCCCATGACCAGCGACGGGCAGTGCGAGGTTCAACAGGCGGTGCAAGGCGCGCTGCTCTGCTGGATAGACATGACGGCGATTATCGGCCTTGCAGCCGAAAAGCCCCGGAAATGGCCGAAGGCCAAGCTGATCGAGGACCTGACGAACCAGCTGGCAAAACTGCATACCCACCTGGAGCGGCTGGTCGAACTCACCGGCACCGACCTGCTGCTGGCGGACGCCCTGGAAGCCGGGAGCACCGCAAAGTGGGCGATGTGCGCCGGCGAGATCCTCGACATGTACGGGCTGCACAGGTCTGAAGCCTGATGACCACCTACACCATCGCCTTGTCGGACGGGCGCACCGCCGAAGTCGACGGCGACGAGATCCGCACCCTCGACGGGGCGCTGATGATCGGCCGCGCCGTCGCCGACCCACCAGCACCGTTGAAGATCGTGGCGTGCTTCGCCCCACACAGATGGCTGCTCGCCCACCCGGCGGACGCGCCGATCGCGTTCCGGGGTGGGCACGACAACGCCGCGCCGCCGCCGCCGCCGCGCGAGCCGCGGCTGTATCCGGCGATTGAAACACCCGATCCGCTGCGCTGACCGGTGTGTCCTGTGCGGTCTTGGCGCGCCGGGCGGCATGATTCGCGGCGTGGCGTATCCGTTGCGGACCCGGTGCAAATACGGTCACGCCTTCTCTAATGCCATCGACGCGCGCGGCGCCCGGGAGTGTCAACCCTGCCACCGGCGGCGCACCCGGGAGTCGGAGGGCCGCCGCCGCGCCGCTGCGGCGCCCACGGTGGTGGCGGCGTCGTTCTCCGGCACCGGTGGCCTGGCACCGCGGCGCAAGCCGTCGGACGTCTACGTCGTGGTCCCGCCCGCGCCCGTGCCGCCCGGTCAGGCGGCAGTCGTTTTATGTGAATGCCCGCCCGGCCCGATGGGCACCGACCGCAACCGGTACCGGAAGTTCGACACTGTGGACGAGGCGCTGGACTATGCGCGTTCTCCGCGCTGCAGCGGGCATCCGCACTGTATTGGCAGGCATATTGCCGTTTGGCGACGTGATGAGCGCATCGGCTCGGCCGTCATCGACCACAACCGCCCACGGCTCAGCCTGGCCGAAGAATTGGATCGTCTTTACCCGCGCTCGGAGCTCCCGCGGTCCCCGGAATTTTGGAGCACCCCGCTCGAGCTGAACGAGGCGCTGGAACCCCGGGGACGGGTGTCATGCGCCCTGTGAGCATTCCGCTATGCGGCAACCCGCGCCATTGCGCCGAATGAGCCCGCCGGGCCGTTAGGTTGTCCGCGGGTGCCGCGGCAACCGGCAACAGCGCAGCACGGAGCCGCGACACCCGCTCAACGGGTTAACCCACGTCGGCGCAGCTCATGCTTGGTGGCTTCGGCATCGGCTTGCGCAATCTCGCCCCACGCCTGGCTGATCGTCGTCGGCTTGGGCCGGTTCGCCATCGCCTCGATGTCCGCCTCGCGCCGCGATTCGCGCGCCTGGCGGCAGTCCTCACATCGAGGGGGTAAGCCGCTGTAGAGCCGGCCGCAGCTCGTGCATGTCTGCTCGCCCCCAGGATCGGCTTGTCCGCGGCGCTGCCGGTCCTCCAGGTCCTCCAACCGCCGCAAACCGTCAGACACGGTCACCGTC
>Ga0306926_10008479_pt1 | contig 11246 bp, 8 predicted proteins | sample flu12Cox44000178_FD_203759 | JGI IMG/M metagenome (GOLD analysis project Ga0306926, IMG submission 203759) | Lab enrichment of tropical soil microbial communities from Luquillo Experimental Forest, Puerto Rico - flux8day.12C.oxic.44.000.178 (v2)... | ecosystem: Environmental > Terrestrial > Soil...
TTCGGTGGCGTCGGGCATCCGTGCGTAGATCTCGTCCCGGTACCCGGCTGGCTGGTGGCCGTGTTCGGCGAGCACCAGGCTGGCGCTTGTGTCGATGGCTGCGGCTTGTTCCAGCGCGGTGCCTTCGGCAATGTCCATCGGGTAGCAGGAGACGACCAGGGACCACGGTTCCTTGCCGAGGTAGCGCTGGGTCCGGCGCAGCACGACCGTGGTTCCCTTGGCGACGTTCAGCGCAGCGGCCATCTCAGCGTCGGCGGCGGTGGTCTCGGCCTGGAATTTTGCCGTGGTCGGCCGGCCGGCCGGTTCGCCGGTTGGCTGAAAGGCGGCATCGGCGGGGTCGCCCGCCCGCCAGTCCTCCTCCCGGGACAGTACGACGGTGAGGGGGGTTACCGGTTCGGTCACATAGGTGCCCACGCCCTGCCTGGTTTCCACCAATCCTTGCTGGATCAGCAGACCGATGGCCAGCCGGACCGTGCTGCGTGAGGCGTCGTAGGCGGCGGCCAGCTTCGGCTCGGTCGGCAACTGGGCGCCAGGCGGCAGGGTGGCGGTGGTGATCTGTTCGCGCAGGTCGTCGGCGATCTGCCGGTACTTGGCGTCGGCCACCTAGGCTCCTCCGGGTTGACAGAAGCGTCTCTCCTCCACATAGCTGGGGCAGGCTATGTGATTGGGATGATATATATCACCTCGATGAAACACTGTCCAGGCTGCGAGCGATGAGCCTGACAGGCCGATCCAGCTGGGCCCGCAGGCCCAGGCCGGCTGGGACGCCCAGTCCCGCACCCGGCGGGACATCCGCCCGCAACCGGCACCATGCCTCCCGGCACATCGTTACTCATGTCCCATGACGGCGGGACACCCACAGCTGGATCATGATGACGGCCGCCGTTGCGGCCAAGCGTCGGCGACTTGAGGCACTCATGGATCACAACGGCGGGAATGGCACCTGTGGCCATCATGCGGCGTTCAGAAGCCAACCGGACCGGGCTCGGCGATATAGACCGTGTGCTCGGCCATCGGCGAGGCGGCAAAGAGTCGCCACTACCGGCGACGGCGCGGCCGAAACCAGCTCAATCCCGGTTCGACCCATTGACCCGCGCAGGCCTGCCGTCGAGCGCATTCCCTAATGTCAGGAGAAAGCGATGAAAAACCTTCCTATTTTTGTGTCAGCCCGTAGTGATGCCATTTCTGGCGTTCCAATGTCACCCGGCCATGGAACTGTTCATCCTCCCGGGGCATTGAGGACTGTGGGAGCAGAGTTGCGGAAGAGGACCGTTCCGGCGGGTAGCAGGTAGGCTGGTGTCCAGTCCCGGGGCCCCTTCTTGTGACAACTATTCGCCGAGAAGCCTGTCAGGCTATGAATTGGATCACTACGCTGGTCGAATCCGTGCGGTAGTGATCCAACTGGCCGGGGAGGAGTGGGGGGGGCAAGATGCGCGGGTCATGCCATCGACCGCAGGGCGGGCAGGGACGGCCGTGACCGCGGTCAGCGATGTGCCGCGGCATGCCCTGCCCGCAGTGAGGCGCTCCGTCCGAGCCACGACAACGCCCGCCAAGCTGCGGCTATTGCTCATCGGTCTGGTCTCACTCTGCCTGGTCTGGGGCGCGGTAGCGGCCTGGGTCGTGAGCCAGCGCGCGTCGGGGGCCAACGACGTCGCCAGCACCAGCGAAACGTTGAGCCTGGACGGCCAGCAGATCTACCGGGCGTTGTCGGACGCGGACGCCACGGCGGCCAGTGCCTTCCTGTCCGGCGGACTTGAGCCGATCAACGGGCCGCCCAGCTACCAGGCCGACATCGCCCAGGCGGCCGTTCACCTGGAGAGAGCCACCGCAGCAGCGGGTCACTCGCCCGCCGCGGCGGACCTGGCGACGCTGTCGGCGGGCCTGCCCGTTTACACCGGTGAGGTGCAGACCGCACGGGCCGACAACCGGCTCGGCCTGCCGCTGGGGGCGGCCTACCTGCGGGAGGCATCAGTCCTCGTGCGGGGCAAGTTGCTCCCGGCCGCCCGCAACATATCCGCGGAGGCGAACGTTCGGCTCGCCGCTGCGAGCGGGCGCGCGACCGGGCTGCCGCTGGCCCTCGTCCTGCTGGTGGCCGCGGTGATCGTGGGGTTCGCGCTGTACAGCGCGCAGCGGTGGCTGGGCCGGCGCACCCACCGGCGTCTCAACCGGGGCCTGGTGGTGGCGTCCGTGGCCGGCCTGGTGTCGCTGCTGTGGCTGGGCATCGCGCTGGGCATGGCCCGCGCCGACCTGCTGCAAGCGCGCACGCACGGATCTACCCCGGTGGCGGCCCTTGCGCAGGCCGACATCGCGGCGCAGCAGGCCCGCGCGGATGAGAGCCTCACCCTCATCGACGCCCAGGGCAATGACAGCTTCCAGGCAGACTTCGTGACTGTGCAGCACCGGCTGGGCCCCGGTCCCGGCACCCTGCTGACGGACGCGGTCACCGCCGCCCGCGGCAGCCCGGCGGCCGGCCCGGCGGCAGCGGCCGCGTCGACGGCCACCGACTGGTACGGCGCACACCGGACGGTGCGGTCCCTGGATAACAACGGCAGGCATAAACAGGCGATCTTGCTGGTGACCAGGCCCGGCCCACGCCATTCCTTCACCCTGTTCACGCGCCTGGACCGCTTGCTGGCCAGTGCCATCGACGCCGACCAGGCCGTCTTCAACCGGCACGCGGTGGCGGGCAGCAACGCCTTCATCGGCTTGGAGGTGGGAGTCATCGTGCTTGCGTTGATCATGGCGGCCGGATGCGCCCGCGGCCTAACCACCCGATTGGCGGAGTACCGGTGAGGCCGCCCGGCTGGCTGCGGCTGCCGTCCGTGCTGCTGGTGACGGCGGCACTGACCGTCTGGGTGGTGCCCGGGTCGGCAGCGGCGTACCTGACCCCGCCACCGGCCGTGCCGCTACTCCCGCCCTGCCATCCCAGCGCCAGCAGCCTGCGGCCGACCGGCCCGCCGCGGGTGACCCCGGGCTCCTTCATGGAGCAGATCCGCGACCGCGGTCGCCTCATCGCAGGCGTCAGCGAGTACACCTACCCCTTTGGTTTCTTCAACCCCCTGCAGCGGAAACCCGAGGGGTTCGACATCGACATAGTGCACGCCATCGCGAAGGCGATCTTCGGCAACCCCAACAAGGTCGAGTTCAAGGCTATCTCGGATCTCCAGCGGCTCCCGGAGGTCCAGTCCGGCGGGGTCGACATCGTGGCCCACACTATGACCATCCTCTGTCAGCGGCTCTATTACGTCGACTTCTCCTCTGTCTACTTCAACGCCGGCGCGCAAGTCCTGGTCCCGAAGAACTCCCTGGCCAAGGGCCTCGCGGACCTCGGCGGCCAGAAGGTGTGCGCGACGGCCGGGTCCGACTCCATCGCCCACATCAACGCCGCACGCTCCCACCCAATCCCGTTCCCGGTGATGAACTTTACCGACTGCCTAATGCTGCTCCAGCAGCGCGACGTCGCCGCGATCTCCACCGACAACAACATCCTGGATGGGCTGGCCGCCCAGGACCCATGGACGAAGGTCGTGGGCTCGCCCTTCACCTCCGAGCCGTATGGGCTAGCCATCTCCCAGCAGCACCCCGGCTTCGTCCGGTTCGTCAATGCGGTGCTGCAGCAGATGCGCACCGACGGCCAATGGGCCGACGACTACCGCGACTGGGTCGGTCACTCAGTCCCGGCCCCGCCGCGGGCCCGCTACAAGGACTGAGTTGTGGCGACGCAGATGTCCCGCGAGCAGGCCGCCGCCGCGGTGGCGGAGGCGACCGCCGAGCGTGACAGCATCCAGGCCAACCTGCTCGACCTGGACGGCAGCTTCGGCAAGCGGATGCTCGCCGGGGCCACCCTCACCGGCGAGTCGAAGCTGCGCTGGGAAGCGGCCGCCGACGACCTGGCCGCCTTGTGGGAGATCTTCAACGCCTACGCGGCGGTCGTGGACAAAGCCGCCGAGCTCATCGCCGGAGCGCGCCGCCTGTCCGACCGGGAACTGGCGCTGGTCACGACCTGGCTGACCGGGGCGTCGGTGGAGCTCACGCGGCAAAAGCCCCTCGGGCGACGGGGTCTGACCGAAACCGGCCGGTCCGACCTGACCCTGGCCGCGGCGGTGCAGGAGATGAAACGCGCCTTCGCCAGCGTGGCCGACGTGGTGGCCGCGGCCGAGAGCATATGGAACAAGACCGCAGACGGGCTCAACGAGATCGGCGTCCAGCTGGCCGCGGCGAAGGAGCAGCTGGGAGACCTCGAAGACGATGAGGTGACCGGCGCGCTCGCGGCCGCCGAAGACGAACTGGGCCAGCTGCGCGATGTGCTGAACTCGGATCCGCTGGCGCTCTGGCAGGGCGGCCGGGCCGATACCACCAGGCTGGAAAGGCTGCGCGCGCAGGCCGCTGCCGCGACGGTGCGGGTCGCCGACCTCGCCCGTCTGCGCGCGGACGCGCGGCAGCGCATCTCGGCGGCCCGTGCGGCCGTTGCGGCGGCAACAGCCGCCCGCGAGGAAGCTGACGCTGCCCGGAACGTAGCCGCGGCGAAGATCGCCCAAGACGACCTGCCGCCGCCTCCACCAGAGGCCGCGGACCTAGATGTGCGGCTGGCCACGTTGGGCAAGCTCGAGGCTGCCGGGCGGTGGGCCCGGCTGGCGGCGGAACTGGACACAATCGAGGCCGAGGCGGCCGCTGCCACGCAGCGGTACCGCGATGCAGAACGGGCGGCGGCGACACTGCTCGACAAGCGCGAGGAACTGCGCGGACTGCTGGACGCCTACCAGGCCAAGGCGGTTCGGCTCGGAGCCGCCGAGGACACCGAACTAGCCATGCGCTATCAGCAGGCCCGTGACCTGCTGTGGACGGCGCCCTGTGATCTGGCAGTCGCGGCAGCCGCGGTGACGCACTATCAGCGGGCGATCCTGACGCTCAGTGGGGGGAGGCGGCCGCAGTGACCATAACGGCGGCACAGTGCACGCGGCCCGGCTGCGGCGGCACCATCGACGGCGGGTACTGCACCGTGTGCGGCCTGGCCGAGACGCCCGCGCCGGTCCCGTCCTCCGTCAGCCTGGCTGGCCCGGCCACCTGCACGCGGCCCGGCTGCGGCGGCACCATCGACGGCGGGTACTGCACCGTGTGCGGCCTGGCCGCCGCGTCGGGCGTGGCATCAGCTACCGCCCGGGACCAGGGCTCTATTCCTGGCTCGGCAGCAACCAGCACCACCACGGGCATTCGTGGCACGCACACCAGCACCGGCAGGTCGTCACGTGGCAACCTCGGCGCGGGCCTAGTGGAAATCCCGCCCGTCCCCGCGCACGATCCTGCCAGTGCCATACTCGCGGACCCGCAAGTGGCAGAGAGCCAGCGATTCTGCTCGAAGTGCGAGCAGCCCGTCGGGCGGGCCAGAGACGGACAGCCGGGGCTGGCCGACGGATTTTGTCCCAACTGCGGCACCCCGTTCTCCTTCACCCCCAAGCTTCAGCCAGGGGATCTTCTCGGCGGCCAGTACGAGGTGCTCGGGTGCCTGGCACACGGCGGGCTCGGTTGGATCTACCTGGCCAGGGACCACAACGTCAGCGACAGCTGGCGGGTGCTCAAGGGCCTGCTCAACACAGGGGACGCCGACGCCATGGCGGCTGCGGTCGCGGAGCGCCAGTTCCTGGCGGCTGTGGACCACCCCAATATCGTCCGGATCTACAACTTTGTGCAGCACACTGATCGCCGAACCGGCGACACGGCCGGGTACATCGTGATGGAATACGTCGGCGGCCGCTCTCTCCGGCAGATCCTGCTCGATGAGCGGAATGCCGGCAGATCAGTGCCGGTCGAGCACGCTCTCGCCTACGCGCTCGAAGTGCTGCACGCGTTCGGCTACCTGCACAGCCTTGGGCTGGTCTATTGCGATTTCAAACCGGACAACGTGCTGCAGTCAGAAGAAATGCTCAAGCTCATCGATATGGGTGGCGTGCGGCGGATCGACGACGTGGACAGCCCTATCTATGGAACCGTCGGATACCAGGCACCGGAGATCGAGAGCGAAGGGCCCTCCCCGTCCTCGGACCTGTATACCGTCGGGCGGGCCTTGGCCGTGCTCACCTTCGAATTCACCGGATACACCAGCACTTACAAGCACACGCTTCCCGATCCAGCAACTGTGCCGCTGCTGGCGCAGCAGGAGTCGTTCTACAGGCTGGTGCGCCGGGCCACCGATCCCGACCCCCGAAGGCGTTTTGCATCGGCCGGCGAGATGGCCGAGCAGCTGACCGGTGTCCTGCGCGAGGTTCTCGCGAGCGGCGACCGCCAGCCACGACCGTCGTTTTCCCTGCTCTTCAGCCCGGAGTTGCAGGCGGTCGGCGCGGACGTCGGCGACATAGACGGCACGGGCTGGACTACAGCCATTGAGGCCCAGCCGTCGACAGCAGCGATCGCGACCGGGCTGCCGGTACCTCAGGTGAACATCACCGATCCCGCCGCCGGCTACCTGGCCACGCTCAGCACACTCGACCCAAGGCAACTGACGGCCGCCCTGTCCGCTGCCGTCCGCGGCGAGGCCGGGACACCGCCAGGGGTGGCCGAGTCGGCGGAGACCCGGCTGGCTCTCGCCCGTGTGCTCATCGCCACCGGGGACCTCGACCAGGCGGCGACCACGCTGGCTGAACTGGCCGCCGGTGAGCATGCCGATGACTGGCGGATCACCTGGTACCACGGCCTTCACGAACTGGCCGCCGGGAAGCCCGGGGCAGCGCAGGCCGAATTCGACGCGGTCTACGGTGAGCTCCCCGGAGAGTTGGCGCCTCAGCTGGCACTGGGATTCGCCACGGAGGCCGCGGGAGACCTGCCGACCGCCTCCCGCTACTTCGAGCGGGTATGGACGGTGGACCGCTCGCACGTGAGCGCCGCGTTCGGCCTGGCCAGGTCCCGGCTGGCGAGATATGACCGCCCGGGGGCGGTCGCGGCGCTCGCGGCCGTGCCGCCGACGTCCAGTCAATATGTGACAGCACAGATCACTGCGGTGCGGGTGCACCTCACCCGCGTGGGCCATGATCAGCTCACCCCCGGCGATCTGCGCGAAGCGGCCGACCGACTAGACCGCCTGACGCTGGACGCTGCCCGGCGGGAGTATCTAAGGTCCGAGATTCTGCGGGCGGCACTCGTCGCTGTGACGGCAGGGCGGACCGTAGGGGACGACCGCCTGCTCGGCTGCGAACCATCCGAGCACCCCCTGCGCTCCGGCCTGGAGCAGAGCTACCGGGCGCTGGCCAGGATGGCACCAGACCAGGCGCAGCGCATCGCCCTGGTGGACCGGGCCAACGAGGTCCGCCCGAGGACCTGGCTGTGATGGCGGCCAGTGCCATGGCGGCGTCCGGGGTGTGCTTCGGCTGCGGCGAGCCTGTCGGGGCGACGGACAGTTTCTGCGAGTCCTGCGGGGCGGAACTCGCCCCGCTCTCCGTCAGTGACGGCCGCAGTGGCGGCCCCCGCGCGTGCGAGATCTGCCCCGCATCGCACATCAGTGCAGACGGCTACTGCGAATCGTGCGGGCGCAAGGTGCGGTCGGGCCGCGACCATCAGGAGATCGACCTCGGGATGGTGGCTGGCGTGACCGACCGTGGCATGCGGCATTCTCGCAACGAGGACGCAATGGCACTCGCCACAGCAGGCGCTGGAAACGGCCCGGCCGTGGTCGCAGTGGTTTGCGACGGTGTCTCCGCCTCCGCTCACTCGGACCAGGCGTCGCTGGCGGCGGCGCGGGCGGGAGCGGATGTTCTGCTCGCGGCAGTGCGGACCGGCGGCGATCCGCTTCAAGCGTCGCGTGCGGCGGTCCGCGCCGCCGCCGACGCGGTGGCCAGGCTCGCGGTGCCGACTGGAGACCTGCCGTCATCCACGTTCGTCTCCGCGGTGCTACAGAGCGATGCCGTCACCGTGTGCTGGCTAGGTGACAGCCGCGCCTACTGGCTAGCCGATCATGCTTCCGCCGGCGAGCAGCTCACCAGGGACGACTCGGTCGCAGCGGAAATGGTCGCCGACGGCCTTCTGTCCGAGGCCGATGCGCTCGCCTCGGCTCAGAGTCACGTGGTGACCCGCTGGATCGGCGCGGACGTCAGCGATCCAGCGCCGCATGTCGAGTGCTTCCAGCCACCCGGCCCCGGTGCAGTACTGCTCTGCTCGGATGGACTGTGGAATTACCAGCCAGAGCCGGCCAAGCTGGCCGCGCTGGTGCTGCCTGCCGCCATCGCCGACCCGCTGGGCGCGGCCCGCGCGCTAGTCGGCTTTGCGCTCGAGGCCGGCGGAATGGACAACGTGACCGCCGTCCTGGCCCCGTTTCCCCCCGCTCGGTCTGCCCTTGCCGGACCGCTGCCAGCGCCTGCGCGGTCTCACCTGACCTGAGGAGAATGCATCAAATGAGCCAGCCCGACTTCACAGTGGACATAGACCATAACGAGTACCTGGCGGCGGGCGCCCGGGACATCAACGCCATCCTGACCGTGACGATGGCGGGCACGATGCCTGAATCACCAGCCGACGAAACGGATGCCGCCGAGATAATCATCATCGACTGCTCCGGGTCGATGGGCTCTCCCGGGAACAAGATCGCCGAAGCCCGGGCGGCTTGCTCGGCGGCGGTGGACGTGATCCGCGACGGAGTCGCGTTCGCCGTGATCGCTGGTACCCATGAGGCCGCGGCGTGCTTCCCGGAGGACGGCAGCCTGGCCGTGGCCGGTCCGCAGACCCGGGAGTCGGCCAAGAAGGCTGTCAGGGGACTGCGGCCTGGTGGCGGCACCGCGATCGGAGCCTGGCTGCGGCTCGCGCACCAGATGTTCGCCCCGCATCCAGCCAAGCTGCGGCATGCCATCTTGTTGACTGACGGCAACGATGAAAGCGAGAGCTCCGACGCCCTGAGCGCGGCGATCAAACTGTGTGAGGGAGTTTTCAGCTGCGACTGCCGCGGCGTAGGCACCGACTGGCGGGTCGCCGAACTCCGCCGGGTATCGGCCGCCCTGCTCGGTAGCGTCGACATCGTGCCCGACCCGGCAAGTCTCGCCGCCGACTTCTCGGCCATGATGGCAGAGTCGATGGGCAAGCGGGCCGCTGATGTGTCGTTGCGCGTCTGGACGCCCCGGCACGCATCCGTGTTCCTCAAGCAAGTGGCACCGGACGTCGAGGATCTAACTAGTCGGCGCACCGAGTCAGGCTCCCAGGTCGGCGACTACCCGACCGGCGCCTGGGGCCCTGGAGAGAGCCGCGATTATCATCTGGCTGTCCGGGTCTCCGACCCTTACGCGGTAGGGCAGCAGGTGCTGGCTGCCAGGGTAAGCCTGGTCGCTGCCTCACCCAACGGGCCAGAAGTGCTGGGCGAAACGAAGAACGTGCTGGCGACGTGGACCGATGACGAGACGTTGTCGACCCGGATCAACCAGCGCGTTGCCCACTTCACCGGACAAGAAGAGCTCGCTCAGGCGATCCAGGAAGGGCTGGAGGCCCGCAGGCAGGGCGACAAGGACACCGCGGAGGCCAAGCTCGGCCGGGCGGTCGCGCTTGCCCATCAGTCCGGCAACGAGGAAACTGCCAAGCTGCTGGTCAAGGTGGTCGATGTGGTTGACGCCGCTACCGGGACCGTGCAACTGAAGAAGAAGGTCGAAGACGCCGATGAGATGGCGCTCGATACTAGATCCACCAAGACCGTCAGAACCAAGAAGTAGCTGGCACAAGATTGATGACGTAGAGGTTGCCGCACTGAGGAGGCGGAAAGGGGATGTCGACCTGCCCGGCCGGTCACACTTCAGCGAGCAGTGACTTCTGCGACGTCTGCGGGATGAGGATCGGCGTCCCTGCTGGTGTCCCAGCGGCTCCTCCCGGTGCCTTTCAGACTGAGGCGCAGCCATTGGCGCCCGCTAGGTCCTGCCCACGCTGCGGGGCGGCCAAGTCGGGCCGGTTCTGTGAGTCCTGCGGGCTCGACTTCGAGGCGGCCGGAGCCCCGGCGGCCTCGGTGGCCGCCAGCGCATCACCCGGCGGGGATGCGGGCAGCGGGAACAGTTCGATCGCGGGCGATGTCCCGTTGTCAGGGACCGGGCCGGGCCAGTCGCCCACTGGGCCGGCCGTCGCCGGCAACGGTCCCGCACCCGTCGCAACCAAGCCCGCCGCATGGACCGCGATGGTGGCCAGCGATCGCACGTACTTCGAGAACGTAGTCGCGGCCGGCGGCCCCGACGCGGCGGCTGTGGAGTTTCCCGGCTACACCACCGAACGCCGATTCCGGCTCGCCGGGCCGGAGATGCGCATCGGGCGGCGGAGCGTGTCGCGGGGGCTGGAACCCGAAATCGACCTAACGGGCCCCCCCACCGACCCGGGCATCTCCCGGTTGCACGCAGTATTGTTCGCCGAGCCGGACGGCAGTTGGACGATCCTGGATCCCGGGTCGGAGAACGGCACTCTGGTCAATGGCAGGGAGATAACCGCCGGGGTCCGGTTGCCCCTCCACGACGGTGACCGGATCCACCTCGGGGCCTGGACGGTGATCACCATCCAGGCCGGCTGACCTGTCCGGGCCCGCGGCAGCAGCAGCTCAGTCAGCAGGAACGCAGCGAGGTGGTTGGTCGCCCAGGTGAGCTCCAGCCCGTCCGCGCTCAGCTTGCGGCGGGGGAACGCGGCACCGGCGTTGTTGACCAGGATGTCGGCGTGGGCGTACCGGTCCCTGAGCTGGCAGGCGGCCCGGAGGATGCCGGCCTGCACGGACAGGTCGGCAAGCAGCAGCACCGGCGGTTTGCCGGCTGCGGCCTCGGCGACCTGCGAGCGGGCGTGCTCGCCGCGGGCCTGATCGCGGGCGATCATCACGATCTGCCCGCCCTGACCGGCGAGCTGCCGGGCCGTCTCCAGCCCCACACCGCTGCTGGCCGGTGACGACGATGACCTTGTCCCGGACCGGCCGCTGAGGCGGCGCCTGGCCGCTGGCCATCGAACGCGAAGTACTCATCTGAAACCCCTTTCTTTTCTGTCAGCGAGCGATGACGGTCATCCGCGACATGGTGGGCGGATTGTCCCGAACGCCATTAGCCGCGGAGGAAGATGTCCGGCCATGGGAAAAGACCAGGTGGAACGCCAGCACGATGAGGCCTGCCACGATGACCATGGCGGCCGGGCGCCACCGGCGCTCGAGATTGGCGACGGTGCGGTACAGGGTGGGAAAAGGCACGTCGGCGGCGAGCCAGAACGCCAGCGCGTTCGGGATGAGCACCAGGAAGATGGCGATCAGGCCGTAGATGACATAGCCC
>Ga0306926_10008480_pt1 | contig 11244 bp, 9 predicted proteins | sample flu12Cox44000178_FD_203759 | JGI IMG/M metagenome (GOLD analysis project Ga0306926, IMG submission 203759) | Lab enrichment of tropical soil microbial communities from Luquillo Experimental Forest, Puerto Rico - flux8day.12C.oxic.44.000.178 (v2)... | ecosystem: Environmental > Terrestrial > Soil...
GGGAGCGCCTCGGCCTGGTCGTGGAGGGGTGCTTCCCACCAGTCGATTTCGCCAGCGCGCAGGGCGGCCATCGCCGAAAACGGACCCAAGGTCAGCCACTCGACCCGATCGAAATGCGCAATCTTCGGCCCTGTGGTGAAGCCCAAAGATCCGTCCGGGCGTGGCTGGTATAGCGGGAAGCGCTCATACGCGGCGCGGGCGCCGGTGATATGCTCATCGGGGAGGAAGCGATAGGGGCCGCTGCCGATGATCTCGCCAACCGGCTTGAACGGCGAGGTCGCCGCCAGCCGCTCCGGCATGATGGCCGGCACGATGCCTCCCGGCCCGGCGAGGGCTTCCGGTAGATGCGGAAACGGTTTTTTCAGACGGAACCGCACGGTGCGGTCGTCGGGTGCCGACAGCTCCTCGGTCGCCGCCATCAGCGCGGTGGCAAAGCTGATGCGCGCGGCAAAACGGCGGATGCTGGCGACGACGTCGCGCGCCAGTACCGGCTCCTTGTCGTGAAAGCGCAACCCGTCGCGCAGGGTCAGCGTCCAGAGTAGCCCGTCCTCCTCGACTTGGTGACCCTTGACCATTTGCGGCTGCGCCGCCCAATTCGTATCGATGCCGTAGAGCGTGTCGAAGACGAGATAGGCGTGATTGCGCATCGAGCGGGGGCCGCCAACTACCGGATCGAGCACGCTGAGATCTTCGCCCGGAACATAGACCAGCTTGTTAGCTCTCTCCGCCCGCCCGATCCGCGGCGCGGCAAGCGCCGCAACGCTCGCGCCAGCGGCTCTGAGGAGATCTCGTCTACGCATAGGTGCTCCCTGCCCGGCGTTGTTTTCGGTCGGCAGATAGGGGTTGGCTGCGGAGTGGCGTAACAGTTTTTCAGAAAATGCCGAGGTCCGCGAGAGTGCGCTGGCGCTCGTTCGCCCTGACGTCCATCAGATCCTCGATGCAGACCGTGTGCTCGCGGGTCCCGAAGGGCATTCCGTGCTTTTCGCAGAAGGCGTGGCTCTCCTGCTCGATCGCGTCGCGCTCTTGCTCCTGGGCAGCGAGCCTGGCGTGCGGAAACGCATAAACGACAGCGTAGAAAAAGAGGAATACGCTGATTCCGACAGCGGCCCACTTGGCCTGACTGCCGCGATCATGAATCCAGGCCAGAACGCCGGCCAGGACCTTCCGGCTCGACGATCCGACCCGCAGACAAGGCGCTTGACCCCGTCGACGGGCAGGAATGTCGCGCCGGACCAGCATGGCAAAGGCTCCCACTCCCGCTGCTGCAGGAATTGCCTCGAAGAATATCCGGCGTTGGTGGGGCAAGTGTGAACTGCCTCACACTTGGTGCGAATTTTCCGAATCTCGTCGGAAAAGGAGTCGCGGAGCGGGGTCGCTCCTTACACCGCTCTTCCTCCTGCATGCGACGAGGTGACCGTAAAATCATGCCCGTCCGGTCCGGTGAGGTGGAACGAGTCGTGGATCCGACCCCTGCTGATGTCGGAGGGTCCCAGCCCCTTTGCCGCATAATCTCGGCGAGCGGCTTCGATATCGTCCACCATCAGGTCGAAGGGCGCCGTGGCGCGGGCGTTGGGCGCCTCTTCCGCCTTTCTTACGACGACATGCGTACCGCCGCGAAACTCGAGGACCGCGAGATTGCCATCGGCGAAAATCGGGCGTAGCCCGACGGCTTCGAGCCATCGCGCGGCGGCGGCGACATCGTTCGCCGGAAGCCGGACGTGGCCGACCGCTACCGGCGGTCTTTGATCGACAGGCTGCGACATGATTCCTCCTATTGTTTCTAAACGAGCCAGTTCTCCTCCCGTCATTCCCGCGAAAGCGGGACTCCAGGATCAAGGCCGCAACGGCCGCCCTGGGCCCCCGCCTTCGCGGGGGGCGACAATAACCCGTTCTGCGGACCGACGGATCGGCAAACTAGGCCGTCAACACTTCGAGCAGGTGGCCGTTGGGATCGCGGAAATAGAAGCCGCGGCCGCCATGGCGGTGATTGATCTCCATGTTTTCGGCCGAGCGCGGGCCGCTGCCATAGGCGATGCCCTCGGCGAGGACGCGGTCGAAGATCCCGTCAAACTCCGCTTCGCTGACCTTGAAGGCATAGTGGTGCCGCTCGAAGGCGTCCCAGTTGTCGAAATCGATCGTCAGCGTGTCGTTGATGCGGACGGGCGCGAAGTGCGAGACTGGGCCCTGGTATTCGAGACCGAAAATCCGCGCGAAGAAGCGGGCGGATGCTTCCTTGTCGCGGGCGGGGACAATCGTGTGATCGAGGACGATGGTCATGAGCGCCTCCTTGTGATCGACAAAAAGATGATCCCGATCGCCGCGATCGGCAACAGCCGACACGACCGAGGATGAAAGGGCGCGGTCATGTACAAAGCATCATCGGGCGTTACCCTGCCGACATCGATCATCGGCTCGCTGCCGCGGCCGAGCTGGTATAGCGCGGGCCTTGGTTCGCAGAGCTTTCTCGAAGCGATGATGAACCTGCGCTACCGCGAGCAATACGAGGATGCGGTCTCGGTCTATCTGCGCGCGCAGGAGACGGCCGGTCTCGACATCTGCACCGACGGCGATGCGCATTTCGACGAGCAGATCAGCGGTATGAGCTGGCAGAGCTATCCGCTGACGCACATGTCGGGGTTCTCGACAACCGCTGAGCCGACTCCCTACCAGATGGGCGCCGGCGCGCCGCGCGGACACATCCTGCACGACTTTCTCGAAGCGCGCGTCTTGCCGAAGATCACGGGGCCGGTTGGCCGCGGGAATCTGGAGTACACGGCAATGTGGAAGGTGGCGCAGCGGCTGACCAGGAAGCCGCTCAAGTTCGGCACCATCCTGCCCGAATTGCTCGCCGCCTCGGTAGCCGACGAATATTACAAGGACCCGGTGGAGCGCATTTGGGCGCTGAGCGAAGCGCTCAACAGCGAGCTCAACGACCTCGCCGGCGCCGGCTGTCCGGTGGTCCAGCTCGAAGAACCGCAGATCCACATGGTGCCGGTCCGCGGCAAGCCGTTCGGCAAGCTCGACACCGGCGATCTCGTCAAAGTCTTCAACAACACCGTCAAGGGCCTGCGCGACAAGACCGAGGTGTGGTGCCACACCTGCTGGGGAAACCCGTCGCAGCAGCGGATCTTTCGGGATGTCCAGAGCTACCAGCCGACATTGGCGGCGCTCGACCAGGTCGATGCCGACGCAATTACCTTCGAGACCTGCTCGTCCGGCACCGGCGACCTCGAGGCGATCGGTGAGATCATCAAGGACAAGAAGATCGTGATCGGCGTCATCGACCATCACACATTGCAGGTCGAGCGGCCCGATCAGGTCGCCGCGCTGATCCGTGAGGCGCTCAAATATGTTCCAGCGGAACGGCTGATGATCTCCTCCGATTGCGGCATGGGCCGCGAAGGCATGAGCCGCCGGCACGCCGCCTACAAGATGGTCGCGATGGTGCTCGGCACGAATATCGTCAGAAAGGAGCTGGGCCTGCCCGAAGCGGAATGCCTCGCCGCCGACCCGCGCTTCTCGTTGGCAGCACGCGCCTTGTAAGTCGTCCTGGGACGAGACGCCGGCTCCTTGCCACAGAGCCGAAGGGCCGGTCTCCGTGCGCCATCACGGACGTAGGGCGGGTTAGCCGGAGGCGTAACCCGCCAGCCTCAAAATGGACGGCGGATTACGCTTCCCACAGGTCGAGCCCGCGGGCTAAAGGCTAATCCGCCCTAAACTCCGTGTTGCTCCTCCGATATGTCGCGGTTGGTGAAGTCGGGCAAGAGCGCGGTCGCGACGACGCTGACGACCCCATAGAACAGGATATACACCGCAATCGGCCAGCCGGAATTGAACTTCGCGAGCAGCGCTGTCGCGATCAGCGGCGCCGGTCCGCCGGCGGTGATCGAGGCGAGCTGATAGCCGATCGAGGTGCCGCTGTAGCGCAGCCGCGGCGTGAAGCATTCGGCGATCAGCGCCCCTTGCGGCCCGTAGACGAAGGCGTGAAACACAAAGGCCAGCACCGTCGCCAGCACGATCAAGCTTGGTAGCGCGGTGTTCATCAGCGCGTAATAGGGAAAACCGTAAAGACCCGCGACCGCAGCGGCGATGATAAACGTGCGCTTGCGGCCGTAGCGATCCGAGATGTGGCCGGTCAGCGGGATCAGCAAAAAATCGATGCAGGAAGCGACCAACAGCGCGCTGAGCAGCAGATCACGCGAGGCATGCAGCACCAGGGTGCCGTAGACAAACACAAAGGAGAAGTAGATATAGGCCGGCCCCTGTTCAACCGAACGCGACAGCGCGGTCAGGATCACCGCTTTCGGTTGGCGTTTGATCACTTCAAGGACCGGCACTTGCTCCAGCCGATTGGCTTCTACCAGCCGCGAAAAGACCGGGGTCTCGAGGATGCCGAGGCGGATCCAGAGCCCGATGGCGACCATGACCAGGCTCAAGTAAAACGGCACGCGCCAGCCCCAGGTCAGAAACTCGTCGCCGGAAATTGTGCTGAACACCAGTACCGCAAGGTTCGCCAGGAACAGCCCGGCCGGGCCGCCAAGTTGCGGCCAGGAGGCGATGAAGCCGCGATGCTTGTTGGTTCGCGCCCACTCCATCGCGAGCAGCACCGAGCCGCCCCATTCGCCGCCGACCCCGATGCCCTGGATCAGGCGCAGCACCACCAGAATAACGGCGGCCCAGAGGCCGATCTGATTGTAGGTTGGCACCAGACCTACCGCGAATGTCGAAAGACCGGTCAGCAGCAACGTCGCGATGAGCGCCGCCTTGCGGCCGATGCGGTCGCCGTAATGACCGAAGATCGCCGCGCCGATCGGCCGCGCAATGAAGCCGACGAAATAGATGCCGAACGCCTCGAGGGTGCCGACCAATGGTTCCGATTTCGGGAAGAAGAGCTTCGCGAAGACGATGCTGGCTACTTGCCCGTAGAGCAGAAAATCGTACCACTCGATCGTGGTGCCGACTGTACTCGCGATCGCCGCCCGCCGCAGTTGCGCGCGGTGATAGGCCTCGGGGAGCGGGCCAATTGCGGCATCGGTAGTCGTCATCGTGCCATTCTCCCTTGCGGTTCGTGCTTGTGACACCGCCTTTTTATACAGCTTTTACGCGCTGTCGAGATTGCTATAAAACCGCGCGAAAGGTCCGATTTCGGCCCTTGACAGTGTGAAAATCGAGGATTTCTGCGGCGAACGAGCTGACGCTCGCTGTAAATTTCGTGGAAGAACAGCAAAAACAGCGGACGCCGCTCGGGTGATGGCTCACCTGATCGCGGCGGTGACCGCGGCGCCGAGATCCTTGGTGCCGGCGTTGCCGCCGAGATCGGGGGTGCGGGTGCCGTTTTCCGCGAGCACCTCGGCGATAGCGCGCTCGACGGCGGCGGCCGCCGCACCTTCGCCCAGGTGATCGAGCATCATCGCGCCCGACCAGATCGCGCCGATCGGATTGGCCACGCCGCGTCCGGCAATATCCGGCGCCGAGCCGTGCACCGGCTCGAACATCGAGGGATACTCGCGTTCGGGATTGATGTTGCCGGACGGTGCGATGCCGATCGAGCCGACCACCGCCGGACCGAGATCCGAGAGGATGTCGCCGAACAGGTTCGAGCCGACGACGACATCGAACCAATCGGGATGGCGCACAAAATGCGCCGTCAGGATGTCGATGTGATACTGGTCGGTCTTGACGTCGGGATACTCGTGCGAAATCGCGGCAAAGCGCTCGTCCCAGAACGGCATCGTATGGATGATGCCGTTCGACTTGGTTGCCGACGTGACGTGCTTCTTGCGCGTGCGAGCGAGCTCGAAGGCATAGCGCATGATCCGGTCGCAGCCGCGCCGGGTGAAGACCGCCTCCTGCATCGCCATCTCGTATTCACTGCCGGCATAGAGCCGGCCGCCGATCTCCGAGTATTCGCCCTCGTTGTTCTCGCGTACGACGTAGAAATCGATGTCACCCGGCGCGCGGTCGCGCAGCGGCGATTGGACCCCCGCAAGCAGGCGCACCGGGCGGAGGTTGACATATTGATGGAAACCGCGCCGCAACGGGATCAGCAGCCCCCACAGCGAGACATGGTCCGGTACCTCGGGGTGACCGACAGCGCCTAGGTAGACGGCGTCATAGAGCCTGAGCCGCTCAAGGCCGTCATCCGGCATCATCAGGCCCATATTGCGATAGCGCTCGCAGCTCCAGTCGAACTCGTGCCATTGGAAGTCAAAACCATGGGCCCGCGCAGCGGCCTCCATGGCGGCAATCCCTTCGGGCATGACCTCCCGCCCGATGCCGTCGCCGGCTATGACCGCGATCCGATAGCTCTTTGCCATGCCCAATCCCCAGATCGGAGAATGCGAATCGATCGTAAAATCGTCGGGCGGGTTGAGCAACCGCGAAACCCGCCGGGGATTTTACAGACGCAGCGGATGAGCGTGATCGAGCGGGCCGTGGCCGCGCCCGAGGCCGGGCGCGCCGGCAATCGCGCGGTGGACATAGGCGCGGGCGCGGTCGACAGCGTCCTCCAAAGCGTGCCCCTGCGCGAGCCCCGCGGCAATCGCCGAAGCGAGGGTACAGCCGGTGCCGTGCGTGTGCCGCGTCTCCAGCCGCGGGCTTTCCCAGACCCGGGCACCCTGGGCGGTGACAAGCACATCCGAGACGGTGGGTGCCGCGAGATGTCCGCCCTTTACCAGCACCGCACGGCAACCGAGCGCCAGCAGTCTCTCGCCGGCCGTGCGCATCTCAGCGGTATTGCCGATCGTCGTGCCGCAGAGGATCTCGGCTTCCCGCAGGTTGGGAGTAAGAATGTCGGCGCGCGAAACGAGTAACCGCTTCAATCCGCCGAGCGCGTCGGGATCGATCAGGCGGGCGCCGCCTTTGGCGACCATCACCGGGTCGACGACGAGAGGAATCCCGGTGGCGCGCTCGTCGAGCACCGCGGCAATCGTCTCGATAACGGGCAAATCATGCAGCATGCCGGTCTTGATCGCATCGGCGCCGATATCGTCGAGCACCACTTCGATCTGCCGGCGGATGAAATCGGGCGGGACCGGCAGAACCCCGAATACTCCTTCGGTGTTTTGTGCGGTCAGTGCGGTGATCGCCGTCGCCGCATAGGCGCCGAGCATCGTCACGGTTTTGATATCGGCTTGGATCCCAGCGCCCCCACCGGAATCCGAGCCGGCGATAATCAAGACCCGGCCGTGCATTGCTCGATTACTCGGCGGCTTCGGCCCGAGGATCCTCGTCATCGGCAGCGGCGATGCGGATCGCGTCACAGATCTCGTCGACAATCGCGGCGATCAGCTCCGCGTCTTCGCCTTCCGCCATCACCCGGATCACCGGCTCCGTACCCGATCTGCGGACCACGAGGCGGCCATCCGCGCCGAGCCGGGTTTCCCCACCCGCTATCGCGCGCTTGACCGAGGGCGATTCGAGCGGATCGCCCTTACCAAACCGAACACTGCGCAACAGCTGCGGCACCAGGACGAACAACCGGCAGACCTCGCTCGCTCGCTTGCCGGTTTCGACGATCGAGGCCAGCACCTGCAGTGCGGCGATGAGGCCGTCGCCGGTCGTAGCGTAATCCGAAAGGATTATGTGGCCGGACTGCTCACCACCAAGGTTGCAGCCGAGCGCACGCATTTTTTCGACGACGTATCGGTCGCCGACCCAGGTGCGGTGAAGCCCGATGCCTTCTCCGGCGAGAAAGCGCTCGAGACCGAGATTGGACATCACCGTCGCCACCAGCGCGCCGCCCGCCAGCTGCCCGGTTTTGGCGAGGCCGGTAGCGATCAGCGCCATCAGCTGGTCGCCGTCGAGGAGGATGCCGCGCTCGTCTGCGACGATCAGCCGATCGGCATCACCATCGAGCGCTATTCCGATATCGGCACGACGGGCCAAGACCTCACGCCGCATCTGTTCGGGCGCCAACGCGCCGCACTCGCGATTGATGTTGAGGCCATCGGGCGAGACGCCGAGCGAGAAAACCTCTGCGCCGAGTTCCCAGAACACGGTGGGAGCAACCTTGTAGGCGGCGCCGTGGGCGCAATCGACGACAATGCGCAACCCGTCCAACCGCCGACCACGAGGGAAGCTCTGCTTGACGAATTCGATGTAGCGCCCGCCGGCGTCTTCGAGCCGCTTGACGCGCCCGAGCTCAGCCGGACTGGCGCGGCGCCGCGGCCCCTTATCGAGGCAGGCTTCGATCTTCTGCTCGAACTCGTCCGACAGCTTGTATCCGTCGCGGCCGAACAGCTTGATGCCGTTGTCCCCGTAGGGATTGTGCGAGGCCGAGAGGACGACGCCGAGATCGGCGCGCAGACTGCGCGTCAGCATCGCGATCGCCGGGGTCGGCAACGGCCCGACCAACACGACATCCATGCCCATTGTCACAAAGCCGGCGGTCAATGCCGGCTCGAGCATATAGCCGGAGAGCCTTGTGTCCTTGCCAATGACGACGAGGTGCTTGTGGGCGCCGTTGTGAAAGCATTCGCCCACCGCGATCGCTACTTTCAGCGCCGTCTCCGGCGTCATCGGCTCGCTGTTGGCAGTCCCGCGGATCCCGTCGGTGCCGAAGAGTTTCCGCGTCATCACGCCCCCGTAGAGATTGTTGACGGCCGTCGTCACTAGCCTAAATCGAGGAAAATGCCGTCACAAGTCAAAGGACATTTTCAAGACCTCGCCTCAGCGGCTGCGGCTTGGTCGATTCCGTATCAGAACCGGTAAATTAAAAGTTTAAGGTCAGACTTCCAGCGCGCGGCCGCTTACTGGCTCGCGAGGCCTGTGTCAGCCGCCCGGCTGCGGCTCGGGTTCGAGGCCGGTGGGTCGGCCGGAGGGCGGCACCGAACTGCGCCGCCCGCGTGGCTCTTCCGCCGGGGCGCCGGCCGAAGTTTCCCGCACGATCCGCTCACCCTTGATGATCCGCCGGATTTCGTCGACGGATAATGTCTCGTATTCCAGCAGGCCCTTCGCCAACGCGTGCAGTTCGTCCATGTGTGCCATCAGGATCTCGCGCGCGGTCTGCTCTCCCTCCTCGACGATGCGGCGGATCTCTTCATCGATGACCTTGGCGGTCGCGTCGGAGACGTTCTTGCGCTGAGTCACTGAGTGGCCGAGGAATACCTCTTCCTCGTTCTCCGCGTAGCGCAGCGGGCCGAGCTTATCGCTGAACCCGAATTCCGTGACCATGCGGCGCGCCAAATTCGTCGCGCGGCGGATGTCGTCGGCGGCGCCGGTCGTGACCTTGTCAGGGCCGAAGATCAGCTCCTCAGCGATCCGGCCGCCAAAGAGGCTCGCCATCATTGCTTTGAGCTCAGTCTTGGACTGGCTGTACTTGTCGCGCTCCGGCAGGAACATCGTAATGCCGAGCGCGCGGCCGCGCGGGATGATCGTCACCTTGTGCAGCGGCTCATGTCCCTCCGCGTAGAGCATGCACAGCGCATGGCCGCCCTCGTGATAGGCCGTCAGCTTCTTTTCGTCCTCGGTCATGACCATCGAGCGCCGCTCGGCGCCCATCATGACCTTGTCCTTGGCCTGCTCGAATTCGCTCATCGCGACCGAGCGCTTGCCCTTGCGCGCCGCCATCAGTGCCGCTTCATTGACCAGATTGGCGAGATCGGCGCCCGAAAAACCGGGCGTGCCGCGGGCGATGACTTTGGCATCGACATCGGAGGCGAGCGGCACCTTGCGCATATGAACCTTGAGGATCTTCTCGCGTCCGACGACGTCCGGGTTGGGCACGACGACCTGGCGATCGAACCGGCCGGGCCGCAGTAGAGCCGGGTCGAGCACATCCGGCCGGTTGGTGGCGGCGATCAGGATGACCCCCTCGTTGGCCTCGAAGCCGTCCATCTCAACGAGCAGCTGATTGAGGGTCTGCTCGCGCTCGTCGTTGCCGCCGCCGAGGCCGGCACCGCGATGCCGGCCGACCGCGTCGATCTCGTCGATGAAGATGATGCAGGGCGCGTTCTTTTTTCCCTGCTCGAACATGTCGCGCACGCGACTGGCGCCAACGCCGACGAACATCTCGACGAAATCGGACCCGGAAATCGTGAAGAACGGCACGTTCGCTTCACCGGCGATGGCGCGGGCGAGCAAGGTCTTGCCGGTACCGGGCGAGCCCACCAGCAACACCCCCTTGGGGATCTTGCCACCAAGCCGCTGAAACTTTTGCGGGTCCTTCAAGTATTCGACGATTTCCTCGAGCTCCTGCTTGGCCTCGTCGATCCCGGCGACATCCTCGAAGGTGATGCGCCCGACCTTCTCGGTCAAAAGCCGTGCCCTGCTCTTGCCAAACCCCATGGCCCGGCCGCCGCCGCCCTGCATCTGCCGCATGAAGAAAATCCACACGCCGATCAAGAGGAGCATCGGGAACCACGAGATCAGCACGCCAAACAGTGACGGCACATTTTCGTCGACCGGTGCAGCGGTGATGCGCACGCCTTTCTCGATCAGGCGATTGACCATCCCGGGGTCGCTCGGGGCATAGGTCGTGAATGCCCGACTGTCGGTGAAATGGCCGCTTATGTTGTTGCCCTGGATCGTAACGTCGGCAACTTGGCCGCGATTCACGTCGTTGATGAAATCGGAGAATGCGAGAGTCGCCTGCGGTCCGCGGCTCGATGAGGTCTGAAACAAATTGAATAGCGCGACGAGAAGCAGCCCGATGACGATCCAGAGGGCGAGGTTCTTGCCGAAATTATTCACGACCAACGCCTTTCATACCGAGCCGGGCATCGCGCGCTGACTACACTACCCTTCCAAGAGAAGGACCGCGACAGTTTTCGCTCCTTCTCAGATAAGACACGACCGGCGTTAAACAACGGCAAAGCCGGCTTGCGTCAACGCATTGATCGGTCGAAAGACGACTTGCGGCACGACTGCGACGTTCTCACGCCTGTATTCTAGGTGCGGAACAGCGGCAACGCCTTCCTCGTCCCACACAACCGGAAAAATCGGCAGGAGCAGCCGCGGTGGTGACCCTGCCCGATGCTGCAGTGCAAGACCCCGCAGCCGCGCGACAGCGGCCGCGCCCAAATATCCGATCGTGAGGGCGCTGCTCGCATTTGGCGGCACGATGATCTGAAATCGGCGGTCCCAAATCTTGGTTTCCCCTGCGGTGAGCCGCATCGGCTGCGCAGCTTGGCCGAGTTCACGGAATACCAGCACACGCTCGCGCCACCGGAGGAAACGACAGCCGCCAAGTGTATGGCCTCGCGCCCCACTGGACACGAGCATGTCGTGCAATCGCGCGATTCG
>Ga0306926_10008481_pt1 | contig 11244 bp, 9 predicted proteins | sample flu12Cox44000178_FD_203759 | JGI IMG/M metagenome (GOLD analysis project Ga0306926, IMG submission 203759) | Lab enrichment of tropical soil microbial communities from Luquillo Experimental Forest, Puerto Rico - flux8day.12C.oxic.44.000.178 (v2)... | ecosystem: Environmental > Terrestrial > Soil...
CGGAACTGAGTTCCGCAAGCGACGATTCCGGTTTTTCCGTCCTGATAGTCATTCGAGGCGTACTGTAGCACAGAGAAAACTCGGCGGCGGCCAAATTAGCCCGCAGGTTAGGCTAGAAGTTACGCTGCCCCCTTCTCCATTTCTTCTTGATGGTCCATGTACACGCGCAGGATCGCGAGGGCCGCCGCCACGACCGTCGGACCCACCACCAGACCCACCAAGCCGAACACGTTCAACCCCCCCAAGATACTCACAAACAGCAGCAGGTCGTTCAACCGCGTGCGATTTCTCAGAAGCAACGGCCGTACGATGTTGTCTGCGAGGCCGGCAATTCCACCACAAATCACGACAATGAGCAGGGCTTTTCCCCAATGCCCGTTAAACAACAGCCACGCGGTTGCCGGAAGCCAGATCAACGAAGAGCCGACCACCGGAACGATAGAGAAAAAGGCCACCAGTACCCCTAGAAAAACAGGACCCGGCAACCCCGTCAGTGCAAACGCCAGACCGCCCAGCAGGCCCTGAATCGCCGCAATCAGCAGCGCCACGGCCACACTCGCGAAGATCAGGTCGCGGGATTCCTCGAGCATGTCGTCTTGAATTTCGCGCTCAAACGGAACCAGATGCCGAAGGGCCCGCAACAGCTTTCCTCCATCTCGAAAAACAAAAAACAGAGCGAACAACAAAATGAAGAGATTCACGAGAAACGAGAAGAGATTTTTGAGCAAGGAACCAATGCTCGAAGCCACATAAGACGCGGTCCTCTCGGCAGCCTGCCGCAGCGCTCCGATCAAATCGAGGTGCTGCAGGGCATCCGGGAGATGCCGGCGAATCATCTCGAAGAAATCCCGCGCCGCTCCGGTCCCGTTGGCGCCGAGCGTCTCGCGAATGCCAGCGCTGGCCTCGATGGCCTGCCGCGCGGCATACAACAGCACCAGCAAAACCGGCACGATGAGCAAGAACGTGACTCCGAGGGTACTGAGGAGCGCCGCCCGGGTGGGCGAAAACCTGCGCACCAGAAGGGCATGAACGGGATAGAAAAAGATCACCAGCACCGCAGACCATGCCAGGGGGATCAGAAAGGGCTCGGTAATCAGGAAGACCAGGTAGCCGAGCAGCAGCAAGGCCCCGTAGGAAAGAACCGTAGTGAGTCTGTCACTGGTAGTTGTGTTCCCGTTGGTTTGTGTCATTCGCGTTATATAATTCATGCAGTCCAGGCGCCAGGGGCGAGTTGAGGCCCATGGAACCGTAAGCGGTCTGCCCAAGGGAAGCCACGAATCCATGCCCTCGTCGAAAATCTCTTTCAACTACGCGCAGGCGCGCCTACTTGCTGTACTTGCTTTGATCAATTTTGTCAACTTTGCCGACCGCCAGGTGCTGAATCCGCTGGTGCCCCTTTTGCGCCAACATTTTGGGGTGAGTGATACGCAACTCGGCTCCTTGCAGTGGGTTCTGCTGGTGGTGTTGGCGGTGGCCAGCATTCCTTCCGGTTATTTGGCGGATCGTTTCAACGAACCGAAGATCATCTCCGCTGGCGTACTTTTCTGGAGCGCCGCGGCAATCGCCAGCGGTTTGGCTCCCACGTTTGCCTTTTTGTTCGTTGCGCGTGGGCTCGTCGGCATCGGTGAAGCGGCCTACGCGCCAGCAGCGCAATCGTTAATCTCGGATTCCTTTTCCCAAGACAACCGTGCCATGGCCCAGTCGATTTTCGCCGCCGGCATGATTCTCGGCGGTGTCTCCGGATTGGCGCTGGGCGGAATCATGGGAGAGCGCCACGGCTGGCAGCACGCTTTCTTTATTGTCGGCATTTTGGGGGTAATTCCGGGTTTGACCGCGCTCAAACTGAAAGAGCCGCCGCGGCGTCCGCGGTCGGAAGTCGTGCCGGTACTCGAACTGCTGCGGGTCCCGGCGTTCGTGGCCATGATTGTTGCCGGAATCTGCATCACCTTTTCGAGCGTTTCGTTTGTGACTTGGGGCATCGACTATGCCAAGACCTACAAGGATTTCAGCACCAAGGAGGCTTCGCTTTCGCTGGCCATCATCGCGTTGTTTTCTTCCGTATTTGGCGCTCTCTCGGCAGGTTATTTCGCCGACCGGCTCCAGAAAAAGCTAGCCTACGGACGCGTCCTGGTTATCGCCGTGGCATTTCTCGCGGCTGCTCCATTTCTCCTGGTGGCGATCCAAGCCGACGAGAAATGGATGGTGCTTGCCGGCTTCTTCGGCTCGATGTATTTCATGTCGTGGTATCACGGGCCAACGACAGCAGTGCTCCACGATCTGACTCCGCAACGCGCGCATGCTACGGCCATTGGCGTATACATGTTTGCGACGCAACTGCTCGGGGCCTTGGGCCCGCTGTTGATCGGCAGAATCTCTGATATGAGCGATCTGCAAGTGGGTTTGCAAGCGGCAACTGCCGTGATGGTCTTCGGAGCGCTCCTGTTGCTGCTGGTGATTCACTTCATCCGGCGTGACGGTTTGCACCATCCTCGGCTGGCACAGTTCCGGGCAGAGGAAAGAGCTACGGTCGCGCCCGAACCATTGGCTCGCACTCTTTGAGCCGCTTGTCCTTATTTGATCCCGGTTAGCGCAATGAGGCGGGTTACTTCTTCGTGCGGCACGTCATAGAGTGGTCGCTCGTCTTCCTCCTCGAGCCGCGAGCGCAGAAACTCCGCAGCGACAAAACTCGCTTCGCGATCGGTCAAATCCCGTCCGGTTTTTTCGCGGAATTCGACGAACGCCGGGTGCGCCAGCCCAACGATGCGTCCCTGCCCGTCGACTTCAAATTTCGCGTCGATCGTGTCGCTATGGCGGGTGGCAATGGCGTTCCAGATATGCGAGAAACGGCAATCGTAAACATGGCCGCTGAGCTTCGATGTAACCTCGAAAGCGCTGATGAACTGATTCATGGCGCCGTTGTTCGCTAACACCGGGAGGGATGGCACGCGGAGGTCCTCGTTTCGTTTCAAACGTTACCCGATTAGTTTCCGACTTCGCCGGTCCAGCTGTCAATGCTGCGCGACGGGTCGGCGAATCCCGGCAGCTTCAGCGGTCACGTCCGCATACTTCAAACCCGACCCGGTATTGAAAATAACCACGCGGTCCTCGGGGGTGAGAAAGCCGGTAGCCAGCAAATGATCATAGGCCGCAGTGGCGGCCGCGCCTTCCGGAGACAGGAGCATCCCCTCGTACCGCGCCCAATCCTCGAGCGCGCTAAGGATCTGCTCGTCCGGCAACGCGACCGCCAGCCCTCCGGATTCTCGCAGAATCTCGAGCAGGATGTAATCGCCGTAGGGCTTCGGCACCCGCAATCCGGCCGCGAAGGTCGCCGCGTCTTTCCACATTTCGCTGGCTTTCTGCTGCTGCTCGAAGGCCCGCACGACCGGCGCGCAACCTCGGGACTGCACGGCGATCATCTTGGGACGCCGGCCCTTGACCCAGCCCAATTCTTCGAGCTCTAGAAATGCCTTCCACATCCCGATCAGACCGACGCCGCCTCCGGTAGGATAGAAAACCGCCTCGGGATACTCCCAGCCAAGCTGCTCGACGAGCTCGTAGCCCATGGTCTTCTTGCCTTCGACGCGAAACGGCTCTTTCAGCGTGGAGACGTCGAACCAGCCTTCCTGGTCCTTGCGGTCGGCGACCATTCGTCCGCAATCGGAGATCAATCCATCCACAAGCGTCACCTTCGCTCCATACAGGACGGCCTCGAAATAGTTCGCAAAGGGCACGTCCTTCGGCATAAAGATGTGCGCCTCGATCCCTGCGGCGGCGGCATACGCGGCAAGCGCGCCGGCGGCATTTCCCGCAGAAGGTGCCGCCAGCTTCTTCAATCCATATTGACGGGCCATGGTCACCGCCATGGCCATGCCGCGGGCCTTGAAGCTTCCGGTGGGATTGGCGCCCTCTTCTTTCAGAAAAGCCCGGGGATGGCGCCGGCTCTGAACCACTGGCGTCCAGCCCTCCCCGAGCGAGACCGGCGGGGCGTCGGGAAGCACCGATTTGTACCGCCACATACCCCTCCAAGGGCCTTCGGCAGCCACCTGGGCAATCTCGTCGCGGCAAGCGTGTCCGCGCAGGGACCCGAGGTCATAGCGCACGCCGAGCGAACCCGAACAGTGTGGGCACACCGTCGGCGGCGAACCTACGGTCAGACGCGCCTTGCAGCGGGTGCACTCAAAGTGAAGAATTTTCGCCATAGTTTGAAGATACCGTGCGGCAAAGTAGCCAGCAAGCGCCGCAGCGCCCACCACCAGCCGGCGGCCCGTGCCCTGCAAAATATGGGGGAACTGCAAGTTTTAGAGCGCAAAAGCCGGCATGGATTTGCGGCCGCAAGCTTTTGACGCGCACCGAGCGGACTACGCTAAAATCGTAGGGATATGATCTCCGTCGACAACCTAACTATGCGCTTCGCCGCGCGCGTGCTTTTCGAGGACGTAACCACCAGCTTCATTGACGGACGCCGGTACGCCATCTCCGGCCCCAATGGCGCGGGCAAATCCACTTTTATGAAGATCCTCACCGGGGAGCAGGAGCCGACAAACGGCAAGGTCACTCGCCCCAAGAGAATCGGCATCTTGCGCCAGGACCAGTTCGCTTTCGACAAGTTTCGCGTCATCGACACGGTGATCATGGGCAACGCCACGCTGTGGAAAGCCCTCGAGGAGCGCGACGCACTCTATGCCAAGGCACACGAGGAACTGACCGAGAACGACGGCATGCGTCTTGGCGAGCTCGAAGGTATCGTCGGGGAAGAAAGCGGGTACACCGCGGAAGCGGACGCCGGGGTCCTGCTCGATGGCTTGGGCATCGACGCGGCTCTCGGTGAACGCAAGATGGGGGAACTGCAGGGGGGACAAAAAGTCCGCGTGCTGCTGGCGCAAGCCCTGTTCGGCAATCCCTCGGCGCTTCTGCTCGACGAGCCTACCAACAACCTGGACCTCGACTCCGTGCACTGGCTAAAGGAGTACCTCTTGGAGTACCACGGCGTGCTGATCGTCATCTCGCACGATCGCCATTTTCTCAATAGCGTTTGCACGCACACCGCGGACATCGACTATCAAACCATCATCATGTATCCCGGCGGCTACGACGACATGGTATTGGCGAAGACCCAGATTCGCGCGCGGATGGAGGCGGACAACGCCGTTCGCGAGAAAAAGATCGCGCAACTCAACGACTTTATCGCACGTTTTTCAGCCGGCACACGTTCCGCCCAGGCGACTTCGCGCAAGAAGGAGGTCGAGCGTTTGCAGACCTCGGAACTGGCAAAATCCAATATCGAGCGACCGTACATTCGCTTTCAAACGGAGGTTCCCTCTGGCCGAGTGCCGCTTGAAGTGAAGCGCCTCGCCAAGTCCTACGGCGACCTGAAGGTCTTCGAGCCGTTCTCCGCGCATGTAACTCGTGGCGAGAAGATTGCGCTCGCGGGCCGCAACGGCGCCGGCAAAACCACCATGTTGAAATCCCTGATCCGCAATGCCGGCAAATTCGTCGGCGATTCCGAACGGGAGTTCACCGTCGATTCGGGAAATGTCGTCTGGGGCCACGAGGTTTCCGTCGGTTATTTCCCACAGGATTTTTCCTACACCATCGACAAGAGCAAAGGCGTCAATGCTCTCGAGTGGTTGTGGCAGTTCAAGCCAGACGCGACGCAGGAAGAAATTCGCGGCTTTCTGGGGCAAATGCTTTTCAGCGGCGACGACGCGTTGAAACCCACCTCCGGGCTTTCCGGCGGCGAACAGGCGCGCCTGATTTTCTGCCGCTTGATGATTCAAAAACCGAATTTCCTGGTACTCGACGAGCCCACGAATAACCTCGATCTCGAAGCCATCAACGCGCTGAACGTCGCGCTACAGAAGTACGAAGGGACGCTGCTTCTGGTAACCCACGACGAGGACGTGCTCGACGAGGTGGCGACGCGCATTTGGCATTTCAAAGACGGCAAAATCGAAGACTTCCAGGGCGCCTACGAAGAATTCGAGCACGCCCACTCGGGCAACGTCACCACCGCGCAAAAGACCCGCTAGTGCGGACCAAATTTGACTTCCACGGTTCCCGCCTCTAATATGACTCGGCGCCCCGCACTCAGCCCATGCTTGGCCAAACCGTCTCTCACTATCGCATCCTCGAGAAATTAGGTGGCGGTGGTATGGGTGTGGTGTATAAAGCCAAGGACATCCGTCTCGGCCGCCACGTCGCTCTGAAATTCCTCCCTCCGGATATGGCCCGGGACCGTCAGGCGCTCGATCGCTTCGAACGGGAAGCTCGCGCGGCCTCGGCCCTGAATCATCCGAACATCTGCACGATATACGACGTCGGCGAGGCGGAAGATCAGCCGTTTATCGCCATGGAGCTGCTCGAAGGGCAAACGCTAAAACATCGCATCAACGGGGCTCCCGTCGAGACTGGCCTGCTCCTCGAGATCGCGATCCAGGTCGCCGACGCGCTCGCGGCGGCCCACAGCAAAGGCATCATTCACCGCGATATCAAGCCCGCGAACATTTTCCTTACGGATCGAGGGCAAGCCAAGGTGCTCGACTTCGGACTGGCAAAAGTCGAAGTCCGTCGCGGCGAAGGGGAAACCATCAACGAGGAACCCGGACGCGGAAGGACGCAGGGGATAACGCACGCCGAATTGACCAGCCCCGGCAGCTCCATCGGCACGATCGCATACATGAGCCCGGAGCAGGCCCGCGGCGAAGAACTTTGCACGCGCACGGATCTATTCTCCTTCGGCGTGGTGCTCTACGAGTTGACCACCGGGAGAGTCCCTTTTCTGGGCTACACCACGGCGGTAATTTTCGACGGCATCCTGAACGGCACACCCGCGCCGGTGACCAAGGGCAATCCCAAGGCTCCGCCGGAGTTGGATCGCATGATCCTGAAGGCTCTCGAAAAGGATCGCGATTTGCGCTACCAGACCGCATCCGAGTTGCGCGGCGACCTGAAGCGTCTAAAACGCGACCTGGATTCTTCGGGCCGCGTGGAATCGGCTCGAGCTCACAGCGCGGGACTGGCGGCCACGACGAGCGCGGCTCTTCCGCCGGCCAAGAAGACCGTCGCGGTGCTCTATTTCGAAAACCTCAGCGGCGCTAAAGAAGACGAATACTTTCGCGACGGCATGACCGAGGACATCATCACCGAGCTCTCGAAGATCGGCCGGCTGCAGGTATTCCCTCGTTCCGAAATGCTGGCCTTCCGCGATAAGCAGGTAACCACGCCACAGGTGGGAGAAAAGCTCGGCGCCATGTATGTGCTCGAAGGTTCCATTCGCCGTGCCGGCAACCGCCTGCGCATTACCACCCAACTGGTCGAGAGCAGCACCCGCCATTCCGTTTGGGCGGAGCGCTATGACCGCCAGATGGAAGACGTTTTTGCCGTGCAAGAGGAGATCTCGCTCAGTATCGCCAAGGCCCTCGAGATCACGCTATCGCCGCAGGAAGAACGGGTCATCGCCAGCAAGCCGACGGACAATCCGCAGGCCTACGACTTCTTCCTACGTGGCCGCAACTATCTGCGGCAGAGGCAATTTGAGTATTCGCTGGCCATGTACGAAGAGGCCGTCAAACTCGACCCCAAATTTGCCTTGGCGTACGCGGGCATGGCGCATGTTTGGGGCGGAATGCACGAATTCCGCACGCCGAATCCCGAATTCATCGAGAAGGGCCTCGAAGCCTGCGCGCAGGCCAGCAATCTGGCGCCGGACCTGCCCGAGGTGATCTCCGCCCGGGCCCGCATTCACTACGCACAGCAGCACTTTGACGACGCGATTCGACTTGCCAAGCGTGCGATTGAGCGGCAATCGGATTCCGAAGGCGCCCACGATGTTTTAGCCCGGTCCTATTTCGCTTCGGGCCGCCACGCGGAAGCGGCGCAGCTCGCAGAAAGCGCCATGGAGATTGTCGGCAACGACTACAACGCGCTGATTCCGCTGATTAACAGCCTCGAAAGCCTGGGACGCATGGCCGACGCCGAGCGCCTGCGCGCGCGCGAGCGCGAAGTCCTGGTGGAACAGTTGCAGCGCTTCCCGGATGACGTTCGCGCGAGAATCTTGCTGGCCTGCGACCTCGCGATTCTGGGGCAGCAGGACGAAGCGGTTCAGCACGTTAAGATCGCGATGGCCATGCGGCCGACCGACGCCAACATTCTGTATAACGCAGCTTGCAGCTACGGAGTGCTCAAAATGAAGAAGGAAGCGCTCGACGCCTTTCGCCGCTGCGTCGCCGCCGGCTATCACAATGCGCGCTGGGCCACGCAGGATCAGGATCTCGCGATTCTTCACGGAGATGCGGAGTTTCTCAAACTGGTTGCGGCGGGCGATCAAAGGCCTGGCGCCTCGACCGGAACCAGCTCCTAGAACCGCAGTGTCAGCGCGCAGCGCCCGCGGGAACTCCGGCGTGCGCATAGCTTTGAATCGCCCCTCCGACGCCTGCGCCAGGAGCGTGACGGTGGCCGTTGTCGATTAGCACTTTGTCGAGCGCCGCCAGCAACTGCAGAATGAACTGTTTCTGACTGCAGTAGCCCATGGTACCCAGGCGCCAGATCTGCCCCTTGGTGGCACCGATGCCTCCGGCAATCTCAATGTTGAATTCCTCGATCATTTGACTGCGGACTTTTGCGTCATCGATACCTTCCGGAATCTTCACCGCCGTAACCGTCACCAGACGGTGCTTCGGATTCTCCACAAACATCTGAAGGCCCATGGCTTCGACGCCGGCCACCAAAGCAAGTTGATTGACGCGGTGGCGTTCCCAGCGGGCCTCGAGACCTTCATCGACCACAATGCGCATGGCTTCTCGCAGCGCGTAGATCAACGAGATCGGGGGGGTGTGATGATACAGGCGATCCTTGCCCCAGAAATTCATGGCCGTGGAAAGGTCAAAGTACCAACTCTGGACTTTGCTCTTGCGCGCGCGGAACACCTCTTCGGCACGCGAGCTTACGGTGATAGGCGCCATCCCCGGCGGCGCACTGATGGCCTTTTGCGAGCCGCTGAAGCAAATGTCGACGCGCTGCTTGTCAATGTGCAGTGGCACCGCGGCCAGCGAGGCGACGGCGTCCACCACCAGCAAGGCACCCAACTCGTCGGCGACTTTGCGGAAGGGGTCGAGGTCGGTGACCACGCCGGTGGAGGTTTCTCCATGCGCCAAGCCGATCATTTTTATCTTGCGGCCCCTGGCGACTTTACGCACATCGTCGGGATCGTTCGGCCTGCCGAGCGGCACCTCCACCAGTTGAACCGTGGCCGGCGTGTGCTGCGCGATCACGTGCATCCGTTCGGAAAACATGCCGTTGACACAGCAAATGGCTTCGTCGCCGGCCTCGAGAGAGTTCAGCACTGCAGCTTCGATACCGCCAGAGCCCGACGCCGAAAGCGGAAAGGTGATGCGATTGTCGGTCTGGAAAATCTGTCGCAGCAGAGCTTGGGTTTCCTCCATGCAGCGAGGAAACCATGGATCGAGATGGCCCACAATCGGCGCGGCAAGCGCGCGATAGACGCGCGCATCAATCGAACACGGTCCGGGCGTCATCATCAAGCGTGTCGGCGGGTTAAATTCTCCAATTGGTTGCGTCATGGATTCCCTTTCAGGACGTCCCGCCAAGGCGTGCTCGGGGAAGCTCGAGGATACGGCGGGAAAAACTAGTTTCGCGCACGAGCGGGGCAGGCGCAACCGACAAATTGGCCGGAAAGGGTCACGGAATGATCGATGGAGGCGTCCGAGCCGCGCGGCTGTGCTGGTACGATCCGCCGGAAACAAGCCGAGAGCCGGCTCGCACTTTGCCGGAGAGGGTTTTGCCATGCTTTAACCCTTCTGGCCGCGCGCACTCCGCTGGCAACAACCGTTGGCGTTCGGCAGTTAGGCGGCGTCGAAGGCGGCACCCTCGACGAGAACTTTTTCCGGGACGCGGCGAAGTTCGCGGATAAAGCCGAACCAAGACAGCACCGTCAAGGTGTAGAAGGTGAGGTCCAATTCCCACCAATAAAAACCCTGCCGCGCGCTGGCCATGTAATAGTGGTGGTTGTTGTGCCAACCCTCGCCGAGGGTGACCAGCGCGAGCAGCCAGCTATTCTTGCTGGTGTCTTCGGTCGGGAAACGGCGCTTGCCGAAAAGGTGCGAGAGCGAATTGATGGTGAAGGTTCCGTGCCAGAGCAGTACGGTGCTAAGGAAGAAGCCCCAAGCCAGCAGCGGCAGGCCACCGATAAGGAACATGACTACGGCGAGAAGCAACGGCGGCAGCAAGTAGTATCTGTTGAGCCAGCGGAGTTCGCGGAATTTGGCGAAGTCGCCGATGTAGTCAAAACGCGTAAGGTTGTACTTGTCGGAGAGAATCCAGCCGACGTGGGACCACCAGAAACCAAAAAGCGTGGGTGAGTGCAGATCGTCTTCCTGGTCCGAAAAGCGGTGGTGATGACGGTGATGACCGGCCCACCAGAGCACTCCTTTTTGCGAAGAAGACATGGCCATCCAAGCAATGACGAACTGGAACCAGCGACTGGTCTTGTAGGAGCGGTGCGAGAAGTAGCGATGGTAGCCGGCGGTGACGAAGAACATTCGGATTTCGTAGGCGAGGAGACAAACCAGCGGGTAGTACCACCGAAACGGAAGAAAAAAGACGCTGAGAGCAGCGAGATGAATGAGTGCAAAGGGGATGGAGGAGAGCAGCGGAAGGCGGGCCCCATTGGGCAAAGGGATAGACCAGGGCCGAGCGATGGACGCCATGTAGCGGAACTCCTGCGCGACGGATCAAGTGGCTGGAGCGCAAGAGTTTTGCTCAGCGCATCCGATCACCGGATTAGTGTAAGGGTAGTCCCGGTATCGGTCAAGGAGTATGGAAAGCGAAGGTGCTATAAGAAGGGATTATGGGGAAGATGTGCTATCGTCCCAGAGAAAAGGAGAAGGAATGGCGGAACGACCGGTGTTGGTGGGCTTGCTCCCGCAAGCGGTGGTGCTCGATCCGGGAGATCAAGTCAGTTGGATGTCCGATGCGGGTAGCTTAAAGGTGGAGTTTGACGCCAATCGCTGTCCGTTTGGGTCGAATATCTTTCAGGCGCCGGAAGGGATGCGCTTGATCAGCGGACCGGTGACGCCGGGGACCAAGGTAGGGAGCTATAAATACCGTTTGTGGCTGAACGAACAGATCGTCGGTCGCGGTGAAGTGATTGTGAGGTAAGGACTCCGGCAACCCGCAAGAGCCTTATGGCCCGGGGGCGGCGCCGCAAAAACCTTGCCGCCGGCCGAA
>Ga0306926_10008484_pt1 | contig 11242 bp, 10 predicted proteins | sample flu12Cox44000178_FD_203759 | JGI IMG/M metagenome (GOLD analysis project Ga0306926, IMG submission 203759) | Lab enrichment of tropical soil microbial communities from Luquillo Experimental Forest, Puerto Rico - flux8day.12C.oxic.44.000.178 (v2)... | ecosystem: Environmental > Terrestrial >...
CGTCACGCTACTACTTCTGTAGGCGCAGATGCTTCGCAAAATCGATCAACCAATTGCGACGATCGGCAAAGTTCTACTTTCCTCACCGGCGCGAAGAACGAAGAACTTGGATTTCATCGCGGAATTGCACGGTAAAAACCGATCATCTCAGGCTCCTTGGAATAAAACCTAGCGTAATTGGTTTTACGTTGTGAGGCGCTGAAACGAATCGATGTTCGATTGCTTTTACGAAAATACAGGCACGTGAGCCGTCGACCGATATAGACCGAGTTGTGCCACCAACCCGCGACCTGGAGTCGCAGATCTGCTTTGCGGGATGCGACGCGGCTGAAATAATTGCGTGGCCATGATCGAAATCGGCCCTCAGTCAGCGCCTTTATAAGTGAGCCGGGGATTAGCGGCTCCATAAGCAGCTCCAAGCTCCAATAAAGATGGATGGCGAAGTTAGAGATAAATCAATTACCGCTTGCGTTCCGGTTGTCGGAGTGCCCTAAGCCAAGGAGATAGTTATGAAAACGAGACTGTTTGCTATCCTGTGCGACCGGATCGCAAAGACTGCCGCCCTCATCCTCTTTATTGCCCTTGCGGTTCCTGTATTCGCTCAGATCGGCATGGTGAATATGTCTCCTGCTATTGCAGCGAGCTCTACAATCACGCAGTTACCTAAAGGTACGAAGGTTATTGCCAGTGTCTCGCTGGAGGGTCAACCCGTCACCCGGATGTATACCCAAACGGAGTATGGTAGGACGTATCTGTACATCGAGCACGGGCGACAATCGTTAACGACTGTGGACATCAGCAAAAAGCGGAATCCACTGATTGTGAACCGTGAGCCTGGGAAGGTTGAGCCCGCTCGCTACGAACAACTCTCCGAAGGCGGATCAGTGCAGGTTTCACCGCAGTGGCATGTCAACGAGGGGATCGACAATCAGGGAGGACGCGGAATGCTCAGCGTTCTGGAAAGCAACGACCCTGATGATGCGAATCTACTGCAAGCCTTTGGGCCGAAGTACAGTAACCTGGCTGACCGGGATCGCCGCCTGGTGTACTTTGCCTCTCCCTCGCAGCTTTTGGTTGTTCAGGACAACCGTTTGACTGCGATTGATTTCATCACGAATTAAGTCGCGAGTTGACGATTTGGCCGGAGCCACATGCTCCGGCCTTTTCTTTTTCGCTTCACCGTTAGCGATCGACTCCGGCTGAAGTTCTCGCGTAGATGAGTGGCATTACGTAAGACGATCCGACGCCAACGGTCTGCGAGGAGCTATGACATCGATGAAACCCAGATTTAATCGGATCACATTTACTCGGGGCGTCGGGTTGGTGGAACAAGCCCACATTTATAAGCAGCCGATTTTGGATCTGATCTGGCCGCCCTATTGCGGCCCTCGTTTCTGCGCTCAGATCAAAGCAAGTTACGGCTCAACAACGAGGGTTTGGTGAAGTTGACTCGCAGCTGCCTTTCCGAGACCGTCGTAATGAGAATCATTGAGGTGTACGAGAGTGAATTCGACATTTTCCCGCGGCAGCATCACGAGCCTGCGCAATAGCGGTGTCGGAGACAACGTTATTGAGGCGATGCTGTCGAAGACAAGCGCCTCGGCTCTTTTGAGCCACAGCTAAGGACTTTGGTACAAGATCAAACCCGAAGTCTCGAGAAGTCGTGGTTTGTGATCGCGCGAAACGTGTCTGAGATCGATTCCTCGTCCGTCGGTTGGTCACTCAGAAGCCGACCCACTACCTTCCCGCTTCGCGTTTGACAGGCCATGCGTCACAACCCTACTCTTTCCTTTCGAATCTTGTTTTTGAAGTGAACCGGTTGCGGCAAGGGTGTGCCGGGTGGAGCACCGCTTCAGCGGCGCATTCGCATCGCACTTGTAAAGAGCGGCTTTACCACTGGGGTAAGCAAGAAGAGACTTGCCGCAGTGCGCCAAAGTGCGACTCAGAAATAGCGGTTCTTGATGCACTCCCGAAGGAGTGCCCTACCCATTGGTGGGCCGAAGTAAAGGTTGGCAGATCCTCTATGAAAGTGCTCGTCCTCGGAAGCGGTGGTCGCGAACACGCGCTCGTGTGGAAACTGCGGCAATCGCCACGCGTGAAGAAGTTGTATTGCGCTCCCGGCAACGGTGGCATTTCGTCCGACGCGGAATGTGTTGCCGTTGAGCTGAAAAGCCTCGATTCGATGGTCCAGCTTGCCAATCGGCTCAATCCCGACGTGACGGTCGTTGGGCCGGAGTTGCCCTTGACCCTGGGCGTGGTGGACGAGTTCCAGCGGCGCGGATGGCGGATCTTCGGGCCGACGCGGGCGGCGGCGCGACTGGAGTCGAGCAAGAGTTTCGCCAAGGAGTTCATGCAGCGGCATCGCATTCCCACGGCGCATTATGCGATCTGCAGCAGCAAGGACCAGCTGAAGCCAACGCTGGCGCACTTCCACACGCCCATTGTGGTCAAGGCCGACGGGCTGGCGGCCGGTAAGGGCGTAGTTATCGCGCATACCAAAGACGAAGCGCTGCACACCACCGAAGAGATGCTCAGCGGCAAGATGCTGGGCGAGGCCGGATCGCGCGTGGTGCTGGAAGAATTTCTCAACGGCGACGAGCTGTCGTTCCTGGTGATGAGCGATGGCGACCGGGTCGTTCCACTGGTGGCCACGCAGGACCACAAGCGCGCCTTCGACAACGATCAGGGCCCCAACACCGGCGGCATGGGCGCCTACTCCACCGACCAGATCATCGATGCACAAATGCGCGATTGGTTGGTGGCGCACATCGCGCGCCTGGTGATCGCGGGCATGAAGGCGGAGGGCGCGGAGTACAAGGGCATCCTGTATTGCGGCATCATGATGACGGCGCGCGGACCGATGGTGCTGGAGTTCAATTGCCGCTTCGGCGATCCCGAGACGCAGCCAATCATGATGCGCATGGAGAGTGACCTGCTAGAGGCAATTGAGGCCTCGATCGAAGGCCGCGTCAGTGAAGGCGACTTTCGCTGGTCACCCGAGCCCGCTGTGTGCGCGGTGATGTCGTCCGGCGGATACCCCGGCGCATTCGAGGCGGGCAAGCTGATCACCGGCATCGACGACGCTGACCGGATGTACGGTGTGAAGGTGTTTCACGCCGGCACGAACCGCCGCGATGGTGCGTACTACACTTCAGGCGGGCGCGTGCTCAGCGTAACCGCGCGCGGCAGCGATCTGCCGGAGGCGGTCGAGCGTGCTTACGACGCGGTAATGAAGATCCGCTTCGACGGCATGCACTATAGAAAAGATATCGCTGCGCGTGGCTTGAAGCAGCTGCGGGGGAAGAAGTCTTAGCTCATGCGAACCTGCAATGGGATTCTCTTTTTTACACTGTTGGCCAGTTGGGCTGGTGCGCGGTGTAACCTCCCGCGACCAAGACTGATCTGCGCCGAATACTTCCAAAGTAAGGCGGTAGTGATTGCGAAGCTCACTGGTGTAACTCCAATCAAGGACGACTATGACGATCTCACCGGCACTTACTACTCCATGACCGTCGAGCAACCGCTCCGCGGGCAGGTCTCCCGGCTGTTTCGGATCTATGAAGCGAACGACCCTGGTCGCCCGAAGCTCGATTGGAAAACCGGCGGCTCCTACGTACTCTTCCTTCGTCAACAGACTCCCAATGGAAGCTGGGCGATCGACTGGTGCGGGAATTCTGGCCCATCGGACAGCAAACAGTCAGTGCTCGATCAAATTGACATGCTTGACCCCACCTCCAATCGCGCCAGGATTCAGGGTGCAGTTGGGGGAGTATCGTTTGCCTTCCCTTTGGCGGGCGTGCAGGTCGAGGCCAGCGGACCAGGCGGCGTCACCACAGCGGAAACGGACGCAGTTGGGAGATTCGAAATGCGCGTTGCGCCCGGCAAGTACCAGGTGCGGGCGTTGAGCCCCGGAAAGACATTCGTCGCCGACGAATTCACCTACGAAAATCCCGACAACCTGCTACTGGAAAATGGTGGCTGCGCTCAGGTTCAATTTGTCGAAGCAAAGAACAAACAACAGAAGCGCGATTAGGATCGCTATTATGGCCAACAAACCTCTCGTCTCCATCGTCATGGGCAGCGACTCCGACCTCGACATCATGAACGAGGCCGCCAAGGCGCTGGCCGAGTTCGGCATTCCCTACGAAATTGACATCACCTCAGCGCACCGCTCTCCGGCCCGCACCAGCGAGTACTCGCGCGGGTTGAAGGCGCGCGGAGTGCAGGTCGTCATTGCGGGCGCAGGCGGAGCCGCTCACCTGGCGGGCGTCATCGCCGCGGAGACGACGTTGCCCGTGATCGCTGTGCCGATTCCCTCCACCGCGCTGCTCGGCCTCGACTCGCTGTTGGCGATGGTGCAGATGCCGGCAGGAATTCCGGTGGCGACGGTTGCCATCGGGAAGCCGGGCGCAACCAATGCGGGCATTCTCGCGGCACAGATGATCGGACTGCACGACGGCGACGTCGCGAAGAAGCTGGAAGCCCACAAAGAGAAGCTGGCCAACGGCGTTGAGGCGAAATCGCGTAAACTAAAGGAGAGTCACACGTCATGAGAGCGAGCCTCGCACAAATTTCGTTCGCCGAACTGCTGATGGCGAATGAAGCCGAAACGCAGAAATGGCGGAAGTGGTTCGAAGAGCAACCGGCTTTAGTGCTAGACGTTCCGCTCAGCATTGCTCTGGCCAGGAACGTGCGTGAGTTTCTGTTGCACATCTTCGCCGTCGAGTTGCGCTACGCCGAGCGCCTGAAGGGGGTCCCAGTCACGGAATACGAAACGTTACCGATTGGAAGTGTCGGGGAGTTATTCGGAGTTGGGGATCGGGCACGGATCATGTACCGCGATTACCTTGCCACCGCCACCGACGAGGACCTTGCGTCGGTGATCGAGTTTCCCACTCGGACTGCGGGCTTGGTGCGAGCCAACAAGCGCTTGATATTCGTTCATGCGCTTCTCCACGGCGTTCGCCACTGGGCGCAGTTGGCAACTGCGTTACGCGAAGCCGGCCATCCCACCGATTGGGGCAAGGATTTTCTGTACAGCGGTGTGATGAAGTAGAGGGTCCGTCACAACTACGGAACCGAGCAGAAATAATCCGAATGCGGTATTTATGCTTCTCTTCGCATTTTAGCGCTGCCCTGACCTTCAATCTCGGTCTTTCTTCTTGTCGTATTTGTTCGATCTTGAAGTCGAACAAGAACCCCATCTGGTTCATTCCCAGATTCAGGCTTCTATCTTGAACACTGCGACTACGCTATGCGGCGCTCGCGGCTGGCGGATTCCGAAAACATTTGTCGCTTGCATTTGGCGCTCAATTGAGCGGGTTAATTGTGTGTACTTTCTGGCCTAGCAAAGCAAGCATATTTGCTGTTTTGACTCGGGTCAGTTGGGACCTGAATGGCCTGAACCACACAACCGCTTTTGGACTCGCGGTTTGAGTAACCGCTGGATAAACCTCCAGCCTAGCTATAGCTAGGGCAGATTCACTCGCAGCGCGTGGCGGCACGGTTGAATCCGTGCCCTTTCAAACTCGTCGCCTCCACCGCGCAGCTACAGCGTTAGCCCCTTCAGATACTCGCGAAAATCCTCCCCCAAATCTTCGCGCTTCAGGGCAAACTGGACCGTCGCCTTCAGGAATCCCAACTTGTCGCCCGCATCGTGGCGCTTGCCTTCAAAGGTAAAGCCGTAGATCTTTTCCTTCTTCAGCAGGGCGCGCAAGCCATCGGTCAACTGCAACTCGCCGCCACTGCCTGGCTGGATGGACTCGAGCATGTCAAAAATCGCAGGCGTCAGAATGTAGCGCCCGATGATCGCCAAATTCGACGGCGCGTCCGTGAATTTCGGCTTCTCCACCAGGTCGTGAACCTCAAACAGGCGGCCGTTGTGTTTGCCGGGAACCGGCGTCGCAGCAAGCACGCCGTAGGCTGAAATCGCCGGGCCTTCCACCACCTGCGTTGCCAGCACCGAGCATCCGGTCCCGTTGTAGATCTCCACCATCTGTCCGAGGCAGGGGACTGTTGCATCGATCACGTCGTCGGGCAGCACAACAGCGAACGGCTCATCACCTACTAATTCCTTGGCCGTCAGCACCGCGTGGCCGAGGCCCAGCGCCTCCTTTTGACGCACATACGCGATATGAATCATGTCGGAGATCTGCCTGACGATCTGCAGCAACTCGCCCTTGCCGCGCTCTTCCAGCATCTTCTCCAATTCGTAGCTGGTATCGAAGTGGTCCTCGATCGCGCTCTTCCCGCGGCCAGTCACCATGATGATCTGATCGCAGCCTGACGCCATCGCCTCCTCAACGCCGTATTGAATGATGGGCTTGTCGATCAGCGGCAGCATTTCCTTGGGTTGCGCCTTGGTGGCCGGCAGGAAGCGCGTGCCCAGTCCCGCCGCCGGGAAAACCGCCTTGCGAACTTTCATTACCATGAGAGCCTCTTTCGTAAGTTCTGCGTTCTTTCTTAACGTCAGTTGCAACGGGCAGACACATTAGGACGAAACTCTGCTGCCGGCGTTACAGCGCGGGAGTGTTGCTCCCCAGCATGGCCCGGCGCACGATCGGGATCGGCGGCGCGCCCTGCTTCATGAACTGATCGTGGAACTGCTGCAAAGTGAAGCTTGCTCCGACCTTCTGCTGGTAATCGGCACGCAGCTTCATGATTTCCAGCTTACCCAGTGTGTACACCAGGTAGGTCGGATCCGACGTCCCGCGTTGGGCCTCGCGTGCCGCGACCGCCGAGGTCTGTTGCCCCTCCTTGACGAAGAAGTCCGTCGCCTGGTGCAGCGTCATCTTACCGGTGTGCATTTCGATGCCGGCGATAAAGCGCGCGTTACGCAGCAGGGCGTCCTGCAATTGACCGATGCGGAGTTTCGGATCGCCGTTGCCATAGCCCTCATCGAGCATCATTTGTTCCGTGTAGTGTGCCCAGCCTTCGATGTTGGTGCCGCAGCCAATGAGCTTGCGTACCTTCGACGGAAACTGCGGCTCCCACAGGAACTGTACGTAGTGGCCGGGATAGGCTTCGTGTACCGCCGCGCTGATGATCGTGGCCCGGTTGAAGCCTCTCATCCACGATTCGGTTTTCTCGGCCGGCCAGGTCGGCTCGGGCAACGTTACGTTGAAGAACGCCTCGGTGGCCTTAGTCTCAAACGGACCCGGCGTGTCCATCGACGCGGAAGTCAGGGCCCGCGCGAAGGGCGGAGTCTCTTCCACGATCGGCCGAATGTCCGACGGAATGGTGATGATCTTTTTCTGCTCGATGAACTCGATCAGGCTGTTGAAGGTGTTGCGAAAAGTCTGCAGCAGTTGCTCAGGCTTAGGATGGTCCTGCTCCAGTGCCGCTACCACCTGCTCCGGAGTCTTGGCGGGATCGATCAGCGCCGACACCCGCTTCAAGTCCACCTGGTTTTTGTGCAGGTCCTCGTAGCCGATCTGCAGCAGCCGGTCGAGCGGAATCTCCACCATCTCCTCGTAGAGCAGCTTCTTGCGATACAACTCCGGCCCCAGGCGGAAATCGCCCTTCGAGATGGGCAGCAGATCGTTCTGCAGGAAGTCCTGGTAGCGCTGCAACTCGACGATGACCTTGTCGTTCGACGCCTTGAACTCCGCCTGCAACTGCGAATCGGTGACTTCCTTGAACGCCACTGGGACATCTCTCTGGAAGAAGCTGATGATGCCGGGCAGCTGCTCGATCGCGACTTCGGTAAAGACCCGCGGCGGATTCTGCAGGTTGGTCCGGGCGGCGGCCAGATTCGCCGGGATCTTCTGTTCGCGGGCAATTACCGACTTCAGGCGCTCCGCCGTCGGCGCAAACCTCCGGCTCATCAGCCCGAAGATGCTGGCGCTGCCGCTGCTGGAATAAAGGTCAGGGTTCTTCTGCCACATGCGGATTTCCTGTAGCTCCAGCAGGCGCGCATTGATGGCGTTGGAAAGGAGCTTGAGATCGGCGCGCTGCTCGTCGTTCAGGCGGTCAGAGTGAAAGTAGCCGGCGGCCTGCTTGGTTTCTAGCAGAAAGGAGAGTTCGCTGTCGCGCGCCTGCTGCGAGAAGTCCTCCAGCAGATTGTCGAACCGATGAAAGCCCGCCGCCGTTCCCTCCGAGGGATGAAAGCGGAAATAGTCGTCGAAATACTGATCCACCATCGCGTTGTATTCGGCGGTCGCAGCGGCGTTGGGACTCAGCGCGCTCGCAGGAGCGGTTTGAGCGGATATCGTAGCGAACGACGCGAGGACCACCATCAGCAGCGCTGCAGCATTCTTCATCGACCGAGTTCCTTTCCACGAGGCAAACGGATTATGTTACCGCACCGGGCAGCAGACACGTCTTGGAGCAGGCAATGCTAGTAAGATCCCGAACAGGCAGTGGCGAGGTCGTTGAAGGGGCGGCTGTCGTAATAGCATTTCGCGACAGTTTACTTCGGATTACTTCCGGGTTGACGCCAACTCGTCCTGAATTATTGGTTGCCGGCGCGCAGTCCTCACTTACCTGTCTGGGACAGACCCTCTATCCCTTACCGCGAGAAGTTCTATAACCCCTCTAAAATGTATACGCGGATTCATTCTGACGAGGTTCCAACTTGACGACATTCCGATTTACCATCGCCACGTATTCTTTGCTTTTCGCATACCCCGCGGTTTCCGCGCAAACCCTGCCATCCGACACCAGCCTATCCGCGAATCCTCTGTTCCAGGAAAACTGCGCGAAATGTCACGGAAAGAACGCTGAGGGCCGCCACTTCGGCGGGCCATCGCTCAACTCCGAAAAAACCTCCGCCACCTCCGCCGTGACTCTGCGCGGCATCATTACCAATGGCAAGGGCCGCATGCAAGTATGCCGACAAGTTGACATCGGAGAAATCGACACGCTGGTCGAGCAAATTAAAGCCCTGAACAGGAAATGAAAGGGCCGATAAGTGCCCGTCGTTCCCGGCGCAGGTAGAGCAGAAAATGGAGTGCTGGCCCTTTCCCGCCTGAAAACCAGAAACATATCGGGCCGACCTGCGACAAAGTGTTTCCCGTCGTTCAGCAAAGCGCAGACGAGCTCCCCTAGCGGGAGTTTACAAGATATAGATCGAGGTTCTTGGATCATGTGCCTGGACCGTGGCGCAGGCAGAGAGCTATCTTGCTGATATCTATGCACTTAAGCAGACCACCTCATGGAAGGTTCCCGTCTCTAATTTTGTATGACCTAGATATTATGATTTTTTTCATGGTGCAGGCTAGCTTGCGGACAGTCACAACAGTTGCCTCGATCTTGCTGTTTGCTTGGCCGTATGTTGCTGATGTTGATTCAGTTATTCTTTTCTTCTCTTGGCGTGATCGTCAGTTTATGGTATGTCCTAGATTAAGATGCCAAGCCTGACCCCCAAAGTGATCGATGGCCATACCTATTACTACGCCCGCTACTGCCAGCGGGTGAACGGCAAGCCCAGAATCGTTCGTCAGGTCTACTTGGGGAAAGTCGAAGACTTGGTGGCGGCCGTCGATCAAGCTCAGCGACCTCTTGCACCTCTGGAAACCGAGGTCGCGGCTTTCGCTGACGTTACCGCTCTGTTCGATATTGCCCAGCGCTTAGACCTGGTTGCCTTGCTGGATTCCATCCTGCCGGCCAAACGCCGGCAAGGACTTTCCGGTGGGCAATACTTGCTGCTGGCCGCCATCAATCGTGCCGTGGCCCCCAGCTCCAAATTGCGCTTCGCTGACTGGTACCGCCAAACCGCTCTGACCCGTCTGCTTCCCGCCGACGCGGCTACCCTGTCCTCACAAAACTTTTGGAACCACATGGATCAGGTCACACCCGATCACATCCTGGAATTTGAAAAACAGATGACCCAACGCCTGATCGAGCGCTTTCAACTCGATCTGCGCGCACTCATTTATGACGGTACCAACTTCTTTACCTACATCAACACTCGGACGGCTTCCCAACTCCCGCAACGTGGCCACAACAAGCAGAAGCGCGGCGATCTACGGCAAGTCAGCCTGGGCCTGCTGGTCAGCACCGATTTCCACATTCCCTTATTTCACAAGGTTTACGCCGGCAACGTCCCCGACAGCACCGAGTTCCGTTCAATCACCGAGGAGCTGGCTAGCCACTACTGCCATCTGGCCCAGGGCTGCAACCACATCACCGTGGTGTTTGATAAGGGCAATAATAGTAAGGAAGGATTCGAGTCTTTCACCGCCACTCCATTCCACTTCGTCGGTTCTTTGGTGCCCTCCCAACATCCCGACCTACTGGCCATTCCCCACCGCAAGTTCCGCACGCTGACCAGCGAACGCTTAGAAGGGGTGGAAGTGTATCGTACCCAGAAGAAGGTCTTCGGCACGATGTACCCTGTGCTGGTCACCTTCAACCCCCACTTACTCGAGGGCCAACGGCAAGGCTTGCTGGTTAATCTGCGCAAGGCACGCGGCCGTTTGCGAGAACTGCAACGCCAACTCCAGCGCCGCCGTGAGGGCAAGATCAAGCGGGGCAAGGCTCCCGCCTTAGAGGCAGTAAAGCGGCAAGTCCGCTCCCTCTGTTCCGCCCAGTTCTTGGCGCAGATCTTAAAGGTAGAAGTAAAGTCGGTTCACCGAGGTCTACAACTGACCTTCTCCACCGACTTGGCGGCGCTGGAACGACTGGCCCGAGTTCAGTGGGGCAAAACCATCCTGTTTACCGATAACGCAGATTGGTCCGACGAAGAAATCGTACTGGCCTACCGCTCGCAATACCACATCGAGCACGCTTTTAAGCAAATGAAGAATCCGCATTTCCTGGGCTGGAGTCCCATGTTTCATTGGACCGATTCCAAGATCCAGGTCCACGCTTTCTACTGCGTGCTGGCCTTGTTGCTGACTTCCTTATTGCAGCGAGAACTGGCCAGCCACGATCTGAAACTCAGCATCAATTCCATGCTGGAAGAACTCGCCGCCATCCGAGAAACCCTGATCGTGTACCCTCGCCGTCAAGGACAGCGACAGTTCCCCACCGCCACCTGCCTGACCCGCATGAATCCCCTGCAACAGCGCCTCTTTTCCGTGCTCAATCTCAACCGCTATCTCTCTCCGCTCCGTTAGGACATACACGCTTCCGCCTCCAACTCTCTCCACAGCCGAAACTTGCGAGATTTTTGGTGATTAACTTGTAAAGTCCCGCTAGGAGAGCTCTTCATCTCCTCCTCACCACGGGAGGTACCGATTGCCAAGGGAGACCAGAGGCACCGGGAAGGATGCTGAGCAGTCTTACAAACCCATAGTAC
>Ga0306926_10008485_pt1 | contig 11242 bp, 10 predicted proteins | sample flu12Cox44000178_FD_203759 | JGI IMG/M metagenome (GOLD analysis project Ga0306926, IMG submission 203759) | Lab enrichment of tropical soil microbial communities from Luquillo Experimental Forest, Puerto Rico - flux8day.12C.oxic.44.000.178 (v2)... | ecosystem: Environmental > Terrestrial >...
TTTCCCGGCGGCATGCGCGCCCTCGGCCACCGCGTGACGGCACAGGGACTGACCTTTGGTGTCTGGACCGGGGTGTTCGAGGTCACCAGCCGAGCGTGGGTTTACCAGCACCACAAGGACTGGCTGGTGAAGAACGCCCAGGGAGAGCCGATCGCCAGCGGCAAGGTATTTGATCAGGATACCGATGTCATTTACACGCTCGACACGACGCACCCCGGCGCGCAGGAGTACCTGCGACAGACCTACAGAACGATGGTGCGCGAGTGGGGCGTGCGTTTCATCAAGCTCGATTTCATGGATACGACCGCCATCGAAGGCTATCGCTACCGGCCGAACACCACTGCTCTCCAGGCGCAGCGCATCGGGCTGCAGATCCTCCGGGATGCCGTCGGAGAGGACGTGATTCTTGACAAGGACGGCAGTCCGATGCTGAACGCGGTGGGGCTCGTGGACACCGGCCGCATCTCCCAGGACACGGCCCATAGCTTCGAGGCAACCCGGGAGGCGGCTCCCGGCATTGCGGCACGCTTCTACATGCATCGCAATTTCTTCGTGAATGATCCCGATGCTTTCAACACCTGCCCGCAACAGTGGGTCGCTATGAAGGAGGTGAAGCCCGATCTGCCGCTCGCTGCTGCCGAGGCGTCGATTGCACTCTCCGCGGTCTCCGGTGGCATGTACGAAATCGGCGACGACCTGCCGACGCTCGGCTCCCGCAGCGAGCGTCTGGCACTCGTGCAGAACCGTGATTTGCTCAACATGGCGAAGCTCGGCCGCGCCTCGACGCCGATCGATCTGCTGAGCTATCGACCCGAGGATGAGCAGCCGAGCGTGTTTTTCCTGAAAGAGTCTGCACGGCAAGGGATGCTGACGGTGTTCAACTGGACCAGGGGCGCGCGCTCGCGCATCCTGACACCGGCTGAGCTCGGACTGCCTCCGGGCCACAGGTTCACAGCCACTGACGTGTTGCGCCCTGCCGAGACTCGGCAGGTGACCGGCGGTTCAATCGAGCTGACGAACCAGCCACCCGAGTCGGTCATCATGCTCAAGCTGATCGATGACGACGTTCCCGAGCGCGTACCGGCAGCATCGGCAGAAGTGCCGGGATCGGCAGCAACGGGCGAGACCATCCAGCTTGCGGCGCAGGCCGCCAGCGACGACGCGCCAATCGTCGGTTACCACTGGGATTTCGGCGATGGCACGAGCGCCGAGGGCGCGCGCACCACGCACGCTTATACGCGGGCTGCGGATTACGTGATCCGGTTGACCGTAACCGGGTTGGACGGCCCGGGCACCGAGCTACAGTTTCCGGTGAAAGTCACCGGACTATTGCACCCCTTCCCCAACCTGAGCACGAATCGCCGTGAGGCCGCTGCGCTGCAGTGAGCGTCTCCGATCGCGACCGCTTCAGCTTCCGGCCGGCGCAGCGGACTCGCTCACCATGGTGAGCACGTCGTAGTTGGCGACCGCTTCGCCATCCTGATTGGTGATGGCCGTGTCCCAGCGCACCTCACCGTAACCCGCCCCCGCGCGCAGCGATTTCTCCTTGCAGGTGAGCCGCACCCGGATCCGATCGCCGGGCTTCACCGGCTTTACGAAGCGCAGGTTGTCGATACCGTAGTTGGCGAGCACCGGTCCGTAGGCGGGATCGACGAACAGGCCTGCGGCCGCCGAGACGAGCAAGTAACCGTGCGCCACGCGCCCGCCGAACAGCGGATTGCGCGCCGCCTGCGCCTCGTCCATGTGCGCGTAGAAGTGATCGCCCGAGAGCTCGGCGAAGCGCTCGATGTCCTCCACCGTCACCTCGCGCTCAGCCGAATGGAAGGTGTCTCCGATGGCGAGCGCGCCAAAGGGCTTGCGGAAAGGATGCACGCCCGGATCGAGCTCGCGCGCACCCTTCACCCAACGGGCGCTTGCTGCTGTGATGAGGTCCGGTGTGCCCTGCACGGCCGTGCGCTGCATGTAGTGCAGGACACCACGGATGCCGCCCATTTCCTCTCCGCCGCCCGCGCGACCGGGGCCGCCATGCACGAGATGAGGGAGCGGCGAGCCATGGCCGGTAGACTCGCGCCCGTTGCGCCGGTTCGCCACCAGGATGCGGCCGTGATAAGGAGCGAGACCCAGCACCAGCTGCGCCGCGACCGTATCGTCGTCGCTGAAGATCGAGCCAACGAGACTCCCCCCGCCGCGGCGTGCGAGCGCGATGGCATCTTCCACCCCATCGTAGGTGACCAGCGTGCACACCGGCCCGAAGGCTTCCACCGAGTGGATTGCACGGCCGCGGTCCGCGTCGCGGCAATAAAGCAGCGTCGGCGCGAGGAAGGCGCCTCGGTCAGCGTCGGCACCCACGGGCTGCGCCCGCCCTGCCCCACCGCAGATGAGCTCGGCCTCCCGCGTGAGCCGCGACAGCTGCTCGAGCACCTCGCGACGCTGGCCGAGGGAAGCCACCGGACCCATGCGTACGCTCTCGAGCCGCGGATCGCCGACCACCACCTTCTCCAGCGCGCCGCGCAGCGCCTCGAGGACATCGCCGGCACGTGCCGCGGGCACGAGCGCCTTGCGTATGGCCGTGCATTTCTGGCCGGCCTTCACCGTCATCTCGCGCACGACCTCGCGCACGAACAGCTCGAGCTCGGCACTCCCGGCACCGGCGTCGGGACCGAGGATGGAGGAGTTGAGCGAATCAGTCTCGGCGGTGAAGCGAACGGCGTTGGCGGTGACTACCGGGTGCTGGCGCAGCTTGACGGCCGTTACGGCGGAGCCGGTGAAGGCGACCACGTCCTGGCAGGTGAGATGATCGAAGAGGTCCCCCACCCCGCCGCAGACGAGCTGTACGGCGCCCGGCGGCAGGATCCCCGACTCGATCATCCGCTGGAATACGCGTTCGGTGAGATAGCTGGTTTGCGTTGCCGGCTTGACGATGGCGGGCACGCCGGCGAGCAGCGCAGGCGCGAGCTTCTCCAGCATTCCCCAGACCGGGAAATTGAAGGCGTTGATGTGGACCGCCGCGCCTTCGAGCGGCACGCATAGATGCTGTCCCACGAAGCTGCCGCTCTTCGAGAGCGTTTCCACCGCACCATCGAGGTAGACGCGTCCGTCAGGCAGCTCGCGCGTCCCCTTGCTCGCGTACGCGAACAGCGTGCTGATGCCGCCATCGATATCGATCCACGAGTCTGCCTTCGTGGCACCGGTGGCGTAGGAGAGCGCGTAGAACTCATCCTTGTGATCGGTGAGGAAGCGCGCCAGAGCCTTGATGAGCGCGGCGCGCTCGTGAAAGGTGAGGCGGCGCAGGTTGGGCCCGCCCACCTCGCGGGCGTGCGTGAGCATGAGCTGAGTGTCGAGGCCGTCCGCAGTCGCGTTCGCGATGACCTCACCCGTGGTGGCATCGCGGAGCGCCACTCCCGCTCCCGCCCCCGTGAGCCACCGGCCGGCAACATAACTCTGAAGCTGCATGGCGCTCACTCCTCGCTCACCACCTGTCCGTCGATGCGATAGGAGCGGCCGCGAAACAAGGCGATGCGCTCCCCGCGCTGGTTGCGGACGCTGATCTCGTAGATGCCGTTGCGCCGCGTGCGCCACAGCTCGCTCGCTTCCGCGGTGAGCTCATCACCCTCGCGCGCGCCGGCCAGAAAGTCGATCGACGCACCCGCAGCCACCGTTGAGTCGTTGTGTGAGTTGCAGGCGAAAGCGAAGGCACTGTCGCCGAGCGCAAAGACGATCCCCCCGTGGCAGAGACCGTGCCCGTTCACCATGTCGGGGCGCACCCGCATCACGACCTGCGCCCACCCGGGGCGCACGCCGGCGAGGCGCATGCCGAGCGCCTGCGAGGCGCGGTCACGCTCGTAGAGCGCCGCAGCAGCGCGCTCGGCCCGCTGCTGGGCGGTGGAGTCCGCTGCTTGGCCGGCATCGCTCATGGGTCACTCCTCGATGTCAGCGCCCGGTAAAACGCGGCGTGCGCTTCTCGCTGAAGGCAGCCACTCCTTCGGCATAGTCGGCGCTGCGGCCGAGCTCGCCCTGGTAATCGCGCTCGATGTCGAGCTGCTCAGGCAGGGTGCGGTTCAGGCCCCAATAGATCGCCTGCTTGGTGCGCGCGAGTCCACGGGTGGGCGCGCCAGCCAGCTGCAGTGCGAGGCTGTCGACCACGGCCGCGAGCTCCGCGTCCTCGACACAGCGCCAGATCAAACCCCAGCTTGCTGCCTGCTCGGCCGAGAGCTTCTCCCCGAGTAGCGCCAAACCCAGCGCGCGCGCGGTGCCAACCAGGCGCGGCAGGAACCAGGTGCCGCCCGAATCGGGCACCAGGCCGAGCTTCGCGAATGCCTGCACGAAGCTCGCCGAGCGTGCCGCGACGACGAGGTCACAGGCGAGCGCAATGTTGGCCCCGGCGCCGGCGGCCACGCCGTTCACCGCGGCGATCACCGGTAGCGGCAGCTCGCGCAGCGCCAGCACCAGCGGCTTGTAGTTCTTCTCAATCGAGTCCGCGAGGTCAGGCGCCGCCCCGCCGGGGGCGACTGCGCGATCGGAAAGGTCCTGCCCGGCGCAGAAGCCGCGCCCCGCACCGGTGATCACCAGCACGCGCGCTTCGGCGCTCTTCACCGCCGCGAGTGCGGCGCGAACCTCCCCGTGCATCGCACTGTTGAAGCTGTTGAGCCGCTCCGGGCGATTGAGGGTCAGCCGGGCGATGCCGCCGCTGATGTCGAAGAGAATATTCTGGTAGCTCACCGGCATGGCTCCGTGCGAGAACGCAGCGCGCGCGCTGGCCGCGGGTCGGCTCTACTTCTCGTCATAGTCGAGCTCGAGCGAGGCGCTCCTCACGCGCGACTGACACGCGAGCACGTAGCCCTGCTCGAGCTCCCAATCCTCCAGCGCATAGTTCTGGGCCATCGCCACTTCGCCGCGGACCACTTTGGTGCGGCAGGTGGAGCACACGCCTGCGCGGCAGGAGAAGGGCAGCTCGACTCCGGCGCGCGCCGCCGCATCGAGCACGGTCTCGTCGTCCATCTTCATGGTGAAGGAGCGACGGCGTCCGTCCACGAGCACCGTGACCTCGGCGGTGCCGGCGGTCGCGGGCCCGGCTGCGGGTGCGGGCGGCTGACCGGCCGCGCCCGGTGCGGCTGTCGCCACGGCTCCTTCCCTGAGCGGCGCGGCGTCGGTGGTGGCAACCGTGAAATGCTCGGCATGCACGCGCGCGGAATCGACGCCGAGCTCGCGCAACGTCGCGCTGACCTGCTCGATCATGTCGCCCGGGCCGCAGACGAAGTACTCGCGCACTTGCGGGGCGCGAAACAGCGTTGCGGCAAACTGCCGCACGCGCGGTGCGTCGATGCGGCCGTTGTAGAGCGCCACTTCCTGCGGCTCGCGGCTCATCACGAAATGCACGGACAGGCGCCCGAGGTGCTGGTCCTTGAGGGCGAGCAGCTCCTCGAGACACATGGTGCGCGCGGATGAGGTGTTGCCATAGAAAAGGATCACCCGCGGTCCCGCGCGCGCGAGCAGCGCGCGGACCACCGACAACACGGGCGTGATGCCGCAGCCGGCGGCGAAGGCCACGTAGGTCCCGCTCTCGGGCGCCGCCTCGCGTGGCGTGAAGCTGCCATTGGGCGGCAGCACCTCGAGCTCATCCCCGGGGCGCAGCTGCTCCGCGAGGTAGCGCGACATGCGCCCGAGCGCGTGCACCCGTGGCACGATGCGCAGCGGCCACTCCCCGGGCGCGTTCACCAGCGAATAGGTGCGCCGTGTGTCTTCCCCGTCGAGCGACACTCGCACCACCACGTGCTGACCGGCGGCGCCGCGGTATTCCTCGCGCAGCTCCGGCGGCACCGCGAGCTCGATCGCCACCGCGTCCTCGGCGTCGGGCGTCAGCCGCGCGACCGTCAGTGAGTGGAACTTCAGCATGTCAGAGACACTTGAAGTAGTCGAAGGGCTCGCCGCAGGCGCTGCAGCGGTAGTGCGCCTTGCAGGGTGTCGAGCCGAATTCGCTCACGCGCTCCGTGGCGCGGCTGCCGCAGCGCGGGCAGCTGACGGCGGGCGAGCCGAGCAGCTGCCGCGTGTTCGTGGCGCTACCCTCTGGCGGTGCGATACCGAATGCCCGCAGCTTCTCCCTGCCAGCGGGAGTCAGCCAGTCGCTCGTCCAGGGGGGTGACAGCACCTCATCGACGATCGCATCGGCGTAGCCGCCGGCATCGAGCGCCGCGCGCACGAGAGTGCGAATCACCTCGGTGGCCGGACAGCCCGAATAGGTCGGAGTGATCGCAACACGCATACGGCCGTCGGCTTCCTGCCGCACCGCTCTCACGATCCCGAGGTCGACGATGCTGAGCACCGGGATCTCCGGATCGGGCACGCGCGCGAGCAGCTTCCACACTTCGGGCTCGTGCGTAGGGGTCTGCGACATCGCACGCACCGACATGGACTTCACCAGCGCGCACCCGGGTAAGTACGCTGCAGGTGCTGCATCTCCGCGAGCAGGTGGCCGAGATGCTCGGTGTGCACGCCGCGCTTGCCGTGCCAGGGATAGGGCTGGCTGGCGGGACGAGTGAGCGTCGCCGCGCGCAGAGCCTCGTCGATGCGCGCTGACCAGGGCGACGCGAGCTCGGTGAGCGGTGGCGCGATCCCTGCGTCGCTCATGCGCTCATCCACCTCGTCGGGCGCAAACAGCTCGGGGGTGAAGCGCCACAGGTCATCGAGCGCGGACTGGATGCGTCGATGACTCTCGGGCGTGCCATCGCCGAGTCGCACCAGCCAGCCGCTGCTGAAGCGATAGTGGTAGCGTGTCTCGCGCAGCGCCTTGGCCGCGATCGCCGCGAGGCGAGTATCGGTCGAGTGCTCGAGGCGGGTGTAGATCTCGAGCTGCCAGGCGTCGATCAGCCACTGGCGCACGATAGTGTGGCCGAAGTCATCATTCGGCTGCTCGGCGAGGGTGAGATTCACGAACTCCGGAGCGTCACGCAGGAACGCGAGCGCGTCCTCGTCCCGTCCGCGGCCCTCGAGCTCGCCGGCATAGGTGAGGAGCAGCCGCGCCTGCCCAATGAGATCGAGCGAGAGGTTGGCGAGCGCCAGGTCCTCCTCGAGCGCCGGCGCACGGCCGATCCACTCGCCGAGGCGCTGGCCGAGCACGAGCGAGGTGTCCGCGAGGCGCAGGACGTACCGAAAGCGCGCTTCCTCGTGCGCCGTATCGGCCGCCTTCCGCATTGCCGGCGTCGCACTCAAAGGTTTTTGACCTCCTCGGGTATGGCATAGAAGGTCGGATGGCGGTAGACCTTGTCGCGTGCCGGCTCGAAGAGCGCCTCCGCCTCGCCGGGATCCGACGCGACGATATCCGCCGAGCGCACCACCCACAGGCTCACGCCCTCCTGGCGGCGTGTGTAGACATCGCGCGCATGCTCGATCGCCATGCGCGCGTCCGCGGCGTGGAGACTGCCCACGTGCTTGTGCTCGAGTCCCGAGCGCGAGCGGATGAACACCTCGAACAGCGGCCAGTCGGCTTCGCTCATGTGGGCTCTCCGGTCGCGCTGCCCGTGGCGGCGCGGTTGCCTTGCCGTGCGGCGTGCGCCGCCGCGCCCTCGCGCACCCAGCGACCGTCCTCGTGGGCGCGGCGGCGGGCCTCGAGGCGCTCGCGGTTGCAGGGCCCATTGCCCTTGAGCACGGCGTGGAACTCGCTCCAGTCGATGGGCCCTACCCGGTAGTGCTGCGCGTCCTCGTCCCAGTGCAGCGCGTTGTCGGGGATGGTGAGTCCGAGGTAGTGCGCCTGCGGTACCGTGATGTCGATGAATTTCTGCCGCAGCTCGTCGTTGCTGAAGCGCTTGATCTTCCAGCGCATGGACTGCGCAGTATGCTTCGAGTCGGCGTCACTCGGACCGAACATCATGAGCGACGGCCACCACCAGCGGTTCAGCGCGTCCTGCGCCATGGCGCGCTGGGCGTGAGTGCCCTGCGTGAGGGTCAGCATGATCTCGAACCCCTGGCGCTGGTGGAAGCTCTCCTCCTTGCAGATGCGCACCATGGCGCGCGCGTACGGGCCGTAGGAGCAGCGGCAGATCGGGATCTGGTTCATGATCGCCGCGCCGTCCACCAGCCAGCCGATAGCGCCGATGTCCGCCCAGGTGAGCGTCGGGTAGTTGAAGATGCTCGAGTACTTGGCCGCACCCGACAGCAGTTGCTCGAGCATCTCGGCGCGTGCGATTCCAAGGGTCTCGGCAGCGCTGTAGAGATACATGCCGTGGCCGCCCTCGTCCTGCACCTTGGCGATCAGCACCGCCTTGCGCTTCAGGCTCGGCGCGCGCGTGATCCAGTTGCCTTCCGGGAGCATCCCGACGATCTCCGAGTGCGCGTGTTGTGAGATCTGGCGGATCAGCGTCTGGCGGTAGGCGTCCGGCATCCAGTCCTTGGGCTCGATCTTCGCCTCCTCATCGATGCGCGCCTGGAAGCGTGCCGCGTGCCCATCCGCCTCACTCCCGGCTGCCGGTACGGGTTCCTTGCCATGGATATCGAGTGCCTGGGTGTACATGGATCTGCCGCGAAATATGCCGCTTACCGCTGGCTAAACAAGGCTAGCACGGCGGTCGACGACCCGCCGCGCCTTGCCCGTCGAGCGCTCGATGGTTCCTGGATCGCACACCCGCACCTGCGTAGCGATACCGACAGTCGACTTGATGTGATGTTGCAGCTCGCGCTCGAGCCGGCTGCGTGCGGCCGCGTCGCCGGCAATGGCGGGGACGCATTCGACGTGCACGGCGAGCGCATCGAGGTGCGTCTCGCGCGTGATCTCGAGCTGGTAGTGAGGCGTCAGCCCGTTGCAAGCCAGGAGCGCCTCCTCGATCTGGCTCGGGAACAGGTTCACGCCGCGAATGATCAGCATGTCATCCGAGCGGCCGGTGATCCGCGCCATGCGCCGCATCGCCCGCGCGGTCGGCGGCAGCAGCACGGTCAAATCCCGAGTGCGGTACCGGATCATCGGCTGTGCCTCGCGGGTGAGTGTGGTCAGAACCAGCTCGCCGGGCATCCCATCGGGCAACACCTCGCCGCTCGTCGGATCGACGATCTCAGGGTAGAAATGGTCCTCCCAGATTACCGCGCCATCCTTGGTCTCGATGCACTCGCTCGCCACCCCGGGTCCCATCACCTCCGAGAGGCCGTAGATGTCGAGCGCATCGACTCCCATGCACGTCTCGATTTCCGCACGCATCGCCTGCGTCCAGGGCTCGGCACCAAAGAGCCCGGCGCGCAGCGAGCAGCCCGCGGGGTCCAGCCCCTGCCGCCGGAACTCCTCCGCGATCACCAGCATGTAGGAGGGCGTCACCATGATCAGGTCGGGCTTCAGATCGCAGATCAACTGCACCTGTCGCTGCGTTTGCCCGCCCGACATTGGCACGACGGTGCAACCGAGCCGCTCCGCCCCATAGTGTGTGCCGAGGCCGCCGGTGAACAAACCGTATCCGTAGGCGATGTGAACGATCTCGCCGCGACGTGCGCCGGCTGCGCGGAGGGAGCGGGCGACGAGGTCCGCCCAGGTGTCGATGTCGCGCCGTGTGTAGCCGACCAGTGTCGGCCGACCGGTCGTGCCGCTCGAAGCGTGCAGGCGCACCAGCTGCTCGCGCGGCACCGCGAGAAGTCCAAACGGGTAGCCGACCCGCATGTCGTCCTTCACCGTGAAGGGGAAGTGCTTCAGGTCGGCGAGCGTACGCAGATCCTGCGGCTGAACACCGGCCTGCGCGCACTTCGCGCGATAGGAGCCGACGTGCTCGTACGCGTGACGCACCGACCACTTGAGGCGCTCGAGCTGCAGCGCGCGCAACTCGTCCTCGGTGGCGCGTTCGATCGGCTCGAGGTCGGCGGTTGGCTTCGGTGCGCGCACGTGCCGCGATCCTGCTACTGGTCCCGCCAGCCGCTCAAAGTGTCGACGAGAGTCTGCATGAAGCGGTTCGCCTGATGGCCGTCCATGACGCGGTGATCGAGCGTCAGGGTGACGTAGCAGCGCGGCCGCACGGCAATTTTCTCGGCTTCGCCCTCGCCCATCACCACCGCGCGCCGCTCGAGCTTGCCGATCCCGAGGATCGCGGACTGCGGCTGGTTGATGATGATCGGCGTGGCGAGGAGGCTCCCGCTCACCCCGTGGTTCGAGAGGGTAAAAGTGCCACCGCGCACATCGGCCGGTGTGAGCTTCCCGGCACGCGCACGACTCACGAGATCGTCGAGACCGCGGGCGGTCTCGAACAGATCGCGCGTGTGCGCATCGCGCAGTACCGGCACGACGAGCCCCGAGCCTTCGACCGCAGTCCCCACGCCGACGTGAATCGGCTCATAAATCTCGAGCGCCGCGTCCGTCCAGCGGCTGTTGGCCTCGGGCACCGCGCGAATCGCCGCGACCGCGGCCTGCACGAAATACGCGGTGAGGGTGAGCGGGGCCCCACGGCGTGCGAAGTCATCGCGGCGTCGTGCGCGGTCCTCGAGCACCGCACCCATGTCGGCCTCGAAGACGGTGGTGACGTGCGGTGCGGTGTGCAGAAGGCTCTGCACCATGTGCTCGGCGGTGCGCCGCCGTACGGCGCTGTGGGGCACGCGGCGAACACCCTCGGCGGGCACCGCGGGCTGCGGCTGTGCAGCCGCCTCGGCGGGCGCTCGCGCCGCGGGGCTTCCCGCGCCGGCTGCGCGCAGCACATCCTCCACGGTCAGGCGACCGCGCTCGCCGGTGCCCTGCACGGCTGCGGCGCTCAACCCGTGCTCGGCGAGCAGCCGCCGTACCGCCGGACTCAACGGCGCGGTGGCGTTGGCCGCGCCCGCTCGCGCGCCGGTGCCGGCTGCCGCGCGCGTTGCCGCAGGCTCGCCGCCCGCGGGCGCTGTACCCGCACCGCGTGCCGGTGCCGGTGCCGCCGCATCCGTCGCAGTCCGGCTCGCCGGATCTAGCATTCCGAGCAACTCCCCGGGTGCGATCTCCTCCTGCTCGTGCCTCAGAATCTCGCGCAGCACGCCGGAGCCTGGCGATGCGACTTCCACGGTGACCTTGTCGGTCTCGATCTCGATGAGCGGCTCGTTCTCGGCGACGCTCTCCCCGACCCGCTTCAGCCAACGCAGGATCTGCGAGCGCGTGCCCTCGGTCTCCTCGGCGGGTGCCCGGATCTCGATGCTTGCGCTCATGTCACACGCTGGCGAGCCGCTGAATGGCCTGGGTGATCTGGGCCACGCTCGGCACCGCCGCCTCGAGCAGCACCGGGCTGTGGGGACTCGGGATGTCGGGCATGGCGAGCCG
>Ga0306926_10008487_pt1 | contig 11241 bp, 19 predicted proteins | sample flu12Cox44000178_FD_203759 | JGI IMG/M metagenome (GOLD analysis project Ga0306926, IMG submission 203759) | Lab enrichment of tropical soil microbial communities from Luquillo Experimental Forest, Puerto Rico - flux8day.12C.oxic.44.000.178 (v2)... | ecosystem: Environmental > Terrestrial >...
AGGGCCGGCGCCGGCACATCTCACACCGCACCGTGCTCGGCCAGGACGTCCCGGCCGCCCCGCACTATCCACTGGCCGAACCGGGCCGCCCCCAGCTGCTCCAGGGCGGCCTGCTGCTCGCCGTCCAGGAAACAGCAGGTGGGCATCTCGGCCCCGCGCCCCTCGGCGGCCAGGGACAGGCATTCGTGGGCCAGGGCCGTGCCGTACATGTAAGCGGTGATCTCAGCCCTGGTCATGGGCGGCCTGGCCTTCCGGGGCAGTGGCCGGTTCCTGGACGTCGACCGTCGCCGCCGCCTTGTGGCTGCGGCTTTTCCGCTCCCGGGCCGGGATCACCCCCAGCCGCTCCTCCCGTTCCACGGCCTCCAGGATGCCCGCCACGGCCTCGGGCGGGGCCAGGGTGCCTTCCGGTGCCGGACCGGCCTCGGCGGCCGTCTCCGGGGCGTCTGCGGCCATCTCGCCCAGTGAGGCCAGGGCCGCCTCGATGGCCTGGCCCAGTTGCAGGCCCAGGCTGATAAAGCAGCGGTAGCACAGGGCCACGGTGGGCTGGTCGAACGGCCAGGGCACGTCCAGCCGGTTGGTCACGTAAAACTCGGCGTCCGGGGTTTCCAGACAGGCTTGACAGGGGGCGGGTTTTGCCATCATCTGTTCCTTTCGGTTGTGTAGCGCCGAGCCCACAGGTGGCCGGCGGCGATAGTGTTGTGTTTCCAGATGTGGTATTGACGGTGACGAAACCGGCCACGTTTGGTGGCCCACCAGGGCCAGCGCAGGCGGTTCACTTGATCACTTCACTCGGGGTCCACTCGGCCAGACGCTCGAAGGACCCGGCCAAGCACATATGGTTTCCAGGGTGGCCGGCGGGCCGGTTGCACTGCACCGGCACCGGGGTCTCCCGCCGGCCCCGCCGCACCATGCCGGCCTCATGGGGAGACCAGACGTTGCAGGAGGTGAACCGGGGCGGGGACAGCAAGCTCACGTCACTCCCACCACCTGGACGGCCAAAAGGCCGGCGGCGTCCACAAACGCCACCGGCCCTTCAGCTGCCGCACAAAGCGGCGCCACATGGCTAGAAGTCGGTCTCGACAATAAAGGCCAGCGGCTTGTTGCTGCCCCCGCCGGCCACGGCGATCTCCGTGACCATCCCGGTGATGGGCAGCTGCCCCTGGGCGAAGGCCAGGGCCAGCCGGGTGACCACCTGCTTGGCCCCGGTGTTGGCAATCTGGTGCACCTCGTCTTTGCCTACGGTGATGTCGGCCAGCAGGAAGGCCTTCCAGCCGGACTGCATGTCGCCGGCCTTGGCCCGGATGTCCCACACCGTGACCTTCTGACCGGCCAGGTCCCGGAAGCCGATGGACCCGGACTCGCCGGTGTTGGCGTCGGGGTCGTCGGCCACCAGCAGGGCCAGGGCGATCTGGTCGGTGAAGGCGTCCGAGTCGGTGGCGTAGGGCAGGTCCAGGAAGAAGGCCGGTACCGGCTGGGGGAAATGGGGCGAGGTCACGTACTGGGCGGCCAGGGCCAGGGCCTTGTTCTTGTCGGCCGGGGTCTTGGCCTTGCGCACGGCCTCCAGGGCCGAGCCTTTGGGCAGGTCAGGCAGGTTGGTCATTGCTTCCCCTTTCTATGGGTTGGGTCGGGTCATTTCGTCCAGCAGGGCCCGCAACTCTTTGACCTCCTGCTGCAGGGCCCGTATGGGGGTCTCCTGCTGCTGGTCCTTGAGGTAGCGGGGCACGAATTCATGAAGCTGCTGGACGTGGAACTTTTCCATGAGCCGGTCGGTGCAGGTCAGGCACAGGGCCGACATGCCGCGCAGCGACGAGGGCAGCCGCAGGTGGGCTGCCCTTGCCAACTCGCAATGGCACTGCCGACAGCGCCAAGTAGGGGACACGGTCAGGACCGCTCGTCCTCGGCGGCCGGCACCAGGGCCAGCTGCGGGTTGCGGATGGCCAGGACCTGGTCCAGACCGGACCGGAAGAGTTGCTCCAGCCGGGTCAGGTCCTCGTCCAGGTTCGTGCCGTCGGTGTGGATGAGGACATGGGAGCCCAGGTGGGCCCAGGCGCAGGTCTCGACGGCCGTCACCTCGACGGTGGCGCCGTCCGAGCCCAGCCAGATGGTGGTGTCGCAGTGCGTCTTCATATCGCTTCCCTTCTAGCCGGGCCCTGTGACGGTCACCGGTGCCCAGCCCCTCCATACTAGCCGCTACCCCCTAGGCACGCAAGTCTTTCGACCGGTCATTTGCCCGCCACCACACAGCAGTCCCAGGGGTTGCGGCTGCCCGCCGGCCAGGTGCCGTCCAGGGCCAGGTGGTTGACCAGGTAGGCCCGCGGGAACTGCGAGCGGACGTGGCCCAGCAGCTGCATGCGGCGGGGCAGCCAGCGATGCTCGTCCCCGGGCCAGCGGCCCATACCGGCCGTCTCGGCGGCCAGGATGTCCGGACCGCACTTCTTCTCGGTAATGGCGTCGGCGTCCGGGGTGATGATGACCAGCCGGCCGCCCCGGGCCAGGGTGCGGCGGGCCTGGCGCAGGCAGTTGACCACCCCCAGCGGGTAGTCCAGGTGCTCGATCACCTGGCCCAGGAAAACCCGGGCCACGGACTCCGGGGGGAACGGCCAGCTGCGGGTGCAGTCCATGACCACATCGGGCGCCACCCCGGGCCAAATGTCGCAGTTCACCCACGGGGCCGGCGCCGGCACGTCCCCGCAGCCCACGTTCAGCCAGCGGTCAGGGTCCACTGGGCGGCCCGGTGTGGGCATGGTGGACGGGCGGGGCGTGTTCGAACCATTCCACCCCCCGGATGAACAGGTCCCGGGCCATGAGGCTGTCCACGTGCCACCATTCCGCCTCGGTGTCGCGCCGCTTGCCGATGACCAGGGCTACCTCGGCTGCCGCCGGGTGCCGCACCATAAGAGCGCCAGACAGACGAACAAGACCGAACATAGGACCGCGAGGATAAAGGCCATCGTCATAGCTGTAGGAGCACCAGTCGTGCCGGCAGGCCTGCAGGGTGGCCAGCTGCTCCGGGGAGGGCACCACGTCGTGCTCGCAGATGATCACGGTGGCCTGGGCCCGCCACAGCCGGCGGACCAGCCGGCCGTAGGCGCCGGGGTCGCCGGGGTCCAGGTCCACCAGCCGGTGGTACTGCCCGCAGGTGCGCACCGCGGCCAGGGTGTCGGGATGCAGCTGACCGTGTATGAAGGGCACCACGATGGTGGCCATCGCCCCGTCCTATTGGGGCACGCCCAGTAGCTCGCCCCAGGTGTGGGGCCCGGCGATGCCGTCCACCCCCAGGTGACTGGCCTCCTGGTAGCGGACCAGGGCGGCCCGGGTCAACGGCCCGAACACGCCATCGGCGTTCAGGCCCGCCCCGGTGCGGCCGTTCAGCAGGATCTGCAGGGCCCGCACCTCCTCCCCGGTGTGGCCCTCCTGGACTTGCAGCAGTTGCACGGTGATCCCCTTTTCGGCCGGCGGTGCCGGCGGCGGCCCTGGAGGTGGCGGTGGGGCCGGCGCCGACCGGAAGGGCCAATGGTAGAAGGCGGTGGAGATGTCGTAGCCGCCCAACCAGCGGTCCTGGACGGCCACGGGCGACACCGGGCACCAGGCGGGAAGCGTGCCCGGTGGGGTTCCCGGTGCCGCGGCCCAAAGATAAACCCCGGGCTCGGGCCAGAACTGGGCGTCGGTCCAGTGCAGGCCCTTGCCCCGCAGGGCCTGGGTCAGGCCGGCGCAGTTGTCCTGGTTGGTGTACACGGTGCTGGGCTCACGGGCGCCGAACCGTTCGGCCACGGCCGTGGCCACGGCGTCATTACCGGCGTTGCCGGCCTCGGCGTCGAAGATCTCGTAGTGCCCGTCGGCCAGCACGGTGATGTGCCCGGCCACCCGGGCGCCCAGGGCCGTGTAGGCCTCCAGGGGCCACCTGGACACGGGGCCATCGGCATAGGCCAGCACGGGCCCGGACAGGGCCTCCAGGTTCCGCCAGTCCACGGCGTCGAAGATGTCGGGCACTATTCCAGTTCCGTGTCCGAGAAGGCCCCCGGGGCGGGCTGTAAGCCGGTCTGGGGCACGCTGGGCGGGGTGGCGGCCTCCTCCTGGGCTCGGGCCACGGCCGCAGCCAGCAGGGCATCCTGGTGGTTCTGGCGGCGCACCTCGGCGGCATGGCGCAGATGGCGGCGCACGTTCTCCATGTGGGACATGGCCCCCATTATGCGATCCCGGCCGGGCCCGGGGGTGGCTTGTTGGGCAGGGGCTGCTTGGCCTTGATGGACAGCACCACCCAGGCGTCGAACGGGGTGTAGCCCAGGATGCCCAGTTCGCCCAGGGCCTCGGCCTCGGTGAACAGTCCGTATTCCCAGCCGGCCGTGATCTGGGCCGGTGTCAGCACCCGGATGTTGGCTTCCCGGTCCACGGTCCAGCCGGCCAGCAGGCTGTCCTGCTCGGTGGCGGCGATGCCCAGGGCGTTGAGCATGGCCGCCGCCGTGGCCCGGTCGATCTTGTGGTTGACGAAGAACGTGCCCACCTTGCTGACATTGCGGCGCAGGTCGGCTATGGCCACCTGGGCCCCGGCCGTGGAGGCCAGCATGGTGGCCTCGTCGGCCGGATAGCCGGCCTCCTCCAGGAAGGTCACGGCCTGGGCCTGGTCGATCAGCTTGTCGTTGAGCAGCTGCAGGATGTTGGCCTCGGACAGCAGCTTGGGCTTGTTGGTCTTGGCCGTGGTGGCCGAAGTGATGTAGGCCTGCTGCAGGGTGGGGGACAGGCCCACGTCGGCGAACAGCTTCTGGGCCTGGGCGGCCGTGATGGCCCCCTTGGACAGCAGCGAGGTGATGGTGCGGGGCGGGGGCAGATAGTCGGCCAGGGCGGCCAGCTTGGGCACCCACTTGTCCTTGATGTCCCCCTCGTAGATGGCCTGGGTGAAGGTGGTGTCCAGGCCGGTGCCGGCCGTGGGCGTGGGGGACAGGGTGCCCCACTCGATGATGCCCCGGCGGGCCAGTTCCAGGGACTCGCCCAGCGACGGCGGGTTGCCCCGGGTGTCCAGCAGGATCTGGAAGGCGGCGTCGGTCTGGGTGGGATCGGCGCCGGGCGGGTAGGTCAGGCCGGAGATGCCCAGGCCGGCGTAGTAGGCCAGCACCCGGCCGTCGGCCAGGGAGATCTGGTTTCTCTGCACGGCGTTCACGGCGTCGGCCGGGGATATGGGCGTGAACTGGGCCTTCTGGATCACCGGCGTCCAGTAGTTGTAGACCCGGGAGGTGCGGATGGCGGTGACCACGCTGGGCAGGTTGGGGTCGCCGGCGTCCCAGGGCAGGAAACCGCGCCGCCACCATTCCAGGATCTGCACCAGCCCGGGCGGCTCGCCGGCCGCGTCCACCATCAACTGGAACCGGCCCGGGTCCAGACCGAATTTGGCGGCCCGGGTTATGGCTTCCGCCTCACCCAGGAAGCCGCGCACCACCATGTCGGCGATCTCCGGCGGGGACAGTTCCACGATAGGGCTGTTGCTGTTGATGTCGTATTCGATCTGGGTGAACACGGGGCCCAGCAAGGCCCGGGCGATCTCGTAGCCCACCCCGTAGACCAGCAGCTGACGGGAGGCCGACCCCGGGCCCAGCAGGTTGTCAAAGGTTGACACCGGCAGCGCTCCCCACCACGTCGGTCAGGCCCAGGGCCAGCTCGGAAATCCAGCCGGTGCCGTCCACGATGACCCGGGCCGTCTGCTTGGGGTCCTCCACCGCGGCCACCAGCAGAGCCATGAAAGCGCCCAGGGCGAACAGGCCTTCCAGGTCTTTCAGCAGCTTGCCCAGGTCGCCCAGCTGTTTGGCGTTGGGCGTGACCGGTTCGCACAGTGGCTCCAGGCAGGTGGCCAGCTCGGTCTTGATGGGGTCCAGCTGGGCTTTCAGCTGCAGCAGCAGGGCCGCTTCTATGCCCGGGATGGCGGCCCGCACCACCCCGTTGGCCACGGTGGGAATGGACTGCTGCACCGTGTTCACCCGGGTGTTGATGGAGGTGACGTCGTTGCTGATGGTGGTGTTCAGGGTGGACACGTCCCCGTTGATGGTGGTGGTCAGGTCGGTCACGTCCCGGTTCAGGGTGGTGTCAAGTGAGTTTACGGCGGCCACCAGCTGGTCGATCTGGGGCTGCAAGTTGGGGATTTGCAGGTTGTTGAGGCGGACCGACAGCTGGCTGATCTGGGCCTCGGCCGTGCCGAAGTCCTGGCCCTCCTGCTGTTGCAGGCCGGCGATGGCCTGGTCGTAGGTGGCCTTCAGCTGGTTGATGGTGGCGTCGAACTGGGCCTGCATCTGGCCTTCGATGTACTGGGCCCGGGCCTTCTCGGCGGCCAGCCCGGACTGGCTGTTCTGGCTGACCCCCACCAGCTGCTTGGTCAGGTGGCCGATGAGCACCAGGATGATGAACAGGGGCCGCCACACGGTCATGGTCAGGGCCCACAGCCAATGCCCCAGGGCCACGGTGCGGTTGATGACCTGCTGGCCCACCGCCTTCAGGGCGTCGGTGCACAGGGTGTAGAAGAAGTTGAAGGGGTGGAAGCCGAACAGGCTGATGCGGCCCAGGGCCATGTGCAGAACCCACAGGAGCAGCCAGCCCCCGGCCAGCAGCAGCCAGGCAGCCAGGGCCACGATGACCCAGACCAGGTCCACCCCGCCCACCGACAGGTCCTCGACGATGAGCGGGGTTTCCGGGATGTCAGTGAAGGCCACGGCCCGGCCCGGCCTCAGGAGGACAGGTTGAGCACGGCGGCCAGCTGGGCGGCGGCGGTGGCCACGGCCGCCCGCACCAGGTCGGGCACCAGTTCCGGGCCGGGCAGGAACACGGTGCCGGCGTGCCCGGAGCCCAGCTGGTAGGCCACCTCCCAGCCCCGCACGTACTGACCGCTGGCCGTCTGACCGGTGCCCTGCTGGGCCCCGGTCACGGCCCAGGCCACGTTGCCCACGCTGCCGGCGATGGGGACCGGCACGCTGCTCATATGGGCACCCCCAGCAGGGTGTTCATGTCGGTGATGAACTCTCGCATCCAGGGCACGGCCATGTACTTGTAGGCCGAGAAAGCGATCACACTGCCCTGGGCCTGGTAGTTGGGCGTGCCGAAGTTCATGTACTCGAAGGGGCTGCGGGACGGGTCGGGTCCGAGCATCAGACGGTCACCTCCTGGGTGGCGGCCCCTGCCGGCACCGGAGGAACGGGCAGGCCGCCCGGCACCGGCGGGGGGATTTGTATGGCAGCGGCCGTGGCATTCGAGGCCACGTGGGCCGTGGTGATGCCCACCGTTCCGGTCAGCACCGACCCGGCCACCACCAGCCATTCCGACCCGGACAGGGTGCCCTGGGAGGACAGGTAGGTGGCCGCCCCCACTATGGCCAGCACCACCGCCCCCACCACGTACAGGGCCGGGCCTTTCAGCTGGGTGAGCATGGGTCACAGTATGGCCCACTGTCTTCACCCGGATCGGGACCGGCCGCACGGCGGCGGCGGGCCGGCAGTCGGGCTGAAAGACGCCGCAGTCCCCCAGCGGCACGGGAATACTGGCCTGGTAGGGGGAGATGCGGCCGCAGTCGGCGGGGGCGTCGGCGGTGCGATTGGCGGCCCGCACCCCGGCCACGAAGGCCTCGGTCTGGGCGGTGGGGTGCTTGCCTTCTATCAACCTAAGCACGGCACCCCAGCGGGCCAGGTCGGCGGCCTTTTGCTGGTTGGCGGCCAGGCAGGCCTCGTAGGCGGCCACCTTCAGGAGGTGGGCCTGGCTGGCGTCGTTGCGGGCCTGGATGACCACCAGGCCCAGGACCACCGAGATCAGCAGGTCCAGGCCCACCCCCACCATCAGCAGCAGGGTCAGCAGGTGCAGGCGGCGGGGGGTGACGGCGTCGGTGCCGGGGCTCATAGCCCAGCTGCCGCCAAGCAACAACGCCAGTAACGATCGCTGCGATTGCATTGAGCGTGCTGCCTACCCAAGCCAGGATGGCCGTTCCACTCATGTCGGCCCACGCTCATATTAAGCCCGTTATCCCAACCACATGCCTGCCACGTCGACGTCCGATTGCGGGAAGCCTGCCAGAAAGTCTATCTGAGTGGTCGTCTGACTACTGGGCGTGTCGAAAGTGAACTCCAGGTACACGGTATGGCTGCTGGTGCCGGTGTTGGTGCCCACCAGAGACCAGGCCCCGGACTGGGGAAAATCGCGCAGCTGCCAGGTGTCGGACTCGCCGTCCGCCACCATGGCCGTGCCGTAGCTGTTGGGCAGCACCTGGGCCCCGGACTGGGCGATGAACCAGGACAGGTGGCCCCGGTTGCCGGGCGGCACCCGCCAGTGCACGGCCACCACCGGCTGGTTCTGGGCCACGTTCAAGGCCACGGTGGTGGTGCCACCGGCCGGGATGACGCAGGCGAAGGCGGACACAGCTGAGGACATGGCGATCAGTGCAAGGCTACGGCCCCCACCGACATCTGGCTGCCCCCCGTGTCGTAGAACTGCCCGGTGTAGGCCGGCACGGTGGTGGACGCCCCCGACACCACCGAGAACACGCCCAGGTGCGCTCCCACGGCCGGCGCCACCCACTCGCCCAGGAAGGAGGAGGGCAGCGGCCCCGGGCCCAGGTTGCCCTGCGCCAAGCCGAAGGCGCCCAGCAGGACAATGTCGGCGGCGTGCCCGGCCGTGAAGGACAGGGACGTCCAGGTGCCCGGGTTGGTGGTGGTGACCGTGACCGCCCCGCCGTCCGTGCCGGTGGCCAGCCCCGTCCAGGCGATGACAGCCAGGAGGTTGGCGGCGGCCGGGCTGCAGGTGAAGGTGTAGGAGGCCGGGTCGCTGATGGTCACGGTGTGGGTGTAGATGGACATGCGGGCCACCGCCGAGGTGGCCGTCAGCCCCGGCACCAGGGTGAAGTTGGCGTCCGGGGTCTGGGTGGGCGTGGACGCCCCGGTGTAGGTGTGGAAGAAGCACACCAGCAGGTCGCCGGGCCCCACACTGATGGGCTGGCCCACGGCCAGGGTGGTGGACCCGGCCCCGGTGGTGGCGGCCAGGGACGACGACACCCAGGCCCCGGGCGGGCCCAGCGTGGCGGCGGCGCCGGCTGCGCCGGTCTCGGACTCGGTGAAGTCCACGGCATCTGTCACGTCACTTGACGGCACGGCCCGGTCGGTGAAGGTCCAGTCGGAAGTGTCGCTCACGTCGGCTCCCGTGATCAGCCGGTCGGTGGCCAGCCAGTCTGCCGTGTCGGTCACGGTGGCTAGTGGATGGCCACGGCGGCGGCCCCCATGTGGCAGCCGGCCACGTGCAGGCCGGAGGTGTAGGCCGGCACGTTGACGGTGGCGGCGGCGATGTCCAGGGCCTGTATGCCCTCGTTGAGGCCGGAGGTGGCCGAGGCCCGGGCCGTGGACCCGCCCGGCCCGGCCACCACCGTGGTGTCACCCAGCCAGCCGGACAGCAGGATGACGGTGTCCCCGGCATTACCGGCCGTGAAGGCCGGCGTGGTCCAGGTCTGGCCGCCGTTGGTGGTGAAGGCCGAGGAACCGTCCGGGGCTCCCGACGTGTAGGACACCATGGCCCCGGCCCAGTCCCCGCTGGTGCCTGTCCAGGTGTAGGAGGCCGGCTCGCTCAGGGCCGTACGCCAGAACACGGAGAAGGCGTGCACCGTCCCGGTGGACGAGGCCGCCGTCAGCTTGGTCCAGCCGGTGGGGGTGTTGATGGTGGGAGTGGAGGATCCGGTGTAGTCGAAGATGCCGGCCACCAGCAGGTAACCGTTCTGCACCCCGGCCGGCACGTTGAGGGCTACCGAGGCCACCGGGCCCAGCGGCACGTTGGTGGTGGCGGCACTGAACACGGGCGGACCGCTGGCGGCCACCACTCCAGACTTGCCGTAATTGTTGCCGCTGGCCAAGTAGGTGGGGGCCAGCACAGCCGCCCCCGACCTCCTGGTGAAACTCATCGCCGGTAGTGGCGGAAGAACACGGACCCTTTGGCCTGGCCGGAGGACACGTTGAGGTGCACCCCGTTCTTGAACCAGACGCCGTTGGGCCCGTACCAGGCCTCGGCGCTTTCCCCGCTGGCCAGCCGGACGGGCAGCACCGCCACCCCCACATGGTCGCTGGCGTCGTACACGTCCACGCTGGCCGTGGCCGAGCCGGATGTCTCGGTGGCGGTCCACCCGAACAGCACCACCGAAAACCCGATGACCGTGCTGGACGCGGCATTGAGCGTCCACTCCACGTGGTGGGCCGGGTCCTGCCGGACCTCTATCTCGGCCTCGGGGGTATAGGTCACCTCAATGGGACCAGTTGGTGCCTGCCAGTTCAGCCAACAGCAGGGTGACGTTGGCGGTGGTGGAGGCCGAGTTATCGGCCACACTCACGTAACAGGCGCCGCGATCCTGGCCGTTGAATATGGGGATATAGGGCTTGTTCCAGTTGGCGTTTTGCACCACAAAGAAGTCGGTGGTGTCCTCCGGGGTGGTGGCCCCCGGCCCGCATATGCGCAGGTTGCCGGTGGCCTGGCTCTTGAAGCCGATGGCGCCCAAAGCGGTGTCGGTAGTGAAGCCCAATACCGCATAGAACGAGGTGGCGTGCAGCTGATTTTCTGTGTTCGTGATCAAGGTGTCGGCCCACAAACCCACGGTGCCGCTGGCCGTCACGGCCACGGTTATGGGCTTGACGTTCTTTATCTGGTTCTGGAAATCCACCAGATTCCACAGGTTGGCGGAGGCGCCGGTGAGATTCTCGTAATAGAACTGCAGATAGGCAGAACAGTGGGCGGTGGTGGACCCGGTGACCTGCACCACCAGGGTGTCGCCCGGCTCCACCATCTGGCCCACGTAGCTGGGGATCTGGAAGATGGACGGGGTCTCGTTGGTGTACCAGGTCAGCCCGGTGACGTTGTCATGTACCAACGGCGACAGCACCCGGATGGCCCCGGAGGTGGCGTGCCGGCGGATGACGTGGGTCAGCCAGGCATGATTCTGGCTGGGGAAGTTGCGGATGGTCAGGCTGTCGGTGCTGCCGGCCGGCACGGTGGCGGCCGTGAAGGAGGCGCCGGGGTTGTTGACGTCCACGGCGATGGTGTCGATGGCAAGGCCCATGTGCTGTGCCTCCCCCCGATCAGCCGAACGTGCCGCGCTGCTGGGCCATCGCTTGCTGGAAGGCGGCGGACCGGGCGATGTTCTGGGCCAGGTTGCCCCGGGCCGGCAGCCCGGCCACGATGGTCTTTTCGGCGGCGATGATGCGGCCCAGGATCACGGCGAAGGCCGGCTGGGCCGCTTGGGCTCCC
>Ga0306926_10008490_pt1 | contig 11238 bp, 10 predicted proteins | sample flu12Cox44000178_FD_203759 | JGI IMG/M metagenome (GOLD analysis project Ga0306926, IMG submission 203759) | Lab enrichment of tropical soil microbial communities from Luquillo Experimental Forest, Puerto Rico - flux8day.12C.oxic.44.000.178 (v2)... | ecosystem: Environmental > Terrestrial >...
GGGTCCGGGTGGCCAGTTTCGACCCGGCGCCCGAGCTCGGCCAGCACCCGCCGCGTATCGGCGCGCAGCCGCCAGCGCAGGACCGGGCTCAGCAGCCGGGCCGCCGGCCGCAATGCCAGCGTGGCGTGGATCCGGACGGTACATCCGCTGCCTGGCCCGGCGTGCACTGACCAGCGGCTGACGGCGGCCGCGATGAACCGCGGCATTCCCGTGGCCGCCTCGTAACTCAACGACCTGGCGTCCGGGTCGAAACCGGTCAGGCGCTCGGTGATCGCGCTCGCCGCGATGGGCCCGAACCCGGCGACCCGGCAGATCCAGGTCAGGCGGGAGCAGGGCCGCTATCAGGCGGGCGCTGGGAAGAACGGCTGCGGGGTGCCAGTAGCGAGGTAGCTGGCCAGTCGTGCCAGGATCAGCGCCCAGGTCTGAGCCGTGTGAGCCAGGTCGATCTCGGCATACCCATCGCCGAAGCCGTAGTGCCGAAACAGGACGCCGATTCCGGTCTCGGCCCGCGCGGCCCCACCGAGCTCCCATTCCCAAGTCGAGCCCTCCCAGAACGGGAAGCCCGCGGTGACGCGCATGCGGACGAGCTTGCCCGACTCGGTTGTCACGTCGGCCAGCAGATCGACCGGGGCCTGCGGGAAGCCGAACCGCGCGTGGCCGCCAGATACCTCGCAGTCGGCGGTCCAGAAACCCTGCTGTCCCCGAGTGGTCGACAGGACCTCGAAGACACGCGCTGGGTCTGCTTGAACGTCGGTGGCCAGGATGATCGATCGGTCCATGGGTCCTCCGGTTGCCGCGGCCGCCTCACATTGTTATTTTAGTTCTATCTTAAATAACGCTCGGAGTCAAGCCGACTACCGGGAAGTACCCGGCGCCGGGCCGAAGATGCGAGAGTGAGGGCAGTGTGGAACCACTGCAGGTGATCGCGGCGCCCCGTCGGCTGCGCATCCTGGAACTGGTATGGGACCGGGAGCTGTCCGCAGGAGAGATCGCGGCGCAATTCGAGGTGTCGTGGTCGGCGGTCAGCCAGCACCTGCGCGTGCTCAAGGAGGCCGGGTTTGTGGTAGAGCGCCGGCAAGGTACCAGCCGGATCTACCGAGCCGACAAGGACGCTCTCGGGCCCCTCCGCTCCGCCGTCGAAGATCATTGGCGGCGCGGCCTAGGACGGGTCAAAGAGCTGGCTGAGGCCGAACAGCGCGAGAAGGACCAGTCATGAACGCTGACAGGGCGGTCGAGGTGAGCGTGCATATCGCCGCCGAGCCAGAGACAGTGTTCCCCTACTTCACCGACCCAGGCCGCTATGTCCAATGGATGGGCGCCGGGGCCGTGCTGGAGCCGATACCAGGTGGCTGCTACCGCATCGTGATGCGAGACGGCGTGGAGGCGGCCGGCGAGTTCGTCGAGATCGACCCGCCGCACCGCCTGGTGTTCACCTGGGGCTGGACCCAGGACCGGGCCGTCCCGCCCGGGACCACGCGCGTGGTCGTCACCCTAGAGGCCGAGCGCGGCGGGACCCGCGTGATCCTGCGCCACTACGGTTTGCCCGACGATGGGCAACGCGATCACCACCGTACGGGATGGGAGTTCTACCTCGACCGGCTCCATGTTCGTATCCAGGGTGGCGATCCCGGCCCGGACCCCAACACCTGACCGCAGGACGCCATCAGCACTCGTGCAGGACAAATGCGCAGTAAAGCGACTCTCAGCTAGGGAGGAGTTCGCTGCACGCGCCGTCTGTGTCGCGGTGAGCGCCTTGGCAGCCTGGCAGCTGATGCGATGGCAGGATCGTGGCGGAAGACCGGAGCAGCAAGGTCCCACGACCGAGCGGCGGCCGCGACAAGCTCGGCATCACGGTCACCAGCACCCGCGGAAGCCCGCCCCCGTCGCCTCCATGGCCTCGATCCCCCGCCGGGTTGGGTCATGAGCAGGGTGCAGGTGCCGGTGCGGGCGCAGTGCACCCAGTGCAACTTGCCGTCCACCCCGAACCGGTCTCATCAAACCCGGCCACCTCGCTGCCGGCGATCTGCCCGCGAACATGCTTCAGGAACCCGCCGAGCCCGGCCGCCGCGCTGCCGGTGATGCCAGTCGCGTCCCGGCCGACACCGGCACGCCGAACAGCTCGGCCAGCCCCTGCGCGATGCGCTCCTTCGACAAGAACTGCCCGATATCAGGTAGACCGCGATCGCGGCGATCCGCGGCCCGTACCGCACCAGTTACCAACCGGTTATGGCCTTCGACGCGCTTGGTGTTCTGCCGCTCCGGCAGAACAGTGATGCCACCTAGCGTGGCAAAGCCGTACCTGGGCTACCTCATCTCGCCGGATGACGGTCATCCGGGACGACTGGCAGCGGATGGCATCCGGGCCGGACCCGCGCCTGGCGAGGTCAGTTTCGCTGGCCGATGGTGTCCGAATAGTTAGAAGGCAAACCGCTCACGTGGAGGGAACGCGGATGACCGATTTGGAGAGTGTCGCCCTGTATTACTCGGTCAACCGGGCATTGCACCGCGCGCGCCAGGCGATTGAGCGCGCCACCTCCCCCGGGCAGCGAGAACGGGCGCCGCTGCCGGACTCGGCCGCCGAACGCGACCTGATGGCGCGCTTCGCCACCGCATTCGAAGCCGGCGACGCGCCCGGGGTCGTGGCGCTGCTAACCGGTGACGCCGTGCTGACGATGCCGCCCGAGCCGCTGGAGTACCAGGGCCCGGCCGCGATCGCCCAGTTCCTTTCCACCGTCCCTGCCAGCGGGGCGCTGGACCGGTTCCGCCTGATCCCCGTGCGGGCCAACGGGCAGCCGGCGTTCGGCTGCTACCTGCGCAACCCCCATGCCCCGGACGCATACGCTTACGGGCTGATGGTGCTCACCCTCAGCAGCACCCACGTCACCGCGATCACCGGCTTCGCCGATACCAGCGTCTTTCGATTCTTCGGCCTGCCACCGACGCTACGCTGAGCGGGCAGGGCGGTCAGCGACACCCGCAGCGCACCCAATCCCCCTCTCACTGAGATCAGCACGGGCCGGGACTGGCCACTGGCCCTGCGAGGAGCCATCATTCCTGGCTGGCCGACGTCGGCCGACCGGCGCTGGCGGTAGCGTCACGAGGACCTGTCCCGGCGATCGCGCCGGTTGCAGGTCGCGTTGCTAGAGTTGCGCTGCGTGTATGCAGGCCCGGTACGGGTCCCGGTCTGGGACCGGACACGATTCCACTCCTTCGCATTGGGTTTGTCTCAAACCTCCGGGTCTGCCTGGTCGCTGCCCTTCCATGCGGTTTTCCGTCGGAAAGATCCCCGGGACACGCCCGCGGAGGCCGCTGACCAGGTACGCCAGGTCAGGTGGCTGGCCAGTGCGAGGCGGGCGCGGCTGCCCAGAGCCAGCTGATGGCGTGGCAGCTCACGCTTGGAGCCGGCGCATCCGGCTAACGAGGAGTAAGCGGCGCAGCCGGGTTGAACCTGCCGGCTGGGGGCGCCGTGTACCCGGTTATAGGCAGGGAGGTAGATGTAATGGCCGCGGGCAGGCACCGGCAGCGCCAGATGGCCGGGCGGCCGCAGCTGGCGCTGCGGGTCACGGGTGCGGGCCTGCTGGCTGCCTCCGCCGGCATTCACCTGGACCTGTACCTGACCGGATACCGGTCGGTTCCTGTGATCGGCTGGCTGTTCCTGCTGCAGGTCATCGCGGGGTTCGCCGTGGCGGCCGTGGTGCTGGCGACGCGCAGCGGGCTGGCTGCCGCGGCCGGTGCGGCCTTCGCGCTGTCCACGCTCGGCGGCTGCCTGCTGTCGGTGTGGACCGGGCTGTTCGGGTTCAAGGAGGTCCGCGCGACAGAAGGGAGCGGGAAATGGTCCTCTCCAGCTCTGGTGCGGCTCGGCTGCAGCCGGACAGGCCGGCTGCGGAGCCAGCGGTCGGGAAGGTCGATGCCCGATGGCGCGTCCTGTTCCTCAACTGCTGAGACGTCCGGGCCCGACCGGAGCGGCTGGCGTCCTGCCGTCCACGACCTTCCTCGCCATCAGCGCCACGATCGTGGCGCTCGTCCTCGGCGGGTGCGGTGGATCGAGCCGTAGCAGCACATCCTCCGCGGTGCCCGCGACGTCCGGTCCTGCCGCCAATCCGGTGCAGCGAGAGAATTCGCGCCCGGGCACCCCTGGCTGGGAGATCCCGGCCGGCGCGGGGACGGTGATCACTGGTTACGCGTCGGAGACCAGCGTCGCCCCGGGGCAAGGCTTTCAGCTGCACGTGGCCGCGCCGCCGGGCTCGCGCTATCGGGTGCTGGTGTACCGGCTGGGGTGGTACCGGGGGGCCGGGGGGCGCTTGATCACGTGCGTGCCTGGTTGCCGCTCGGGCCACGCCGCGATTGCACAGCCCCCGCCAGCCACACCCGGCTCCGTCACCGGGCTGGTCCGGGCCCGCTGGCGCGTGACCGATCGCGTCGAGATCCCGCCTGACGCGGTCTCCGGCTACTACGAGGCCAAGCTCGAGATCGTGGCTGGCGCGTACGCCGGCGCCGTGGGGAGCGTTCCGCTGATTGTGCGCCAGAGCCCGGCGGCTCCCGCGTCCGCGGTGCTGGTCCAGGTGCCGGTCAATACGTGGGAGGCCTATAACCGCTGGGGCGGCACGAGCCTGTACCAGTTCGGCACCAGCATGCACGCCGTCGAGGTGTCGTTCGACCGGCCCTTCGACCAGCAGGAGTTCCACAACATGGTCACGGAGCTCGAGCTGCCCTGGGTCCGCTTCCTGGAGCGTGCCGGTAGCGACGTTTCCTACCAGACCGACGTCGACACCGACCGGGCCCCCGGATCGCTGCTGCATCACCGCCTGGTGTTCGCGATCGGCCACGACGAGTACTGGACGCAGCGAATGCGCGGCGCCGTCAACCGGGCGCTGGCGCTGTCGACGAACCTGATGTTCGGCTCCAACAGCGGCGAGTGGCGGATGCGCTACGCCGCCGGCCGGCGAACGATCGTGGAGTGGCGGGATCCCTCGATCGATCCGGCCCGCAACTGGCGCCTCGACAACGGGTTCTTCAGGACGTTCGGCGAGCCCGAGTGCAAGCTGATGGCAGTCGAGCACCAGCGGGCCGCGCAGCGCAATCTGACCGCGCCGCCCACCTCGTACACGGTCGTGGGGCCGGGCAGCGATCCATGGCTGGCGGCGGCCGGCCTGGCGCCCGGGGACGTGATCCCGGGGGTCGTCGGCTACGAGTGGGACTCGTTTGTCCCTGGCTGCTTTGCGGGTCAGGTGGTGCCGCTGATGACCGCTCTCATCCCGGGATCCGACGGCGTCCCCCGCAGCGCACAGATGGTCCGGGCAACCGCGCCGAGCGGAGGCCGCGTGTTCGCGATGGGCACGATGGAGCTGGCTTGGGCGCTCGATGACCTGGACGGGCGCTCCCCCAACCCGCAGGTGGTCGCGTTCGTCAAAGCAGCCCTCCGCGATCTGACTCGTCCCGCCCCCCCGGCCGCTTTGATAATCCGGCATAGCGCGACGGGATTGATCGTCTCGGCGCGCCTGCGTGCCCCAGACCCGCGCATCCTCCGGGTGATCGTGCGCCCGGTGAGGGGCGGCCGCGGGTGCGCGGACAGCCTCCGGCCGGTGTGCCGGCTACCGCTCCCGCGCCGCGCCACCCGCTACGCCGCGGTGGCCATCGACCAGTGGGGGCCGTCACAGCCGCTGACCGTCACGGTGCAGCCGGGAAACGATCTACGCACTCCTCACGGCAGCTAATCTGCGCCATGCCGCAGTACACGCGACGTCGCCCAGGCGGCCTCCCGGCGACGCTTCTGCTCTCCGCGCGTTCCAGCACTGCTGCCGGCAGGCGTGATTAACCCGGCGACGAGCTGCAGATCTGGGGAAGCAGCCAACTGCTCCACACGCTGCTGCGGCACGAACTCGTCGACCGGTTCCGCCTGATGACGTTCCCGCTGCGGGCCAAGGTATGTCGCGGCCTGGCTGGCCCAGGCGCTGTCCGGGGCGGAATGGGCCTCGGCGGGCGGGCGCGAATTTACCCGGGAGAATGTTCTGGCGGATGTGTCGAGTCCGGGTCCGGCCGTTCGAGGCATAGGCAGGGGGCGGACCGGGCAGACGGTCCCGCCGCAGACGAAGGGCACTAACCGACATGACCACCCAGACCGCAACCGCTCCGGTCACCGCCAGGACCTGCAGCCCGGAGGGGCGGGTCACCCGATCGCTGCTCGGCTACGGCCCGCTGGCCGGGACCGTCTTCGTGGGCTCGATCTTCCTCCAGGGCCTGACCCGCCGCGGGTTCAGCATTCCCCACGACGACGCCAGCCTGCTGGCCAACGGTCCGCTCGGCTGGATCCAGGTCGTCACCTTCCTGGTGGCCGGCGCCATGACGATCGCGGCCGCCGTCGGCGTGCGCCGGGCGCTGCGCAGCCGGTGGGCGCCCCGGCTGATCGGGCTCTACGGGGCCGGGCTGATGGCCGCCGGGGTGTTCCGCGCCGACCCGGCCGACGGGTTCGGCCCCGGCGCCCCGGCCGGGAAGGCGGTCCACGTCAGCTGGCACGGCGACGGCCACCTGATCGCGGCGAGCATCGGGTTCATCGCGGTGATCGCCGCCTGCTTCGTCGTGGCCCGCTACCTGTCCCGCGCGGGCCGCCGCGGCCTGGCCATCTACTCCAGGATCACGGGCGTCGCGTTCCTGGCCGCGTTCGCCGGTGTCACCAGCGGCTCCAGCTCCCCCGCGATCGTGCTGCCGTTCTACGCCGCCGTCACCGCGATCTTCACCTGGCTGGCCATCGTCTGCGTGCACCTGTACCGGCGCGCCGCCTGATATCCCTGGAACTACTGTCGAACAGGAGAAACAACCATGCGCTACATGATGCTGCTGTCCGGTACCAACCCGTCGGCCCCGCCTCCACCCGAGCTATTCGAAGCGATCATGAAGCTCGGCGGCGAGGCCACCCAGGCCGGCGTGCTGCTCGACACCGCAGGGCTGCTGCCCAGCGCCGGCGGCGCGCGGGTGTCACTGGCCGACGGCAGGCTGACCGTCACCGACGGCCCGTTCACCGAGTCCAAGGAACTGATCAGCTACGCCCTGTACGAGGTCCGGTCCGTCCAGGAGGCCATCGAGTGGGCCTCCCGGTTCATGAAGGTGCACCGGGACCTGTGGCCGGGCTGGGAGGGGAACACCGACATCCTCCAGGTGATGGGGCCTTCGGACGGTGGCTGACCACGAGGCCACGCACGCCGCGATCGAGGCGGTCTGGCGGATTGAGTCGCCCCGCCTCATCGCGGCGCTGGCCCGGATCACCGGGGACGTGGGCGCGGCCGAGGAACTCGCCCAGGACAGCCTGGTGATCGCGCTGGAACAGTGGCCGGTCCAGGGCGTCCCGGACGGACCCGGCGCCTGGCTGATGGCGACCGCGAAGCACCGGGCCATCGACCTGGTCCGCCGCCGGGTGCGCTACGAGCAGAAACTCCAGGAAGTAGGGCGCGACATGGAAGGGCAGACGCTGGTTGAGGTGGACGTCGATGATCACATCGGCGACGACCTGCTCCGGCTGATCTTCATCGCCTGCCATCCGGTGCTGACGGCCGAGGCCCGCGCGGCGCTCACGCTGCGCCTGATCGGCGGCCTGACCACCCACGAGATCGCCCGGGCGTTCCTGGTCGCGGAGCCCACCATCGCGCAGCGGATCGTCCGGGCCAAGCGGACGCTCGCTGAGAAGAAGATTCCGTTCGAGATTCCCGCGCCCGGCGAGCTGACCGGCCGGGCCGCCTCCGTGCTCGACGTCATCTACCTCATCTTCAACGAAGGTTACGCGGCGACCGCGGGCCAGGACTGGATCCGGCCCGAGCTGTGCGCCGAGGCGCTACGGCTGGGCCGGGTCCTGGCCGGCCTCATGCCGCGCCACGTCGAGGTGCAGGGACTGGCCGCACTCATGGAACTGCAGGCCTCCCGCATCCCGGCCCGCACCAACCCGGCCGGAGACCCGATCCTGCTCACCGACCAGGACCGGCGGCGCTGGGACCGGCTGCTGATCCGTCGCGGTTTCGCCGCGCTGGAGCGGGCCGGGCAGCTCGACGCCGCGCCCGGACCGTACACGGTGCAGGCCGAGATCGCCGCGTGCCACGCCCGGGCGGTTTCGGTCAAGGACACCGACTGGGAACGCATCGCGGCGCTGTACGTGGTGCTCGCTCACCTGACCCCCTCGCCGGTGGTAGAGCTCAACCGCGCGGTCGCCGTGGGCATGGCGTACGGGCCCGCCCGCGGCCTGGAGATTGCCGACACCCTGGCCAGCCAGCGGGCCCTGGACGGCTACGTCCAGCTTCCGGCCGTCCGCGGCCATCTGATGGCCGAGCTGGGCCTGCTGGACCAAGCGCGCGCGGAGTTCACCCGGGCCGCCGCGCTGACCAGCAACGACCGCGAACGTTCCATATTCCAGGCACGAGCCTCAGCCTGCCGCGACAAACAGGAGTCAACATGACCTCGCCGAAGGCGTGGCACCATCCGCAACGGGCACATCAAAAGGAGTCCGCCGCCTGCAACCGCGAGATGGCGTCAGCGCTGCCAGCCCGGTGAGCGCCAGGTGCCGGGCCGCATCGCAGGGCGGCCCGGGCTCCGGGCTGAGCGCGCAGTTCGTCTTGCGTGATCTGAAAGGAGAGTAAGGATGCCGGCAAGCGTGGAGTTCGACACCACCGTGACCGCGGCGGGCAACAACACCGGAATTGTCGTGCCCGCCGACGTCATCGAGCGGCTCGGTGCGGGACGGCGACCAGCGGTCGTCGTCAACGTGAACGGTTACGAATACCGCAACACGGTCGGCGTCATGGGCGGCAAGCACATGATCAGCATCAGCGCCGCGGTCCGCAAGGAGACCGGCCTGAAAGGCGGTGACCCCATCCGCGTCACGCTGACGGTCGCAGAGACTCCTCGCGCGGTCGACGTTCCCGGCGACTTCGCCGCTGCGCTTGCCGCTGACACCCAGGCCAAAGCCTTCTTCGACAAACTCTCGAACAGCCTCCAGCGCTACCACGTCGACACCATAAACGCAGCGAAGACCACGGCAACGAGGCAGCGGCGCATCGAGAAGGCGATCTCATTGTTCCGGGAAGGCAAGCAGCGATAGCGACGGGAAGGCACACTGCCAGCGGTCGGCAACATCGCTGCGCCCATGTAACCGATTCGCTCGGAGAGCGGAACATGACGACGCTATTCTCCAGGCAACGGAGACGGGCACAGGCCGACTCTGGGGCATTTCCGGCGTTTCCTGACGACAATGCCTGGCAGTTCGGTCTGACGCCGTGCGAGGGCGACGAGCAGCATCGACCGCGCCATCCGCCTGTCCACCGCGGCGGCCGTGCTGGCCGTAGCGGGGATCGCGGCGTACGTCTCCTAAACTCATATCTGCGGAACCCAGGGCTCGCCCGCGCCCACAGCGGCGACGTCACCGCCTCCTCACCCGGACCCGGGCGCGGCGCCACCTTCATCCTCACGCTCCCCCTCCGCGCAACTGTCCCGGCCGCCAGTGAGTGACCGGGAGAAGGTGGCGTTCGAGTTCGATCGGGTGACCGTCATGCGGGCTGGCCGCCGGGTCCCCGGACGAGGTGACCGCGTCGATTCCGGCGGCTGGCATCACCCTGCCGGTCAGGGCATTCCTATGTCTTCAGGCACGCCATTCGTATGTCCTGAAACCGAGGACTGCTGGGGGCGGTCGTTTCCGCACCCATATGCGGAGCTGACAGCGAGTCCCTCAGTTGTCTCCCCTGGCCAGGCGGACGGCGTCGCCCAGGTTGGTGTTGCCCTCCAGGAAGTGGATGTCGGCGACTTCGCCGGCGTGCGGTCCGGTGTAGCGCAGGATGTACAGGCCGTTGCGGATGTCGATGACGTAGATCAGCCCGTCGCGGATGATCGGGTAGCTCCACATGGTGACCTTGTTCGGCCCGCGGTTCAGCGCCGGGTCCTCGGTGGCGACCGAGGCGAGCGGGACCGGGGAGAACCAGCCGGCCTGCTGCGGGTTCGCCGGGTTCGCGATGCCGATCGCCTGGACGCCGCCGGAGTGCCAGTCGTCGAAGGCCAGGTCCGGCAGCACGGTCGGGTTGTGCGAGGAGTAGCTGGTGAACTGCTCCGTCAGCGGGTCGTCAGCCGGGCTGCCGCAGAACGACTGGTCATCCTGGGCGATCTTGTACTCGCCGACGATGACCGGATGCGCCGGGTCCTTGACGCTGATGAGCCGCACCCAGCCCCACGGGCAGCCGAACGTCGGGTCGGTGAACGTCCCGTAGATCTCATCGACGGTCAGCACGTAGGGTCGCCCGGGGACGGGGACCGAGGAGTGGCCCTCCGGGCATTCCTTCGTGCAGGTCGAGATCGGGTTCCCCCAGATCGGCCGGTTCGCCGGGCTGGTGATCAGGTCGTTGTTCAGCGAGATGACTCCGCTCGGCGCCGTGTCGTCGACGACGGAGCTGGTGTCCAGGGCCAGCATCTCGCCGCCCTCCATCGACAGGTACGTGGTCCGGCCGTCCGCGGTGGGCGCCATCGAGTGGGTGTACAGGTCGAACTGGAAGAACGTCTCGCTGCCGCCGTTCTCATACAGCCCGTTCCAGTTGCCCTCGGCCAGTTCGGTGACCGGCCCCCCGGCCGGGACCTTGCTGATGTCGACGATCAGCATGTTCGGCACCGCCGGGTCGGAGGTGAGCTGCGGGGTGGAGATCCACAGCAGCGCCCGGTGCGGCCGCTTCGGGTCCTGCCACAGGTACATCTCGTGCGGCTTGACCGCGAGCCCGGCCGCCGAGGTGGGCACGTAGCTGGAGATGAACCGGGGGTGCACCGGGTCGGCCAGGCTGTAGAAGCTCAGCTCGAACGGGAAGGTCTTGTCGGTGCCGGGCACGCAGGCGTGGATCACCGAGCTGCACCGGAAGTTCATCACGATCAGCAGCTTCTCCCGCGGCCACACCCGCAGCTCGCGGGAGGTGATACCCGGGTTGCCCTCCAGCGGTGGGCCGATCTCGCCGACCACGTGCGGATTCGCCGGGTCGGCGATGTCCTCGATCAGCACCCCTGGATGTGGGTGCGGGCAGTTGTTACCCGGGCCGCGCGGGTCACCGATGCCGCAGGCCGACGAGCCGTCGGTCCGGTTCCCGATGTACATGAAGTGCCGGAAGATGGTCGCCGCCGCGTTCATCCCCCGGCCGAACAGCGGATCGTGCCCCACCACCGCGAAGTTCTTCGACGTGCCGGGCGTCCCCCCGCCCGGCCCCACGGTCACGCCATCCGAACGCGCGCTCC
>Ga0306926_10008491_pt1 | contig 11237 bp, 7 predicted proteins | sample flu12Cox44000178_FD_203759 | JGI IMG/M metagenome (GOLD analysis project Ga0306926, IMG submission 203759) | Lab enrichment of tropical soil microbial communities from Luquillo Experimental Forest, Puerto Rico - flux8day.12C.oxic.44.000.178 (v2)... | ecosystem: Environmental > Terrestrial > Soil...
CTCCTTAATCCCCTGCCGGATACCTGGATCCGTAAGGACATCGATGCCTTTGAACTTGACTCCGAGATGGCTCAGGATCTGGACCACCGCCGCGGAGAAGCCGCATTGCGGAAAAACCGGCGTGCCTTTCATGTAGAGCACGACCGGATTGTCGGCCACTTCCTGGCTGATCCGCTGTTGAACCGTGCTATCCATCCTGTCGATCCTCAATTGTAGCTGATCTCGATCCCGCCTCAGTCTTCCGGAGCGCCGGTTTGCAACGCGAGAGCGTGCAGTTCGTTACCCATCCGGCCGCGCAGAGCCTGATACACCATCTGATGCTGCTGGACCCTGGTCTTGCCGCGGAATGCGCTGGAGACGACATGCGCCGCGTAATGATCGCCGTCACCGCGCAGATCTTCGATCGAAACCTGAGCGTCGGGCAGGCTCTCCTTGATCAGCCGCTCGATCATCACTGCGTCCATCGCCATCGCCCGGATCCCCTCGCTCAAATCTGCGCCATGTAATCCGGCAGCCAAGCCTCGTTCGCGGCCCTGAGTGCGTCAACGGATATGGCACCGGCGCCTGTAAGTGTCAACGCGACCCCGCCGACCGCGCCGATGGCATAGGCCGCGACGCCGGCGGCTCGGGCCGCCTCGAGCACCGTGCCGGGATCGGCTGTCTCGACAATGTAGCGCGCCTGATCCTCGCCAAAGAGATAGGCGTTGCGCAGGAGATCCGGAGGAGGGGCATCGAGGACGACACCGCGGCCGCCGGCCATTGCCATCTCGGCGACCGCGACGAGCAACCCGCCGTCCGAGAGATCATGGCAGGCGGCGACATGGCCGGCGCGGATCATGTTCCGCACGAAGTCGCCGTTGCGCCGCTCTGTGGAAAGATCGACCGGTGGTGGCGGACCGGTTTCGCTTCCCTCGAGCTCACACAGGTAGAGCGAGCAGCCGAGATGCCCTCGGGTTTCCCCGATCAGGATCAACGTGTCGCCATCGCGCTTCAGCGCAAGGTCGACGGCACTTCGCACATTCGCGACCAGCCCGACGCCCCCGATCACCGGCGTCGGCAGGATCGCGCGGCCGTTCGTCTCGTTGTAAAGCGACACATTGCCCGACACGACCGGATAGTCGAGCGCCAGGCACGCCTCTCGCATGCCCTCGATAGCACCGACGAATTCGCCCATGATCTCGGGCCGCTCCGGGTTGCCGAAATTCATGTTGTCGGTCAGCGCCAAGGGCTCGGCACCGACCGCGGTCAGATTGCGCCAGCTCTCGGCGACGGCCTGCGCCCCGCCGCGCACCGGGTCGGCTCGGCAATAGCGCGGGGTACAGTCGGTCGCGAGCGCCAACGCCTTCCCACCGGCCGATAGCCGAACCACAGCGGCATCGCCGCCCGGCCGTCTGACGGTATTCCCCATGACGAGGTGGTCGTACTGCTCCCAGATCCAGCACTTCGAGGCGAGGGTTGGTGAAGCGAGAAGTCGCTGAAGGCATTCGAACAAATCTCGGTCGGGTAACGATCCGGGGTCGATTTCAGGCTCCGGGCGCCGGCGGCGCCACGGACGCTGATAGACCGGTGCCGCGGTCACCAGCGGTTCCACCGGAATGTCGGCCGCGATGTCGCCATTCATCCGCAATACCAGCCGACCGGTTTCGGTGACCCTTCCGATCACCGCAAAGTCGAGCTCCCATTTCGCAAAGATGCGCCGCGCATCCGCCTCGCTGCCGGGCCGCAGGATCATCAGCATCCGCTCCTGGCTTTCGCTCAGCATGATCTCGTAGGCGCTCATCCCGGTCTCGCGCAGCGGCACCTTGTCGAGATCGAGCTCGATGCCGAGGCCGCCCTTGCTGGCCATCTCGACCGCGGAAGACGTCAGGCCGGCGGCTCCCATATCCTGGATCGCGACGATCGCCTCGCCCTCCATCAATTCGAGGCAGGCTTCGATCAGCAATTTCTCGGTGAACGGATCGCCGACCTGCACGGTCGGCCGTTTTTCGCCGGCGTCAGCGCTGAACTCGGCCGAGGCCATCGTGGCGCCATGGATGCCGTCGCGCCCGGTCTTGGCACCCACATAGATCACCGGGTTGCCCGGGCCCGCGGCGGCCGAATAGAAGATCCGGTCGGCTCGGGCGATCCCGACGCACATCGCATTGACCAGGATGTTGCCGTCATAGGCAGGGTGGAATTCGCACTCGCCGCCGACCGTCGGCACGCCCACGCAATTGCCGTAGCCGCCGATCCCCGAGACCACACCCGACACGAGATGACGCGTTCGCGGATGGTCGGGGCTGCCAAAGCGCAGCGAATCGAGGATCGCGATCGGCCGCGCACCCATCGTGAAGACGTCGCGCAGGATGCCGCCGACCCCGGTCGCCGCACCTTGGTAAGGTTCGATGAAAGACGGGTGGTTGTGGCTCTCGATCTTGAACACGACGGCGTCGCCGTCGCCGATGTCGATGACCCCCGCATTCTCGCCCGGGCCGCAGATGACGCGTGGCCCGGTGGTCGGCAAGGTCTTGAGCCAGACCTTGGACGATTTGTACGAGCAGTGCTCGCTCCACATCGCCGCAAAGATGCCGAGCTCGGTCAGGTTCGGCGTCCGTCCGAGGATCGCGACCGCGCGGTCGAACTCCTCTGCGGTCAGCCCGTGCTCGGCGGCGAGGGCAGGGGTGACGTTGCTGCCACCCCTCACTGCAATGCGCCTACCAGGCCCTCGAAGAACGCCCGGCCGTCGGTGCTGCCGAGCAACGGATCGACGGCATTCTCGAGATGGGGCATCAGGCCGAGCACGGTGCGGCTGTCGTTAAAGATACCGGCGATCGCACGCGCCGCGCCGTTGAAGTTTCCCGCCTCGGTCAAGCCGCCACCCAGCTCGCAATAGCGGAAAGCGACGAGGCCCCGACCCTCGAGCCGTTCGAGGGTATCGGGATCGGCGGTGTAGTTGCCGTCGTGATGGGCGACCGGCACCCGAAGCACCTGGCTCGCTTCGTAGCCGCAAGTAAAGATCGTCTGGTTGTTCTCAACGCGCAGATGAACGTCACGGCAGGTGAAACGCAGCGAGCGGTTCGGCAACAAGGCGCCGGGCAGCATCCCAGCTTCGGTCAAGATCTGAAAGCCGTTGCAGATGCCCAGAACGGGTGTCCCCTTGGCCGCCTGGTCGCGCACCTCGCGCATGACCGGAGAGTGCGCCGCCATCGCCCCGCAGCGCAGGTAGTCGCCATAGGCGAAACCGCCCGGCAAAACGATCAAATCGCTCTCCGGCAACGCCGTATCTCGGTGCCAGACGCGGGTCGGCTCATGGCTGGTGACGAGTGACAACGCAGCGCAAATGTCGCGCTCGCGGTTCGAGCCCGGAAAGATCACGACGACGGCTTTCATCGAGGAACCTGCGCCTACCCTTCGGTCAGATATCCCCGCCTCACCGGTCGGTCAAGCCGGCGACCCTGCGAACGGCGACCCCTGTAATTGGCGGAAAACAGGGTGAATTTTTGTTTTGGCCGCCAATTTGCCCCAAATCTTCGTCACTAATTCAAGCAAAATCAGACAGTTAGGAGATCTGATTCCGGTTCGACGAACAGGGTGCCGATCACACCCCGCAGGGTGCGCAATCGCCCTATCAGGGGGGTAACAGGGGAGGCGCGCGGCCGCATGTTTCAGGGCTTCTCACGGGCGTCGTTACGAATATGATATTACCATATTGACAATGTCACCTACAATGATATATCGTTTGAAATTCCGCTTCGACAAGCCGGTGATCGATACCAGCCGCGACCCGCGGAGCAAGGACACGGCGAAGCGGTTGGCTGACGGGGAGGCGGCACGCCGACGCCTATCCGGAGTAGCGCACCGATGCGTGCCGAAGCCTAGTCAGCCTTAGAGCTCCACGACGAGGTAGCCGTCAGCCCGGCCGCAGTGCTGCTGTGCGCCAGCGCTTTCTCGCTCGGCGTCGACGAGGATCGTGACCTTTTATCGGTGCCGACTATCCCGACAGCACTTCGACGGTGACGTGAAACAGCATGCGGAAATGTCCGAGCCGAACGCGATAGAAATCCGGCCCACGGCGTTGGCCCGTGACGACAGAAACAATGGCGCCGAGGTGCCCGGGACCGAGCCGCCACAGATGCAGATCGGCCAGCCGGTCGCCTTCGGACTCGATGGTTTTGCGAAGATCCTCCTTCAGGCGCCGGTCGGGGGTCATGTCGAGCAGGATCGCGCCCGCATCCCTGATAAGACCATAGGACCAGTTGGCAATCACAAGCGCGCCAATGATGCCCATGACCGGGTCCATGAACACCCAGCCAAATAACTTGCCGGCTGCCAGCCCGAGAATGGCGAGGACCGAGACGGCGGCATCGGCCATGACGTGCACGAAAGCCGCACGCATATTGTTGTCGCGGTGCGCCGCAGTGCCGGATCCCCCGGCCGCGTCGGCAGCGTGGCCGTGCTCGGTGAATGCCACCTTGTAGTCGTGAGCGTGATCGGCATGTGCAAGGTGCACACGGGCAATGAACTCATGCGGCTCCGGTATTTCCTCGACCGATTCCAGGTACGCACTTCGATCAGCGAAGGTGAAAACCTGGCCGGCCCCGTCCGGCCGTTCGGTCTCCAAGGCCACTCTGTGGTCACCAAAGACGGTCTGCGGAACATGACGACCCTCGAACCGCATGCGAAACCGCGGCGGCACCCCGTCCTCGAAAATTTCGAGCAGGAGAACGCCGTCGCCGGTGTCGATGCACCGAACCTCTTCATGGGAAGCATGCTCGTGACCGCATGCATGACCATGGCCGTGGTGATGGTGCTCGCCGCCGCTCAACAGCCAGGCGCTCGTGATATTGACCATCAACCCCACGACCGCGATCCGGATAGCCTCGTCGAAGCTGATGGCGATGGGATGAAACAGCCGCGCGACGGCCTCATACCCGATCAGGAGTGCAATCATCGCCAGAATGATGGCGCTGCTAAACCCGGCAAGATCGCCGAGCTTGCCGGTGCCGAAGGCGAAACGCACGTCCTTGGCATGGTGCCGGGCATAGCTGTAGGCCAGCGCCGCCAGCAGCAATGCGCCCGCGTGCGTAGACATGTGCAGGCCGTCGGCGATCAGCGCGAGGGAGCCGAACAGACTGCCACCGATGATCTCCGCCGCCATCATGACGCCGCACAACCCGATGACCGCCCACGTCCTCCGGGCGTTACGGTCATGCCCCGCGCCGAGAAAAACGTGTTTGTGCTGGAAGGGGCCGAGCGTCAAGTCGTGGTCGGTCATCTGCCCCTCACTTGAAATAGCTATGGACGACGGCGATCAGCTGATCGGCGGCGTCGATGTTCAGCGCTTTGGGGTCTTTGTCTGGATCGACCAGGTGCGTGCGGATGTGCTCTTCGACGACCTCGGCCAGGAGACCGTTGATGGCGCCCCGGCAGCCGGCGATAAGGTGCATGACCTGCTCGCACCCTTTTTCCTGTTCGAGCGCGCGCACGATTGCCTCGGCTTGGCCGCGGATGCGGCGTGCCCGATTCAAGAGCTTCTGCTTCTCGCGAACGGTGTGGCTCATGTGTTTTCTCAATATAGTATGGGGGGGTATCCTATTATGGATCTAAAAATATGTCAACCGGGAACCTGAGATATCGGTACTATCTGCTACGGGACTCTTGCGTCATTGGGGAGTAAGAGCCTGACCCAAAAGTCTACGTCGACTAATCATCAACAGCCACTGACCGCTTTCGAAACCCACAACGGCCGCTCAGCCTTCGCGCCGGGAACCGCTCTTCATGCCCCAAAGCTGCCGTTCGCTATACCCGCGGGATCGGCTCAATTGAGTGGTAAGCGTCATTCGCCTGGGATGCGCGAGGTATTCAAATGGGCATGATTTGTGCCAGGCGAGTTCTCTCTAAGACATCCCTGCTTCGACGCGCATGGGCGGGGCGAAGCGCGCCGTTAGGACCGGTCCGAGAATCGCCGTAGTGAGCATCAATACGAGGACCACATTGAGCAGCCTGGTATCGATCAGACGCTGCCCCGCCGGATCGAACGTGTTGAAGGCGACGAGCGCTGCCGCAAGGGTCGCGGCCACCTGCGGCAAGGTTAGCGACCACATGGTTTTGCGCGCCGCCGGAGTATAGGCGAATACCCGACCGACGATCTGCGCCGCGATCCACTTCCCCAGCAGCAGCGCGCCGATCACGCTCATGGCTAAGGCAAAATTGGTAGTTATGCTGTGGTAGAACGCGATAGGATTGATTAGAAACCCGGTCACGATGAAAAAGATCGGAATGAAGAAGGAGTTCCCAAAGAACTCCAATTTTTGTTTTGCCGGCGTGGCTTGAGCCGCTGTATTGACCGCCAATCCGGCAAGAAAGGCCCCGACGATGCCGGGCAGGTTGATGCTGGCTGCAAGGATACCCGCCAAGGCGAGAGTCGCGAGCATCAGGATGAAATATGCGTCCTCGTCTTCTTCGACCTTGCTCAGCAGATACGCTCCCAAACGACCGACGCCAAGCAGGATCAGCGGGACGAAGATGGCGATCTCGATCAGCTGCAGCGCGAGCCCGGGTAGCGAGAAACCGCTTTGCCAGGTCGGCACACAGACCGCAAACACGATCAGAGACAGCGTGTCAGAAATGACCGTTGCGCCCACTGTCATCGTCATGGGCTCGAGCCGCGCGGCGCCGAGGTCACGAACGATCGACATTCCGAGAAGCGTATGCGACGCAAGAAGCGACCCCAATACGACCGCCGTGACCGGTCCGTAGCCGAACAGAAAGCCGACAGCCGAGCCGAGCAGCAGAGGCAGACCGGTAGTCCAAAGACCGAAAATGATCGTTTTGCGCTGCGCCTGCCGAAATCGATCAAGGTCGATCTCGAGACCAGCGAAGAACATCAACAGCAACTTCCCCAATTCGGCGAAGAAGTCTGCGACCGGCCGGTTCTGTCCGACGACATCGATACCATATGGGCCGATCACGACCCCAGTCAGCAGCAACGCGACCACAACCGGAAACCGCGCCCGGCGCGCGAGTGGCGGAACCCCGACAATGACCGCCATCGCAATGGCGAATTTCACGAGCCCCGGCGACGACAGCGCGTGCGACCGCAAAAATTCCAAAGCCGGCATCATCTCAGCACCGCCAAGTTCCGAACTCCACGGCGCGGCGAGGAACCCGCCGCAAGCGGCCAGATTTGGCGAAACTTTAGATCAGAGCAGCGGAGACCCTCCAGGCTGCTAATTCGCGTGCCGTTCTACGTCACCCGGGCGAATGCTGCCGTCGGCGTCTAAAAGGGTCCAGTGCGCCTTCGCGTCACACCAGCGCCAGATCAAGCCACCTATCGACTAGTCGGACAGGTCCTTCTCGAATTTCGCGTCGACATCGGCCTTGTCGTTAGCCTCTTGCTCCGCGGGGCTTGGGTTTTTGACCTCGATGGTCACCCGGTCGATCCGGCCGGTGAACTTGAACGGCGCTGGGGTGTCCTCGCTGACGGGCGTCCCTTCCTTGCGGCCGACATCGGCGCCCTCATCCGCGGAGAACATGCAGCACTCCGTTCGCTCGATCCGGCCCTGGGCGACCTGCACTCCGCTGACGAGCAACTTTCCGATGCCGCCGGCGCCGGGCGCGCCGCCGTCATAGGCGAACTCGTAGCGGATCGTCATTCCTCCCGCCGAGATCGGTTGAGCCCCGGCGATCGTAAAACGCTGCAGCCCAAGAAAATTGTATGTGTAGACGGGCTTGTGGTCCTTCAGATAAAGGCTCCAGCCGCCGAACCGCCCGCCCTGCGCGATGATCGTGCCTTCGGCGCCGCCATCGGGTACGACCACATCGGCGGTGATCGTCAGCGACCGGTTCTTCACGTTGATGAAGACGTTTTCCGGCATCCCGACCATGCCCTCGTGCACCGTCAACGAAGTGCGGCCGGCCATCAGATCGGGACGGCCGGCCGTCGCCGGATTGATCCGGTCAAGGACGCGGTCGTCGATCGGCAATACATGATTGAGGACCGCCTCCTCGAGGAAGAGCTGCTGCAGTTCCCCGAGCTTGGCCGGGTTCGCGGTTGCCAGATCACTGGTCAGACTAAAGTCGCTGCGCGTGTCGTAGAGCTCCCACTTGTCGTTTTCCAAGGTGGTGCGCGGCACATATTCCCACGGCGCCCGATGAACGGTGCCGGCCAGCCAGCCATCGTGATAGATGCCGCGATTGCCGAGGATCTCGAAATACTGGGTCACATGATGGCTCTTTGCGGCAGGATCATCGAAAGTGTAGACCATGCTGACGCCCTGGATCGGCATCTGCATCGTGCCGTTGACGACGCGCGGCTGAGGCAGACCCGCCGCCTCCAGGATTGTTGGGGCGATGTCGATCACATGATGCCATTGCGAACGCAACTGGCCCTGCGCTCCAATGCGCTTGGGCCAGCTGACGACCAGCGGGTTGCGCGTGCCGCCATAACTGCCGGCGACCTGCTTGGTCCAGGTAAAGGGCGTGTCACCGGCCACTGCCCAGCCGGCGGCATAATGATTGAACGCCAGCGGACCGCCGAGATCGTCAATGTGCCTCATCATGTCCGCGAGCGTCTCGGGCACGCCGTTGAAAACGCTGTACTCGTTGAAGGCCCCGTTCATGCCGCCCTCGGCGCTCGCCCCGTTGTCGCCGACGATGTAAAAGACCAGCGTGTTGTCGAGCTGGCCCATGTTCCTGGTGGCCTCGATCAGCCGGCCGATCTCGTGATCGGCGTACTCGCCGAAACCGGCGAAAACTTCCATTTCTCGGGAAAAGAGGCGCTTTTCGTCGGCGGATAGGGAATCCCAGTCCTTGATGGCATCGGGTTTTGGCGCCAGTTTCGTATCCGGCGGGACAACGCCGAGCTGTTTCTGCCTAGCCAGCGTTTCTTCGCGCACCCTGTCCCAGCCTTGGTCGAACTTGCCGCGGTACTTGTCGATCCATTCTTTGGGTACCTGGTGCGGCGCATGCACGGCGCCGGGCGCGAAGTAGACAAAGAACGGCTTATCCGGTGTCAGCGATTTCTGGTATTCGACCCACCTGATCGCCTTATCGGTCATATCGCTCATCAGGTGATAATGGGGATCGGGTGGGACCTCGATCCGCGAGAGGTCCTCGTACAGCGCCGGGGTGTATTGGTTGGCCTCACCGCCAAGAAAACCGTAGAACTTGTCGAAGCCCGAGCGGGTCGGCCACAAATCGGTCGGCCCCGAGAGGCTGACCTGCCAGGGCGGCGTCTCGTGCGACTTGCCGAAGGCCGCGGTGCTATAGCCATTGAGCCGCAGGATCTCAGCGATCGTCGCAATGCTGTTCGGGCGTACCCCTGTATTGCCGGGGAAGGCGGTGGAAAGCTCAGTAACGGCGCCCAAATTGTTTGGGTGCTGGTTGCGGCCGGTCAGCAGCGCCGCCCGCGTTGGGGAGCACAGGGCTGTCGTGTGGAACTCGTTATAGCGCAAACCCTCGCGGGCAAGCGCATCGACTGTTGGCATGCTGATCGGGCCGCCAAAGGCGCTCGATTGGCCAAAGCCCATATCATCCAGCAGAATGACCAGCACATTGGGTGCATCGGCCGGCGCCTTTACTTCGAAGCGCGGCGGCGGGGTGGCGTTGCGCGCGTCGAAGGTGGTGATCGGCGGGTATGCGGGTTCCGCAATCGGCAGGACCGTCCGGTCCATCTGCGCCATCGCGCCTGTTGCCGAGAGCAGCGAGATGGCGCTCACAGCAACGAATTCTTTCTTCAATATGGCCTTCCTCGAGGGCGCCCCTCCTGCGGCATCACGCCCGCGGCATCGGGCTAATCCGACGGATGCCCGCCGATGGGGAGCTGATACATCCATAACCTGCGTGAGGTCGTCGCTCTCCGGCGCCATGAACCGGAACGGAGAGGGACGGCCTCTGCAGCGCATGCTGTTCTGGGTCCACCCGGTCGAGTGCCCGCGTCGGAGTCACACGCCGATCGGCTCTATAGGCCAGGAGAAGCTGTCAGGCAGATTGGCAACCTCAACTAAGCGGGTCGTCAGCAATTGGTGCAGGCGCAGCCACTCCTTCTTGATGGCTGCCGGCGCCGGCCGCTGATAGAGCAAATTGTCGAGTTGGCCGGGATCGCTCTTGACGTTGTAAAGCTCGTAATCGAGCCCGCTGCCGTCCAGTCCGAAATAGACCGCGTAGGTCCAGTCGCCCTCGCGGACCGCGCGGATATGGCCGCCCGGAAAGTTGGGCGGAAGGATCATCAGATCGTCGTAGGAAAAGGTGGTGAAGCTGTGAGCGGATTTTGACGGGTCGCGGATCACCGGCACGATGCTCTTGCCCACCGCATAGGATTCCGGTCGGTCGACGCCGGCGAGGTCGAGGAGTGTCGGCAGCAGATCAAGGTGGTCGTAAAACGCGTCCGTCTCTAAGGGCTCCGGGAAGAGCTTTGGATTGTGCACGATCAGCGGGATGTGGATCATTTCCTCATAGACAGTGTAGGCTTTCTCGCGCATCCCATGCGAAAGCCCACCCTCGCCATGATCGGCCAGCCGCAGGATGATCGTGTTGTCCGACAGTCCGGTCTCTTCGAGCGTGTTCAACACTGTGAGGACGTGCCCGTCGGCCAGCTTGTTGAGGTAGGCATAAAATCTCACGTATTCGCGCCGCGCCGCATCGGTGTCGAGAGGTGACAGCAAATCGTAAGCATCGCGGGCGGCCCTTTGTACTGCAGGTTTCGTTAGCAGGTTGTCGGCGTAGTTGGGCGGCAACTCGATGTCGAGATTTGCAAAGTCGTCATGTCGGTAACCGGCTTTCTGCCAGGCGCGCGGATAGGCCCAGACATCATGTGGATTGACGAGAGAGACGAATAGGCAAAACGGTTTGCCGAGCTTGGCAGCGCGATTTTTCAGAAAATCGACCAGGCTTTCGCCAAACCCCGGGGTCTGACCGCGAGCGCCGGGCGTGACGCCCGCGATATAGCGACCGTCATTGTTGGGATCGCCGCCACCCAATGTGGCGAGACCGTCATATATTCCGAACTCGGCTGGCATCAACGCCAGGAGCGCGTTGCCGGCGTCAGGCGGATTCCATGCCGACCAGCCCCAGTTCGTCGCCATTGCCTCGATATCGGCCGCTGTGAAGTCAACGCCGCCATTACCGGGCGCGGCGTTGGCTGCCCAACTCAAATGCCACTTGCCTTTCCAGACGACCTCATACCCGGCCTTTTCCTTGAGCAGCGAAGCAATGTTCGGCTGGCGGTCCTGATGCACCAAGCCCGGCCACAGCAGGGT
>Ga0306926_10008493_pt1 | contig 11237 bp, 13 predicted proteins | sample flu12Cox44000178_FD_203759 | JGI IMG/M metagenome (GOLD analysis project Ga0306926, IMG submission 203759) | Lab enrichment of tropical soil microbial communities from Luquillo Experimental Forest, Puerto Rico - flux8day.12C.oxic.44.000.178 (v2)... | ecosystem: Environmental > Terrestrial >...
TAGGCGAGATTCAGTGCTTCCTCGAACGGGTCGTTGAGATCGAAACTCCGAAGTTCGCCGCTGCTGCCACGCGAATGCTCCAGCATGCTCTTTTCAATGTGGGCAAAATTTGTGGTGGGCGAGATTTGCGCCCAGCCGCTGATTTTTTTATAGGCGAGCAGAGCCTTGACGTCCGGCATCGATTGCCTACGTCAGGCAGGCAGACCATAACAGGAGCATGCCTCCAAAGGGTCGGAAGGGGCCGGCCAAGAGCTGCCGGATCGGCACATTTCCCTGCGCAAACGGCCGATTGAAAACTCGAGAAAAGGAGTGCGGGTGTGAGCGGCGAGCGCCACGCCCGAAATCGAACATTCTGATGTTGTCGGGTCGCTGGTGGCACCGGATCTGTCGCCGACGCACCGGTCGGCGGTGTGTCATTTGCGTGACCGAATAACGCCCGTTCTGCCGAATATTAAAAGCTCAGTCGGCCATCAGCTTTGAACTAGTAACCTGCCCGGCTCCCGGGCAACGGAAAACGGAGAAAGCTTATGCGATGCACCGAACGCAAGACTGCAAGGATGCGTCTGTTGCGACCCTTTGCGGCCGTGGCGCTGACCGCCGGCGTGCTGCTCCTGGTCCCGGTCGCAGAGGCCCAGATGAACCCGCCGCAGGCTCGTCCCCAGGCGCAATCACCTCAGACTCGGTCCCTGCAGACACCATCGCCATCGGCACCAATTTCCGACGAAAAGCTGAATGCCGCGGCCGCGGCCATCGGACAGGTCGCCACCATCCAGCAGAGCTACGAAAGCAAAATCGCGGCGGCGCCGCCGGCTGACAAACAACGCCTTGCCGCGGAGCGGAAGGACGCCTTGGAGAAAGCTGTCACCGATCAGGGTCTTTCTGTGGATGAATACAACAGCATTATCCGCACCGCGCAAAATGACCCCACGGTCCGCGAAAAGCTCACTCAACGTATTCCGAATTCGAGCCGTTAGAGGTGTGAAATGATCGCCAGGGACCGCATGACCGAGGCTCAGCACATCGCTCAAACGGCTGGCATCGTCGTGGGCGCTGCCTCTTGTTGCGAACAGGTCACGGAAGAACGTATCAATGCCGTTGCCGTCAAAGTGCGGGAACTCGTTGCAGCGACGGCTGACGGGTATACGGATGCCGATTTGGCCAATGAACAATTTTCTGCCGCGCTCGAAGTGGGCAAGACTGCGGTCGAGAGCGGGAGGATCGATCCCGAACGGGCAGAGGTCGCCCTAAGCGAACTGGAAGAGGAACTCTCGGCCTAGAACCGAGGGCGAGGCGGCGGATTCACAGCCGCCGCCTCTCCTCCGGCGCTCATCTGCATCGAAGCTGCGCGTCTTGGTCCATATCAAGGGCTGTAGCGCAGCGCTTGCTCCGCCGTTCGGAGCAACCTTTACTGCAATTCACCTGTCTGAGACTCTAGCCCCGGACTGGCGCGCCGTACCGATCGTCCGGATAAGCTCTTCCAGATAAGGCAGCCACTCGAAGGCAAACTGGGCCAACAACAGGAGTGTAGCCAGCCGGCAGTAGGCGATTTTGACGCGAGTACCCCAATCGGGCCGATCCGACCCTATGCCGAAAAGCGCCAAGAGCTGCGGCCAGTGAAGCATGGAAACAAAGGAGACCGCCAAGACCGGCACCATCCCCAAAAAGCTGTGCATCGTGCTGTTCCAACGCAGTCACTCACGCTTGGTGACCGCACATAGCTCGCCGTCGCGTCATGCAGCATCGCAGAAGCTAATCATCAAGGCCAGCACCGGCGACGTTATTTTCCAGGAACATGCCTACGCGGATCGGAATTACCGCTTCGGTCAGCATCAAGAGGTTCATCGCCGATTCCCTTTTGCCCTGTCGTGGCCCCGATTAAGGCTGACCGGTGGCAAACCCAATCGGCTACGCCCGCGGCCAGCCAGACCGGCAAACCATATTGATCAGGAGGCGGGGTGACGTCAGTCATCTGTTCCGCTGGTGGGGAGCTCGGGGCAACAGAGCAGGATCCTTCCTCGAGAGCGCCCGGAAACCGAAATATCCGGCGACAGCCGTCGCTGCCAACCGGATTGATTTCATCTGCACCGGCCCTGGATCTGACTCATGAAGCGGCACCGATGATCCGAAGGGATTCAAGCTATCGGATCGCGAACGGAATGACCACCTCTCGATCTCGCATTGCTACGACATGCCCGCCTGTACTCTTAAAGTTGGCACAAAGTTGCAGCCGTTGAGCTCTTCGCCAACGCTGGAGCCGCGAGTAGCGTCGCAGTGCAGGTGTTGCTTACCACCCGTTCCGTCAATGTGCTAACGGGGCTGAGAAATCCCGCCCAGCGCCTCACCGGCAGGCGTCGCATCCGATTTGGTCGCCAAATCACCGGGACAAACGATCCCGCCCAGCCTCTTGTCGTGGTCCATGATAGGCAGCCGGTGCATCTGGCTGTCTACCGTATTCCGTAAGACGTGTTCCCATTCCTCGTCCTCGAAGCAATATTTTACGTCCGAGTCCGTCACATCGCGCACTAGGATGGTGGGCTTTTGCCTTCGGCTACCGCGCGAATGCAATATCGCGGTCGGTGATCATCCCTACCAACCGATTTGACGGCTGCCGCCCTGCCGGGTCAAAGGCCATATCACGTGCAAAGGGATCGTATTTGAACTCGGCGGTCGCGCAAGTGACGCGAGAAGGCCTGTGGGCGAGCATGTCCGGCGGTCTCGATACCGACCCGCGAACCGGCGCCAGCAATCGGATCATCGGATGGGCGCCACCCTCGGGTTGCTGTTCCAGCCGTTGCCGGCGCGGTCTCGATCTCCCGGATCTGCTCGGCGGGCCGGCGCCCTGGGGCGATCACAGGCCGCAGCTCGGCCAAGGTGTCGGGCGGCACCGCCTCCCCCACGGGTGTGTGCAGCTGCTCGAGCCGCTGCGCGGTGGCGCGCAGGGTTGGCTTGATAAAGCCGCACGTACGGTTCTGTGCGGCGGGCGCGGGGTGAAACCCGCGCTCCTACCGCTACGCCGGGGTGCTCGTCGACCCCCTCAACTCGGGCCGCTGTCCCAAATCAAGCGGACCCGGTCGTCGGTTTCGCGGCTGCGGTTTGACGGCGCACAGCCCTTGCAATTGCCAGCAATAATTGTTATAGTAGCATTATCCTCGATCTCGGCGCGGCCCGAGGGGCTGGTGTCGGCCCGCTCCCTGCTCGCTCCCTCAGCCGGTTGCGGCCCGTGCGCAGCGTGATCTCCTAAGCTACTGATGAACGAGACTTTATCGAGTAAGATCCGGGATTATCCCGACCGCGAATTTGATTTTTTCCCTGAGTTTTCCCGGTCGGCAGGGAAAAATTGGCGATGGAGCCCTTGCCTGGTCGGGCCGTACTGGTGGCATTGGCGGCGGCGGGGGGACTAAAATGCGATGATGAAACGGAGGACGACCTGATGCGATACCAAAGAATCTCGGCCGATTGTCATCTCGACCTGCCCTGGCTCCCGGCGGAGCTGTTCGTCTCGGAGGCAAAGCGCGAGTTGAAGGAGCGCATGCCCTATGTCGAGCAGGGTCCGGACGGGCCGTATTGGGTCACCAAGGCCCGGGTCAATATGGGGCTCGTCGGCGGCATCGGCTCGGTCGGCGGGAAATTCGTTCCCGGCCAGAACTACCGCGTCGACAAGATGGCCGAGACCGGCCTCTATGAAGACGGCAAGAGGGGCGTGCGGCGCCCGGGTGACCCCGATCAGCGCATCAAGGACATGGACCGCGACGGGGTCGATGCGGAAATCATTTTCGGCATACTCGGCGTCGCCTCGAGGGTCCGCGACCCCGAAGCCGCCAATGAGATGCTGCGCATCTACAATGACTGGCTCAAAGAGTTCTGCAGCCGTTATCCGGACCGCCAGATCGGCCTTGCCTGTCTGCCCTATGGCGATGTCGAGGCCGCGGCGGCGGAGGTCTACCGCGTCGCCAAGCTCGGCCTCAAAGGCCTCGAGCTGTCCTGCTCATGGGACATGGAGCCGATGTGGCACCCGATCTGGGAGCCGCTGTGGAAGGCGGTCAACGATGTCCAGCTGCCGCTCCACTTCCACACCTTCCCGACGACCTCACCGAGAGCGCGCGAGATGGCTTCCGGTCAGACCCGCCGCGCCGCGCAGTTCACCGGTGTGGCCGGCTTTCAAATGAATCTGATCAACATCATCGCCGCGATCATCGGCGCCGGTGTGCTCGAGCACTACCCGAATTTGCGCATCGGCTTGGGCGAAAGCGGTATCGGCTGGCTCCCCTATGCGCTCGATCGGATGGATTTCGAGTATGAGGACCGCTTTCGCGATCTGATGAAGCTGAAGCCGAGCGAATATTGGCGCCGCCAGTGCCGGGCGACCTTTCAGTTCGACCGGATCGGCGCCAAGCTGGTCGAGGACATCGGCGTCGAGACGCTGATGTGGGGCTCCGATTATCCGCACCCCGACGGGGTATGGCCGGAATCCTCGAAATACATCGCTGAACAGTTCGCCGGGCTGTCGCCCGAGGTAGTCCATAAGATTACCTGCGAGAACGCCGGCAAATTCTATGGTTTGATCAATTGATGCTGCCCCTCCGCCGTGGTCCGGTGGGGAGGGGAAGGCAAAAGTGAAGGTGAAGGACCGGCCGCCGCTTTGTTTGCGGCGGGTCGGATCGAGGTCACGACTGTTGGAGAGTGCCGAGCACGCGGCGAAGCGAACTCCGGGAACGGCCGAGCGTCGTAGAACAGCGGGTTCCGGGGCATCCCGTCAAATCCGGCGTCGCGCAGCACGCGATCGCGGTAGCGCTCGACTTCGAGCGGTAAGCTCGCGTTCGGGCGCCCGCTGTCGATCCAGGCATCCATATTGCCCGGACCCCAGTTGTACGCCGTGATCGCATCCGGCCAATTGCCATATCGCCGGTACATGCGCGCGAGATAGGCGCGACCCATCTGCCGGTTCTCGACTATGTCGAACCGGTCGCCGCCGCCGATATCAATCGCCGCGGCGGCGGAGACCTGCATCGGTCCCTGGGGCCCGTTGAGCTCAGGACGCCACATTCGCAAATCGGTCCCATGGCTCGACTCGGCACCGTCGACCGCGAAGGCTACACGGTCGAGATCGCTTTCGCTCGCTGGGCGAAACAACTCGATGCCGGGGAGAGATCGCGTGATCGTGCCTCGGAGTACCGTCACCGGCCGAACCCCAGGGTCGGCAAATGTGACCAATTGAGTACTCATGCCGTGCGCATCGGGCGGCATTGATGGTGAATGGTCCGTGTCGCCACGCACTACTCTGACAGGCTTGCTGTCCGGATTGGGGAACGTGACGATCTCCGCGGTCTCGGCCTTTTCCGCCGGTTCAACTCCGGCAGTCTCGTCTTTCGCCGGCGTCCCGCCGCGGATGACCTTGACGGCATGCCATTGCGTGTCCGGAAACGAGATGATTTGTACGCTTGCCGGCTTTTTCTGGGCATCGTGCTTGTTCCGCACGGCATGCTTGCCGGTTGCGAGAGTCACCCGGTGCTCGGATTTTACCCACGTATTCGCCGCATAGCCGTGCGGCTGCATCAGCAGCAGCACAATCATTGCGCCAGGAATGACCCCTGCCCAAAAACCGTTCCGCATCGACCCCCCGACCGACGCCGCCGATTCGCTTGCAGTGTAACGCTAATCGGCCGCAACCGCGACCCTTGTCATTGAATTGGCTCGTCAACTAGCATCGCCGGCAGATTTGCTGGGAGGAGCGACATGCCGAAAATTCTGATCATCCACGGTGCGGGCATGAATATGCGCGGGAAAGTCCAGACCGAGATCTTCGGACCCATGACCCTGCCCGAATATGACGATCGCATCCGCGGTTATGCGGCTGAGTTGGGCCTCGAGGTTGAGATTTTTCACTCGAATGTCGAGGGCGAGGTGATCAACAAGCTGTACGACGCCGACGACAAGGGTTTCGATGCGGCGCTGTTCAACCCGGCCGGGTTTGGGACGGGTTATCCGGCACTGGTTGCTGCGATCGGTCAGGTGCGGTACCCGACGATCGAGATCCATATCTCCAACCCGGTACGGCGCGGCCCAGTCTCCGAGACTGCACGCGTCAGCCACGGCATGGTCACCGGTTTCGGGCTTCCGGGATATTATCTGGCGTTGCGCGGTGTTAAAGAAATGCTGGCGGCCAAGAAATGATTCCGGCGCTAACCTACTCCTCTTGGATGGCGGAAATCCGACCAAGTCAAGGTGAAGGGGTGCTTGAAGAAGACCGTCCATAGATAGTTCACCGCGTAGCGTAATCCGGCACGGACGAGACCTTCCGCGGCGAAGCGCCGTCCAGATGAGTAGGCGGGTAGTCGCAACGAGAACTTGACCGCTCCGACCTTGCTCAGCCGGCAGGCAAGATCGGTATCTTCGCCGTAAAAGCGAAAATCGGCGTTGAATCCCCCTGCCGCCTCGAGTGCGCGCCTGGAAATGATGAAGTTTCCTCCCTGGATCATCGACCCCGCTCCCAGCACGAATCTCACGAAGAGATAGGTGGCGAAAGCGATGCGATAGAACACCGCGGCCGCGAACCTCGCCGATCGCGATAAGTCGTAGTAAATGCACGGGCCGCTGAGTGCGACGAGGTCGGATGAGCGATAGAATTCGTCGAGCGCGGTGCGCAGCCAGCCTTCGGTCAGGATCGTGTCGGCGTCGATGTTGGCAATTAGCTCGCCCCTGGCAGCAAGGCAGCCTGCCTGGCGAGCTTGAACGAGCCCTTGTTGTGGTTCGTCCACAATGATGACCCCTGGAATTGATGATGCGATGCGCCGCGTGCCGTCGGTGCTGTTGTTGTCGACGACGATTATTTCCGCCCGACAGCCAGTGCGCGCAATTTCCGCCTGAATGGCAGCGAGACAAGAAGCGATCAGAGCTTCCTCGTTGTAGGCAGGCACCACAAAGCTGATCAGCAAATTCGCCATCGCGGATCTCCGTTTCGTATGCCTAGTCAGGCACGTCGGCTAGGACCGGCAGCGGAGTTCCTGCTGTCTCTTTAATCGGAGTCCTGCCGTCGACTGCTAAAGAGTCGAGGCGCCAAGGATCGATCCAGTGGAGGATCTCGATCCGTCCATCGAAGTGCTCGACAAGCGCAGTGCAGCTCTCGACCCAATCGCCGCTGTTGCAATAAAGGATGTCGCCGATCTTGCGCAGCTCGGCATGATGGATGTGGCCACAAATGACGCCCTCGACCCCACGGCGCCGTGCCTCGTCGGCCACGGCCTCGCCAAAAGAGGTTATGTATTGCATGGCGTTCTTGACGCGTCTCTTGAGATACGCCGACAGCGACCAGTACGGGTAGCCCAGCCTGCGTCGCGCCGTGTTGAAATGACGGTTTAGCCAGAGCGTGGCTGTGTACGCACCGTCGCCGAGCAATGCCAGCCAACGGGCATGCATGACGACGGCGTCGAACATGTCGCCGTGCAGCACCAGCAACCGGCGGCCGTCGGCGGTGACGTGGATGGCGTCTTCCATGACCTCGACCCCGCCGAACTGAAGCTGCGTAAAATCGCGCAGCCACTCGTCGTGATTTCCCGGGACGTAGATGACCCGGGTTCCTTTGCGAACCTTGCGCAGAATTTTTTGGACCACGTCGTTGTGCGCTTGCGGCCAGTACCATGATTTTTTTAAACGCCAGCCGTCGATGATGTCGCCGACGAGATAGATCGTTTCGGCTTCGGTATCGCGCAGGAAGTCGAGTAGAAACTCGGCCTTGCAGCCACGGGTTCCGAGATGTAGGTCTGAGATCCAGATTGTGCGATAATTGTGCATACTTGCCGGCTGTGTCACCGCGCCCCCTCCTTGCCAGAGGATGGCGAGCGCTCCCAGTAGGCCCAGATCTGTGCCGGCAGGAGGTTGAGCCCGACCCGACCGACCTCCCGCCCCGCGATTCCCAGACGGTCGACGGTCAAGGGTGAAGAAAAAGCGTTCGTCAGCTGAACAAAGGAGCCGTGCGGTCCAAGCAGATCGAGACAAGGCCTGATCACAGCGTGTTGCGCATCAGCTGAGAACCACTTGATCGGGAGACTTGAAACGACGCCCGCAAGGCGTCTGACACGGCCGACGAGACGTTCCCCGATCTGAGTGGCGCCGTCGGTAATGATCGTCATTGTCGGGAATTCGCGTCGCAATACCGTCACCAAGGCCGGCTCGGGCTCGAGCGTGATGATGCGCTCCGAGCAGCCGGCGCGGACGAGATTCTCTGTCAGGCTCTGGGTTCCGGCGCCGGGCTCGAGAACGGGTCTGACGCGCGTGAGATCGATGCAGCGCGCGACCGCGTCGGCGAGACGAGTGCAGCTGGGATTGGCGGTGGCAAGCCGCAACGGTTTCTGCAACCAAAGGCGAAAGAAGACACACGCATCGGCGTTCACGCGGTCACACCTCCTGATCGGTTCGCGGCGCCATTCTATCGATGGTGTGTTACAGTTTCGTGTGCACCAGATTTTGAGAATGCTTTCGCAAAACAGTCATCGGAGCGTGATATTGGCCTCTCGCTGGGCGATAGGAACGCGTCACGACGACCGAGAAATTCGACCAGCCACCGACACGGCGAGCCGTCTTTGCGGCTAGGCTAGTTCGCCTGGTGGGTCAGCCGCGCTTCAACCGTTTGTGGGGAATACCGCTGTTGCATCGCTTTGCTGGCCGTAAGGCGACGCAGACACCCGATCCGGTTTTGCTGGCGGTATTCGGGGCCCGAGAGGCGGGCCAATCTAGTGCGCCGGAAGATCAATAGCGTAGCCGGCCGAGCGGACGGTGCGTACGAGGTCGGCATCGCCATCCGCATTTAACGCTTTTCGCAGGCGGCGGATGTGGACGTCGACCGTCCGCGGCTCGACATAGACATCGTGGCCCCACACCGCATCGAGCAGCTGCTCGCGCGAGAAAACCCGTCCCGGATACCGCATCAGGTGACGCAAGAGGCGAAACTCGGTGGGACCGAGATGGATCGCTTTGCCCGCGCGCGACACGCGGTGCCCTGCAAGATCTATCGTAACATCGACGAACTGCAGCACCTCTTCCGCCGCACTCGGCTGGGCGCGCCGTATCACTGCACGGAGTCGTGCTACGAGCTCACTCGGGCTGAACGGCTTGACCACGTAGTCGTCGGCGCCGCTGTCGAGCCCGCGCACCCGGTCGTTCTCCTCGCCGCGCGCCGTCAGCATGATCACCGGCAGGGCGCGGGTTTCCGGGGACCGGCGAAGCCGGCGACACACTTCGAGGCCGGAGACGAGCGGCAGCATCCAATCGAGCAACACGATATCGGGCTTGCGCTCGGCGATTTGCACAAGCGCCTCTTCGCCGTCACCAGCCTCGGAGACTTGGAAACCCTCCTTTTCAAGGTTGTAGCGCAGCATCGTGACGAGCGGCGCCTCGTCTTCGACAATCAGGACTGTGGGCTTGGCCATTCTGGGCCCCGGCGCGGAGTGACGATTTCGAGACTCGACTGGTCGCCCTTCGGGCGTGCCTCGGCGATGCGTGTGCCGTGCACAAGGTAGTACAAGTCCTCTGCAATATTTGTCGCGTGGTCGCCGATCCGTTCGATGTTCTTGGCCATGAACAACAGATGAGTGCAGGCGCTGATGTTGCGCGGATCCTCCATCATGTAGGTCAGAAGCTCGCGGAACAGGCTCGAATACATTTCGTCGAGTTCGGCGTCGCGGATCCATACCGCGTACGCCTTGTCGGGGTCGCGGGCGACATAAGCGTCGATGACGTCCTTGACCAACAACTCAGCCAAATGGGCCATGCGCGGCAACGCGTAGACCGGCCGCACCGGCGGCGACTGATTGAGGGCGATCGATCGCTTGGCGACATTGGCCGCATAATCGCAGATGCGTTCTAGATCGCTCCCGATCTTCAACGCGGCAAAGACCTCTCGCAGGTCGCGTGCCATCGGCTGGCGCAATGCGAGCAGCCGCACTGCCAGGTTGTCGAGATCTTGTTCGAGCTGGTCGACCTTCGCGTCGCCTTCGACGACGTTGCCGGCTAGCTCGCTGTCGCGTTTAACGACGGCATCGATTGCGCCTGCGAGCTGGCTCTCGGCAAGGCCCCCCATCTCGGTGATCGTATTGCTGAGCTTACGCAGCTCCTCGTCGTAGCTTTTGACGATGTGCTCGGACGCCATTGGTCGAATTCCCCCCGGCCCTCGGCTCAACCGAATCGGCCGGTGATGTAATCTTCGGTCTGCTTCTGCGTCGGATGGGTAAAGATGCGCTCTGTCTCATCGAACTCGATCAGCTCGCCGAGATACATGAACGCCGTGTAGTCGGAGCTGCGGGCGGCTTGCTGCATGTTGTGGGTGACGATGGCAATGCAGTAGTCGTCTTTCAGCTCGGCGATCAGCTCCTCGATTCTCTGGGTCGAGAGGGGGTCCAACGCCGATGCCGGCTCGTCGAGCAGCAGGATTTCCGGTTCGACTGCGACGGCACGCGCGATGCACAGGCGTTGCTGCTGTCCGCCTGACAGACCGAGCCCGCTTTGTCTGAGCTTGTCCTTGACCTCGTCCCACAGTGCTGCACGTCGCAGTGCCGCTTCGACTCGGTCGTCGAGCTCGGACCGTGTCAACCGCACATAAAGTCGAATGCCGAAGGCGATATTGTCATAGATCGACATTGGAAAGGGCGTCGGCTTCTGAAACACCATGCCGATCTTCGCGCGCAGCAGATTGAGGTCCAGCCCCGGCGCCAAAATGTTCTCGCCGTCGACCAGGACTTCGCCCGTCGCCCGCTGCCCGGGATAGAGTTCGTAAATCCGGTTCAGAATGCGCAGCAAGGTCGATTTGCCGCAGCCGGAGGGGCCGATAAAGGCCGTCACCCGCTTGTCATGGAGCGGCAAGCTGATGTTCTTCAAAGCTTGAAAGCGGTCATAAAAGAAATTGATATTGCGGATCAGAGCCTTTTGTCGCGGCATCAACTCCCGTTCTCGGACGCCGTGGTCAGACGGGACGAGCGGCATCGCAAGGCGTGCAGCAGCCTGGGGTGGGCTCATTGTTTGAACGTGCTCCAGGAAGCGAGAGCCCGAGCGCCAATGTTTAGGCAAAGCACGGTGAGCGTGATCAACAGCGCCCCGCCCCAGGCCAGCACTTGCCAGTCGGCGTAGGGGCTCATCGCGAACTGAAAGATGACAACCGGCAGATTGGCCATGGGTGCGTTCAGATTCGTGCTCCAGAATTGGTTGTTGAGCGCGGTAAAGAGTAGCGGTGCCGTCTCGCCCGCGATCCG
>Ga0306926_10008499_pt1 | contig 11233 bp, 10 predicted proteins | sample flu12Cox44000178_FD_203759 | JGI IMG/M metagenome (GOLD analysis project Ga0306926, IMG submission 203759) | Lab enrichment of tropical soil microbial communities from Luquillo Experimental Forest, Puerto Rico - flux8day.12C.oxic.44.000.178 (v2)... | ecosystem: Environmental > Terrestrial >...
GGGCTGTCGCGCCGAGCGACAGGCAAGCCAGGCAGATGAGGGCCAGCAGCCCGCGCCGCATGAACGTCGTGCTCATCGCCTTCCTCCTGCGGGACGACCACCGCCGCCGCCTGGACGACCACCACCACCACCGCCCGCCGGACGTCCGCCACCGCCGCCGCGCGCACCGCCAGACCGATTCATCTGCTGGCGGCCGCGGGCGCTCTCGCGGTTGACCTGTTGCCCGCGATTGACACCATTCAGCGCCCCTGGGCGCTGATTGCCGGCGCCTCGTCCTCCTCCGGGACGCTGTTGTATGCCGCCGCCCGCCGGACGCTGCACGCCGCCACCGCCGGCGCCTGGCCGCTGGGCGACGCCTGCGCCACCACCCGGCCGCTGCCCGACCTGAGGTCCGCCACCCGGTCGCTGCACGCCGCCGCCCGCTGGACCGCCGCCGGGACGCGGTCCGCTCTCGAGGCGACCGCGGAATTGATCGCGCTGAGCCCCCCCCGGCCGCTGCTGGCCGAATTGCTGGCGCGTCCTCGCGTCGCGATAGGCAACGCCCTTGCGATGGTCGACCTGGTGCTGCCACCTGCCGTCGCGGTCGATCTTGGTGCGATCGAAGTTCCGATCGATGTTGACCGCTTTGTTGACATTGACGTTGGCGTAGGAGTTGCCGTGGCCATTCCAGTTCCAACCGCCAAACATCGCGCCGGCAGCGGCGAAGCCCGCGCCCCACAGGAAGCCGCGCGCCAGAGCGCCGGCGAACGGATAGTAGGTCGGCGGATAGTCCGGGTAAGGCCACGAGCCGTAGGCCCAGCTCGGATTGTATGACGGTGCGTATACGACTTCGGGGTTCGTCGGCTGGATGATGTACTGGATGTTGTCGCCCGAGCCTTCTGTCGTGACTGTCTGCTGCGGCGTGCTCTGCAGGTTGCCGGCGGCCGATGCCTTGCCGCGCAGGCGCTGGATGGAGTCGGCGACATCAGCCTCCTGGCTGATCATCGCGTCGCCGAGCTTCTGCGTCCAGTCGAGGTGCTCGTTGAGTTGCTTCAGCACGTCGGGGAAGGCGACCAGCGACTTCACGCTCGCGTCCCAGGTCTTGTCCTTGACGGCGGCAACGGCGGCGTCGCCCTTGAGCGTGGGATTGGCCTTTGACCAGCGCGCCGCCTCGACGACTTCAAGCGGGTAGCTCGCCGCCATCATGATCTGGGAGAGCAGCGAGTCGGGATAAAGCGCGATCGGCGCCAGCATCTGGTCGAGCTCTTCGGGCTTGAAGGGCTGCTTGTCCTGTGCCGAGGCGGGCATCGCATTTAGCGCGATAGCCGCCATCGAAAACGCCAGCAACAAGATGCGGCGGCGCATGGCTCTCTCCCATTGGGAAGCCGGCGGCGACTCTAGCGCCGGCTTCCACAGATCGTCCAGAGCTACGGCGGAATGACGCCTTCGTGATTGCCCAGCCATGCGCTTGCGCATAGGACAGACGGTGCATGCGTGAGTAGAGTTCGAGACATCGACGCAGGCGGAGGGGGATTCGATGCTGCGCCGTTCGTTCGGCCTTGGCGTGGTCGCGGTTGGTATCGCTGCCGCGACCCGCGCCGCCTTTGGGCAGAACGACCCGCTGCCGTCCTGGAACGACGGCACGGTAAAGATGGCGATCCTCGATTTCGTATCGCGCACCACCTCGGCCGGAAGCCGCGACTTCGTGCTGGTGCCCGAGCGCATCGCGACCTTCGACAACGACGGCACGCTATGGACCGAGATGCCGGTCTATTTCCAGTTCATGTTCGCCATCGATCGCGTCAAGGCGTTGGCGCCCCAGCATCCGGAGTGGAAGGACAAGCCGCCTTTCAGCTACCTGCTGGCCGGCGACATGGCTGGTGTCGCCGCGATGGGCGAGAAGGGCATGGTCGAGGTCGTGGCGGCGACGCATTCCGGCATGACGGTCGCCGACTTCGAGCGCACCGTACTCGACTGGCTCGCCACGGCGCGTCACGCGCGTTTCAAGCGGCCCTACACCGAGCTGGTCTACCAGCCGATGCTCGAGCTGATGGCGCTGCTGCGCGCCAAGGAGTTCAAGACCTTCATCGTCTCGGGCGGCGGCATCGACTTCATGCGGCCGTGGACCGAGAAGATCTACGGCATCCCGCCCGAGCAGGTCGTGGGCTCATCGGCCGTGGTCACGTACGACTTCAACTCTGGCAAGCCGGTGCTGCTCAAGGAACCCAAGGTCGATTTCGTCGACGACGGGCCCGGCAAGCCAGTTGGCATCTACCGCTTCATCGGGCGGCGGCCGGTGTTCGCCTTCGGCAACTCTGACGGCGACCAGCAGATGCTGGAGTACACCGCAGGCGGCGAAGGAGCGCGCTTCATGGGCCTGGTCCATCACACCGACGCGGTGCGCGAATACGCCTACGACCGCCAATCGTCGGTCGGGCGTCTCGACAAGGCGTGGGACGAGGCGGTGAAGCGCGGCTGGATCGTGGTCGACATGAAGAACGACTGGAAGGTGATCTATCCCTTCGAGAAATAACAAGGAGGAGGCGATGATCGATCAGCAGCTCGAGCATCGGGGGCGTTCGTGAACGTCGTCAACCTGCACGCCAACATCGACCAGAGCTATTACCGCATGATGGCCGCTGACGGCGAGTTGGCCCTGGTCGAGAACTTCATGGCCAAGCGCCCCTCGGTCGGGGAGCGCGCGGCCGCCGGCAAGGCGTTGCGCGAGAAGGTGCCGCGAAGTGCACACGCCGAGTTCGAGCGTGGCTCCGAACGGCCCGATCCGGTGGCGATCCTGGAGAAGCAGAACGAGACGCGGGTCGCGCGGCTGGTGCCGGTGCGCTATGCGCGCATGCTCGCTTCGCCCTTTGCCTTCCTGCGCGGCTCGGCGGCGGTGATGACCGACGACCTCGCGACCACGCCGACGACCGGCATGCAGGTGGCGTGTTGCGGCGACATGCACGTGTCCAATTTCGGCGTCTACGCCTCGGCCGAGCGTAGCCTGGTGTTTTCGATCAACGACTTCGATGAGGTTCACCCCGGGCCGTGGGAATGGGACCTGAAGAGGCTTGCCGCCAGTGCGACTGTCGCCATCCGCTTCATGGGGGGCGACAAGGCACAAAGCGAGGAGGCGGCGCAGGAAATCGTTCGGTCCTACCGCAAGCACATCGGCCGCTATGCCGAAATGGGGCACCTGCAGGTGTGGTACGACCTGATCGACGAGGCTGCCGTGCTCGACGCGCTGTCGCCCAGGCTGCGGCGCAGCGCCAAACGCACCTTGGCGAAGGCGCGCCGCAAGAACCATGTGCAGACGCTCGACAAGCTCACCGAGCGGGTCAACGGCGAGCATCGCATCATCGAGGACGTGCCGCTGATCGTGCGCGAAAGGCTCAGCGACACGGGTTTACCGGTCGACGTCACTCTCGACCGGATGCTGCACGCCTATCTCGACTCGCTGGGTTCGGGCCGAAAGATCCTGCTGTCGCGCTATCGCATCGTCGACGTGGCGCGCAAGGTGGTGGGCGTGGGCAGCGTCGGCACCAGCTGCTGGGTGATCCTGCTGCAGGGTGTCGACAGCGACGATCCGCTGTTCCTACAGGTCAAGCAGGCCCAGCCATCGGTGATGGCGCCCTACGTCTCGGCAAAGCTGCCGTTCGACAATCAAGGCCGGCGCGTGGTGATCGGCCAGCAGCTGACGCAAGGATCTCCTGACATCTTCCTCGGCTGGGGAGAGGTCAACGGGACCCAATTTTACGTGCGCCAACTGGCCGACATGAAGGGCAGTGTGAAGTTTGGCGAGCACGACAAGGCGGGCATCGACGGATTTATCGAATATTGCCGGCTTTGCGGGTGGGGGTTGGCGTTGGCTCATGCCAAGTCGGGCGATCCGGCGATGATCGCGGGGTATTGCGGCAACTCGGATGCGCTGGACGAGGCAATCGGAAAGTTCGCGCTCGCTTACTCCCGACAGACCGAGCGGGACCACGAGGCGCTCGACAAAGCCCGGCACAGCGGCCGCATCGAGGTCGCGAGCGAGCAGGTGGTCAAATGAGGCGGTGGCCCTGGAAAACCACGTCAAGCGCCTCGGCGGACTTATTTCGAGGGGGGTGGGGCCGGAAATGGTAAAAACGCCCTGAAAGCCTTATGCCATCGGCATCCAACGTTTCCCAAAAGGTGGGAAAGAGCCGGGAAATTCGGCTAATTTTCTTTCGTTCCAGCCGTTCTAGCGGTTGGTGAGCTTGAGCTCGATGCGCCGGTTGCGGGCGGTGTCCATTGCCGACAGCGGCTGGTACTCACCATAGCCCGCCGCCACCAGGTGCTCGTTGGCGATGCCCTGGCTGTTGAGGAACTTCACCACGGCGATGGCGCGCGCGGCAGAGAGCTCCCAGTTGGACGGGAAGGCCGTGGTATTGATCGGCTGGTTGTCGGTGTGGCCGTCGACCTGCAGCACCCAGTTGATGTCCTTGGGGATCTTCTCGCTGATCTCGATCAGGCGCTGGGCGACGTTGGCGAGCTGCTTCTCGCCGCTCGGCTGCAGCTTGGCCGAGCCCGACGGGAACAGCACCTCCGACTGGAAGACGAAGCGGTCGCCGACGATCTGCACGTCGCGCTGGCCGGCCAGCGCCTCCCTGAGCTTGCCGAAGAATTCGGAGCGGTAGCGCGCCAGCTCCTCGACCTTGCTGGCGAGCGCGCGATTGAGCTTCTGGCCGAGGTCGATGATCTGGGCGTTCTGCTCTTTGGCCTTGACGTCGGCCGCCTCGAGCGCGGCGTTGAGGCGGGCGAGCTCGCTCTTCAGCGCCGCCATCTCGGCGGTGAGCCGCACCATGTTGGCTTTCTGTTCGGCCGACTGCTTCTGCTCCTCGCTGAGGTCGGAGAACAGCTTGCCCTTCTCGTTGTTGGCGGCGGCCAGCGCCGCGGCCAGCCGCGTCAGCTCGAGCTTCTGCCGCTCGGTCTCCTTCTGCAGGTCCATCGACTTGGTGTTGAGTTCCTTGGCGGTGATGGCGAGCTGGTCGCGCTCGGTCCGCGCGGCGTCGCGGTCGGCGCGCAGCTGGTTCGTGAGGATGGTGAGCCGGGCGACGTCCTTCTGCAGCTCCTCGGCCGATTTCTTCTCGAGCGAGAGCTGGCTCACCAGCGTGCCGACTTGTTGGTTCAACACGTCGATGGCGCTCTCGCGGCTCGACAGCGTGGTCGACAGGGTGAACTGCGCCACGCTGAAGATCGACAGCAGGAAGATCAGCACCATCAGGAGCGTGGTCAACGCATCGACATAGCCCGGCCAGGTGTAGTCGTTGGCGCCGGCGCGGCGGCGGGACAGGGCGCCGGCCATCAGCCCTCGGCCGACGGTTGGCCGGCCACGGCGCCGTCGTTCCGCGCCGCGCCCTCTTTCAGCGCAATGGTGCGCGCCAGCAGCCGGATCTCGCCGCGCAGCTCGTCGGCGAGCGCCGTGCGGCTCTGTGCGGTGTCCTCGACCAGGCGCGCCAGATGGGCCTCGATGTTGCGCTGGTGGGTCGCCATTGCGTCGCGATCGACACCGACGAAGCGCTCGGCAAGCCGGGCGATCGCGGTGCGCAGGTCCTCGGCCAGGCTGACGCGGTCGCGCGCGCTGTCCTCGAGCAGGCGGCCAAGCTGGCTCTCGACACTCTGCTGCAGGGTGGCCAAGGCCGCGCGATCGGCCTGCGCATTGGTGGAATCGGCCAGCCGACCGGCGGCCTGCCGGAGCTCCTCGGAGAGCTGGTTGTGCCGGCGCGCGGTTTCGTCGGACAGGCTGGCCAGCCGGCTCTCCACGTTGCGCTGGTGCGCGTTCAGTGCCTCGCGATCGGCATCGGCCGTCGAACGGTCGTTGACGCGCGCGGCCAGGCTGCGCAGCTCCTCGATCATGCGCTCGCGCTCGCGCTGGGCCTCGTCGGCCAGCCGCGTGACCTGGGCGGCAAGGTCGCGCTGCTGGGCCAGCACGGCCTCGCGATCGGCGTCAGCCGCCGAGCGGTCACGCATTTTTTCCATGGCGCCGTCGACCTGGGCGGCGAGCCCGCGCTGCTGCTCCAGCACCGCATCGCGATCGGCCTCCGCCGCCGACCGGTCGCCGAGCCTGCCGGCAACGCCGCGCAGTTCCTCGGCCAGGGCGGCACGGCTGCGCACGGTCTCCTCGAGCAGACGCCCGAGATGGCCTTCGATGTTGGCTTGGTGGGCGCGCATCGCCTCGCGATCGGCATCCGACGCGGTGGCGCGGTCCGACAGGCGGGTGACCGCGCCGCGCAGTTCGATGGAGAGCTCGGTGAAGCGGGCGAGCAGGTTCTGCTGGGCGCGCGTGGTCTCGGCCAGCGCCGCCAGGCGCTCGATCAGGGTGGCGTTGCTGGCCGCGGTGGCGAGCCGGCTGTCCTCGATGCGCTGCAGGCCGCGGATCAGGCCGTCGACGCCCTCGGTGTTGCGCTCGAGCAGCGCCTCGACATAGGCCGGGATGCCCTGCGGCGCACCGGCGAGGCCGGCGCTCGACAGGCTGGTGGCGCGTGCCAGCCATTCCTCGAGCTCGATATGGAAGCGGCCCTGTGCCTGGCTCGCCTGCAGTTCGAGGAAGCCCAGCACCAGCGAGCCCGAGAGGCCGAACAGCGAGGCGCCGAACGCGGTCGACATGCCGACCAGCGGCCCCTCGATGCTGCCCTTGAGCTTGGCGAACATCTGCGCCGGGTCGCCGGCCGTGACCTGCAGGCTGTTGATGGCGTCAGCCACCGCGCCGATGGTCTGCAGCAGGCCCCAGAAGGTGCCGAGCAGGCCGAGGAAGATCAGCAGGCCGATGATGTAGCGGGCGAGTTCGCGGCGCTCGTCGAGCCGCGTGGCGATGCCGTCGAGCACGGCGCGCGTGGCGGTGGGCGACAGGCGGATGCGGTCGCGCTCGCCCAGCATGGTGGCGAGCGGCGCCAGCAGGTTGACCGAGTCGGCCGGCGGCGGCGGCGCGCCGTCCTCGCGATGGATGTAGCGGCGCAGCCACTTCACCTCGGGCCACAGGATCAGCACCTGGCGGAAGACGAAGAAGATGCCCAGCACCAGCACGCCGACGATCACCGTGTTGAGGATCGGCGTGTTGTTGAACACCCTCAGCAGGTCCTCGTGCAGCACCCAGCCGATCGCGCCGACCACTGCCAGGAACAGCAGCATGCGGACCAGATAGGGCAGCGGGTTGCTCATGCGATCACGGGCCGGGCGCGAGCACGTCAACGCGTTCGCCGGCTTTGCCGTTGCGCGTCGGGGCGAAGGTGCCGACCTCGATGCGCGCCGTCACGCCCTGGTCGATGAGATAGCTGCGCACGGCGAGCGCGCGCACCAGCGCCACCTTGCGTGCGTCGACCGGATCGACGCCGCTGGCGAAAGCCCGCAGCTCGACCTGCAACATCCGCTGCTCGCTGATGGTCTTGGCGACGCGATCGAGATCGGCCTTGGCGCGATCGCTGATCTCCGCCGAGTTGGCGCCGAACACCACGCTGACTGCCGGCGTCACGCCGGCGGCGGGCGCCTCGCGCGGCTCATTGGGCGCCGGCCGCGACGATTTGGGCTCCGGCTCGGGCGCGGTTGCCTGCGTGGGCGTGGTTGGGGGCGCCACCGCGTTCTGCGCGGAAGCAACGCCTGCGCCGAGGCCGAACATGGCCAGCGCGAGGCTGCAGGCGACCCGGAACCTTGTCATGAAACGATTGCCTTTCGAGGGGGAGTTGGCAGGCAAAAACCATATCCAAGGACGGCGGGCGCCTCAACCCGTCCCATTCCGCTCTAGGCCAGCATCGCCACCATGGGATCGCGCATGCCGGCGTTCGAGGCGAGCAGCGAGGGGCCGCCGAGTTCGTAGGGTTGGCCAGTGGCGTCGCTGATCAGGCCGCCGGCTTCGCGCACCAGCAGGATGCCGGCGGCGACGTCCCACGGCTGCAGGCCGTACTCGAAATAGGCGTCGAAGCGTCCGGCGGCGACGAAGGCGAGGTCGAGCGCGGCGGCGCCCCAGCGGCGCACGCCCGCGGTCTTCGACATCACGACGCTGAGCCGGCGCAGGTAGGTGGCATGGTCGCCCTTGCCGAGGTGGGGGATGCCGGTGCCGACCAGCGCGCGCGCCGGATCCTTGCGGCCCGACACGCGCAGCCGGCGCGAGCGGGCGTAGGGCGTGTCGATATAGGCGCCGTTGCCTTTCTCGGCCCAGAACAATTCGTCGGAGATCGGCTGGTAGACGACGCCGGCGATGATCTCGCCGTCGCGCTCGAGCCCGATCGAAATATTGAAGTGCGGCACGCCGTGGATGAAGTTGTTGGTGCCGTCGAGCGGATCGACGATCCAGCGGTTGCGGCCATCGCCCTTGGTCTCGCCGCCTTCCTCGCCGAGGAAGCCGTATTCCGGCCGGGTGCGCGCCAGCTCGGTGCGCAGCACGCGCTCGGCCTGCTGGTCGGCGCGGCTGACGAAATCGCCCGGGCCCTTCTCGGAGACCTGCAGGTTCTCGACCTCGCCGAAGTCGCGCTTCAGGCCCTTGGCGGCGGCGAAGGCGGCGCGGATCATCACCGTGATGGTGGCCGAGCGCACCGCCAGCGACTTGCGCTCGGGCGGGCCGGAGCGCTCGCGGCCGGGCTGCATCGGCGCGCGGCCGACGCGGGCTACCGGTTTGTCTCGAGGAGGAAATGCCATTTCTAATCCTCCTCCCCCGGAGGGGGAGGATAGAGGAGGGGGAAAGCCAAGCAGTCGATAGCAGTCACTTTGAGATCCCCCTCCCTGACCCTCCCCCTGCGTGGGAGGGGAATCATATCGGACTGTCTTCAGTCCTTGGCGCGTTCCATGTAGCTGCCGTCTTCGGTGTTGATCACCAGCTTGGTGCCGACGGCGATATGCGGCGGCACCATCACCTTGATGCCGCCTTCGACCACGGCCGGCTTGTAGGACGACGACGCGGTCTGGCCGCGCACCACGGCGTCGGCCTCGATGACCGGCAGCACGACGCTCTTGGGCAGGGTGACACCGACCGGCGTGCCCTCGTGCGACGACACCTGCACTTCCATGCCGTCCTGCAGCCAGCGTGCCTGGTCGGGATCGAGCACGTCGCTGCCGACGATGAGCTGCTCGTAGTTCTCCTTGTCCATGAACGTGTAGCCGTTGTCGTCCTTGAACAGGAAGGTGCAGTCGCGCTCCTCGATGTGCGCCTGCTCGATCATCTCGCCCGAGCGGAAACGCTCCTGCAGCTTGTTGCCCTCGCGCAGCGCCTTGGCCTCGATCGCCACGAAGGCGCCGCCCTTGCCCGGGCTGATGTGCTGGACCTTGGAGGCGACCCAGAGCTTGCCGTTGTAGTCGATGACGTTGCCGGCGCGGATGGAATTCACAGGCACTTTCATAAGGTTACCGCTCGGTCGATGAATGGAATTCGGCCTCGTCCCCAGGGCGGGGCGAGGCCGGCGCGGGCTTGTATCAAAGGCGGCTAGCCGAGGCAACCGGGGTCAAAGGCCCAGCTCGGCCTGCTTCTTTTTGGGCAGCGCCGCGGCGATCACGCCATGGGCGCGCTTGATGTAGGCCTTCATCTCGGCGTCGGTCAGGGTCTTGGGATCGTCGACCGCGACCCACTTGGCACGGGCGAGGTAAGGCGCCGGCCGGAAGCCGGGCGAGCGGCTCAGCGCCTCGTAGTGCTCGGGCGCCGATTTGAAGCAGATGCGGCCGACCGAATGGTCCTCGGGCGCGATCAGGCAGAACATCTTGCCGCCGACCTTGAACACCACCACGCCCTCCCATTGCACGATGCGCGTGGCGGCGGGCAGGCCGGCGCAGAACTTGTCGATTTGCCTGATTGTCATGAAACGCGGCGTCATCGGCGGCACCCTACACGGCGCCCGCAGCCCGTGCGATGGTCGGGCGATGACCGAGTGGCGTCCCGACAAGCTCAGCCGCCGCCTGCCGTTCCTGCAGGCGCGGGCGCGCATCCAGGGCGCGCTGCGCCAGTGGTTCGCGCGCGAGGGCTTCGTCGAGGTCGAGACGCCGATCCTCCAGGTCGCGCCCGGCGCCGAGGTGCATCTGCAGGGCTTCGCCACCGACTGGGAGTCGCCGGACGGCGAGGAGGAGCAGGTGCGCTGGCTGCACAGCTCGCCCGAGTTCGCCATGAAGAAGCTTCTAGCCGGCGGCGTGCCCAAGCTCTTCCAGTTCGCCCGCGTGTTCCGCAACAACGAGGGCTCGGCGCTGCATCATCCCGAGTTCACCATGCTCGAATGGTATCGCGCCGGGGCGCCTTACGAGACAATCATGGAGGATTGCGCGGCGCTGCTCGCTTTGACCGGCGCGCGCGAGCTCACCTGGGACGGCAAGGTCTGCGATCCACTGGCGACGCCCGAGCGCCTGACGGTCGCCGAGGCGTTCGACCGCCATGCCGGCGTCGACGTGCTGGCAACGGCCGGCGATGCACCACGGCTCGCCCGGTTGGCGAAGATCGTCATGCATGACGGCGACAGCTGGGACGACGTCTTCTTCCGGATCATGTTCGCCAAGATCGAACAGCGGCTCGGCATGGGCCGGCCGACCATCCTCTGCGAATACCCGATCGCGATGGCGGCTCTGGCGCGCGCCAAGCCCGCCGATCCGCGCGTCGCCGAGCGCTTCGAGCTCTATGCCTGCGGCGTCGAGCTCGCCAACGCCTTCGGCGAGCTCACCGATCCCGACCTCCAGCGCGCCCGGCTCGAGGCCGACATGGACGAGAAGGAGCGGCTCTACGGCCTGCGCTGGCCGGTCGATGACGACTTCCTGGCGGCGCTCGACCATGGCCTGCCGCCGTGCTCGGGCATTGCGCTGGGCTTCGACCGTCTGGTGATGTTGGCGACCGGGGCGAAGCACATCGAAGACGTGCTGTGGTTGCCGGTGCGGTAGGTCGGGTCAGGCGGTCTTGGGCGGCTCGCCGTCGATGTAGGCGCTCTTGCCTGGCGCGAAGGGATCCGGCATCGGCCAGACGAACAGCACCTGCACTTTTCCCTGCAACGTGCCCCAGGCATGGATGGCGCTCGGCGGGATGATGACGGTCTGTCCCTGCTTGGCGTGATGGCGCACGCCGTCGATCTCGACCCACATCTCGCCCTTCTCGACCAGGACAATTTCCTCCTGGTCGTGCCGATGACGGGGGATCGTGATGCCGGGCTCGACCCAGTTGCGCAGTACGCTGGTGCTCGTTGCCCCTTGATCGCGGGCACAGAGCCACTTGCCGGCCACGCCGGAGCGCATCTGGATTTCAGGCACGGAAGCGGTGTCGACGACTGGCATCATAAGA
>Ga0306926_10008501_pt1 | contig 11232 bp, 13 predicted proteins | sample flu12Cox44000178_FD_203759 | JGI IMG/M metagenome (GOLD analysis project Ga0306926, IMG submission 203759) | Lab enrichment of tropical soil microbial communities from Luquillo Experimental Forest, Puerto Rico - flux8day.12C.oxic.44.000.178 (v2)... | ecosystem: Environmental > Terrestrial >...
AGGCTCCTGAGCCACGGTTTGAAGCCATATCGGGTACGCGGCGCCGGCCCCCGCGTTGGCGCTGAGGAAGTTTACAAAGGCCAGCTTCAGCTCCAGATTGGCTGAGGGCAGGAGCTTGTCGAACACTGCTTGGGGATCGTTCAGGATTTGAATGCACATGCGGAACGACGGCCAGGCGTATTTCGGGCTGAGCGCCAAGAGCTCGCGGAAGTGCCGCAGGGCAGCCTCCGTCCGGCCGACACGCAGGTCGTGGTTGGCGACGACCCAGCGGACGCGAGGCGTCATGGGGCTTAAATCGAGCGCGCGTGCGAAGGCGGCACCGGCACAGGCACTGTCGGCAGCCGACTCGCACGCAGCGCCGAGGTCGAGCCAATAGACCGCCACACCGGGGTTCAACTCCGTCGCCCGTCGCAAGTCGTGGAGCCCCCGCGCGAAGTCCAGCGGTTCCAAGCCGTAGGCATAGATCATGCCCCGTTTATGGTAGAGGTCGGGATTGCGCGGATCCAGAGCTAGTGCCCGGCGCAGCTTGGGGACCTCGCCCGATTCTCCCCAAGTGGCAACGATCGCCACTCGCAGCGTTTCCACCGCCAGGGCCAGCAGCGCCAGCCCCACCACTATCAGAAAGAGAGCCGCCCGGCCTCGGGAGCGAAGCGAGAATTCGGTTATGAGTGGTGAGTTATTCATAGCTCAGAGCTTTTTCCGTGGCCGTTGCTGCCGTTGCCATTCCCATTGCCATTCCCGTAGTAGGAATGGTGGTACCGACCATAACGGGATCCGTAGTAATAGTGACCGTCAAGCCCCAGGTCGACCTTGTTAAGGACCGCGCCCAGGATTTTTCCTCCCGCGCTCTCCAGGACACGCTGAGCACGCACCAAGGCGCCACGGACGGTCGCGCCGCTTTCCACCACCAGGATCACCCCATCCACGAGAGTCGAGAGCAGGGTGGCATCGGTGACCACGAGCAACGGCGGAGAGTCGACGACGAGGTGATCGAAGTGCAGACGCAACCCCCGCATCACCTCTTCCATCGTGGGCGAGGAGAGCAGCTCGGCGGGATTGGGAGGCGTGGGCCCCGCGGGGAGCACCCAGAGGTTGGGGACGAGCTCGCATTTCCGTAATGCCTGCTCCACGCTGTGCGCCCCGGTAAGCAGGCTGCTGAGCCCCACGCCATTGTCGAGACCCAAGTGGCGGGCGACGCCGGGCTTGCGCAGGTCACCGTCGATGATCAGGACGCGTCCACCGCGCTGGGCCAGCGCCATGGCGAGATTCATCGTAGTGCACGTCTTGCCCTCGTTGGGCTGCGGGCTGGTGACCAGCAAGGCTTGGGGCGGTCGAGGGGCGGTGGAGAGTAGTATGGCGGTGCGCAGAGCGCGGTAGGACTCCGTAAAAGCGGACGAAGGCTGGTTGAGTACCGCCAGGGCCACCGCGCCATCGTGTGTCATCCGCCGCCGCCGCCGATTCTTCAGCCACACTGACGACGACCTACTGAGGCTCGCCGAAGGCACAATCGCCAGAGTCGGGGAGCCAATCAAGCGTTCCACGTCTTCGGCATTGTCGATGGAGTTGTCCAGACCCTCTTCGACAAAGGCGAGGGTGATGCCGACCAGTGTCCCGGCGAGCAAAGCGATCCCCAGGTTCAGCAGCTTCTTCGGTCGCACCGGGACGCTGGGCACTAATGCCCGATCGACGGCGTGGATATTGGTGGCGCGCAAGCCTGCTAAAGCCGTCGCGTCCTTCAGCCGCTGGAGCAGTTTGTCATAGAGCTGTTGGTTGGTTTCGAATTCGCGCTGCAGGAGATTGTGCTGAATCAGGAGCTGGCTCAGCTTGCCGACTTCCAGTTTCTCCGTCGCTACAGCGGCACCGAGGAGCTGCTCGCGGGCCAGCGCCACCTCGTAGTCGTGACGAATGCGTCCCACCACGCGTGCGCGCTCCTTTTCGACAAGGGATTGAATCTCGATGACCTGATCGTGCAGCCGGACCAACTTGGGGAAGTTGGGACCGTACTGTTCCTGGGCGTCGGCGTATTGCGTCTTCAACTCGGCAGCTTTCTCCTCCAGCTTTTCCAACAGCTCACTCTGCGCCAGGAGTGCCACCCGTGATTCGTTTGCCCTCACCTGTTCGTCGAGCGCTTGCTTCTGTAGCCGGTCGGTCTGGGCATTGGTGAGGTCCTTGCTCAAGTCCGCCAGCCTCTGCTCCACCACGTTCTGTTTGTCGCTAAGGTTCACGATGGCGTTCTGCCGCTCGTAGTCCACCAGCGCCTGTTGGGATTTCTCCACCTTGGCTTTCAACTCGTCGAGCTGCTGCTCCATCCAGCCCGAGGCCTGCCGGGTGGCGTCGTATTTCGTGTGGAAGCTATACTCGGTGTAGTTGCTGACGAGTGCGTTGGCCACGCGCGCCGCGAGCTTCGGATCAGTGCTTTCAAAGGTCACTTGGATCATGTGGCTGTTGTGCATCAACTCCACCCGAAGGTGCCCGCGGAAGGCGCGAAGCAGGCGATTCTGCTCCACGTTGGGATCGTGACCTGCTTCCCCGGGTTGGGCTACCGAGCCGAACTCGGCGTTCTCTCCCAAACCCGTCTTCTCAATGGTTTGCCAGGCGAGATTGTCGCTCTGCAAGATGTTGACCTGCGTCTGCAGGAAGGCGTCCGTCGTCGTGATGTGGTAGAGGTCCTCGAAGGATTGGATCTCCGACGTCTCCGCCTCCACGGCCAGGCGTGCCGTGGCCTCATATACGGGCTGCATCCTGAAGGAGACAATCCCTGCCAGAGTGGTCAGCACAATGGCGACGGTGAGGACGGTCCAGCGGCGCTTGACCAGAATATGCCAGTAAGCGCGCAGATAAAAGTAAGTGTCAGTCCTCTCCAGCTCCAGGTTGACAACTGCGGCAGTCGACCGGTAGTTCGGGCGGTTCACCAGAATGGGATCAAGGGGGACCAAGCTTCGGTTTTCATTCATGCTCTAGCCACTAGGGAACCTTCGTCTCAGAGATACCGAAAAAGGGAGATCAGAGTCAGTGCCAAATGATCACCCCGGTGGCGATTTGGACAGCGGCCTCGGCGGCTCGGCGCATGGCTTTCTTCGCCGAGCTGTCGGGAACAAACAGAATGTCGTTCGCTTGCATCGGCGGGTCGGGAGCGTGTCCCTCCAGAACCTCGCTGAGATTGACTGGCAACTCCTGCCGGGCTGGTGCTGCTCGGGCGGGCTCGTCGCGAATAATCACGGCCCGGCTCTTGATCGCCGTCGGCTTCAAATCCTCCGCCAGCGCAATGGCCTTGAGGACGGTCATCTGCTCTTGGTCATTCTTGAGGGCGAAGCCTCCGGGACGGCCTACTGCGCCGACTACATAAATAACGCCGGCGCGTTGCACTGTCACTCTATCGCCCGGATACAACTCGATGTTCAGACGCGGGTCTCCGGTCTGCAGGAGACGTTTCAAGTCGACGGCGATCGTCTGGGCAACGGGACCCTGCCCGCCGCTGTCCTGGCTGCCGGGCAGTTCCCGCCCCGTCAGGGCGAGATCGCCGCGTGTGACCGTCACGACGTTACCTGCATCCTCGGAAAGTCCCTCGGCCTGGGACAGAACATCGAGCAGTGTGGTGTGCGCGAAGACCGGATAGATCTGCGGTTTCTTCACTGCGCCCGTCACGGCTACGGAATGGAGGCGCGATTCCTTCACTTCCACCGTCACCTGGGGTTTCCTGAGCAGGCCATTCGCCTGCAGCGTGTCGCGAATGGCACCGGCAAGTTGCGCCGTCGTCAGACCCGTAGCGGCAATCGGAGCCGGAACGAGAGGCAGGGTGATGGAACCGCTAGGGCTCACTCGGTACGTCCTGCTGAATTCGGACACGTCGAAGACGCTGACCTCCAGCAAATCATCCGGGCTGATGACGTAGTCGGCCCCGTGGGGCTGCGCGATGGTCTTCGCTTCCGGCCCGGACTGGGCTTCGGTTGCCAAGCCGGAAGCCGGCTGCGGCGCGGGTTGTTCACCGCCCAGTAAACTCATCGCGCCGAGGAGCAGAAGCGCCGACCCGGCAACGAGCGGCCCGGCGCGATCACTTCCGTACTTACTTGGTGCCTGGAAAGGAATGTCTGTGAACCTCTCTTTTGCGACAGTCACGCGTCTCGACGCTACCCTTGCGATCTTTCAACTTCGAGAGGCTAGTGCTGAGTTTCCCGCTTTTCGCAAACTTTCCGACACCCCGTCGGAACGGTGCTACGGCCCTTTCTTAAGAAGAACCGCCGCTCGACAGGCTCACCCCCCTCCCTTCGGCTTCGCTCCGGGACGGTGAACGGGTCGAACCGTTAGCTAAGTCGAAGGGCAGAACTTGAAAAGCAAACTCTGCGCTACCCGGCCTTGGTTCTAGATGACTAGAATCTGTAAAAAGCTCCGCCCTGTGACTTACGCCGCAGCCCTTCGTCGTAAGCCCGGCGTGAGGATCAGAGAGGTGTGGACCACGCCCGACCGATTACCTTTTGGGTTACTGGTGGCCCTTTGCCTGCGGTCTCTCGAGCTGGGCGAGAAAGGCCTCAGCGCGAACGCGGTTGACCTGATTCAGCCGGAAGATTGGTCCCGCTCCGGTCGTTATGTCTCGCATTAGGAAACCTTGCTCTGCCAGCCATTCCAGCGCCCTGTTAGTGTCCTCGACGCTGCGGCGGATCGTCTCACTCATAAGACGCCAGCGCGCGATTCCTTCCAGGTCGTCAGCCGTGTGGGGATTGCGGAGGAAGTAGCTGAGAATATCCCTAGTGACGTTCTTCCCTGTCTCGCGCGGCATCCGGAATTACGCCTCCAAGCGCCTGGGGCTGCAGGTCGCATACCAAATGCCATGAATCTATTCTGCATTGATTCCAGGCGACTTGAGTGAAGTGCCGGTCATCAGAGTTCAAAAGGGGGGGGACAGACCGGCCCCAGCGTCTTTACCGGTTTGTGTGGAAATGGGACAAAAACAAAAGGGGTTAAGGGAAAGTGGCCGGGGTGAACGCAATCTGCCCGCCGGCGGGTCAGAATTGTCCCACCCCCATTACTCGCGGGCTTACATAAAAAACGCTTGACGTAGTCATATAATCAATATAGGCCGGGTTAAACACGGTGGTGACACACGAATCACACATATTTTGCATCGACTTGACAATATTGGATTCGGGTCCAGCCGATACTGTAATTCGATCCGGCACCAGAGCGCGCTCGGCCTGTGGGAGCAGGGTCAACATCACAGGAGGGTTGTGATCATGCAGGGCGATCCAGGCGCTACGGCTACGCAGTTGACAGAGGCAACCAGCCAGCACGATCGCCGGGGATCCCGGCGCGTAGCCGCCAAACTGCGCGCAACACTGTCTGCGAGGGGCCGACTCTTCTGGACCAGACACAAGGCATTCATTGTCGACTACTCGATGCTCGGCTTAAGAGTTCGAGCGGAAGCTAGCTTTACCTTAGGGCAGGTTGTCCGAATTGTTTCGGAAACGAACCCCGCCCAGCGGGTGGTCTGCCGGGTGGTGTGGGTTGGACGGGCCGGGTCCTCACAGGAAAGAGAAGCAGGCCTCACATTTCTCGATATCCTGCGCTGAGGACGCCCCGTGAGGCTCTAGCTGCCAGGCTAGAGAGCGTTGCGATCCACGGAATATTTCTTGACCAGGCGACCGAAGGCCCGTCGGTCTTTGCCAGCTTCGAACGCCGCGCGCGTAACGTTTCCGCGGTGCTTGCGCAGCATTTCCCGAACGTAGTGCTGTTCGAAGGACTCGATCGCCTGTTTGCGGGCGTGGCGGAAACTCAACACGTTGTTCGAAAAGGCCGGAGGCGGTGTGGGAAGCGCGATATGGTTGGGCAGGACTTGAGTGCCGGGACAAAACACTACCGCGCGTTGCACGACGTTATACAGTTCGCGAACGTTGCCCGGCCAACCGTAGTTCTCCAGGATGCGCAATGTAGCCGGAGAAAAAGACTTCCGAGGCCCGCCCGTTGCCGCCGAGCATGATGCCAGGAAGTGGCGCGCCAGCAGGCTGATGTCTCCGCGGCGGTCGCGCAGGGGTGGCAGCCGAAGTTGGAGTACATTGAGGCGGAAGTAAAGGTCGGAGCGGAACTGTTTTTCCTGGACGCAGGATTCCAGATCGCGGTTGGTTGCCGCGATGACCCGGACGTTGGCTCGAGTGAAACTGTCGGCCCCCAGTGCGCGGTAGGCTCCATCCTCCAGGAAGCGCAAAAGCTTGGCCTGAGCGGCCAAGGAGAGGGAGTCAATCTCATCCAGGAATAGAGTGCCGCCTTCCGCCATAGCTGCCAAGCCCTTCTGGTCGGCGTGAGCATCGGTGAACGCGCCGCGCACATGACCGAAGATCTCGTTTTCAGCCAAGTGGTCAGGAAGGGCGCCGCACTCCACCGGAATGAATGGAAAGCCCTCCCGCCTGCTCAAGTGATGAATGGCTCGGGCACAGAGCTCTTTGCCCGTGCCGGTCTCTCCCGAGAGCAAGACCGGGACAAGGCTGGCGGCAAGCAGCGGAATTGCCTGTAAGGTTGCGACGAACGCCGGGTCTTGCCCAATCAGTTGAGCCATGCCCATTTCCTGCCTAAGCCGTAGGTAGACAGACTCCAGGCCGTGGCTCCCTAACATTCTCGCCAAGCGTTGCCTTAGCTCGCGCTCGCACCCGGGCCACAGGACGAAGTCATCGACTGTCTCGGAGGCGAGCCGGAGCAACTCTTCATCGGCGGCTGAAGGGAGCACCACCAGGGTAGGCGTGACGAGATGTTGGTGGCGTAGCCATTGGGCCAGGCTCGCCGGTTCCTCCACCGCCAGGGCGACAACAACTTCGGCTCCGGTGGCGCTCAAACGCTCGAAGGCCAACGATTCCCAAGGGACGTATTCACAGTGGAAGCCCGCGTCGGGGGGCAGGAGGCGGTCGAAACCCATCTCTGAGGCGAGAGTCTGACTTCCGATGATGAGCAACCGCTTCGGCATCTCAACCTTGGCCCTGTCTTTCTCAAGCAGGAGGGCGGAGTTTTGCACAAGGCCGAGCGCGAAGTCAAGATCTTATAAAGGGAGTGATTATACCCAACGACATAAGTGATTCGCCATTTCGCACTGGAAGGACCGCAGAACGTAGCGTCGGGCAACTGTGTCCTCTCGAGGAGAGTTATCAGTCTTCGGGAAGCTTGTCGATGAGGTCGACGATTTCCTCCTGGATACTGTTTGACCGGGCTCCGACGATAGTCAGGGGAGGAGCAAGTTCTGCCGCCTCGTCCCAGAACTTTTCCGTCTGGGGATCGAGAGCAAGAAGTCTTTTCACTCCACGCTCCACGTCATGGAGCATTTCCAGGTACTCCTCCATCAGACTCCTGAGGGTGTGAGTGTCGGGAATGGCTGGTGTCTTGACCTTGGCCATGATTGCTTCTCCAGTCGTTTTCTCAACTTTCGCATCTGTTTACGGGCAGCGTCAATCTCCTTCTCCCACTTTCTTATCGCACCGAAATCCGGAGCAGGCTTCTGAACTTCGGCTTCTATCTTGGCGTGGTGCCCTACAACGGTGCGAAGATAGCCCGCAATGACCTTCCGGGTGTGCTTGTTCTTACTCATGGCTACTCAGCAGTGGAGGGGTCTCAAAAGCTGAGCAAGAAAGCCTTCCAGTCGTTTACAGTTGTTGGGTTCTCAGACGGTTCATCCAACGGTTGCGGAGGAACCACACTGCTCCCGTCAGAAGCAGCACTCCTACAACAGCATCGAAGCGATGGAAGTAGGTGCGCAGGGTGGTCCAACGCTCGCCCAGTTTCATGCCAGCGTAGGCGAGCACAAAGCACCAGGGCAGCGAGCCGAGAAATGTGTAGACGTTGAAGCGAAGAAAATTCATGCGAGCGATACCGGCAGGCAAGGCGATGAAAGTGCGGACGACCGGCAGCAGGCGCGAGAAGAACACCGCCCAATCGCCGTAGCGCGCGAACCAACGATCGGCCATCTCGAGGTCGTGGTATGTGACCAGCACGTATCGGCCGTAGCGTTCGGCCAGAGGTCTTCCGCCCCAGGCGCCCACATAGTAGGCTACGAACGACCCAAGGTTGCACCCAACGGCGCCCGCGATGGCGACCCCGATCAGGCTGAAGCGTCCTGCATGAACAAGGTAGCCGGAGAAGGGCATGATGACCTCGGACGGCAACGGAATGCAGGCCGATTCGATGCCCATCAGCAGCACAATTCCCAAGTAACCGGATTGGGAGATGACAGCAATTATGAAGCGGGCCAGGAATTCGAGAACGGCTGCGACCATGAGAGTAGGATCCGAGTTGGACCAACACCTTTCTTTCCCTGAACTTTCCAAAGGGGGGGAATTTGCCGGAGATTCGCTCGCGACCGATACAACCCCATCGCCTGCCTGTCAATCTAATCCGTTGGCGACGAAGGATATAGCCTCAGTTTCATTTGCGCTGCGGAATTAAGTGACTTGCAATAGCCCTCAGTATATAATGAGGCGTCGGAATTGCGCCAGGAGCCAGCCATGAAAACAGCACTTGAGGTAGCCAGTTCGGCGACAGCGTTGGTTTTGGGGTTCGTCCTTAGCGTCGGTCTTGCTCCGGTTGCTGCCGGCGGCCAAGACCAGGCTAACAGCCAGAGTCAGAATCAGAGCCAGACCCAGACCCAGAATCAGAACCTGAGCCCGAAGAACGACGTTAACGAAATCGGTAACCGTAAGGTGGCGCACAAGAGCATCATCTCCACGGAGAAGGAGATCGCTATGGGCAAGCAGTACGCCACCGAAATCGACCACTCGGCCAAGATCATCACCGATCCGGTCGTCAACGAGTATATTAATCGCGTGGCTCAAAATGTGGCGCGCAACTCCGACTTGACCATCCCGTTGACGGTGAAGGTGCTTGACTCCCCTGAGATCAATGCTTTCGCCTTGCCGGGTGGATTCCTCTATGTGAACAGCGGACTGATCATGGCGGCCGACGAAGAAGATCAGATTGCCGGGGTGATGGCGCACGAGATTGCCCATGTGGCGGCGCGTCACTGGGCGTCGCAGATGACCAAGATGACCCTTCTGCAGTACGCTATGATACCTATGATTTTCGTGCCTATGAGTTATCCCGTGTACATCGGCGTATCGCAGGCCATGAACTTCGGCGTCCCGGTGGCTTTCATGAAATTCAACCGTAACTCTGAGGCGGAGGCCGATTACCTGGGGCTGCAGTACATGTACAAGGCCGGCTATGATCCGAGTTCCTACCCGGCTTTCTTTGGAAAGATCATGGAAGAAGAAAGGCGCAGTCCGGGTAGCATGTCGTCGGTGTTTGCCGATCACCCGCCCACTCCGGATCGCATTATCAAGTGCGAGGAAGAGATTCAGAAGATTCTTCCCCAGAAAAACGAGTATCTCGTGTCGACTTCGGAATTCAACGACGTCAAGGGTCGGCTACAGACGGTGCTGACCAACCGCAAGAAAGGCGCGAAGGCAGGCCCCACGCTGGAGAAGCGCCAGACAGCCGATAATACTACGAATACCACGCAAACCCAATCCGGAAGCAGTGGTGGCTCGGATCAGAGCGGAGATCAACCGCCTGTGCTGCGTCGTCGCGATCAATCGCAGTAGTGTGGACAGTCGTCCGGCGACGACCAGAGCCCAGACTTGGGTGGTGGGTCAGTTTGAAACTGTTCCACTACCCCACTCGAGGTCCCAGAACCCCGATCAAAAACGGGAGGGGGAAGTAAACGTCACTCCCAGCTTGCGAAGCGCATCGAGATAATACTTCCGGTAGAGGATATCCCATTCGGCGCTTCCCTCCGGAATGGTGCGCTTCTGAGAGCTGATTTGCCGGCGGACGCTCTGATCAACGGTTTCTTCTTCGCGCAGCAGATCCTCGAGAGCTTTCACGATGTTCTGGCGTATAGTGTTCGGCTCCTCAAAGATCTCCACTTCGTCGAGCGCTCCAATAGCATCGGTGAGTAAGTGCGAGAGCTGGATGATTTTCTCGTGAGTCAGTCTCATAACCCGTTCATACCCTTGGCTAGAGGACTACCTTCCGATCGCGCACCAGTTGGCGCTTCACCTTTTTGAACATCTCCTCATAGGAGGCGCCCACCTGTTTCATTTCCTCGTCGTGTTGCTCGAGGATCTTGCGGGCTTCTTCGTTGATGCGGTCTTCAACGCTCAGCTCATCCAGCACCACTTGGGTCATCACTTCCTGGACATATTCGGGTTGCTCGTATTGGATAAGGCCAGCGGCGGTGAGGCGTTTCAGGACCTGCCTCGTCATGTAACTGACGTATTCGCGAGGAAACTGCATAGACGGATTGAGCGATCTCCTTGACGGCTAGCCGTTTATAGTTTATAGTTTGGGTTTTGGCGTGTCAAGGTTCCGATACCGCGCATACCGGAAACTACACGGCGATCACCAGTCCGGCGGCTAATTGACCTGCCCACGTACTGAACCGCAGGAGGGCGGTTAGCTCAGTTGGTCAGAGCGTCTGCCTTACAAGCCAGGTCGAAGACAACCCAAACCGTTGGTCTGACGCCACTTCGTCTTGCGCACAGCTTCCTAAGCTAGACCCAATCCTGGACCCAAAACCCTGATAGGCCTGGAACAGGAGGCAGTACCCTCCGCACGATCGGAAGGAGTCGAATTGCCACGGGCCAGGGGCTTCTGTGGCGGGGGTGGCAGCCGCAGCAGTGCAGCGTCAGCAGCGGTCGAGACCGTTTCGCGAATGCTCTCAATTCGGGCGGTCCACTCGGCGCAGATCGGCACAAACATCCGTAAGCTGCTTGCCCACGCAGACGAACAGGACATTAAAGCACGGTGCCACGGAGTCCTTTGGACCTTGCATTATCAAGCTCTTTCCCTTCAAGTCTGCCAGTCGTAAAGCTGCTTGGTGCGGGGTCCGCGTGGTCTGACGAAAACTGGGATAACCGCGAATGCCCCAAGCAACAGGAAGAAAACAGTCCCCGAAACAGGGTCACGGGTCGAAAAATGCCCGTGAATTGTCAGCCGTCGAACCCACAGCACGAACGTGGACTCGAACAGCTCGGGTCGGAAGAAGGCGGTGTCGGGCATCGTCGGCCCTGGCTGAGGACAAGATAGCATGGGCCAACGCTCCGCCACGGCAGGCATGTCTCCTCCGTCATCCGCGAATCCGAAGAAGAGCAGCATATCTCGGAAGCTCGCGGTTGCATTTGCTCTTCTTATAGCACCGCAGCTCAAGTGATAGGATGTTGTGGTTCGTCAAAATCACATCCGCCTGAAAAAATTGACTTTGCG